>X36_Agile_Frog__coassemble_11_pt1 | contig 65784 bp, 62 predicted proteins | sample X36_Agile_Frog__metabat2_low_PE_001 | metagenome-assembled genome bin X36_Agile_Frog
CGCTTTTCGCGGGTTTTTTCTTTTTAATCGAGTAATCGAGGCTTTTGCTTTATTTCTTTGTTAAATCGTTTTTTTCCGATGCTCATGTGCTCATTTGAATTAAAATTTTAAACAGGGTTAGTTATAATGTAGCTTTCCCAGATTTTTTTCAGTTTTTATTGTTTCATTATCATATAAATGAGTTAGGGTAAACGCATTGGCTTCGTTTTCAGCCAATCGAATTCCATACGGACGTTGACAATAAAATAATGGATACCAGTTTTTAGGATGCGCCAACTCAACGCGTTTATTATAAATAGCCTGCGTTAAGGATACCATTACAAGTGACTGTTGGGTTTTGCAAATATCAGAAATTTCGCGTTGATTAGCATGTGATTTTTCCATGATATATTCTAAATATACCTCTCTTGCAGCTTTGATTTCGCTAGCTGTAATCGATGTAAATCGCGGTATTTTTTTAATGAGCGCATGCCAATGGCTTACAATTTCATTAATTTTAGGATCGCTAGTTTGATCGAATTGAGGATAGGCCTTCATGAAAAAATTGGATTTTGAAGCAAGGAAGCTGCTGCTATCGGCAAAAAATTTGTAATCCATTATCTGAGCTAAATCTAAAAAGTCTTGTACTGTTTTCTTATCGCCAATATAGCAGGAAGGTACGCCTAATTCATGGGCTATAGTGGGCGCATGAGCTAATCCTACTAACAATAGAAATTTAGGATGTTTTTTCTGAAATTGTAGTGCCTCGATGCTTCTTATCATACAAGCATTTCCTACATTGAGCCGATGGTTTTCATCTAATATCGGTTCGGATTGATTGATAAAATTTAACGAATTAACATCACAAGCTTGAAGTTTAATCTGCTGCTCTCTTGCCGCTATTAACAATTTTCCAAATTTATTCAGAAAAGATTTATCTTGATAAAGCTTACTCGCTCCTTTTTTTAATTCACGGATGATAAGTCTATGATCAGATTTTTTCTTATTAAAATCTTCAAATAAAGGTGAAAAAATAAGGTAAGGTAGCTCTAGATAAAGAATTTTTATTTCTTGAGATTTACAGGTGGGAAGCAAACTAATGAGCTTAGCATAAGAGGAGCTATCATTATGGGCATGTCCGAGTACCAAGCCCGAATTACACATTAAAATTTGTTGCATCGCAAAGTTTGAGCTTACAGTGCCATTGAATGAAGGAAGATTTTTACTATTTTTACTTTTATAAATCCTTGAGCTTTGGGAGAATAAAAGTCCATTATCACTTAACATCAACGCTTCTGCTGCAGAGCTAGCAAATTTTAAATTTTTAAAAAAATCAATACAAAGCTGATCAAGACCAATTCTTTTGCCAATTGTTACCAAAGCAGCTTGACAGTGTTTAACACATTCTGTTTCCAATAACCGCGTGCTTTCATTATAATGAAAAAATAATTTTTCTTGTTGGCAAATTTTTTCATTAGTATTATCGATAAAGATAGTTTTTGATTTTTTTTGATTGGCTTTTAAGTAGATACACAATTGTTTAAATAAAATGCAAGTTAATTTTTTTTCTTGTGATGGTGTTAGACCTTCTAAAAAAGCAGAATAATATTTCATAAATTATCTCCTGATCATGAAATATTTCATCAACATGATCGTTAATCCGACTATGAATAACAGGCTCAAAAAATATGACCTATTTTGTCATGTTAAACAATTGTTAAGATTATTTTATTTATTGTATAGATGGTTTTTTTCGCAAACAATAAAAATTAGACTTATTTTTGGATGTGATCGTTATAAGGGTAAGCGTCAACATTTGCGGATGACTTTAATTACCGCTTATTAGGCTCTATAATCAACTTTTTATTATCGCGTACGCTTTTATGAACTTAAAAGAAAATTCGAAGATTAAAGTGGCGGTTCTGTATGGCGGTCGATCGGCCGAACATGAAGTTTCGCTATTATCCGCGGCTTCAGTGATTAAAAATTTAGATAAAAATAAATTTACAGTTATTCCTATCGGTATTGATAAACAAGGACGTTGTTTTATCAATGAGTTGCAGCATTTGTATGTTAATGATGAGATAGTACTAAAGACTAAAAATGCCAACTGTTTGCAAAGCTTAGCTGAGTTAAACCAAGCGACTCAACAGGGTCCTGATGTCGTTTTTCCCGTGTTACATGGTAGCTTTGGCGAAGATGGCACGATACAAGGTTTATTAGAAATTTTAGATTTGGCTTATGTTGGGGCCGATGTATTAGGTTCGGCTGTTGGTATGGACAAAGAGCTGGCTAAACGTTTAGCCGCTGCTGCTGAGATTCCCGTCGTGCCTTTTTTAAGCGTAAACTCAGGTCGCTGGTCTACTAAGAAAGATGAACTTATGCAAAGCATTGAGCGAAAGATAGGCTATCCGCTTTTTGTTAAACCGGCGAACGCAGGCTCAAGTTTGGGCGTAACTAAAGTAAAAAAATTAGATGAGTTGGCAGATGCCATTGAATTGGCTTTTACTTATAGTACTAAGATATTGCTTGAGCAAGCATTTGAAGTCCGTGAAATTGAAATGGCAGTATTGGAAAATCTGCAATGGGGTGCTGATCCTTTGGTAAGCGGCGTCGGTGAAATTATACCTAGTCATGAATTTTATTCATATGAAGCTAAATATTTGGACCCAAAAGGCGCTGAATTAATTATTCCGGCTAGCTTACAAGAAGGGCAATTGCAACAATTAAAACATCTAGGCAAAAAAATATTTAACTGCTTAGATTGTTCAGGTATGGCTAGAATTGACTTTTTTATCGAAAAACAATCGCAAAAAATCTATTTTAATGAGCTAAATACCATTCCTGGATTCACCTCCAAGATTAGTATGTATCCTAAATTATGGGAGGTCTCCGGTCTTGCCTATCAACAGTTGTTAACGCAGCTTATTGAATTAGCTTTAGTGCGTTATCAGCGTCTTTCTTTACTAAAACGATCGATTTAAGGTTTAAAAATTTATATTCAATTCACAGCTTGCTTAAGCAGCATAGGATTCTAATTTTATTTGCTGAAAAAATTGTGGTATTTGTTGTTGCAGCAACTTATCGATCATTAATGCTCGAGGTTGATATAGGCTAGGTCGGCGTGGATAGATTCTATCGTTAACCCAATTCAATGACCAATCGCTAGTGGTGTTGACACACGCAGCAGCAAAGTTTTTTAAATGATATTTTTCTTCAATCTCAAAACAGCCCGCTAAAAAAATATCGACGTAAGATTCGACAATCGGATACCGAGCAGAGGGTGGAGCGAGTAAATCGGGTTTCAATTCATAGATCCAAAACTGCCCTAGGGGTAATTTTTTCCCAGTTAATAAGTGAATATCATGCGGCGTAACCAAGACACGGCAATAATATTTTTCTCGCGCGTCGTAATTTTTGAATGAATTTGCCGGTAAATTAAAAATTGTGCCATTAAAGCGAGCATGTTTATTTTTAATCACACCAAGATAAGTGGTACTGAATCCATCGGATAAACCTTTAGAGAACCAACCGCGTTGATAATGGTCTACCCAAACCGGTTTATTGATGCCGCTATGAGGATCGGTTGCATTTTTTGATGTAGTTTCTATGAGCGATCCATAACCTATTATATACTGTTGACTATGTGGATTGACGAAAGGATGACATGCACAATCATCATTAGCGAAAGCCGATTGAAATACAATTAAGAATAAAAACAAGATCAAACTTAAGCTAGCGATCCATTTCTGCATCATGTCATTACCCAATTTTTTCATAGTTAAGAAATAAAATTGAACTTTATTTTAAGCTATCTTTATTGATTGTAAAGAGCATGTTTATTAAGATAAAAAATATTTTCTTTTATAAAGTATTAGAAAGCAAATGGCTGGAATCGTTAGATTCAATTAAACTTTCGTAGGAGTTTTCATCGATAGGAGACAAACGATTTTCATCATTATTTAATGAATTTTTATCCGTATTTTGCGTGAATTCAGCATTTTGTGGAATCTTTCGAGCGGGAAATAGACATGGAGTAGAGATAGGGCAAGAAATTTGTTGTCGTAGGTTAGTTGAGCTTAACGTAAAAAGTTTTGAGTTTAATTTCTTCTGGTAATCTGAGTTGCATTTTTGCAGCTCGTCCTTAGCGATTTTTTGTTCGTATCCCTCCATCTGCTTATATAATGTAAAAAAGTTAACCGAAAATAATATCAACGATTCAAAGCAAATTAAGCTAATAGTGAGAATACTCAAAGGCGTGCTTGCCAGCACAATAAGCGAAACAAGCAAGCTCGTTAGTAAACATATGAGTAAAAAGTGTCGGATACTTTCGCTGGCTAAAAAAACATTATTACATTCTTCGAAATAGCTTTTAAGGGCATGTTTTATTTGTATTAACTCTAGAGGATTTGACTGTCCATCAATAATGAGATTTAAAGCGTTTTTAAATGACTCGGTATCAAAATCTTCTAGGAAGGCTTGGATAATGGGAGGATCCCCATAGTAAAAATCCATTTCAGGGTGCATTTTATTTTCCTTTAAAATTTTTTAAGCTTACACTTTTTCATCCTATCATTTATTAAATTCCAGCTCAATCTTAAGAACTTTTTGAAAATTTTCTGTAAATTAAATTTACAACTATTGAAGTAATTTCATCGCTGCGCCAAAGCTAGGCGGGCAATTTAAATGAAAAGATTTATATAAACTCTCAAAATTGGTTTTTAGGCAGCGCGCCTACCAATTTGTTTGCATCATGCGATTATCGTTAGGCCAAGCGTCCTGATTCCGCACATTCACTCTTAAACGGAAGAATGTGCGGAAGATCATTATGACGCGATGAATTTTCAGCATCCCCCCATCAATGTTACGACGAAATGAATTTAATCTCTGGTGTGTTATCGTCGTCGTTTATTTTGCACACCGCATTTTGAGGTATTGATTTAGATTGTGTAGGAAAGAATTTTTGACTTTGCTGAGATTCATTCTTAGAAGAATTTTTTTGATCTGGGTGGACAGAGATACGCTTATCCTCAGATTTTGTATCATTAATAGAATTTTTAAGTTCTTGAAGTTCTCTCAAAGTATTAGTTTCAGTTATGTGCGATGGAGAAGATGTCCAGAGTTTATCAAAAATTATTTGAAATGCAGCAATACCTACTGTATTAACAAACAAACTTATTGGTACAGATAAAAGTAAAAATATCAGTGTAGGAGGAAAAATATAAAACATTATAGCTACTGTCGTATATATAAGAGCTGCACCTGACGCGGGCAAGAATACTAAAAGACTCAAGACTTTTTTATACAGACTCTTCCGCTTTATTTGTTTAATTCGTTTTTTTTGAATTTCTATCAAAAGGTCTAATTGATCATTATTCAAAGGTATGTTTCCCTTATCAGACATTATAGAATCTAGGTAAGAGGTTAAAGAATCAATGGATTCTTTTTTAACTAGTTTGTGTTTTTCACCAAATTTTATAATTTTTCGAGCTTTTTCCTTAGAAACATTTGCAATTTCATGTCTAGGCATAAACACTCCTAAAAAAAATGAACGTTCATTATAACCATTCTTTCTTAATTCTTTATTAAGGCAGCTTTAAACCCGAATTTTTTTACCAAGGCAAAAGAGATCCCTTATCTTAAGCATGAAATTAATTTCAAAATAGGGAAGCAAAAGGAAGTCAAGCATTTAAACTCCTGAAGTGTGTCTAAGCTTCCAGGCATTATTCAGAACTGAGGATGTCAATTTAGATTCAATTGAGTATAAATAATATGCATGTAGAATTTTAGTCACCGAAGGTTGTATACTAGCGGCAAATTTGCTCAGGTAACGAAAAAACCATGCTACAGAATTATTTTCCCATACTCATTTTTATTGCTTTTGGCTTATTTATTGGTGTGGCGGCCTTATCCATCGGGCGCTTAACGGGCTTGCAACGCCCGGATCCAGCAAAGCTATCTTCCTATGAATGCGGTTTTCCAGGTATTAGCGATGCACGTTTGCCTTTCGATATTCGTTATTATCTCGTAGCGATTTTATTCATTATTTTTGATTTAGAGACCGCTTTCTTATTTCCCTGGGCGGTTTCTTTAAGACGCATCGGCTTTCCTGGGCTACTAGCGATGGGGATCTTTTTGGGTTTATTATTGATAGGTTTTATCTACGAGTGGAAAAAAGGGGCCTTACAATGGGAATAGAACCATTATTACAACAACAAGGGTTTGTCACTACATCCTTAGATAAGTTGCTCGGCTGGGCGCGCAGTGGATCTTTATGGCCGATGTCGTTTGGTTTGGCGTGTTGTGCAGTAGAAATGATGCATTCAGCCGCGGCACGCTATGATCTGGATAGATTTGGCGTGGTATTTCGACCCAGTCCACGACAATCCGATGTAATGATTGTAGCAGGGACCTTATGTAACAAAATGGCTCCCGCTTTACGTAAGGTTTACGATCAAATGGCAGAACCTAGATGGGTGATATCGATGGGATCCTGTGCAAATGGTGGAGGTTATTACCATTACTCCTATTCGGTTGTACGCGGTTGCGATAGAATTGTACCGGTGGACGTGTATGTGCCTGGCTGTCCGCCAACCGCAGAAGCATTAGTGTATGGTGTTATACAATTGCAAAATAAAATAAAAAAAACTCACTTTATTGAGCGTACGTAAACTATGTCAGACGTTGTTCTGCAACTGCAAAAAATAAACCAACGCTTTGATTCTGTTATTCGAGAAATAACCGTTGAGCGTGATGAAATCAGTTTGGAGATTTCTGCTGAGGAGTTACATGCCGTTTGTTTAGCATTACGTGATGAAGCGGATTTTAGATTTGAATTATTAGTGGATATTTGTGTCGTGGACTATGCTGAGTATGGCATCAGCGAATGGACGACTGAACGTTCCACACTAACTGGTTTTGAACGTGGCGTTGATACGACCGGTGATCTACACCCGGTCGCTTGGAGTAAGCCACGGTTTGCAGTGGTCTATCATTTTTTATCTCTCACGCACAATCAGCGTTTACGTTTGCGGGTTTTTGCGAGCGGCGAACCACCGCAAGTGCCGTCTGTCATTAAACTATGGCCAGCTGCCGATTGGTATGAACGAGAAGCGTTTGATTTGTATGGTGTTTTTTTTAACGGACATCCAGATTTGCGACGTTTGTTAACCGATTATGGTTTTGTTGGCCATCCTTTTCGTAAAGATTTTCCGTTAACGGGACATGTTGAAGTCCGTTATGATGCAACCGAGGGACGAGTTATTTATCAACCGGTCACGGTGATACCACGGACTTTAGTGCCAAAAACCATTCGCAAAACCACGAATGAAGATATTTTAACCTGTTTTCATCAAAAACCAGAGTGAATGTTGCATGCCTGAAATTCGTAATTACACGTTAAACTTTGGTCCACAGCATCCTGCTGCACATGGCGTATTGCGTTTGATCTTAGAATTAGATGGAGAGGTTATCCAATCGGCGGATGCGCATATTGGTTTATTGCATCGTGCGACCGAAAAATTAGCTGAATCTAAACCCTATAATCAAAGTATTGGTTATATGGATCGCTTAGATTATGTTTCGATGATGTGTAATGAGCATGCGTATGTGTTGGCGATAGAAAAATTGTTAGGCGTGACGCCTCCGAAACGCGCGCAATATATTCGCGTTATGTTTGATGAAATTACACGAATTTTGAATCATTTATTGTGGTTAGGTGCACATGCCTTAGATATCGGTGCGATGACGGTGTTTTTATATTGCTTTCGTGAACGTGAAGATTTAATCGACTGCTATGAGGCAGTGTCAGGTTCGCGTATGCACGCAACTTATTATCGACCGGGCGGTGTGTATCGTGACTTACCGAATAAAATGCCACAGTACAAACCCTCACAATGGCATAATGAGAAAGAAACACGTGAGATGAATGCCAATCGAGAGGGTAGTTTATTAGATTTTATTGAAAGCTTTATTACACGGTTTCCTAAATTAATTGACGATTATGAAACATTGTTGACCGATAATCGCATATGGAAACAACGAACCGTCGGCATTGGTGTTTTAACAGCGGAACGCGCTTTACAATTAGGGTGTACGGGTCCAATTTTACGCGCTTCAGGGGTTGCTTGGGATCTACGTAAGAAGCAACCGTATGAAGTGTATGATGAATTAGATTTTGATATCCCAATAGGCAGCAAAGGCGATTGTTATGATCGCTATCTGGTACGCGTCGAAGAAATGCGCCAATCAAACGCGCTAATAAAACAATGTGTGAGTTGGTTACGCGCTAATCCAGGTCCTGTCACATTGACCGAGCATAAAGTGGTGCCGCCGACGCGTTTACAAATGAAAGAGGATATGGAATCACTTATTCATCATTTTAAATTATTTAGTGAAGGTTATTGTGTACCGCCCGGTGAAGCGTATGCCGCGATAGAACATCCTAAAGGTGAATTTGGAATTTATATGGTTTCGGATGGCGCAAATAAACCTTATCGGGTTAAAATACGCGCAGCTGGGTTTCCGCACTTGGCGGCTTTAAATGAATTGGTTTCCGGACATATGATTGCTGATTTAGTCGCCATACTGTCCAGCCTTGATATCGTATTTGGTGAAATCGATCGATGAAGAAAGTGACGAATAACAACAGCATATTGTCTGAAGATTTAAAAATTGCTATTGAGAAATGGGCCAAGAAATATCCGCCGGATCGTAGGCAATCGGCCGTGTTACCTGGCTTGATGCTTGCGCAGGAGTATAATGGGGGTTATTTATCCCAAGACTTAATTGATGCGGTGGCCGATTATTTAGAAATGTCACGTGTGACTGCTTATGAAGTGGCCACGTTCTATACGCTGTATGAGCTCAAACCGATAGGTCGACATAAAATTGGGGTTTGTACCAATGTTTCTTGTATGCTGAGCGGTTGCGATAAAATCGTAACGCATTTGCAAAATCGCTTGCAAATTAAATTCGGTGAAACCACAGCGGATGAAAAATTTAGCTTACGTGAAGTTGAATGCTTAGGTGCCTGTGCAAACGCCCCAGTAGTGCATATCGGACATCGTTATTATGAAGATTTAACACCCGAAAAATTAGATAAAATCTTGGATAACTTAGATGACGAATGAAGTTTGTTTCCGTACTTTACAGTTTGACCAGCCATGGAGCCTAGCCAATTATCGGCGTGTGGGTGGTTATCAAGTTTGGGAAAAGATCTTAAAGGAAAAAACGCCGCCGGAACAAATTATTGCTGAATTGAAACTCTCGTGTTTACGCGGGCGTGGTGGCGCAGGATTTCCCACCGGCTTAAAGTGGAGCTTTATTACGCGCGGTGCTCCGGGTCAAAAATATGTTCTCTGTAATTCGGATGAAGGAGAACCTGGAACCTGCAAAGATCGAGATATTTTACGTTTTAATCCGCATCAATTGATTGAAGGGATGGCAATTGCCGCTTATGTGATGGGCGCCAGTGTGGGTTATAATTACATACGCGGTGAATATTATGAACCTTTTGAGCGCTGTGAAACCGCTATCGCAGAGGCTATTGCTGCAGGCTATTTGGGCGTAAATATTTTAGATTCTGGATTTGATTTTCAACTGTATAACCATTTGGGCGCTGGCGCTTATATTTGTGGTGAAGAAACCGCTTTAATGGAATCCTTAGAAGGAAAAAAAGGTTTTCCACGTTTTAAACCCCCTTTTCCAGCGAATTATGGTTTATATGGCCGTCCCACAACGATTAACAATACTGAAACCTTAGCTTCCGTTCCGGTGATCTTACAAAAAGGTGGAAAATGGTTTTTAGAATTAGGAAAACCGAACAATGGAGGTTGTAAATTATTTAGTGTGACTGGGCATGTGAATAAACCGGGTAATTTTGAAGTGCCTTTAGGTATTTCATTTAAAGAATTATTAGCACTTGCCGGTGGAATGAAAGAAGGCAGGAACTTAAAAGCAGTGATTCCAGGTGGATCATCTATGCCGGTGCTAACAGCAGAAGCGATGTGGAATACGACGATGGACTATGATTCGATTGCTAAAGCCGGATCGATGTTAGGTTCAGGAGCGGTGATCATCATGGACGAAACGACTTGCATGGTAAAAATTTTAACGCGTATTGCACATTTTTATAAAGAAGAATCCTGTGGTCAATGTACTCCCTGTCGTGAAGGAACCGGCTGGATGTGGCGTGTGTTGCACCGTATAGAACACGGGCTAGGACGGATGAGTGATCTGGATTTATTAGATAGTGTGGCCGGGAAGATTATGGGGCATACCATTTGTGCCTTAGGCGATGCGGCGGCGATGCCAGTACAAAGTTTTATTAAACATTTTCGGAATGATTTTATTGAGCATATTGAACATGGGCGCTGTCCCGTAGGTGATGCCCATGATTAGATCGAAACTGTGTAATTTGCTTGATTTCATTGTTGAACACCCGGCTTCGGTCCTCATTTACTCCAGTAAACTCCGGTTCTCGCCAGTCGTTCGTCGCGAACTCAAGCAAATTCCTTTGTTTCGAAAGAAGTCGATTAGTTGTCGAGAAGAAATATGATAGATATTGAAATAGATGGTCGTACACTACACGTCGAACAAAATACCACCATAATAGAAGCGGCTGATAAAGCAGGCATTTATATTCCACGTTTTTGCTATCATAAAAAACTTTCTATCGTTGCTAATTGTCGTATGTGTTTGGTCGAAGTTGAAAAATCTGGAAAACCCTTACCCGCTTGTGCGACTCCAGTCACTGCGGGGATGAAAGTTTATACTACCTCAGCAAAAACCAAAGAAGCGCAACGTTCGGTGATGGAATTTTTATTGATTAACCATCCTTTGGATTGTCCTATTTGTGATCAAGGTGGCGAATGCGAACTGCAAGATCTTTCTTTAGGATATGGTGCCTCGCTATCACGTTTTACTGAAGGTAAACGTTCTGTCAAAGATGACAATTTAGGACCTTTAATCTCCACTGAAATGACACGTTGTATACAATGTACGCGCTGTGTGCGTTTTGGTCAGGAGATTGCTGGAATTAAAGAATTAGGTACACTCAATCGCGGCGAAGATTTACAAATCAGTACCTACATCAAACATAGTTTGGAATCCGAATTATCGGGAAATATTATTGATCTTTGTCCTGTGGGTGCGCTGACGTCGAAACCGTTTCGTTTTACCGCGCGTGCTTGGGAATTACAACAATCCGCTTCGATAGCACCCCATGATTGTTTGGGTTCGAATATTTATTTACATACGCGTCGCGAACAAGTGATGCGCGCAGTACCACGAGAAAATGAAGCGATCAATGAAACCTGGTTATCGGACCGGGATCGATATAGTTATCTCGGTATTCATAGTAAAGAACGCTTGACCAAACCGCATATTAAAGAAAACGGACAATGGTTTATTGTCGATTGGGAAACCGCACTAGAGAAAGTGATACTGGAATTTAAAAAAATTCTGAAACAACAGGGTGCGCAAGCCATTGGGGGCTTAGCTTCACCTTCGAATACCACCGAAGAATTTTATTTTTTCCAAAAATTATTGCGTAGTTTGGGTACTCAGCATATTGATCACCGCTTACATCAAACCGATGTATCGGATCAAATGCAAGCACCACTTTGTCCGCCTGGTTTAACATTATCAGCGTTAGAAAAAGCATCTTTCGTTTGGTTGGTTGGTTCCAATATTCGACGTGAACAACCGATTGCAGCACAGCGTTTACGTAAAGCGAATTTAACCGGTACAAAAATTGCTAGTCTACATTGTGTGGATATACATGTTCCTTTTGCATTGCATGAAAATCGATGTGTGAGTCCGGAAGAATTCGTACCGACTTTATTAGGTATTGCTAAAGCCTTGGATGACGATCAATCTTTGGCAGCATTTGCAGAGATTACATCCAACACGAGTCAAAGTGATTTAGTTGCACAATTAAAATCTTCAGAAAATACAGTGATTGTTTTAGGTGCCTTAGCGCAGAATCATCCACAAGCCAGTTTAATTAGAACATTAACAGATTTTATAGCGCGTCAAACTGGCGCGCGCTGCGTGACTTTTACTGAAGGTGCGAATAGTGTGGGTGCTTGGTTAGCCGGTGCTATACCACATCGTGCTCCGTGCGGTGTATCCGTCGCTGAACCCGGTTTATCCGCCGCTGAGATGCTCGATGCGGATTTACGTGCGTTTATTTTACTGAATGTCGAACCCACTCTCGATTGCGCTAATCCGCAGGGTGTTAGTAAGGCATTAAAGCAAGCCGATTTTGTACTCGCTTTATCCGCTTTTAAAGCGCAATCCCTACTCGATCATGCGCACGTTATTTTACCGATGGCAACATTTGCTGAGATTCAAGGTAGTTTTATCAATACGGCGGGTTGTTGGCAAACCTTCTCAGCAGCAATACCGCCGCTAGGCTTAGCACGTTCTGCATGGGAAATCTTACAGACATTAGGCAATAGTTTAGAACTAGCCGATTTTAATCGCTCGGATCATGCTTTTATTCGTGAAGAATTAGAACCGGTATTACTAGAATATCTCGCCGTTCCTAGTGCGGTTCAGCTGGATAAACAAATAACACGAAAACGCATGCCACGTTGGCAACACGGTAGAAATAAAAGTCACTCCAGTGCGAAAAATCTAACGCGTATCAGTGAATGGCTCATCTATAGTGTTGATAGTTTGGTACGTCGGTCTTTACCCTTACAACATTCAGCCAGCAACGAACCGATTACCGTTGCCATGAATGCTACATTAGCCAATGAATTAAATTTTACTACCGGTCAACTCATTCGTATTGAACAAGGAGCAGGACAGGCTTTATTACCTTTATCGATACAAATGGGTATTCCTGATAATTGCGTTTATATTGCCGCAGGTTGTGAAGAAACCACTGCCTTAGGTGAATCATTTGGAGTAGTTAATCTCTATGCTGAATGATTTACTCTTATTAATTTGGATCCTAATTAAAATTATTGTCATTACTATTCCTTTATTACTGATGGTTGCGTATTTAACCTTTATTGAACGTAAAGGGATTGGTTATATGCAAACCCGTATTGGACCGAATCGGGTGGGACCCTTAGGGTTTTTACAACCGATTGCCGATGTTATTAAGTTAATTACCAAAGAAATTATTGTTCCAACGGCTTCGAATCGTTATCTCTTTATTTTAGCTCCCATTATTACCATCGCCCCGGCGTTAGCCGCTTGGGCTGTCATACCGTTTGGCGAAGGTCTAGCATTAACGCAAATTAATGCGGGTGTGTTGTATTTATTTGCGATTACTTCGTTGGGTGTGTATGGGATTTTAATCGCCGGTTGGGCAACTAATTCGAAATATGCTTTATTAGGCTCATTACGCGCGGCCGCGCAAACAATTTCTTATGAAATTGCCATGGGTTTTTCGTTTGTGGGCGTTTTATTAGCAGCGGGCAGCATGAATCTACATGATATTGTGTTGCGTCAACAAGGGGGAGTTTTACATTGGTTTTGGCTACCCTTATTACCGCTGTTTGTCTGTTATTGGATTTCCGGAATTGCCGAAACCAATCGCGCACCTTTTGATTTAGCTGAAGGCGAATCTGAGATCGTTGCAGGTTTCCATGTTGAATATTCAGGCGTTAGTTTTGCTTTATTCTTTCTCGCTGAATATATGAATATGATTTTAATCTCGGCGATTGCCAGCTTATTATTTTTAGGTGGTTGGTTATCACCTTTTCAAGGTATTGCCGTGTTAAACCAGGCATTGTTTTGGGTTCCTGGTATTATTTGGTTTTTTATAAAAATGGCTGGTTTTTTAGGACTTTTTATTTGGTCGCGAGCGACCTTTCCTCGATATCGCTATGACCAATTGATGCGTTTGGGTTGGAAAGTGTTAATTCCAGTTACTTTAGTTTGGATAGCGGTTGTTGCTGTCGCCGTACAATTTAAATGGGGTCCTTGGTTTAGCGCATGAACTTGTTAAGAAAAATAGTACAACTCATTAAAACGTTTACACTCTGGGAACTTTTTAAAGGACTGGGTGTGACCGGCCGACATTTTTTTAAGAAAAAGGTCACAATACAATTTCCAGAAGAAGAAACACCCCGTTCAGTGCGGTTTCGCGGGCTACATGCTTTACGTCGTTATCCTAATGGCGAGGAACGCTGCATCGCCTGTAAATTATGTGAAGCCGTTTGTCCCGCATTAGCGATTACCATTGAAGCAGAGCCACGCGATGATGGGTCACGACGTACGACCTTATATGAGATCGATTTGTTTAAATGTATCTATTGTGGATTTTGCGAAGAGTCTTGTCCAGTCGATGCTATCGTTGAGACTAATATTCCACATTATCATTTTGAACATCGTGGCGAAGAGATTATGACTAAAGAAAAATTGTTGGCTATTGGTGATAAGTATGAGAAACAGATAGCAGAAGAAAGGAAAGAAGATGCTCCTTATCGATAAGAAGGCTGATTAGTTTTTTAAACTTATCAGCCTATCATTAAAGAGATTATTTTCAACGATGTTTTTTTGTGCACCTGCCAAATGTTAACAATTACCTGGCCTTGAAACTTGCTGTAGTTGTCCTATCATCATTTGGATTTGGATTGTTGTCTGCCTTTGCGTCATGAGAAGGGCCGGCAGGAGAAGTGACATCGACGTTACCTATTACTCTAGCTTGCAGATATTTGGATTTGAACTTTGGTGGTTGTTGAGATAAAGAATTGTTTACAGAAACAACTTGCGTATTTTTACAAACTTTATATAAACCTAAGCTGCTAAGCACAAGTACAGGGATTAACGCAAGTCCAATTAAAGGAGAGAAGAAAACAGTCGCGGCGATAATGAGAGCGCCAATGAGACCGGCAGTGACAAGAATACTGACCACAATCAAAGCTTTTTTGAATAATTGTAGATTGTTTCCCCTGTGATTTCTTGCAAGAGTATTTTGATTTTTAACTAAGGAATCATGAGGATTCCGATTTTGTATAGCTAAGTCTTGTGGGTTCATCAATGCAATTAAACTATCACAGGCTTTTAGGTAATTATCATCTCCTTGGTAAATACAGTAAAATTTTTCTTTGTAATAATAATAAATCATTCCCGTTTGTATGTCGTTTTTATTAAATATCTCGCAAGCGGAATTGAATACTTTTAATTCATCATAGGTTTTACAAAATTTTCGTTTTCTAAACTGTTTTTGTGGTTCTTCATTTGTTTGAGAATTGATTTTTTCGTGTAGTTTTTGCAATAGGTCTTGTGTTTCAGTTTTCAAATTTTTTTTGAACGTTTTTCCTGCTTGTTCTAAATGGATTCCTACTTTATCAACTGGATTTTCTGCAATAAAGAGCTCCCACTTTGTTTTTAATTTATTAAGATCTTCTTTTAAGTCATTGAATTCTTCTTTAATTTCATTTTCAATCTCTGTAAACTCAGTTAAAAGAGCATTATAAAAATTTTCTTTGGATTGTTTTATTTTATCAATAAAATCTTCCATTTTATCAGTAAAATCTTCTTTATAATTAATCAAGAATACCGAATGATCGTGCAAATCTTTGAATTCAACATTTGCACCTTTTTTGGAGAAAGTCTTTTTTAACAACTTTCTCTTTGGGTTTATAAAATATTTATTTAACTCTTTTTCATCGCCAAATATGACTCTAAGATGATGATTATTCTTATCAACAGAAGGCGTTAAAAAATAAACTATATTATCTTTTTTAAAAAGAATAGTCATAGGCTGATTTTTTATTTTACTCGTTAACTTCTTAGCTTCGTCCTCGTTTATAGGAAAAATTTTTTGAATATTAGGTTTTAAATTAGGCATAAAGTTTTTTCCCTATGTATTAGATTATTGTTGTAAGACTAACAGTTTTTTATTAAATTTTGCTTATATAGCATTGCAGAATGTAAGCTAGGCACCAGGTGAAAAGTTAAAAAAAACCTAAGCCAGCATAAAAATAGACAAAATGATTCTATTCTAATGACGCTGAAGTGTACGTATTATTGAAGCTCGGATAATAGCTTTTTTTGCGAGAGGACAGGGCGGGCTTAGTTTCAGCGATCGTCGATGGCTTTGAAGTTAAAATTTTTAATAGGAAGTTGCTATGCATAGATTGGTCATTTAGAATGCTAGCATTTAACCTAGGACTTGCGAAGTTAGGTTTACATAAATAGTGATTGGTTTAGGCAATACCTCACGCTAGGAGCCCTAAAACTGCCATTTTGCAAGTGAAGTATCTCTAAAGTAGGTGCAACCTAAAACGGGGGAGGGCTAAGCCTTATGAGAATAGTCAGCCGGAACCACGAGTTTCTGAAGAATTATAAAATGTAAAAATTATAGGGTAATAATGCTTCTACAACAATTTGCTTTTTTTGGTTTTGCTATAGTGCTTATTGCTGCTGCATTGATGACGATTATTTCTCGTAATCCGGTGCGCTGTGCGTTATTTTTGGTATTAGCTTTTTTTTCTGCCGCCGCTTTATGGATATTATTAGAAGCTGAATTTTTAGGCTTAATCTTGGTTTTAGTGTATGTCGGTGCGGTCATGACGCTATTTTTATTTGTCATTATGACCTTGAATATTGATAACGCTGAAAAACAATACGGTTTTGTGCGCTATTTGTTCCCTGCTGTCGTCAGTGTGCTGATTTTATTAGCATTACTTATTTATGCGGTATATCCACTTTCCGGCTCAATAGGACGCGTAGCATTGTCTGCACAAGCCAGTAATACACAAGCTTTAGGCGATATACTCTATACGCAATATGCTTATCCGTTTGAAATTACCGGGGTTTTATTACTGGTGGGAATTATTGCCACGATTGCATTAAGTTTCCGAGAAAAACGTTTGAATAAAGCGATCGCACCTGAATTGCAATTAAAGGTTAAAGCTTCGGATCGATTACAAATTATAAAAATGCCAGCCGAGAAAAAAAAATGATTCCATTAAATTATTACTTAATACTCGCCGCTACGGTATTTAGCTTGGGTTTACTCGGTGTGATGATCAATCGGAAAAATATTATTATTTTACTGATGTGTGTCGAGCTACTATTATTAGCCGTGAATATGAATTTTATCGCCTTTTCACATTTTTTTGCTGATTTATCCGGTCAAGTGTTTGTCTTTTTTGTGTTGGCAGTAGCGGCCGTGGAAGCGGCGATCGGTTTAGCCATACTGATTGTATTATTCCGTACCCGACATAGCATTCAAGTCGATGATTTAAATCGTTTAAAGGGGTAGTTGGTAATGAGTCACTATCAGTTAATCAACCTTGCCTTAGTCTTATTCCCTTTAGCAGGCGCATTAATTGCTGGCTTAGGTGGTCGACGTATCAGTAATCGCTTAGCGCATACGGTGACCATTTTAGGCGTAGCCATATCGTTGATTTTATCGCTGTATTTTGCCTATCAACTCTTTTTTCAACACGGTGGCGCTTATGACGGAAATCTTTATTTATGGGACTTAACGGGAAAGTTTCGCTTTAATATCGGTTTTTTAATTGATCCATTAACGGTGGTGATGTTTCTCATCGTAACGTTTATTTCATTGATCGTGCATATTTATAGCGTCACTTACATGGCAGGCGATCCGGGTTATAAGCGTTTTTTTAGCTATATGTCGGCATTTACCTTTGCAATGCTCATGTTAGTAAGTGCGAATAATTTTCTGCAATTATTTTTTGGCTGGGAAGCAGTAGGATTAGTTTCTTATTTGTTGATTGGTTTTTGGTTTAAACGCGAAGCGGCGAATGCGGGAAGTCTAAAAGCATTTTTGGTTAATCGCGTCGGTGACTTCGGTTTCTTTTTAGGTATTGCCTTATTATTTAATTATTTTGGTAGTTTAGATTATTACCAAGTTTTTCATGCCGCGCCTGCACTCAAAAACGCCACTATCAGTATTTTTCCACACACTTCGTATTCGTTGATCGCGGTTATTTGTTTTCTGTTATTTATTGGCGCGATGGGGAAATCTGCACAAGTACCTTTACATGTTTGGTTACCGGAATCTATGGAAGGTCCTACACCTATTTCTGCGTTAATTCATGCGGCAACGATGGTCACAGCGGGTGTTTATTTAGTGGCACGGCTTTCGCCTTTATATGAATACGCACCGAGTGTGTTAAATCTTATTTTAATTTTAGGTGCGACTACGGCTTTATTTATGGGTTTTGTTGCGATCGTTCAGAATGATATTAAGCGCATCATCGCTTATTCTACGCTTTCGCAACTGGGCTATATGATGGTCGGCTTAGGCGCTTCAGCGTATGCGGCAGGTATTTTTCACTTAGTGACGCATGCTTTTTTCAAAGCCTTATTATTTTTAGCCGCGGGTTCAGTCATCTTAACCATGCATCATGAGCAAGATATTCGTAAGATGGGTGGTTTAGCGAAGATTATGCCGATAACCTATGTTTGTTTTTTAGTCGGTGCATTAGCTTTGGCTGCTTTACCACCTTTTTCAGGTTTTTATTCTAAGGATGCGATTATTGATGCCGTTCATATATCCACTTTACCCGCAGCATCTTATGCGTATTATTGTGTGTTAATCGGTGCAATGGTGACGGCTTTTTATATTTTCCGTGCTTTTTTCTTAGTGTTTCATACTCAAGCACGCAAGCCCGTAAAACATTATCAAAAAACTACGAAAATCGTTAAATTGAGCTTAATTGTGCTAGCTATTCCGTCTGCTATTGCAGGAATTCTTTTAGTACCGTCTTTTTTAAATGTTCCTGGTTTACTCGCCAGTAGTCTTAGTGTGCTACCCAACCATAAACTAATGGCAACTGAGCATTTGTTAAGTACAGCGACTATTTTTTCTGGTATGGGTATTGTATTGGCATGGCTTTGTTATCTACAATTTCCTGCTATTCCAGCTTGGGCGCAAAAACATTTTTCGTCGTTGTACCAAATTTTAATGAACAAATATGGCTTTGACGCTTTTAATCAGGCGGTATTTGCGAATGGAGGTCGACGTTTGGCGAAATTATTTTTTAATCTGGATGCGAAGGTACTCGACGAGAAATTGATTGATGGCTCAGGAAGACGTATCAGTTGGCTTTCCAATGTATTGCGTCGTTTACAGTCTGGGTATATTTACCAGTATGCATTCATTATGGTGCTTGGAATCATTATTTTTTTATTGGCTTATTCCCTATAAACTCATTGTAATATAAGAATGTTGTTAACTTTAGGCTCTCAATTCGGTTCGTTCCTACACAACCATTTATTAAGTTTACTTATATGGTTGCCAGTGCTTGGCGGTGTGTTGGCGATTGCATTTAATGGTGATCGTTATCCGCAACGTGCGCGCGTTATTGCTTTAATGACTTCACTGATTACTTTGCTGTTGTGCATACCGTTGTATTTGGATTTCAATCCTGCTTTAAGCAGTATGCAATTTCAAGAGAATATCCCTTGGATTACTGTCTACAATATTAATTACAGCTTAGGTGTCGATGGTATTTCTTTACCACTTATTATATTAACGGTGTTTACTACTTTGCTGGTTATTTTGGCGGCCTGGCGGAGTGTTAATCTGCGCGTTGCGCAATATATGGCAGCCTTTTTACTCATGCAAGGCATGATGATAGGGACGTTTGCTGCAACCGATTCGATCTTATTTTATGTATTTTGGGAAGCGATATTGATTCCTATGTATTTAAGTATTGGTGTATGGGGTAGTGATAATCGTTCGTATGCGTCGATAAAATTTTTCTTATATACCTTTTTCGGTTCAGCACTTATGTTGATTGCTTTACTGTATCTCGGTGTGCATAGCCCAAAGCATGACTTTTTGATTGCGCATTTTTATCCAATACCCCTCAGCATGCCTGTGCAAATATGGATCTTTGTCGCCTTTTTAATTGCGTTTGCGGTAAAGATTCCGATGTGGCCTTTACATACGTGGTTACCTGATGCGCATACTGAAGCACCCGCCGGTGGTTCTGTGGTGTTGGCCGCATTAATGTTGAAACTTGGTGGTTATGGTTTTCTGCGTTTTACATTGCCGATAGTTCCAGATGCGAGCCGTTTATTAGATGGTTTTATGATAGCGCTGGCTTTGATCGCTATCGTTTATATTGGTTTGGTGGCATTGGCACAGGTGGATATGAAACGCTTGATTGCTTATTCTTCAATCGCGCATATGGGCTTTGTAGTACTGGGTTGCTTTATGTTATTTGCCATCATGAAACAGAGTCATAATACGTTAATGGCCTATATGAGTTTAGAAGGGGCGATGGTGCAGATGATTTCCCATGCTTTTAGCTCAGGAGCGATGTTTCTAGCCGTGGGGATGTTGGCCTATCGATTTCGCAGTCGCCAGATCAAAGATTATGGTGGTCTTGCCACCAGCATGCCTTTATTGGCGTCTTTTTTTATGTTATTTGCCATGTCGAACGTTGGCTTGCCAGGTACATCGGGTTTTGTCGGTGAATTTATGATCATCCTCAGTGCCATGCAAGCCAGTTTTTGGATTACCACGATTGCGGCTACCACAATGATATTGAGTGCCGCTTATACGCTTTATATGTATAAGCGCGTATTTTTTGGTGAAATTACTAATCCTTTGATTGCTAAAAGTAGTGATATCCATGGTTTTGAAAAATTGGTGTTTGTTTTATTAACATTCGCCATTATTTTAATCGGTATTTATCCAGCTCCTTTATTGACGATCATGCATGCTTCGATAGACTCGGTTTTACATTGGAGTTTGCAAACTAAATTATGATGACATTACCACAACAACTACTTCAATTTCCTGCATTTCCTGAAATCGCTTTACTGTTGATGACTTGTGTAATTCTGCTAATTGATTTATTTGTACAACAGAAATCCAGTTTGCTTACCTATATAGCAACGCAAATGAGTCTAGTTATTACGCTGGCGTTAGTTATACATTTGCACCGCATACCGGCGCAATTATTGTTTCATCAACATTTTACTTGGGATTTAGTTGCTTATTTTATTAAGTTATGCATTTTGGTATTCAGCTTATTTGCTTTTATCTACGCGCGTGATGCGATTAAAAGACTGCATATCCATTCGGGTGAATATTATTTACTAGGTCTATTTTCTATATTAGGTATGTTGGTATTGACGTCGGCGAATAGTTTATTAAGCCTTTATCTGGGCTTAGAACTATTATCCTTTCCGCTGTATGCGATGGTGGCTTTACAACGTCAATCTAGCCAAGGCGCCGAAGCAGCGATGAAGTATTTTATTTTAGGTGCATTGGCTTCCGGTTTGTTCTTGTATGGTCTTTCGTTATTTTATGGCGCTACGCATTCTTTAATTTTGCCTACGATACATCAGGCTTTACTCGTAGGAGGACAATCCAATGTACTGCTCAGCACGGGACTTGTTTTTATATTGGCAGGTATTGCATTTAAAATCGGTGCCGCACCTTTCCAACTTTGGGTTCCAGATGTCTATCAAGGTGCACCCACGCCAGTCACGCTGTTTATCAGTGCAGCTCCTAAAATAGCCGGTTTAGCGCTGGCAATCCGTTTGTTAGTGGACACAATGCCTAGCTTAATTAGCTATTGGCAGCCCTTATTAGCCGTTATCGCTATTTTATCGTTTAGTTTGGGTAATTTGGTGGCTATCGTGCAAAGCAATTTAAAGCGTATGCTGGCTTACTCGGCCATAGCTCATATGGGGTATGGCTTGCTCGGCTTAGTCGCGGGTACGGCGATGGGTTATGCGATGAGCCTCTTCTATATGTTGGCGTATGGCCTGATGGCCTTAGCTGCATTTGGTTTATTAGTGGTTATGAGCAAATCAGGTCAGGTTGAGCATATTAGCGATTTAAGGGGATTGAATGCACGTAACCCTTGGTTAGCATTGATGATGCTGCTGGCGATGTTTTCTATGGCAGGAATTCCACCTACAATAGGCTTTTTTGCTAAATTAGGTATCTTGGAAGCCCTAATTTCAGTAAACTTACTGTGGATAGCCACATTAGCGATTATTTTTGCTATTATTGGGGCTTATTATTACATTAATGTGATAAAAGTGATGTATTTTGAGGAACCTGAACCCACACTATCGCCTTTAATGGTAGCGCCGGATGCCTACCTTGCATTGAGTATTAATGCTATACTACTCCTCGTTCTAGGTTTATTTCCCAGTCAATTAATATGGCTGGCCAAGGCGGTTTTTTTTACTATTAACCATCCTGTTTATTGAGGTTAGGAAACGAAATGAGAAAAATCTTTGTTATTTTAATCCTATCATTGGGGTTACAAGGTTGTCTGGCGGGTGCTTTTGTGGCCGGTAGCGCAACGACGGGTGGTTTAGTGACGGATCCACGTCCTATTAATACGATTAAATCCGATGAGGAAATTAACTTTAGGATCAACAGAAAATTGGCTAATGATCCGGTACTCAATGCAGAAACACATATTGCTGCGGTGAGTTACAATCAGGTGATATTGTTAACCGGCCAGGCCTATGATAAGGAATTAAAGGATAGGGCAGAACACTATGCCAAAAGCATCCCACAAGTGCGACGGGTATTTAATGAAATTGTGCTAGGGATCCCGACGACGGTGTATCGACGCGCTCAAGATGTGGGCATTACTTCCGCCGTTAAAACCAAAATGTTTGCTAATAGAGAACTTAAATCCAATAATTTTAAGATAGTCACTGAAGACGGCGTGGTGTATATATTGGGGATTGCGACAGCTAGACAAGCAGATTTAGCGGTATCGATAGCGAGAGACTCTTCGGGTGTGAAAAAAGTGGTTAAGTTAATAGAATACAAAGAAGGATAGGAATAAAATTAAATTTTATAGTTTTTTGATTATACTCCCAGCAATTGGATTTTTTTGAGAGTGGACCGTGTAGTGAGCAACCGGAATGTATTCAAGATATATGAGGATTGCGAATTGAACGGCAACACAGACAAAAAATTTACCTGCGAAGAGTAGTAGCATTAAAACACAAGAGGTTACTGTGGAAATACTATACGGCGTATTGAATTTATCATTCTGGGGTTATGTTGTTGCTTTATTGATTTTGACGCATATCACTATCGTGGGCGTTACGGTGTATTTACACCGATCTCAGGCACATCGTGCGTTGGAATTGCATCCAGCCATCTGTCATTTTTTCCGTTTTTGGATTTGGTTAACCACAGGGATGGAAACCAAAAAGTGGGTCTCTATCCATCGTAAACATCATGCTAAATGCGAAACGGATGAAGATCCGCATAGTCCGCAAACCCGAGGCATTAAAAAAGTATTTTTTGAAGGAGCTGAACTATATCGCGCCGAAGCGAAAAATCAGGATACGATGGATCGTTATGGTCAAGGGACACCCGATGATTGGTTAGAGCGACATGTATATACCAAACATAGTGCGGCAGGTATTGCGCTAATGTTTGTCATTGATCTGGTTTTATTTGGTATTCCTGGGATTACCATTTGGGCCTTACAGATGGCCTGGATTCCATTTTTTGCCGCCGGTGTGGTGAATGGTATTGGTCACTATTGGGGTTATCGAAACTTTGAATGCCCTGATGCGGCGCGTAACATCATTCCATTAGGCGCTTTTATTGGTGGTGAAGAATTACATAATAATCATCATACCTTTCCAACCTCCGCTAAATTTTCGGTGAAATGGTGGGAGTTTGATTTGGGTTGGGTTTATATTCGCTTATTACAATTTTTAGGTTTATCTAAGGTTAAACGGGTATCACCAAAACTTGAGAATATTCCCGGTAAATCATTAGTTGATTCAGATACCTTAGCGGCATTGATTACCAATCGCTTTCAAGTGTTGGCGCGTTATAGTCGTGAAGTGTTATTACCTGTGTTACAGGAAGAAAAATTAAAAGCAAATACGAGCAGTAAAGCTTTATTAAAGCGCGCCAAGCTTGCATTAATTCGTACTGAGTCTTTGTTAAACGATGAATGTAAACAGCAGATTGCTGAAGTGATGGATAATCATCATATGTTAGCCTTAGTATATCAATATCGTCTAAAACTCCAGGCGATTTGGGGTCGTACGACAGCGACACAGCGTGAGCTATTAGAAGCCTTACAGGATTGGTGCAAGCAAGCCGAGGCAACCGGCGTGTATGCCTTACGGAAATTCGCGATTAGTTTAGCTGGATTTTCGACACAAAAAAGATTAAGGTAAGTGACAACAAAATAATTTTTATTTAGTTCATATCTTTTTTTATGTTTGAAACTGCACCAATTATTCAAAAAGTCAAAGAACTTGAAAGCCGTAGTATGGAATTACGGAGGTACCTTTGACTATCCCATCAAACTTGAACAACTACAAGAGTTAGATCATGAATTACAGGAGCCAAACATTTGGAATCATCCTGAAAAAGCTCAACAATTAGGTAAAGAACGTGCGCAATTGCAGCAGATAGTTGATACCTTTCAGCAATTAGAAAAAGGACTCAACGATATTAACGATCTTTATGAATTAGCTTTAACTGAAAATGCTCACGATCTTTTAGCGACCTTACCTCAAGAATTGCAATCACTGGAAGCACGTTTAGAACAACTTGAATTCAGGCGGATGTTTCCCCGCGTATTAGATAAAAATTCTGCTTATTTGGAAATCCAGTCCGGTTCTGGTGGCACTGAAGCACAGGATTGGGCAGAAATGTTATTACGTATGTACCTGCGTTGGGGAGAGCAAAATCATTTTAAAGTCGATTTAATTGAAGTCTCTGCCGGCGACGTAGCTGGAATAAAAAGTGCTACGATTAAATTTGAAGGTGAATATGCTTATGGTTGGTTACGTACCGAAACGGGTGTACATCGCTTAGTGCGTTTATCGCCTTTCGATGCCAATAAACGGCGACATACTTCCTTTGCAGCGGTGTTTGTATCGCCAGAAGTAGATGAATCTATCGATATACAGATTAATCCAGCCGATTTACGTGTTGATACCTATCGGGCCAGTGGTGCAGGCGGACAACATGTTAATCGTACTGATTCGGCAGTGCGTATCACGCATATCCCTAGTGGTGTGGTGGTGCAATCACAAAGTGATCGTTCACAGCATAAAAACCGCGATCAAGCGATGAAACAATTACGTGCTAAATTATATGAGTTGGAAATGCGCAAGCGCGCTGAAGAGAAACAAAGTCAAGAGTCTTTGAAACGTGATATCGGTTGGGGCAGCCAGATACGTTCTTATGTTCTAGATGATGCGCGCATCAAAGATTTGCGTACGGGTGTAGAATCACACAATGTTCAAGCGGTACTTGATGGAGGAATAAATCTCTTTTTAATGGCGAGTTTAAAAGAAGGCTTATAATACGCTTCGCAATGGATTTTTGACAGCGTTGTTGCTCAATTCGCAATGGTTCTTGCATATAATGCGATTAACCTAAACGCGACACTTGCTAAAAATCCCATTGCTGTGAATATGAATCTCTGGGAATAATTGCTTTTTCCTTACCATCATCTGCTAAACTACAATGCTTAAAAATCTGTAAGTTTGGAAACAACATCATGAGCCACGAAAAAGTAACGATAACGAATAATGCTGAAGATTTATTTTCGCAACGTTTGGCAAAATTAAACGAATTGCGCAGCGGCAAAGAGGCTTACCCGAATCATTTTCGTCGGGATAGTTTAGCAGCAGATTTATATAGCCAATATGAACAGGCTGATACTGAACTATTACAGCAAAAAAATCAGACTGTGCGTCTTGCTGGTCGGATTATGTTAAAGCGCGATATGGGTAAAAGTTTATTTCTAGATATTCAAGATATGTCTGGCAAAATACAAGTCTATGTCAAACAAGACGCTATCGGATTAGAAGATTTTGAAGCAGTTAAACGTTTGGATTTGGGAGATATTGTTGGCATCATCGGCGTGTTATTTCGTACTAAAACCAAACAACTTTCCATTAAGGCTGAAAAAATTTATTTATTAAGTAAATCCTTACGTCCCTTACCGGATAAATTTCATGGGCTTTCAGAATCGGATAAGGAACAACGTTATCGACAACGTTACTTAGATTTGATTACCAATGAAAAAACGCGAAAAACTTTTCAAATTCGTTCGCAACTGATCAACGGGATTCGTCAGTTTTTAAACCAGCGGGGTTTTGTTGAAGTAGAAACGCCGATGATGCATGTTTTACCTGGTGGTGCAGTGGCAAGACCGTTTATCACGCATCATAACGCCTTAGATATGGAGTTATTTCTGCGTGTAGCGCCAGAATTACATTTAAAACGTTTAGTTGTGGGTGGAATGGAAAAAGTTTTTGAGATAAACCGTAATTTTCGTAACGAGGGTCTTTCGACTCGACATAATCCTGAGTTTACAATGCTGGAATTTTACCAAGCTTATGCCGATTATCATGATTTAATGGATTTAACCGAACAATTAATTCGCGAGTTAGCGCAAACTATTTTGGATACTGAACAATTGACTTATCAGGGTGAAACCTATGATTTGACCAAGCCGTTTAAACGTTTAAGCGTGGTTAAAGCCATACTTGAATATAATCCGCAGTGGCAGCTGCAAGATATTACTGTATTAGCATCCTTGCAAAAAATTGCATCCGATTTGAAGATTCCAGCAAGTGATTCTATCGGACAATTGCAGTTTGCTGTGTTTGAAGAAACAGTGGAACAAAAATTAAAGCAACCTACGTTTATTACTGAGTATCCTATTGATGTTTCGCCTTTGGCTAGACGTAATAATGAAAATCCACAATTAGCGGATCGTTTTGAGCTCTATATCGGTGGTAGAGAATTAGCGAATGGATTTTCTGAATTAAATGATCCAGAAGATCAAGCAGCGCGGTTCAAACAACAAAGTTTAGCGAAATCTGCAGGTGATCTAGAAGCAATGCCTTATGATGAAGACTATATTCAAGCATTGGAATATGGGCTACCTCCCACTGCCGGGGAGGGAATTGGTATTGATCGATTAGCGATGTTATTTACCGATTCAGCTTCGATTCGAGACGTTATTTTGTTTCCATTGATGCGTCCGGAAACTAAACATGAATAAGCGTGAATTTTCAGGAAATCGGGTATAAAATAAGCCTGCTAATTCGCAGGCTTAAAATGAATAGAGATAACTATTTAATCTTCTCTTCTTCAAACATTTCATGTTCGCGGGTAATGGGATCGTATTTTTTAAATTTTAATTTATTTGGTGTGGCTTTCTTATTTTTACTGGTTGTATAGTAATAAGCGCTGGCCGTAGATTTTAATTTAATTTTATCACGCATGATGTGCTTTTTCCCGTTTAAACTTTCTCGCCACGCTGACGTAGCGTAGCCAGTACTTTATCAATGCCTTGCTTCTGAATAGTACGCAGACCGTCTGCCGTTATTCTTAATTTAACAAAGCGTTTTTCTGTAGCCACCCAAAGGCGACGAACGTGTAGGTTAATCTGAAAACGACGTTTAGTTTTTCGGTTAGAGTGAGATACATTGTGTCCCACCATGGGTTTTTTACCCGTTACCTGACAGACCCTAGCCATATAATAGTCCCCAATGCAGATTATCTTTAATAGAATGCCCGCTTTTATACCAAAAATGCAGCAAACTGTCAAAAGATTTACAATAAACCTTGTGTGGCAAAAGAGGTTATGGAGCCTTCTCCGATAATGATATGGTCTAAAAGGCGTACATCAATCGCCGCTAAAATAGATTTAATTTCTTGTGTAATCCTTTTATCTGCTTCACTGGGTTTTGCAATACCGGATGGGTGATTGTGTGCCAGAATGACTGCTGCGGCATTATGTTGATATACCTGCCTGACGAGTTCGCGAGGGTATACGGCCGCTTCATTAATACTACCATGAAAAAGTTCTTTAAAATGAATAAAGCGATGAGCATTATCCAAAAATAAACAGCTAAAGACTTCATAAGGGTAAGCTCTCAGCTTGTGCGTTAAATAGTGATAGACATCATGTGGATTTTCAAAGGTACTACGTTGCTCGAGATTTTCTTGCAAACAGCGAGTTGCTAATTCTTTGGCGGCTTGAATCTGGACATATTTCGCCAGACCTAAACCGAGTGTTTTTGAGAATTGTTCCAAACTGGCCGCAACGATGTAACGTAAACCTCCAAATTGCAATAGGAGATCGCGACTAATGTCTAAGGCAGTTTTTCCGCGGACACCGGTACGAACGAATAACGCTAATAGTTCAGCATCAGATAAGAAGGTGGCACCTTGAGCGATTAATTTTTCACGTGGACGTTCCTTTGTAGGCCAATTAGTAATAGACATATTTACTTTTCCCTAAGTTAATTATTATTTTTACGTTTACTCTTCGCACTTGAGATTGTCTGTGTATCACTCATACATTCCGATTGCTCAGTATCACGACGCCTTGCTAAAAATCCCAGTGCTATGATTAACTATTTTTCGCACTTGAATTTTTGGTTGTGTTGTCACTCAACTTGCACTTGGAGTAGAGATCATTATATTAAATAGCAATGATTTTAAATAGAGCTCGAATGCTTAAATTTATAGGTTATGTTCTCGAGCCATAATATGTTGCCATTCGAAGGGCGTTAGCGGCATAACCGATAATCGGTTTCCTTTTTGTAATAAACGCATTCCTTTTAGCGCAGTTTGGGTTTTTAAATCTTCTAAAGAAATAATCGATTTAAAAATTCGTATTAATTGTACATCAACGCTAACCCAACGCGGCTTACTGACTGTACTTTTAGGATCATAATGATGATCATCTATCTGCAAGGCCGTTTTATCTGGATAAGCGGCATTCACTATTTTTATCATGCCAACAATCCCTGGCGTGGGACAACTTGAATGATAAAAAAAAGCCAGATCGCCTTTTTGCATCGCTTGCAAAAAATTTCGTGCTTGATAATTTCGTACACCATCCCATGGTTCAGTTTGTTGAGGACGCTTGGCTAGATCCTGTATGCTAAAACACGTGGGTTCAGATTTCATTAGCCAATAGTTCACTTGCTTTCCCCCGCTCGAATTAAATAAAAAAATGTTAGTAGATTTTACTGGTAATTGATCTCTATAGAACAATTTTTATAAAGTTAACTTTTTTTGCAAAAAATTTAAGATGTTGTGAATGGGTAGCGTTTGCTCATTTTTTTCAGTTCGAGCTTTATAGGCAATGACTTTATCTTGCAAGGTTTTTTCACTGATGACTAAACGATGCGGAATGCCAATCAGATCATTATCCGCAAACAGCAAACCGGGACGTTCTGCGCGATCATCTAATAGTACATCCATGCCTACTTCGCCAAGTTGTTGGTAAAGGGCATCGGCGGCTTGTTTTACCAATTCAGATCGGTGATAAGCAATCGGTACTATCACCACTTGAAACGGAGCCATGGCGTCGGGCCAAATGATACCTTGTTCATCATGATTTTGTTCGATAGCGGCGCCGACGATGCGTGATACACCAATACCATAGCAGCCCATTTCCATAGGGAGTTGGTTACCATCTTCGGTCGTAAAGTTAGCATCCATGGCGCGAGAGTATTTATTACCTAACTGGAAAATATGGCCGACTTCGATGCCACGTTCCATTTTTAAATGACCTTTTCCATCCGGACTCGGATCACCGACTTGTACTTGGCGTAAATCTGCTATTGAGGGAAGTGGACAATCACGTTCCCAATTAACGTTAGTGTAATGAAATCCTTCTTCATTAGCGCCACAGACAAAATTGGCAAGTACTGCTGCGGATCGATCGACAATTAACGGTATCGATAGACCGACTGGACCTAAATAACCAACAGGGCTGCCAGTTAAAGCTAAGATATCAGTTTCTTCAGCAAATGTGAGTGGATGTGCGATCTCTAGTATTTTCGCCAGCTTAGTGGGATTTAATTCGTGATCACCGCGGAGTATAAGACCAATTAACGGATCTTTCTTTCCTTTTACCATTAATAACTTGACGCAATGTTGCGGATCTATTTTTAAAAACTCACACACTTTGGCAATTGTTTTTGTACCGGGAGTTTTTACTTTCTCGAGTGCAGCACTAGGAGCAGGGCGTTGATCAGTGACTAAACTTTCTGCGAGTTCAGCATTCGCGGCATAATCACTGTTATCGCTATAAAAAATTTGATCTTCGCCTGTTTGTGCCAATACTTGAAACTCTTGGGATTGACTGCCGCCGATGTTACCGGTATCGGCTAAGACGGCACGAAATTTTAGTCCTAAGCGCGTGAAAATTCGACAATAACTATCATGCATGCTCTGATAAGTTTCAGCCAATGAAGCTTTATCGCGATGAAACGAATAAGCGTCCTTCATAATAAATTCTCGTGCGCGCATGACTCCAAAACGTGGACGAATTTCATCACGAAACTTAGTTTGTATTTGATAAAGAATGAGGGGAAGTTGTTTATAGCTACGTATTTCGTTACGTATTAACGTGGTAATAACTTCTTCATGCGTAGGGCCAAAACAAAACCAACGTTGATGCCTGTCAGTAAAACGCAATAATTCTGGCCCATACGCATCCCAGCGTTCCGATTCTTGCCAAAGCTCAGCCGGTTGCAGATTGGGCATCAGTACCTCTTGACCATTGATGCGATTCATTTCTTCGCGCACGATGCTTTCGACTTTGCGTAATACGCGTAAACCCAATGGCAGCCAGGTATAAATTCCAGAAGCTAATTTACGTATCATACCCGCGCGCAACATCAATTGATGGCTTTTGACTTCGGCATCGGCCGGCGCTTCTTTGAGCGTGGGTAAATACAAATGACTGCTGCGCATAACAATAACCTAAAAATGATCGTAAAGTGGTTTAGAGCTTACTATAGAATGGACTTTATGCAAAACTGCAGGTTGAGAATTACTAATTTACTTATTGGCTTATACAGCCTAATTTAATTCGTTACTTTGTGTAGACAAAATTGACATTTAATGCATAATATTACAAAAATACAAACTTTATAAGGATTTAATAAAATGTTTAAACCTGCTGCTAATAAAACCCAGCAATTAAAAAAAATAGGCGCAGGTCAACCTAATAATAATGAAGATACTCTATTTTCAGCGGTCAAATTGAATGATCTTAAAAAAATCAGTTATTTTATAGATCAAGGTGTTGATGTTAATGCTCATGATAGATTCGGTTTGGCTCCATTGCACTATGTTACTAGTAAACAAGCCTTAGATTTATTAGTAGAAAAACAAGCGGATGTGCATATAGAAAGTTTAAATATAAATAATATTTCAGGATTTGTTTCTTATACCCCTCTGAGTTCGGCATGTACTTATGGAAAGTATCACCTTGTCGATCCTATTTTACAATATTATTCATTGTCGGATCTTAAAGAAAAACCTCAGTATATTAAAAATAATAAAATTTTATTACTCATTTGGAATTCTATTGATCAAGGAAAAAAAGATCTTAAGGCATTACCTTCATCAACACCTAGACAACTTGAACAACAAACCCAAGTGTCTGAAGCAAGTGAATTAGTGACGAATGAAATAAAAAGTGAGGATCTATTTTCAGCGATCTACGCTAATGATTTAGAAAAGTTTAAAGAATTGATTGCGCAAGTAGCTAACATTCATATATATCAACGTAAAAAAGATACACTATTGAGTTTTGCTATGTCTAGATATGGTTATCCGTTTTTAACGCCTATTTTTCTACATTTTTCAAGCGATCTAAATGAAGAAGCACCTGATTATATTAAAAAAAATAAATTGGCTATTTCTTTATGGCAAGCCTGCAGACAAAGTAAATTATCATCTCAATTAATTACGAGTTCAGTAACTTCAACGCTAACAAGCCAATTTTATAGAAAAAAAAATCAATTTGTTACTAGCTTATGGGAGAAATGCAAGCAAAATTATCAGTCATCAGTTGAGGATTCAACAAAAATGGATACGTTAATTCAAGATTTTCATCTTTAAGCATTATATAGTTTTTATAAAACTAGTAACGACACTGGCCAAACTGTAAACACTGAATTAAAATGCCGATTAATGACGTGAAGCACCGTTCATCATTATTTTTTGTTATACTCAGTACTATACGGGGAATTCAGTCATTTTAAGGATGGATTTTAACTTACTAAAGAGAAAGGTAGGCCGCTATGAGTAAGAAAGATTTAAATACCACCGAAAATAAAAATATCATGGTAGAAATAATAATTGCTGACATACAAAAAATAAGTGAATCCTTTGATAGGATTTCTGTTGATTTAAGCAGTGAAAGTCAAGAATTAATTAAAGAGATAAACACGAATGCAGCGAAACTTAAACTAATCAGTACTGAAACGTCTGATGATCAAACACAAATTCTTGAAAAGCTTCGAGAGAAATTAAAAGAATTAAACCCACAATTAAAGCAGTTACCTTATTCTAGTCAGCCATTTATTAATAAGCTATGTAAAGCGATTAATACATTACTCGAAAAATTAGCTGATTTTTTTCTAAATGGACCGATTGTTGGCGAAGGTGTTTATATTCCTGTTCCTGATGCGAAGCCACATAATTTTGATTTTTTTCGTTCCGCGAGCTCTCCAAATATTGAAGTAAAAGATCTATCAGAGAAATTAAGTTCTTTTTCTAAATGCCCGTCAAAATAAACTCAAGAAAAGCATGGATGCTTTTTTTCTTATTTTATTTAATTCTATCAAGCTTACACTCTGGCTAAAGTCTACACACTAGATTAAAATGCGCCTTGGATATCCTGACAGCGTGTAAGGGGTAACCGTATTTAGCTGCTGTCTTTACATTACCAATACCACCGCTGAAAAAATAATTGAGGTACCTATGCCAATTTATGAATATCAATGTAAGGCCTGCGGGCATACTTTTGATACGATACAAACCTTTAGTGAAGAACCTTTGACCGATTGTCCGGTCTGTAAAGAACCTGCACTGAAGAAATTGGTTTCAGCAGCGGCTTTTCATTTAAAGGGCAGTGGATGGTATGTGACGGACTTTAAAAATCCACCGGCTAAAAAAGTGGATAACGCAGAGAAAGCTAAAATTGAGGACGCGAGTAAACCTGCGCAAACGAATAAAGAAAGTAACACCACTGAAAAGAAAAACAAAGACACCGTTGCCGAAAAACCTATTGAAAAAACTAACAAAACGGATAAATCGGGTGAAAAATCCTCTTAACTTAAAAATATCCTCACAGCAATTGAGTTTTTGGCAAGGTGCCGCGATAATGAGCAACCGGAATTTGTGATACAAAAGGATTGCGATCTGCGCGATACACAAACAATGTCAAGTGCGAAGAATATATTATGCAAAGAACACATTATAACCAGCAAACAAACCAAAACTTAGTCAATGAAACTATACAAGTTTGTGGTTGGGTACACCATCGTCGTGATCACGGGGGCATCATTTTTATTGATTGTCGCGATCGTAGTGGTCTGCTGCAAGTCGTATTTAATCCGGATCAGCCTGAGTTGTTTAAAAAAGCTGAAACTCTGCGTAACGAATATGTGGTGCAAATTAGCGGAAAAGTCTGTTTGCGTCCGAAAGGCACCGAAAATGTCAATTTAAAATCGGGAGCCGTTGAGTTACAAGCAACCCAACTCATTATTTTAAACACTTCAGCACCCTTACCAATTTCTATTGATGCCTATACACCGGTGAGTGAAGAAGTCGCCTTGCGCTATCGCTATCTGGATTTACGACGACCCGAAGTCCAAGAACGTTTTCGCTTGCGAACACACGTCGTGCAATTGATGCGGCGTTTTTTTGAAGAAAAAGGATTTTTAGATATAGAGACACCAATGCTTACTAAAGCGACACCCGAAGGAGCGCGTGATTATTTGGTGCCGAGTCGAGTCCATCCCGGTGAATTTTATGCGTTACCACAATCACCGCAATTATTTAAGCAATTATTGATGATGTCAGGATTTGATCGTTACTACCAAATCGTACGTTGTTTTCGCGATGAGGATCTACGCGCCGATCGACAACCTGAATTTACGCAGCTGGATATGGAAATGTCCTTTTGTAATGAAGAGGATATTCAAACACTCAATGAAGCATTGATTCGTCATTTATTTAAAGAATTATTGGATGTGAATTTACCCAATCCTTTTCCGCGTATGACTTATGCAACAGCGATGCAACGTTATGGTAGTGATAAACCCGATTTACGTATTCCGTTTGAATTAGTCGACATGGCTGATTTGGTTAAAGATATCGAATTTAAAGTTTTTTCGGGACCGGCGAATGATGCACAAGGACGAGTGACCGCATTGCGTATTCCCAAAGGCGGCGATTTAAGTCGTAAAGCCATTGAAGAGTATACGCAATACGTTGCTATCTTTGGCGCAAAAGGTTTGGCTTATATAAAAGTTGTCGATCGCGGGTTGGGATTAGAAGGTCTGCAGTCGCCGATCTTGAAATTTATTCCAGAGGCGACAGTCGAGGCCATATTACAACGTGTCACAGCAGAAAGTGGTGATATTATTTTCTTTGGGGCTGGCACAGCAAAAATGGTCAGTGAATCCTTGGGTGCTTTACGTGTCAAGTTGGGTCACGACTTTAAGTTTGTTAAGGATGAATGGTCGCCTTTATGGGTAGTGGACTTTCCCTTATTTGAATATGATGCACAAGAAAAACGTTGGCAAGCCTTACATCATCCTTTTACTGCGCCTAAAGTTAACGATGCTGCTGAGTTACAAGCCAATCCTGGATCATGCTTATCAAGAGCTTACGATATGGTATTAAATGGCTGTGAAATTGGAGGCGGTTCAATACGTATTCATGATACGCATTTGCAATCGGCGGTGTTTGATTTGTTGAATATTAATGAAGCTGAACAGAAAGAAAAATTTGGTTTTTTACTCGAAGCACTTAAATTTGGTTGTCCACCGCATGGTGGTATGGCTTTTGGTTTGGATCGCTTGGTAATGTTGATGACCGGAGCGAAATCCATACGGGATGTTATCGCTTTTCCAAAAACCCAGACGGCGAGTTGTCCATTAACGCGTGCGCCAAGTCCAGTTTCCGAGCAACAATTAAAAGAGTTATCATTACAGAATCGTAAAAAATAAAAACCTAACAGGTTATTATGTCTAATAACTTGCCATCCGCAATGGTCAAAGCAATGATTACGATATCCTTACGGTGTGATGCGTCTCAACTTGTCCGTCAACGCACGCCTATCACGGCTCTTTGATTTCGTACTTTGTGCTCTCCATACCTCGTAGGATAATAAAATACTGTCGCTGTCTGCAGTCTTGTTCTGTTGTAAATAATTTTCTTTTTCTAAGTGAATTGATCTTGCTATATCAGCAAATGGAATAACTTTATAATTAAAAAAAGAATTGATATTTTGTATAGATTTATTAGTTAAGATATTTTCTTTTTTATTGGCGATAATTTCTTCTTCCAGTAAAAAGTTCCTCAACGCTTTATTATCTCGTTTACTAGCTTGACCTATTAAAATATTTTTCCAGTTTTTAAAATATGAAGACAAACGATTTGCCATTTCATCATAACTACTTATGGATTTAGTTTCTTTACCATTACTAGTATGGAATAGTTTTAATGATTTTAAGTCTTCATTGGGCATACCAATCATTTTTTTTAATTCATTCAATGATTTTTGACCTTTTCCTGCCATTTCACAATAAGTAGTAAACCTATCTATTGTTGCAGCATTTACCATTTCTTGAAAAGCTAATCCTTTAATATAAAACTGGTTTGGGACAATATTTGCATCAACACAACGTACATCATCCTTACTTCCCGGGTAAGATTCAGATACGCAATTTTCCATTATTTTTTTGGCGGACTGCAAATTAATCAAAAAAGATCTAATCAATGGGTTATAATTTTTACGTTCAGCTTTATATCTATACCACCAAGCAATTGCTCTATCAGGACGACCTACATTAATCCATAGTCCTTGATTCTGGCCCGTAGCAAAAATTAATCTATCTTGGTTCTTTTGAATGTCTTTATAATCTGAAATTACAATTATATTTTCCTTAGCTTTAGCATCTGAAAAACGAATTTTTGCTTTGGTCATAACAGTGCAGTAAATTCTAACATAAGGATGCCCATTTACACATTCGACCTGGAAATCACCTAAATTTACATTTAGATCCTTATTTTTTGAAATTGAATTTATAAAATTGAAATTCATAATTTATTCTCATTGTTTGTCGATTATTTTATTGATTCTACTGGATAAATGTTATGTTGAATATAATGGCTTATACAAAATTCTATCCAGTATAAAATAAAAAAAAACCAATAATAATCACTATGAATGAATGGTTAAAAATGTTTTCAATTAATAAAAATATAGCTCTTGAATTAAGGAATTCAGCAGTGGCTTGTAACTTAGATGCGATACTTTTTTTAGAGTAAAATTGGACACTAAAGCAGGTTTAGCTTGCGCGTTTAAAGCCATTAATAATAATATGAATATATTTGTGTCGATTGAATCTGCTAATTAATTGATTTATATTTTTTCCCCTAGGGTGTTGGTAGCGATTTCATCATAGCCTATAAAAAGATATTCGCGCAAAGCCGATTGTGTATTAAAATTTGGCGTTGGTATCTTTGTGGCTTATTTTAGGTAAGTCATTGCAGTTTTATTGCATGCTGTCGTGGGTTTACTTGGTTAATGCCAATGATAGCATTGTTGTTTGTTCTTGAGTATCAGTACATTTTTTGGATAATTATTAAGTTTATGTCAGATTCTACTACTGTAAATTTTAGCAAAGCGATTAGCGGTGATTATCGTATTCCAATTAAAGCGATCTTTTTGGAGGCTTGGTACCGCGTAAAGGGAATGAAAGCCGCTTTTTGGCTAGGTTTTCTTTACTTCATACTAGTGATGGCAGCAGCTTGCCTGGTATTAGGCTTAATATTAGCCTTATATGACGTGTTTATATTGTCATTGGCAAGTGCCCAAAATGCAGGCTTTTTGTATAACTTAAAGCTAGGGCTTAAATTTATTGTGGTTGCTGTCGTTGAAGTGTTACGTTTTTTATTCACCGCTTCCTTAGCCTATATGGCTTTACAGCATTTACGTCAGCAAGCTATTCATGGGAATATGGTATTTGCATTTCGTCACGCTTGGCGGCCATTGTTAATTATTGCATTGTTACTCTATCTATTTAATAGCTTTATCCTCTCTGGCACGAATATTCTTTTACATAGCGCGTTATTTAAACAACAGCTTGTTTTCCTAGGATCAGGTTTCGGCAGCATTTTTTTACTGCTTATTTTTTTTATCTGTTTCTTTCTGTATTTCTACTTTTCGGTCCTCGTGTATATGACTGTGTTGCTGATCTTAGATCAAAAACTAAGCTGGAAAGAAAGTTTAAGTTTGGCCTTTCAGTCAGTAAACCAGCATTTTTTTAAAAATGTTGGTTTGATTATTGTAACCAGTTTAGTATTTGGACTTTTAGCGTTGATGACCTTAGGTATCGGTTTAATTTGGCTATTACCCATGACGTCCTTAGTGACGGCGATCCAATATAATCAAATTTTTTGTGAAGGCAATTTATAACACCCGATGGGTCTAGTTTAAGTAGTTAGTTATAATTAGAAGAGAGTTGTTATGGCAGGACATAGTAAATGGGCAAATATCCAGCATCGAAAAAATAAACAAGATGCGAAACGCGGTAAATTATTTACCAAACTGATCCGCGAAATTACGGTGGCTGCTAGAATGGGAGGCGCTGATTTAAATAGTAATCCACGTTTGCGTTTGGCGGTTGATAAAGCCTTATCGGCTAATATGACCCGAGATACCATTGATCGGGCCACCAAGCGCGGTGCTGGCGGATTAGATGGTGCGCAAATGGAAGAAATTCGTTATGAAGGTTATGGACCTAAAGGCGTTGCTGTTTTAGTTGATACCCTAACCGATAATCGCAATCGCACCGTCGCTGAAGTACGTCACGCATTTAGCAAATCTGGCGGTAATTTAGGCACGACAGGATCGGTTGCTTATTTATTTAGTAAAAAAGGTGTGATTACTTTCCCACCCGGTTCTGAAGAAGAGCGTATTTTGGAGATTGCTTTAGAGGCAGGCGCCGAAGATGCTATTACTTATCCTGATAATAGTATTGATATTTGGGTTGAAGAAAGTCAATTAGGCGTCTTAACTAAACTTTTCCAAGAAAAAAAACTAAATTTGGCGAATAGCGAAGTGACTTGGTTGGCGAGTACGAAAGTTGATCTGAATGTTGAGGATCAAGAAAAACTGGAACATTTAATTGATATGCTAGAAGATTTAGACGATGTGCAAAATGTCTATACTAATCAAGCTTAATGCTGAATCAACAAAGTCATAACTTAGCTAAAAACGTCATTATTTTAGGTATTGATCCGGGTTCGTGTATTACTGGTTATGGCGTTATTCAAATTGCAGGTTCACAATTAAACTATCTCGATAGTGGTTGCATTAAAATCGCAAGTATTGCCTTTTCTGAACGACTGGAAAAAATATTTATCGGTTTACAAAATATCGTTACTCAATATAAACCGAATGAAGTGGCCATAGAACAAGTGTTTATGCATATTAACCCGAATGCCGCATTAAAATTAGGTCAAGCCAGAGGCGCTGCGTTAACGGCAGCCGCAGTGGCTAAATTAATGGTCAGCGAGTATTCTGCGCGGCAAGTCAAACAATCGGTGGTGGGTTACGGAGCCGCGAGTAAACAACAAGTACAACATATGGTACGCTTGTTATTAAATCTGGATCGCTCACCACAAGCCGATGCCGCCGATGCATTAGCGATCGCGATTTGCCATGCGCAAGCGCGGCAAACGGGAGAGCGAGGACTTAAACAAGGATTTCGCCGAGGAAGAAGACGATGATCAATCGATTGCGCGGCATACTGATTGAAAAACACCCACCGTATTTATTAGTTGAAGTGGCCGATGCGTTTACTTACGAAGTACAAGCTTCGATGCATACTTTTTATCAATTGCCGGAATGTGGAGAAAAAGTTTTTTTATACACGCAGTTCATTGTGCGTGAAGACGGCCATTTTTTGTATGGATTTAGCACAGCCGATGAGCGGGCATTATTTACGCAATTATTAAAAGTAAATGGAGTGGGACCCAAAGTTGCTTTAGGTATTTTATCAAAAATAGAAACTTCAGAATTTATTTGTTGTGTCCAGCAACAAAATGTGAGTGCTTTGCAGGCAGTTCCGGGTATTGGAAAAAAAACTGCTGAACGCTTAATTATCGAAATGCGTGATCGTTTTAAAAGTTTATCCCATAACCAATCTGCAGAATCTGATAAAAATAATATTCGATCATTACAACATGTCCAGCAGGACGCAATTTCTGCGTTAGTTGTCTTAGGATATAAGGCTCAAGAAGCAAGTCGGGCAGTATTGCAGATTAAAGATACTAGCTTATCCTTAGAGTCGTTGATTCGACACGCTTTGAATAGTGTGGGATAGGTTTTTGGGCTGCTGTATGAGTTATGTAGACACGATGTCGAATCTAAAAGGGAAGTTCATCTGGTCTGAAAATTTTTTTGCATTACAAAATACTACGGGTAACTTAGCAACTACCAATTTCTATAGAAAATTAATAAACACGTTAATAATTTTAGATCAAGTCATACTCAAACTGGATGATAATTGATTATCATGTGTTTCATCTTGATCCTGATTTATAGGTTTATTTTCTAAAGAGCCATAAGAACTATAGAAACGAGCAGAATAATCTCTGCTGGAACTACTTGAACCAGGTATGGGTATAGGTGGTGTAGATGAGGGCGTTTGAACTGCGGTTGGAGTGGCTTGTACTTTAATTTTTAAAATTTTATCGGCTTTACCAATTATGCTGAGTTCATCTTTAACCTTACACAATTTTTCTTGCAGGTTTTTAGCGGCTTTTCGATTATTAAAAAAAAAATCCATCAACGCCCAAGAAACAATAAATAGAGTAATGGCTGCTGCAGGTGAAAATACCAAATATGCAAAAAAACCACTGGCAATTATTATAAAACAAACCATTTCACTGGTGTTATCTGGAATGATATTTAAAAAATCTTTGAGTCGTGGATGACGTTCACAACTGATTTTATATTGCTCAAGCGCTTGAATAAGTTTTTTGATTTCTTTAAAGGCAAATTTTTTTTTATTCTTATCAGAGTCTTTTAAAACATCTAATTCTTGAATAGCTTTTAGGCAATCCTGCACTAATGTTGTACGACAACCCTTCAGCTGTTTAATACTCGTTAAATCCAATGTATTTTCAGTTTCATGACACCATTTCAACTCATTATGAAAAGCTAATGTTTTTAATAATGTGGCGGTAGAGACTGAGAATTTCATAATTATACGCAATTCCTTTTGGTTGTATTGAAAAATTTATACAATAGGCTATTTTTTTTATGACGGCAATGATTCAATAAATTATTTTCAGATAATAAAAAAACATCAACTTAGTTCAAATAAACTTTTTTCAAGCTGCGGATGCTTGCTAAAAAATCAGTAATTAGCTAATAATAGAACGATTCAGCACACTTTACTTATATTTTTTGTCGGTTCATCTCCGGTTATTATTATTTATGCAAATCTCAGATCGCTTAACTTCGGCTAAAAAACAATCTGATGATGAAAAAAATCTTCCTCGCATCCGTCCCTTAGCATTAGCTGATTATTTAGGACAAGCCTCAGTGTGTGAGCAAATGGGCCTATTTATCCATGCAGCACGTGCAAGAAACGAAGCTTTAGATCATGTGTTAATCGTCGGACCCCCGGGTTTAGGTAAAACCACATTGGCGCATATTATTGCGCATGAAATGGGCGTTGCACTCAAACAAACCTCAGGACCCATTTTAGAAAGAGCAGGAGATTTGGCCGCGTTGTTGACGCATCTTGAAGCCAAAGAAGTGTTGTTTATTGATGAAATACATCGCTTGAGTCCGGTCATTGAAGAAATATTGTATCCGGCTTTAGAAGATTATCAATTGGATATTATGATAGGCGAGGGGCCTGCTGCGCGTTCGATTAAATTAGATTTACCACCCTTTACATTAATTGGCGCTACGACACGCGCCGGTTTGTTAACGTCACCTTTGCGGGATCGGTTTGGAATTGTACAACGTTTAGAGTTTTATAGTGTTGCGGATCTTTGCGGTATCGTGACGCGCTCGGCAGGAATATTAGGTGTGGTGATCGATCCTCTGGGTGCTAATGAAATTGCCAAACGCGCGCGAGGTACACCGCGGATTGCGAATCGTCTGTTACGCAGAGTCAGAGATTTTGCTGAAGTAAAAGCCGATGGCAAAATAGATCAATGTTTGGCCGCACAAGCTTTAGATCTATTAGAAGTGGATAAAGAAGGTTTTGATCAACAAGATCGAAAATTATTATTAACACTTATTGATAAATTTGAGGGTGGACCGGTGGGTTTAGATAGCTTAGCAGCAGCCATCGGTGAAGAACGTGATACGATAGAAGAAGTGATCGAGCCGTATTTAATTCAGCAAGCCTTTATCATGCGTACACCACGCGGTCGAATTGCGACGAAAAAAACCTATATTCATTTTGGATTGACCATGCCGGGTCATCTTAACGGACAAAAACAACTCAACTATGATTTTTCTGATAAAATAAACTAAATTTAAATGTATACTCACAGGAATCGAATTTTTGTCAAGGGGTCGAGAAAATGCGCAACCAGAATGTATACAAATATACATGAGGATTGCGAATTCAGCGATAACACAGACAAGAATTCGAGTACGAAGAAAATAAATGAGGATAGGTAAATGCCAACGGTTGATCCATCATTGTGGGGTTATTTTTCCGCTGCCAGCGGAATAGTCAAATTGGTCATGCTCATCTTGCTCGTTGCATCGATTGCATCCTGGTCGATGATTTTGCAACGGGGATTTATGTTGAGACGTTCAAGAAAATTACTGGCGCAATTTGAAGACAAATTTTGGTCAGGTATTGATCTAAGTAAACTCTATGCCGATTTAAACCGTGAGCAGGATCAACACAGTGGTTTAGCCAGCATCTTTCATGCCGGATTTCGTGAGTTTCTACGTTTACATCAACACGTGGGTGATGCACCGGTTATTATTATGGAGGGCGTGCAACGCTCGATGCGCATTGCTTATTCCGAACAGCACCAGCAACTCGAAAAACATCTGGATTTTTTAGCGACCTTGGGCTCGACGAGTCCGTATATTGGATTGTTTGGAACAGTATGGGGCATCATGACTTCTTTCCAAGCCTTGTCGTCTTCGCAACAGACTGCAACGATTGCTATGGTGGCGCCGGGTATTTCGGAAGCTTTAGTCGCTACGGCCATGGGTTTATTTGTCGCTATCCCTGCAGTGATTTTTTATAATCGTTATTCACATCAAATTCAACATTTATTACATAATTATCACCGCTTTCAAGAAGAATTCTCGAATATTTTGTATCGACAAGTTCATGGTAATACGGGTAGTTATGTTGCATAACCCCTACCCATTTCAACATCAACGACGCAAAGGGCCAATGTCTGAAATTAATGTCGTTCCCTACATTGATGTCATGTTAGTGTTATTAGTCATCTTTATGGTCACAACGCCGTTATTATCGCAAGGTATTAAAGTGAATTTGCCGCAAGCGCGAGCGCAAACGATTGCACCCGCACAGGAACCACTCATCGTATCGATTGATGAAAAAGGACTTTATTATTTAAATACCTCGATACATCCGGAAGTCGCTTTAGATGCCCATCAGTTAAGCTTGGAAGTGAGTGAGCAACTACGCAGTGCGGAACAAAAAAAAGTGCCGCGTCAAGTATTTGTAAAAGGCGATAAAAAAGTCGATTACGGTAAGGTAGTGACTGCGATGGTTTTATTACAACAAGCCGGCGCCATCAATATTGGTTTATTAACCGAATCCCCACCAAAAGCGGTTTAAAATCGTGTTGAGCAGCAACACAGACAAAAATTTCAAGCGCGAAAAGTGTCTGTTAAGCCGAGCCAAGCAAGAGGACTTTCGTTATTCGCTAGTCGTGGCGGTTGTGTTACATATTGTTCTATTTTTAGCGTTATTCTTGACCTTGCGTCATAACACAAAATTATTATTTTTAGCGCCGCCGCCTTTACAAGTGATCCATGCAACTGCAATATCGATGGATGCATTAGTGCAAAAGCCTACGCCTGAGACAGAGAAAATAAAACCGCTACCGACCGCTATGGCAAAAATCTTAGCGAAACCGATATTACTTAAAAAAAGTCCGGTGCTACTAGCGATCCAGGAAAAAAAAGTTTCTAAAGCTGAGCAAAATAAGATTATTCCACTGAAAGTACCGAATAAACAGCCGTCTTTAGTTAAAAAGGTGCTGCCTGTTAAAACGTCACCCACCAAAGTCGTCGCGATTAAACCCAAAAAAATTGTTGTTAAACATCAAAAACCATCTAAAGAAACGTTAAAGTTAGTTGAAAAAAATGTTCAGCAATTACTGGATCAAGAAATGCAATCGCTGGCCAAGCAACAGATTAATGCGGCGCGCAATGCCGCGACCACGGACAAATATCGACATCTGATTTTACAAGCTATTGCCCAACAATGGATCATTCCTCCCGAAATGAATAAACATCTGGAAACTAAATTAGTCGTGCATTTGGCACCAGGTGGCATGGTATTAGAAGTGATTATTGTTAAGAGTAGCGGAAATTCGGTATTGGATCGTTCGGCACAAACGGCAGTGTACAAAGCATCGCCTTTACCCGTGCCAAAAAATAATGGTTTGTTTCATACGTTTCGGCAAATCAATCTTACGGTACGCCCCGAAGGGGTTATTACACAGTAATCATTTTTTTTAATAAATAATATATTTATTATTTAAAATATAAATACATAAGTGATATTAATCTTTTCTTAAGAATCAAAAATTACACTCGATCGTTCTTAAACTTAGCTTAAGGTTAATCATGCTTAAAAATAAAAACATAAGATTTTATTCTTCTGAAATAGCCAATAACCAGGCTATAGATGATTTATATATAAATGCAGTAGTATCTAAAAAAAAAGAGCTTCAGGTTGAACTAGAAGAAAAAATTAAAAAAATACAACAACCTATACAGCAAGATACACAACAATTAGACGAAGATACACAACAATTAAACGAAGATATACAACAATTAAACAAACGTATACGAGATTATAATTCGATTCTTGAACAACTTCGAACACCGAAAAAAAATGAAAAAGTGTTTTTCCAGTCGGATAAAGTTAAGAATAGAAAAGAAAAATCTATGCTGGACAAATCAAATCCTATAAATATAGAACATAATGAAAAAAATGAAGAAGAAAAATTCTCTAATCCAACAGGCGTTGAAGTACAGTTAGAACAAAAAAATACGGATAACATTGCAGCCTTAGAGCAAACTCAAAATTCTCAGGACAATTCTTCTTTTAAACTGCAACAAGACATAAAAAAACAAGAAAATCAAGTCAAGCCACTTCCAACGCCATCAGGTCTAGGAGTGACTGGTGAATTAGCAAAAAAAATAGCCAAACGAAGAGCTTTACTGGACGGACAGGATAATATCAATACAGGCAATGTAAGCTACAGTAAAGAAGCAGAACAATCACTTAAAGTTAAGTCAATTAATCAAAAAAATATTCAAAACCAGCACTCGCAAACGTTTAAACAAGCTTTAAATTCTGTCAACTCAGTTCCTATAAACCATAGTTTAAACGTGACTGAGGAATTAGCAAGGATATTGGCTGAACGAAATAAAATCTCTGAAAGAAACAATAATGATACAACAGAAAAAGAAAAAGTAATTAGCTCTACTACAAATGTTAGCCTTGATGAACAAAGTAAATTATCCGAGCGAGCAGCTGTCGAAGTGCAGTTAGAACAAAAAAATACGGATAAAATTGTAGCCTCAGAGCAAACTCAAAATTCTCAGGACAATTTTTCTTTATTACAAAATTTGCAAATCGCTATAGAGAATCTAAAGAAAAGGGAAGCGACTGAACAAACAAATAATTTACCTATTTGGGTTGAAATCGATTTCTTATTAGAAAGGTTAGCATATTCTACTAATGAAAAAAAAGATGAAGATTTAGAGTTTAGGCTGGACGAAAAGATTTCACATCAGTTCAATGACCAATCCGATGAAGAGTTTATTAAGCAAGCAGCATCAATAAAAAATAGTTTTTTTTACAATAAGATAGTTCCTATTCTCAAAACCTTGAAAAGACATTTACCTCCAGAGAAATTTGATCTTCTAAGCAATGAAATATTAGTAAAGAATTCTGAAAAACAGTTAGACAAGAAAACTTTTCAAGAATTAGATTTACAGGCCAATTCCTTTGATCGCTGCTTGTCAATAATATTGGAGAAAAATATAAATATAGACGGTGCATCTTCAGATCAATCTCATTCTGATGCTAGCTACACTATAAATGGTAACAAAGGTAGCAAAAATATATCAGCAGAATTTGATAAAATAGAAATGCAGCTCCAGGAAATAGTGCAGCAATTGGAAGCAACTGTTCAAAAGCCGCATGAAGATCAAGCGTCAAATATCTTGAATGATAAAAAAGTAAAATTTTCCAAAAATAAAATTCCTACTACGGTTTATTTTAAAACATTATCTCCAATAGATAATACAGATCCTGTGGTGTTAAGCGCGACTCTTAAATCTTGATTTAATTTGAATTACAGAAAGCATACTGTTTTTAAACAGTATGCTTTTCTATAAGGTTATTTGCAATGTTTTGCATTGATAAAATGGCTTGCCTCATAGTGTATCAAATCTATACGGTGCTGGGTTAACCAGATTATTAAGACTCCCTTTGCTAGTTGATCGTGGCAGAGGTGTTGTAGAACATTTAACCGTATATTTGTGGTTGATAAATCCAGCGCCTTCTGAATTTAATCTGAGGAAAAATTTTGTGATTTTTTCCTCTAGATTTTTCTCTTTCATTAAACAAATTAATTGATCAAACCTCCATTGTTTTTCCTTAACATCTGAAAGTGTGGATAAATAAGTATTAAGCGGCAGCCATACTGAATTATAGGCTTTATCGATACGCAGGTATTGATTACCATCATTAAAAATTGCACAACAATTATTTGAGGTGAGTAGATCGTTTGCTTTTAATATCGTTAAAATATTTACTAGTGCAGGGGTTGAAAGTAAAAGATTAAAGTTTTCTTGGGTTAAGAGCATGTCGAGTATCTCTACCGCTTTAACAAGGTCGTTAAACTTCTTCGAAATAGGCTCATTGGTCGTTTCGAAGTATTTAGCGGTATTATCAAAGTTTGTTTGCGATAATAAATTCTTTTTTTTCAACTGGGAAAGTAGTTTTGCAAGCAGAGAAAATTCATCATCTTTTAAATGAATTAATTTATCAAGATTGTCTGTTAAGAGTTTGCTAGCATGTAATTGCTGCACAGGCTCGAAGCTACTACTTTTGCCGATAGTGTTTAAATAATCTAATAATGCTTGATAAACCTTGTAAGATTCTTGTGTGCAGTTGGGTTCGTTTTCAATAAAACACCGATTAAATTTTAAAAAATTGGTTTGATCCGCCTCGCTGAGTCTATGTAATGCGCGTACGGCGGCTTGATATTGATGGCCTGTGCTAGGGAATAGGGTGCCGATTAAACGTCGCCAGGGACCTTTTTTTTTATCGTAGTTCTCTAAGGCTTCATTGATTGGTGGAGGGAATGGCATAATAGCTCCTTATTATTACTTGCCGGATTTGCAAAAATTGTTGCAAATTAAAATGTGCTAACATTATAGTGTATCTCTATTTAAATAGTCATGTTCTTTTTTGACAAAAAATAGTTTTTAATTTCTACATTTTATTTTTATTTATTTAAATTTTATTGGACTATTATGTATAAAATTTTTTTATCTTTTAGCAAAATCCTTGCTATTTGGGTATTGCAGCCGGGTAAGTCGTTTAAGGTTCATACAATAAATTAATTACTTTGAAAAATTAAGCGCTGTGTTAGCTCGAGCGCTTAACATGGATGGATTTTTATAAATTTTGTAAAATATCGCGTCCCAGTTTGATTCTTTCGTCACCTAAGAATTTATTCGTCAGGATGACGACGCCTATTTTTTGCTCAGGAATATACGCCATATAGCTGGACATTCCATAACCGGAACCCGTTTTATCAATAAAAATTTTACCGTCGGCTAAAAGATTGGCGTTAATTATTTTTTTAATATGAAAGAGCGGAAACCCATTTTTATCAAAAGCAATAAAGTAAGTGTCACCGCTAGAATTTTTTAAGACTGATAAATGATGTGCTTGCCAAGCCAGTTGTTCACAAGAAAGTTTATCCGCAAAACAAACTCTATTTTGGTGGACCAACACGATTGCTTTACTCAGATTGTTATCATGCAGTGTATTCGCATTGATTTGCGCATATAAATAGTTACCGAGATCGGAAATGTCTGATTTTAACGAAGCGGCTGCAAACCATGTTTCAAGGTTTTTATTGTAAGCTACGCTGTTATTTTGCGGATCATGACCGACAGCAAGATATTTTTCCTTGACCGGTGGTACTTGAAAATACGTTGAATGCATCTGCAAAGGGGTCAAAACTTTAGTCGTTAAAAGCGTTTGATAATTCTGATGATAAATATTCTGCAACACATAGCCGACGATACCGATACCGGCGTTCGAATAACTATATTCTTTACCAGGTATTTTTGAAGCTGGGTATTGTTGTAAAGCTTGTGTAAGTTCAGCATAGTTTTTAGGTCGGGGTTTGAAATCAAAAGGAAAGCCTGAAGTGTGGGTTAGTAATTCATTCAGTGTGATCGATTTTAAGCGGGAATTTTGTTTTAATGCCGGAAAATAATTAATAAAAGGATCATTTAAATTTAATTTTTTTTCCACTATCGCGCGAGCGGCGAGTGTTGCAGTAAAGGTTTTAGTAAACGAACCTATCGTATAAAGAGTGTGGTTGCTGGTAGGAATTTTTTTTAACGGATCGGCCCAGCCTAGATTATAAAAATGAATTTTATTCTGATCGATGACCGCTATGGACATCCCAGGAACTTGATTTTGTTGCATAAAGCTCTGCGTTAACGCATTTATTTTTTCTTCGTTATAGGCATACGCTGGAATCTGTAGACAGAGAGTGAATAAAAGCAAGCCATATTTGAAATTTTTTTTCATAAATTAAAATAAATCCTGGAATAAACAAAAAATTATTATGCGTACTGTCTACATAATAGTTGATAAAATGCAGCAAAGCTTATCCTATCAGGATTATCACGGGCACGAAATAAACAAGTCGTTTACGCATTGACATAGACAAATTTTTTTTCACTGTTAATATGTTATGTTCAAAAAAACAAGGGGATTGATAAAGAGGTTTTGAAATCCTAAAGTAAGGGAATATAGGGCTTACGAGCCGGCACAGGGATGTGTGTTTGCATAACAAGGAACTGACTTAGTCTATTTCACACACTTAAGTTTTGGGATTACACAAAAAATGTCAAATAATCGTTTCCTCAATAGATGTTTGCAACACCCTTATTACCCTTGGTTAATTTGGGGTCTGGCGGCGAGTGCTTTTTTTATTGAGTATTTTGCTAGAGTGGCGCCGGGTGTGATGGTCGATTCCTTAATGCATGATTTTAAAGTGCAGGCCTTAGCTTTAGGTAGTTTATCGGCTTTTTTCTATTATACCTATGTCGGTATGCAAATCCCTGTCGGTATTTTAGTGGATCGGTTTAGTTTACGTTGGTTATTGACCAGCATGATCTTTCTTTGTGGTGTGTCTTGTCTTATTTTTGCAAGCACTACGCATCTAGGAATTGCTGCGTTTGCGCGCTTAATGATGGGTTTTGGTGCAGCATTCGCTTTTGTCAGTGCATTGAAAGTAGCGGCGGTGTGGTTTCCGGCACAAAAGTTTGGCTTGTTAGCGGGTTTGACGCAGGCCTTAGGTATGCTAGGTGCTGCAGTCGGTCAAATGCCAATGGCTTATTTAGTAGAAAACCTGGGTTGGCGTAGTGCTTTATCTTTTATCGCTGGCTTAATGATTTTATTGTCGATGCTGGTGGCACTCTTAGTGCGTGATCCGAAATTTCCCGCGGCTCAAATTAAAGTTAAAAAAACTTTAACACAGTCACCTTGGTCAGGTTTGCTACGTGTATTGCGAAATCCACAGAGTTGGTGGAACGCTTTATTAGCTGGTTTATTGTTTGCACCCACTGCCGCTTTGGCAGAATTATGGGGCGTTAAATTTTTTCGTCAAACTCATGATTTAACTAATGAAGTGGCTGCCATGGGAATCAGTTTAATCTTTATTGGTTGGACGATCGGAGGTCCTTTAATCGGTTGGATTTCCGATAAAATTCAACGACGCAAAATTATACTTATTTTATCAGCAAGCTTTAGTTTATTATTCGCAAGTTTGGTTATTTTATTGCCTGGGTTACCCTTGGGTATCTTATTTACTTTGTTATTTTTATATGGATTTGCCAATACCGGTGTGGCAACCGCTTATGCAGTGGCTTCCGAAATTAATCCACAAACAGTTGCCGGAACATCAGTGGCTTTCGCGAATATGGCCTCGGTGATTATTGGTGCAGGATTTCAACCACTCATTGGTTGGATGTTACAGAAAAATTGGGATGGTGCGATGGCGCACGGTCTACCTTTGTATTCTAATAGTGATTTTCGTACAGCTTTATTGCTTTTGCTCGCTAGTTTATTGCTGGCAATTTTTGTCGCTTGTGGTATTAAAGAAACCTATTGTCGACGGATTGATTAAACATACTCTTACATTGATAGCTTTACCCTCAACTCAGAAAAGCGTTGAGGGTGAGAGCACTAACTATTAGTTGTGTAACGTTAACGAGGTTTTTTGATGTTCCTCACCTTCATCCGTATTGGCTGTAGGAGTGTTAGCTGGAAAAAAACCACTGAACGATTTTGCTGATTGGGTTATTGTGTGGGTTTCATTATCTTGTTGTAATAATATTTCAAACTTAGCTTCTGGTTCAAATAGAGTGATACATTTAAAAATAATGATTTGTTGCTCTTCAGAAAAAGGTTTGGCTTTATCATCACCAATGGTTGTCTTTGCATAATCTGCACATTTTGTTCCGTATTCTTGACTTACTGCCATCCAATCGGCAACCATTTCAAGCAGATCCAAGTTATTCATATTCTTCAGCAAGACTTTAATTCTTTCTTTATCCGTTTCTTTTGTACTATCCGCTTTAAAGCAAAAATATTCGGAATGATGAGAATTATTGCGGTAATGATGTTGTATCGCCTCATTTACTTTTTCTTGAATTCCAGCGGGATAGTCGTATTTTTTTTTATGTGTTTTTTCTTGATCGAATTTCCAATTAAGATAAATATAAGCTGTTTTTTCAGGTTCCGAATATTTACTTAAATCATGTTGTTTTCCGCGTTCTATCAACTGATGCTTAAATTCATCAAATTGTTGTTCAGATAAAGCTAAAATTTGTTTTAAATCTTTTTGTTCCAATAGTTTAGTTATATTATTTATTACCAATTCCCGATGTTTTCCCATTCTTTTGTGCGAAAATTTGGCCATTTTCTCCATTTCTTCCTTGTTGATGGTTTCATGGCTGTTTAGTTTATTTAAATAGGTTTCCTCGTCTGGAGGTGTACACATGGTTTGATTCATAAATATTCTCCTTTTGTAATTATTTATTTTGCTAAATTTATTTCACTTTAAGGTCAACTTTAATTGTAACAAACAAAATAAATAAACTAAAAAAATATGAGGTAATATTGTTAAATTAATGAGTACTTAAATGATAAGTTTAGACTAAACCTAAAATTAACTTTAAATTTAACCTCTTATTAAAGTTGGGAATTTTTATTTAACGACTTTAAGGAACTCGCTATTAGAAAAATTTATAGTAAAATGAAGATTATTTAGCTTAAATAAATGAATCTAACTGAATTATCCACTATTTTGTTATTATTTGATCACTGTGAGAAGTTAGATATGTTAAAAAATACGGTAACGGTTTATGGCACTATCGCTAAATTTTTTCATTGGCTGATGGCAGTACTGATTATTGGAATGTTTATGGTAGCTTTTACCATGATCAATATCCCTGCTTCTCATTTTAGCGATATTTTATTTAGTTTGCACAAAGCGACCGGTTTGCTTTTATTCGGTTTACTGATCTTAAGATTGGCCTGGCGTTTTATAAATAAGACACCGAAATTACCGCCATCGATTCCATTATGGCAGCGCCAATTGGCCAAATTTAATATTACCGCACTGTATCTATTGATGTTAACAATGCCCTTAACCGGATTTTTTATGTCAACATTGGGTGATCATGCGGTTAGTTTTTATGGTATTTTTACAGTGCCACCTTTAGCTGATAATCAGCTGGTGTCCAAATTTTTTGCAAAAGCACATGAAATATTGGCTTATTTATTGATTGCGTCATTTACTTTGCATGTCATCGGCGCATTTTTCCATCCTGTATTGCAAAGAATGTGGATATTACCTAAAAATAGAGTGAATGGAGAATAATAAATGAACGAGCTATGTTTAGAAAAGTCGTGTCATGCAGTGAAAAAAATTATTTTTATACTGATCAATGTCTTGTCACTCAGTAGTTTATTGCTGAGTTATAACGCTTCGGCAGCGTTAAATCTTGAATTAACACAAGGAGTGACCAATCAGCTACCGATTGCGATTGTGCCTTTTACCAGTGATGCAAGATTTGCCCCAGAAAACGATATTACGCACGTTATTCAATCAGATTTAAGTCACAGTGGTCAATTCAAGGTAACGCTGGCGAAAAATTTATCGCAAGCTGACAAAGCTACCGTGGCGTATTGGCGGGCGCATCACGTGGATGATGTCCTATCGGGAAAGATAACGGCATTAGGGCAGGAGCAATATCGTGTGCATATTAATTTAATACAGGTTGCGCAGGGCCGTAAGCAGATTTTAGCGCAACGAGAATTTACGGTGAAATATCCACAATTACGGGTGTTAGGACATCATATTAGTGATCTGATTTATGAAAAATTAACCGGAGTGAAAGGGATTTTTTCAACACGTATCGCTTATGTGCTGGTTACTCGTGAGAATAATCATCGGGTGTATAGTTTACAAGTAGCGGATATGGATGGTTATAATGCCAAACCTTTGTTAACTTCGACACAACCCATCATGTCTCCCGCATGGTCGCACGATGGTAAACGTATTGCGTATGTTTCTTTTGAAAAAATCATGCCGCGTATCTATATTCAAACCATTGCTAATGGGCAACGCCAATTAGTGAGTGATTATCCGGGTATTAATGGTGCGCCAGCATGGTCTCCGGATGATAAAACCTTGGCTTTAGCCTTATCTAAAAATTCCGTCGCGCCGAAAATTTATTTAATGAATTTAGCTAGTAAAGAGTTACGTCAAGTGAGTTTTGGTTTTTCTATCGATACCGAACCGACTTGGTCAGCTGATGGTCGATCATTGTTATTTACTTCGGATAGAGGCGGTGGACCACAAATCTATCAAATGGATTTGCAGAATAAACGCTTACAACGTATTACTTTTGATGGTAGTTATAATGCGCGTGCTTCTTTTTCACCCGATGGAAAAATGATAGTAGTACTCAATCGTGAACAAGGAATGTATAATATAGCGGTGCAAGATTTAGACGACAATACTTTACTAGACATTACACATTCCGGTTTTGATGCATCTCCCAGTTTTGCACCGAATGGACAAATGGTTTTATTTGAATCAAAACCCGGTGAACATGGCTTGTTAGGGATGGCTTCAATCGATGGAAGAATAAATTGTCGCTTACCTACACCCGTAGGTGATGTGCAAGATCCGGTTTGGTCGCCTTTTTTATCGAGTTAACTATTTTAAGTGAGGTTAGTATATGTTAATAAAAAGATTGTTCAAAGTGAGTGTTATCGCTGCAGCGTTGTTAAGTTTAGCGGCTTGTTCCACAGCAGACAAAAGTGAATTAGGTGAAACCTCGGCTAATCTGACCCATGCCGATAGCGCACTGACACAAGGAGCGGGAGATATAGGTAGTTTTTATGGCGATGAGAGCACGCATCCAATGCAAGTCGGTAATCAGACCTATTATTTTGATTTTGACAAAAGTTTCGTCCGCGATGAAGATAAACCTTCATTACAAGTACAGGCACATTACCTAATTTGTCATCCACAAGCTAAAATATTGATAACAGGTAATACCGACGAAAGAGGCAGCCGTGAATATAACATTGCTTTAGGTCGACGCCGTGCCTTAAGTGTTCAACAATTTTTAATCGCAGCTGGCGTCAGCGCAAATCAAATCCTAACGGTCAGTTATGGGGCAGAAAAACCGGTAGCGTTTGGTCACAGCGAAGCGGATTATGCAAAAAATCGTCGTGCTGATTTACAGTATCAAACTCCGGTCATTACCGATAAGATGTAATACTAGGAATTAACTATGCTAAGGGTAAATTCGAGGCTCGTTAAGTCAATTAAGCTTTGTCTATGCTGTGTGGGCTTATTATTAAGCTCACTCACGTATGCACTGGCGCCCGTCGTTGATGCGTATGACGATGAGGATGATGCTCCGGCTGCGATGACTAACGCTGCAAATCCTACGACTCAAGCCAATGAGCGGCCTAATACAACAGGTAATTCATTTCCCAACCTAGCACCGAATCCAGCAGCGCCTAATGTTCCAACGATACCGCGTAATTCGGCTTCATTTTCGTTGGAGCAACGCGTCACGATCTTAGAACGTCAAATTACTAATCTCAATCCCATGTTGGTGCAGGTTGACGATCTGCAACAACAATTACAAAGCTTACAAGGCAAAATTGATTCACAACAACATGCGATCAAAGTGTTAGAAGAGCAAGTGCGTAATCAATATTTAGCATTAGAGAAACGCTTTGCGCCACGAAATAATCAAAGCGCCGTATATTCTAGAAAACCAGTCAATGTTTCGAGTCCAGTTAATAGCGCATTGGGTCCACGTCCATTAGTTGATCTGAGTAGCAGTAAAAACCAGATTTCTAAGGATAGAAAGTCGATGATGCCGAATGCGGCGCCTACGGCGGCGGGAGAGCGTGCTTATCAGACAGCCTTTCAGCTATTAAAAACTAAACAATACAATGAAGCGATAGAAGCCTTTGAGACATTCAATAAAAAGTTTCCGAATGATTTAAATGTTGCGAATGCAGACTATTTTTTAGGTCAGTTGTATTTGTTACAAGGACAAGCTGATCCAGCGATTAACTTTTTTAAACGTTTTATTAGTCATTCTAGCCAAGACGCACGCGTTCCCGATGCGATGTTGCAGTGTGGTTTAGCTTATTTTGCTAAAGGTGATAAACCAATGGCGATGGAATTGTTTGAAAAAATAATCCAACAATACCCAGATTCAAAAGCAGCACAGGCGGCTCAAGCTCGTTTACAGCAATTTAAAGCAATGATTTCTGCTGCAAGCATTCCGTCCAAAAATAAGGTGTAAATCGCTCCATTGATTTACCCGTTATTGCGAACATCGAAGCTACGGGGTAATCTAGGAACTATACTCACAGTAATGGAATTTTTGGCAAGTGCCACGTCTATGTCAGTGATCATGGTATAACCAAAACCATCAGGATTGCGAATTGAGCGGCAACACAGACAAAATTCAAGTGCGAAGAGTATAAGTATGAGAATTGCATTGGGTATCTCTTATCAAGGTAGCGCTTACCATGGGTGGCAGTCACAAAAAGGATTAGCGTGTATACAAACCTGTTTAGAACAGGCGATTAGTCAAGTTGCGGATCATCCAATAAGCTTAAGCTGTGCCGGACGTACCGATAAAGGTGTGCATGCCCTAGGTCAAGTGGCGCACTTTGATAGCAGGGTGCAACGATCGCAACGCGCTTGGTTGTTAGGTTGTAATAGTCTTTTACCTCCAGATATACGAGTTAACTGGGTGCAAGTTGTGGATAGTACTTTTCATGCGCGATTTTCTGCCACAGCGCGTCGTTATTATTATATTATTTATAATCACTCTTTAAGAAATGCACTGTGGAATCAACACACAACGCATAATTACTTTCCTTTAAATGAAAGTGATATGCAGTTTGCTGCGCAGTATCTGATGGGTGAGCATGATTTTAGTTCATTTCGCGCTGCAGGCTGTCAAGCTAAGAATGCACGACGTGAAGTGCAGCATATTAAGGTGAGGCGTGAAGGCAGCTATGTCATCATCGATATCCAAGCAAATGCTTTTTTGCATCATATGGTACGTAATATGAGTGCGGTATTAATGACAATAGGCGCAGGTAAAAAACCCATCGAGTGGGCTAAAGAAGTTTTATTGGCACAAGATCGAAAAGCTGCAGACATAACAGCTGCACCCAATGGATTGTATTTATGCCAAGTTTTTTATCCAGAAAAATTTGTGTTGCCTGAATCGGAAAATAATTTTTATAGCATGATTTAAGTGAAAAGTTATTTTAGCGGGGTTGCCGCATCCCTTCAGCGCTTGTCATGACGATGAACGCTTTTTAATAAACTACTTGGTTTTACTGAAGCTCTATTGCATAATCCCTTGCAATTTTAGTCTTATATCTTGTAGTGAGGTTACTTGTTTAATGAATGGCAATGTCCTTGAACTTAAAGGAGTTACTAAACGCTTCGATGACGAAGACGTATTAGAAGATATTAACTTCGAGGTAAGGCATGGTGAATTTTTGACCTTACTGGGTCCTAGCGGTTGTGGAAAAACAACGTTATTGCGTTTGATTTCAGGTTTTGAACAACCCGATGGTGGGGTCATTTGTATTAATGGTATTGATGTCAAAGGATTATCGCCTCAAGCACGTCATGTCAATACTGTTTTTCAAAGCTATGCTTTATTTCCGCATTTGAATGTCTTTGACAATATTGCGTTTGGCTTGCGTTGCAAAGGTGGTTTATCGAAAGCTGAGATTCAACAGCAAGTTAACGATGCATTAAATATGGTGAAATTGGCTCACTTAAGTGAGCGTAAACCTTATCAACTCAGTGGTGGCCAACAGCAGCGTGTGGCGATTGCTCGAGCGGTGGTGAATAAACCGAGTATACTTTTATTGGATGAACCGTTAAGTTCTTTAGATTATCGATTGCGCAAAACCATGCAGCTCGAACTAAAACAACTGCAAACGCAATTAGGTATCACGTTTATTTTTGTGACACATGATCAAGAAGAAGCCTTGTCGATGTCGGATCGGGTTGTGGTGATGCATGAAGGACGTATCGAACAAATTGGCACACCGCGCGAGGTTTATGAAGAACCGCATAGTTTACGTGTTGCCCGTTTTATCGGTGAGGTCAATATTTTCGAAACACAAATTATTTCGGCTGATGAAGATGTGTTTCATGCAATAATCGAAGGTAAGGAATTTACTTTAAAAAATCGCCGTCATTTTTCTAAGAATCAAAAAGTTTATACTTTAGTTAGGCCTGAAGATCTCGAGGTCTGGTCACCCGCTGAAGTGACGGATACCTCGCAAATGTTCCCCGGTGTGGTTGAGCAAGTTATTTACAAGGGTTCAACTGTAGATCTGATGGTGCGTTTGCAAAGTCAAAATTTATTGGCTGCTACTCAATTTTTTAATGAAGATGATGAAAAATTAGATTTCCATAGTGGCGAGTCGGTTTGGGTGCATTGGATACCCGGGTGGGAGGTTATTTTGCCCGATGAAAGTTGATCGTCTGTTTAAAGGAACCACTATCAGTATCGTTTGGCTATGGCTGTCTGTATTTGCTTTATTGCCGACGCTATTGGTGTTGATAACCAGTTTTCTGAAAAATGATCCAGTAAACCTTTTTCGTTGGCAATTTTCATTGCAAAATTATCAAGCTTTATTAAATCCTATTTATTTCAGAGTTTTTTGGCATTCTTTTTGCGTAGCTGGACTTTGTAGTGTAATTTGTTTAGTGCTTAGTTATCCGTTTGCTTATCTCTTAGCAAGACTAGATTCTAAATACAAGAGTTTATTATTATTTTTAGTGATTATTCCTTTTTGGACTAGTTCATTAATCCGTACTTATGCAATTATCTCCATATTAAAAGCAAAAGGCTTACTAAATTCCATATTATTAACGCTAGGGATTATTCATCATCCATTAACCATTTTGTATACCAGTACGGCGGTCATTATCGGTTTAGTGTATAGCTTACTTCCATTCATGATTTTGCCTTTATATGCCAATATTGAAAAATTAGATACACAATTTATCGATGCAGCACGCGATTTAGGAGCGAATACCGTAACTACGTTTACACGCGTAATTTTACCGTTAACGTTTCCGGGTATTATGGGAGGAATTATTTTAGTATTCTTGCCAGCGATGAGTATGTTTTATATTCCAGATATTTTAGGTGGTGCTAAGTCGCTGTTAGTTGGGAATCTTATTCAAAACGAATTTTTATCCGCAAATAATTGGCCATTAGGTTCTGCGGTGAGTATGGTACTTACTTTAGCGATGGGTGTGTTGTTGTTACTGTATCGACGTGCCAACAAAATAGGACAATATCACGATGAACCGATTGGCGAGATTTAGTTATTTGGCAGTGATCTACTGCTTTTTTTACTTTCCTATTATTTTGTTGATTATTTATTCCTTTAATAATTCGACCTATTCATTACTTTGGCATGGATTTACCTTAGATTGGTATAAACAGTTAGGTGATGATAGCGATCTTGCCGTAGTCGCCTTTCATTCATTAGAAGTGGGTGTGTTAGCGGCTAGTTCTGCGACATTGATAGGAACTATTGCCGCAACTTGTCTGTATCGTTATCGTTTTTTTGGTAAGCATTTATTGCATGGTTTATTGTTTGTATTGATAGTCTCGCCCGATATTGTGATGGGAATTTCGTTACTTATTCTATTTTTTTTACTGCATATGCGCTTAGGTTTTTGGACATTGTTATTATCACATATTACTTTTTGTATTCCTTTTGTGGCCGTCACGGTTTATAGTCGACTGACCGGTTTAGATAAAAATATTTTTGAAGCGGCGCGTGATTTAGGTGCGACTGACTTTATGAGTTTTCGTCGGATTATTATTCCTATGTTATGGCCGGCTATTTTAGCGGGTTGGCTATTAAGTTTTACTTTATCCTTAGATGACGTGATTATTAGTTTTTTTGTTACCGGTCCTGATTTTCAAATTTTACCCTTGTATATCTATTCGTTAGTGCGTATTGGATTAAAACCTGAATTAAATGCATTATGTTCAGTGATGTTTGCTATTACGCTATTTATCGTAGTTGCCTTCCAACTCGCATTACCTAAAAAGGTTAATCAATAATTATGCGTCGCGTTTGTTTCTTTATCTTATGGTTTAGCTTGCATGCTAGCCCTGCCTATACAGCAGAAAATATTGTTAATATTTATAATTGGTCGAACTATATTTCTAACGATGTATTAAAAGAATTTACGCAAGAAACCGGGATCAAAGTCAATTACACCACTTATGATAGTAATGAAACCTTGTATGCGAAACTTAAAGCCAATCCGCGTACCGGATACGATGTTATTGTACCTTCCACTTACTATGTGGATCGGATGCGTCAACAAGGCATGTTGCAGGCTTTAGATAAATCCCGTTTACCTAATTTTAAACATCTAAATCCAGCCTTACTCAATAAATCGTATGATCCGGGTAATCATTATAGTATCCCGTATTTTTGGAGCTCAACCGGAATTGTTGTTAATAGCAAATACCATGCAGCACAGCAATTACAAGCTTGGTCAACTTTTTGGAATCCTGTTTATCTAAATCAATTATTGTTATTAGATGATGTGCATGAAGTTTTTTCAATGGCATTGATGGTGTTGGGTTTTTCCCCCAATGACACCCATCCTGAACATATTCGTTTAGCTTATTTAAAATTAAAACAATTAATGCCCAATGTACGTTTGTTTAATAATGATGGCGTAAAGTCACTTTTTATAGATGAAGATTTGACGCTTGGCATGGCTTGGAATGGTGATGTCTATCAAGCCGCACAAGAAAATCCTGCTTTACGTTTTATTTATCCTAAAGAAGGCTTTGTGATTTCTATCGATAGTATGGCGATTCCGATAGGCGCCTCACATCTAAATAATGCCTATACTTTTATCAATTTCATACTGAGGCCGGATATTGCTAAAAAAATAAGCTTAGCGACGGGTTTTGCGACTCCTAATCTTACTGCGTACAAAATGATGCCTAAAGCCACTTTAAATAATTCAATGATCTATCCCGATAAAAAAACCCTGCAGCGAGGTAGGGTTCAAGATGATGTGGGTCCAGCAGAAAGTATTTATCAACATTATTGGGAATTGTTGAAAATTGGTGGTTAATTTACGCATATCTTGGTGAAGAGGGTATATACTTCAGGATTGAGAAAAATTTTTATTTAGTGGGTGAGAGGTTATAGGAAGCTTATGAGTTGGTTAAAAAAAGTCATAAAAGGAATTCGAACCGTGGTTCGAAACACCACGAAAGTTCCTGAAAATAGCTGGATTAAATGTGAGTCCTGTGGGGCGGTATTATATCGTGCAGAATTTGAACGTAATCTAATGGTTTGTCCTACGTGTAACCATCATCATCGCGTTAAGGCGCGTAAACGTTTAGCACAACTTTTAGATCCTGAAACAGGTCAAGAAATAGCCAATCAAATAGAAGCCGTGGATAGACTTAAATTTAAAGATCAATTTAAATATAAAGATCGTTTGCATTCAGCAATGAAAAAAACTGGCGAAAAAGAAGCCTTGTTAGTCATGCAAGGAAAAATACATGGTAGAGCAGTCGTTTGCACAGCATTTGAGTTTGATTTTATGGGTGGATCGATGGGCGCTGCGGTAGGTGAACGTTTTGTACAAGGGGTGTTAAGGGCGATAGAAGAGGATATTCCTTTTATCTGTATTTCTGCAAGTGGCGGAGCACGGATGCAAGAAGGTTTATTCTCATTAATGCAAATGGCAAAAACCAGTGCTGTCTTGGGTAAATTGAAACAAAAAGGACTTCCCTTTATTTCGGTACTAACCGATCCAACCATGGGTGGTGTATCGGCAAGTTTTGCTAATCTTGGGGATATTATTATTGTGGAACCCAAAGCGTTAATAGGTTTTGCCGGTCCGCGCGTCATTGAACAAACGGTACGTCAAGTTTTACCGGAAGGATTCCAACGCAGTGAATTTTTGTTAACACATGGCGCCATCGATATGATTGTCGACAGAAGGGAATTAAAGGATAAGATTGCTTCGCTATTAAATAAACTCATGGCCGCAAACCAAGGACGTTATACACTTACCGCCATTGCCAATGATGATATCTAATGAATTAAATTTGACTGCTTGTACATTATCTGATTGGTTAACTTACATTGATCAGTGTCATCCAAATAGCATCGATTTAGGTTTAGAACGCATTTCACAAGTCGCAGAACGCTTAGCGGTAGTCAATTTTAATTGTCCGGTTGTGACGGTTGCAGGAACGAATGGCAAAGGTTCTAATGTTGCTTTGACCGCTGCTATTTTAAGTGCTGCGGGTTACCGAGTAGGTACATACACTTCACCGCATCTTATTCGTTATCAGGAACGTATTCAAATAGCCGGACACTGCATTAGTGATGACGATTTGTGCCGAGCTTTTCTTCATATTGAAAAAAATCGCGCTGATATTCCATTGACTTATTTTGAATTTGGTACCTTAGCGGCTTTATGGATTTTTAAACAAGCCGCATTAGATGCAATTATTTTAGAAATAGGTTTAGGTGGGCGTTTGGATGCCGTTAATTGTGTCGACTCGGATTTGGCTATTATCAGCATGATAGATTTCGATCACATGGATTGGTTGGGAGATACACGAGAAAAAATCGGTTTCGAAAAAGCCGGTGTTATGCGTCCAAATCGACCGTGTGTTTGTGGCGACTTTGCACCGCCGCAATCGATACTTAACGCAGCTCAATCTCTAGCGTGTCCCTTATATCGGCAAGGCATAGAATTTGATTATAAAATACAGGCTCAATCCTGGTCATGGATGAGCCAACAACTGACTCTGCGTGATTTACCTTTACCTAACATAGATTGTCAGAATGCGGCGACAGTTTTGCAAGCGGTTGAATTACTCGGTGAACATTTCATTATTACTCCGCTTGCCATACAAGAAGGTTTGAAGCGCGTTTTCGTACCGGGTCGTTTCCATATCATTGAAAAAAATGCACGTCAAATTATTATTGATGTTGCACATAACCCTGCGGGTGGAGAATGTTTATCAAAACGTTTAGCAAATACTCCATGCTTAGGAAATACGCATGCGATAGCGGGTATGTTGGTGAATAAAGATATTAGCAATACTTTGCGTCCTTTAAAGCACCATGTTGATCATTGGTATGTCTGTGATTTAATTGAAGAACGCGGCGCGAAGGCTGAAAATTTAAAACAATCATTATTAGATCTTGAAGTCAATCAAACAATTTTAGAGTTCTCTTCACCCGATTTAGCATTTCAACAGGCTTATCGTCAGTTACAAAAAAATGATCGCTTGCTGGTTTTTGGTTCTTTTCATACTGCTGCAGCTATTTACCGTTATTTAGATAGTTAATTATACGCTGCTAAAAATTCTATGGTTGTGAGTATAGCTTTGATCAATACTTTCTGAGGTAAACATGATCCAGCAAAAGAAAAATCTATTAGAATTCTATTTTAAAATCCATGCACGGGGTAGTACCTTACAGCGTGAGGTGATGGCTGGCGTAACTATTTTTTTAGCCATGCTATATTCCGTGGTGGTTATACCAAATATGTTAAAGCTGGCCGGTTTTCCGCCGTTAGCAACTTTTATTACCACGTGTTTGGTGGCGGCGTTTGGTTCTTTGTTGATGGGATTATGGGCCAATTTACCGATGGCAATAGGTTGTGCGGTTTCGCTCACCGCATTTACAACCTTCAGTATCGTCTTAACGCAACATCTCAGTATTCCTATTGCCTTGGGTGCGGTGTTTTGGTTAGGAATTTTGTTTACACTCATTTCGGTAACCGGGATACGTGCTTGGATACTACGTAATTTACCGCAGGGTGTGGCGTGTGGTATTGGGATAGGAATAGGTTTGTTTTTGTTATTGATTGCCGCAAGCAGCATCGGTTTAATCATTAAAAATCCGCAGCAAGGATTACCGCTGCATTTGGGTGTGTTTACTTCTTTTCCAGCACTAATGACGTTGTTAGGTTTGGCGATGATTTTTGGTTTGGAAAGAAGGGGTATTCCTGGAGCCGTGTTATGGGTGATTATATTTATTTCGATGTTGGGTTTATGTTTCGATCCGCAGGTTAAATTTCAAGGACTGTTTGCTGTACCGCATTTATTTAATACAAAAGCAGACGCATTATTTTTGCATTTGGATATTATCGGAGCATTACACCCTAGCGTATTACCCAGTGTTTTAGCTTTAGTCATGACAGCGGTATTCGATGCAACCGGTACGATTCATGCCGTAGCGAGTCAAGCAAAATTGTTGCATGCTAATCAACCGATGGAAAACGAATCGAAAGCCTTAACGGCAGATTCTGTGAGTAGTATTTTTGCAGGTTTAATCGGTGCCTCACCCGCGGCGGTTTATATCGAATCCGCCGCAGGAACAGCAGTGGGAGGAAAAACCGGCTTAACAGCCGTGATAGTAGGACTGTTATTCTTGCTCACACTATTTATTTCACCGCTTACTTATTTAGTGCCCGCATACGCCACGGCGCCCGCTTTAATGTATGTTGGCTTATTGATGTTAAGTAATGTATCAAAACTAAATTTTACTGATTTGGTCGATGCATTATCAGGCTTATTATGTGCGGCTTTTATCGTATTAACCTGTAATATTGTCACCGGTATTATGCTGGGATTTAGCGTTTTAGTAATTGGTCGCGTTTGTGCCGGTGAATGGCGGCAATTAAGCATAGGGACTGTAGTAATTGCCCTGATATTAGTTTTATTTTATGTCAGTGGGTGGGCAATTTAAATTTAGAAAAATATCCTTTCGAATCGTTGTAAAATTGCAAAGTTTAAACAACAAACACAAACACATTTATGTTTGTTGTTTAAAAGTTTGTTATTTTTTTGTGTTTAGAAATTTAAAAAAAACATCTGAGTCCATATAATTATTCGCCCAAGAACGAGGTAATAATAAAGTGTCAGCTAAATCATTTGAAACTGAAATAGGCAATAATTGATTTTTTTGACATTGTTTAAATATGGGTAAAAGCTCTTTAGCGGTCTTATAAGCCGTTTTAAGCCGTAATTTGAGTAAAAGCGCTGAATTACTAGTCATTCCGTTCCTTATATTTCGTTCAATTTCAGAATATTTATTTGATATCGTATTCCAGCTATTACTTAAGTATCTAATTTGTGGGGTTATTTTCCCGTTTAAATTGATACTTTGTTCTATGTTATCATTCAAAAGTTTAGCAACAGCACACTGTGTATTGATGTAATTAAGCTCTTGACTCGTTTGGTGATAAATAACATATTGTTCATCGCGACGTTGTACAAGTTCTTTTAAAAGGCCTGCAGCGCCGCCGACAAATCCAATAGTTCCAGCTATAATTTTAAAACTGGGTACTCTAATCACTGTAAATAATACGGAACCCAATACTGCTAAGGCCAAGCTAGCAGAAGTAATGCCAATACTGACATTGTAATAAACAATTAAATCATGACATTCTTTTAATTTTTTTTCCAGCGTCGCTCTTTTTCCCGATGAACTATTGAAAATCTTGTCTATCTGGTTATATAACTCTTGAAATGCTTTACCATCCTCCAGGAATTCCCCATAAAAATCGTTAATTTTACTTGAGGTTTGTAGCGCTGATTGACTGCATTTATTGGCATCGTTGGCATACAAATTCATTAAGGCTAATAAATTTTCTTTTCCAGATGGAGTGGCTAGCGCATCATTGATAGTTTGATCAATATCATTTTCCCCCCATAGGATGATTAAATTTGCCAGCGATAATGAAATCGTATATTGATTAGAAATTTCCGGATTAATTTTATTTCTCCAATATTCAGCATTTTTTTTTGCTTGGGTTTGTACCGGAATTATATCGGGTAAACCGTAACCTTCTAATCGAATGAGTGGCTGTGCCTCAAGAGAATTAGTGTAATTTTGCATATCACTATTTAAGCCAAGCACATTGCTAATCTGATCTTCCACTTCTTTTTTGTTAATAATCGGATCGTTTTCTGCTAAAAGATATATTTTTTCCTCCGATAAATCATTTATTTGCGCGTACATTGATTTTTTTTCAGTGGTATCTAAAATTTGATTCATACTAATTTCCTTTAATTTATTTACTTAATTAACCTGAGTAAATAACAAAATAATAAACTTTACAATAAATAAACTATATAAAGTAGTAATAAACACTTTACTATACGAATTAAACTAAAATATTAATTAATCAAAATGACTTAAATATGAATCTTAATAAAAAAGTAAGATATCGACTTATTCTATGCGAATCAAAGTTAAACTTAAAAAACTCACAAGAAAATGAATTCCTGTGAGTAAAATGTTAAATTAATTTATTTTTTTTTGAATCGTAAAGATATTTGAAAAATATTTCAGAAGGAACAAATTTATTAATAAATGAAAGAGGTAATGAACGCGTTCTAACTAATTCATCAGAAACTTGTACCGGTAATAATTGATTAATTTCACATTGTTGAATAATTGGTTTCAATTCTAAAGCGGTGCTATAAGCTTGTTTTAAGCGTAATTTGAGCACAATAGCCGCATTACTTGTTAATTTAATATTAGCAATTTCTAAATATTTATTGGATACCGTGTTCCAACTGCGACCCAAGTAACCAACTTGAGGAGTTATTTTTTTATTAAGGTCTAAGGAAAAACCTATATTTTGGTTTAGTGTTGCTGCAATGGCACATTGTTCTTCGATATCTTTTATTTTATTTGCCGTTGAGAAATATTTATCTTGTGCTTCTTGTCTTAGTTGCATTAGCTCCGTTATGATGCCTGCAACACTTCCAACTGCACTCAAAGTTCCTCCTGCAATTTTGGCGATTTGTTTATTAGGTAAATCAGCCTTAAGTGCTACGAACAATACAGAGCCTAACGTCGCGCCCACAATAGCGGCTGAAGCAATGCCTATACCCACGTTGTACTCAACGATTTGCTTCTGATAATCTTTTAAATCATTTTCAAGTTGTTTTCTTTTATTTGAGGAACTGCCATAGACTTTATCTATTTGATTGTATAATGCTTGAAAAGCTTTACCGTCTTCTATAAAAATAGAATAAAAATCATTTAATTTATCTGCTGTGTCTTTAGCATTTATGCTGCATAGGTTTGCTTCATCTGCATACATTAACACTATATCCTTTAATTCTTCAGATCCTTGCTCTTTGATTGCATTATTAATGGCTTCATCAATATCATTTTCTCCCCATGCCAATATAAGGTTAGTCAGGGCTAAGGACTTTGTATAGTTTTTAGAAATTTGTGGATTAATTTCAGTTCTCCAGGTTTTAGCATTATTTTGAGCCTTTAACTGCGTGGGCTTAATATCTGGAAGACCCTCTCCCTCTAACGTTATTGGCAATTGTATTTCTAATGAATTGGTATAGTTTTGCATATCACTGTTTAAACCCAACACATTACTTACTTCGTCTTTAGTTTCTTCTCCATTTATAATCGGATCATTTTCGGCTAAAAGTACCAAATTATCCGCATTTAAATTGTCAATTTGAGCATACATCGAAGCTATTTCATGTGCATCTAATTTTTTAGTCATATAAATTTCCTTTATTTAAATTATGAATAAGAAATTTAATTTAGAACTATAAAAATAAAACTTCAATAAATGCACTAGATAAAGTATATGTT
>X36_Agile_Frog__coassemble_12_pt1 | contig 61355 bp, 67 predicted proteins | sample X36_Agile_Frog__metabat2_low_PE_001 | metagenome-assembled genome bin X36_Agile_Frog
AATTTAGAATGTAAGAACCCTAACACTATTAGCTTCTAATAATATTAAAAACAAACTCTAAAGGCTAATTTTATAATGAAAATTATCAAAAAAGATGATTGGGATCGTAAGAAATCATTTATTAAATGATCGTCGAGAACATTCAAGAGAAAAGTTCGGACAAAGTTATTGTTAATTTGTTTAGGGAAGGAAGGAAAGACGACTACTCGGAGGATGTGAATTTATCTGAATCGGATATTTTTTTATTATATTGCAAACTTCTAGAAGAAAAAACGCAGGTACAACTTTTTACAAGCAGAACCTCAAAAAAAATAGACAAAGACAAGAAAAAAAAGGGAGAAGTGAAGTTATGTTTTTAAAAAATATAGTTATCTTCGACACCTTAACAAATAGCGAGGCGCTTAAAACTTGAACACAAGGTAAAACATGTAACTTGTCACGAGATTATTTATGCCTAATCTTTACAACGATTACGGAATACGCAATCGTTGTTATCCTTATTTAAGGAATAAAAGGCAATTTTGTCCAAAGTAAGTTGGCAGACTCGCAATGTAAACAAACCTAATTTTTAATAATTTAACCAAGCAATTTAATTTTTATTTAATATAAGCTTAATATAACCTATTTATACTGCACATCTATTTTTTTATTCCATTAAAAATTTATTACTTATTTAATATTAATCGAGGTTAAATGTCACTATGTTATCGATACGAAAAAGAATCAAGAAAGCCAATCGTCATTATTCATTGCGAAAAAAAGTAAATGTTTTGAAAAAAAACTGCAACGATAAAAAAAATCATAGTTGGTTTGAAGATGCGAAACAAAAAAATGATCATTTAACTATAATTATGTTATTTCCTAACAAAGCTTAAATTGGATTGAAATAATAATACTCGTGGATGAAAAACTGAAAGCCTAGATTTTCAGCTTAAATTTCTTAAGCAAAAACAATTAATTTCATTAAGTATTTTTTGTACAGCGAGGTTTGCAGCCAGCGCTCCACCGTATGGATCATCATGTGCTGCGGTTTGTACCACAACAAAATCTTGTGTGGCAATCACATGTCTAGATCGGGCATCGATGAGTTGCGCACGCATCGCAATGCGGAAACGACTGGGAATGCTTATAAATTCTTGTTGAAAGCTAAGTAATTGTGTATTTAGCACCCAATCATAATAAGTAGTGGAGGGGGTATTAATAATTGCTTGAAAATAGCCGGTATGTTGTAAAGAATTGATTAATAAAGACTGTAACATTTGTGTGGGCATGTCCGCCCAGCGATTTTGCGCAAAATATTGGATTTGATAGCAAGCGGGGATGTATATCATGCGCGGACTGTTATAAATTGCATTGGCACGAGGTTGATTGACCAATATTGTGCTACGCCCTTGTTGTGCACAACTATCCCAATCTGGATCAGGCATGGCTAAAGTAAAGTAGTGCATCGGAGGAGTTTTAATAGGCTCAAATATCGAACAGGCCGATAACAACAGTAAACATTGCAAAACTATTATTACTTTATGGATACAATTATTTTTACCAAAGCCCATACGACCTAAAAAGTTAAGCACTTTATTTTTCTCCTGGTCCTAAGGGTGGTGGTTTCTGTCCGCGGATTAATAGGCTGGGGTTTTGTCTTAAATTATCCGACAGTTCAAGTAAATTATCTGTCATGATACTTAGGTTATTCAATACTTGATTGGTAGACGGGAGCGTTTGTTGGGTTAATGTATTCATTAACGATGGAAATGCACGTGTTGAACGTGCAGTATTAATTAAAATAGCATCGAGACGTTTACTTTGTTGCGCTAAGTGATTACTGGTTATGGATAAATTATTTAAAATCTTTTTAAATAATACCGGATTTTCACCCCCTAATACGCCATTAATATCTTGTGTAATCTGATTCATATTATTATTCAGATCACGTAAAGTCGTATCTAAACGTAAAAACAAAGAAGGAGTGCTTTTAATAATTGGGTATTTCTCACCGTGAACGACTGGAATAGGATTTAAATTAGAATCACTGCCTTGCAATGCCAGGTAAGTGATTCCGGTCAAACCTTGACTATTTAAGGTGGCTGTCGTGCCTTCATTAATAGGTGTATGTTCTTCTATTTGTAACATTAAGCGTACTTGCTCAGGATTCTGATCATTTAAAGAAATTTTCTTAATGGTCCCTACATTAACACCATTATATTTAACGGAAGAATTAACCCCTAAGCCGGCCACGGATTCATGCATGATAACTAAGAAGTTTTTATAATGTTTCGTGGATAATCCCGCTGATAACCAAGTAATAAAAATAATGAGGGCGATGGTCAAAATAAGAACAAAAGCACCAACTAAGGTATAATTGACTTTAGTTTCCATGGTTTCCCTCGTAAAGATGTTGCGTCAAACGCCCACGTGGTCCTTGAAAATAAGCCATTATAGCGGGTTGTTTGGATTGCGTGAGACGCACCATGGGCGCAAACTCCAAAACGCGTCCTGCATTTAAAAAAGCAACTTTATCGGTAATTTGCCATAAGGTATCCAGATCATGCGTGATCATGACAATGGTTAATCCTAAAATGTTGCGTAAGTTTAAGACTAATGCATCAAATTCTTCTGCGCCTTGTGGGTCGAGACCCGCGGTGGGTTCATCGAGTAACAACAATTCGGGGTCCATGATCAGAGCACGTGCTAAAGCCGTTCGCTTCAACATTCCGCCACTCAGTTCAGATGGATATTTTATGGCTGAGTCCATCGGTAAACCTACCGCTAATAATTTAATTAAAGCTAGCTCTTTGATTGTCGTTTTGTCCAATTTTGTATGTTCTTGTAAGGGGAAGGAAATATTTTCAATGACATTAAGCGACGTAAAGAGTGCCGATTGTTGAAATAATACGCCCCAACGACATTGTATTTTAAGTAACTCGGCTGCAGAAAGCTTGCTTAAATTTTTACCAAAAACTTCAATCTCTCCCGAAGTAGGTGTCAGTAAAGCTAAAATTTCACGCAGCAATGTCGATTTTCCTGAACCGCTGCCTCCGACTATGCCAATAATTTCGCCGTGTTGCACTTCTAAATTAATGCCGCAATGGATCCATTGCCCCGCGAGGAGTAGTTTAACATTTTTAACTTTTATAACTGGGTCAGAAGCATGCATAATTGCATTATAGCGCTTATTCGATGACATGAGCGTACGTAGAATAATCCAGTGATGGTTAGATATTTAAGTTACTAAATAAAATCGAAAATAACGCGTCGGCGACAATAATAAAAAAGATAGCTTGTACCACACTACGGGTGGTTTGTCTGCCGACACTATCGGCACTACCACTGACACGTAAACCCTGAAAACAAGCAGTGCTGGCAATAATAAGTGCAAATACCGGTGCTTTACCGACACCGATAATGAGTGAGGAAAGTGAAACGACTTTCGGAAAACGTTGTAAAAATTCAGTGTAACTAATATTGAGCATGTTATGTGTCATGGCCATGCCACCGAGTAGACCAAAAACATCAGCCCAAACTGTGAGTAAAGGTAAAGCAATCAATAAACCCCAAATACGAGGTAAGATTAATAATTGATTCGGTAGAACACCCATGGTGTTTAAAGCATCGATTTCTTCCTTGATCTTCATCATTCCCAATTGGGCAGTAAAAGCGGATCCACTGCGACCGGCTACCATAATTGCCGTCAATAAGGGAGCAAATTCACGTAATATGGCAAGACCTAATAAATCGATGATAAATCGAGTCGCGCCAAAATTTTTTAATTGAAAACCCATTTGATAAGTTAAGACAATACCTATCATAAAAGATAATAAAGCAATAATACCTAAAGCATCTAAACCGGTATTTTCAATGATACTCATGATGGCGCGTCCACGCAGTTGGCTCGGCTGCCAGATAGTATGCCAGGCGCTAATAAAGTTTTTACCAATAAAACTTAAATAAGATTTGAATCCCTGCCAGGATTGAATAGTTTTTTTGCCGAGCAAGGCCAAACCGGTATACGTTTTTGCTGTAGGCAACGGTTTTATTTGTTTGGCGGCTTCTTCTATCATTGCAAATAATGCGTGGTGTTTTTGATTTAAACCAGTAAGTTGCACGTCTCTTTTTTTAGTGAGTTGTTTTTTCCATTGGTAAAGTTGCCAAGCACCACTACTATCCATACGCGTGATAGCTTCAGCATTTAAAATGAATGACGATTCTGTGCTGCGATTCAGTTTTTTAAAAGCGAGATCTAAGTTTTTTTTATGAATGCCACGTAAGGTCCATGCACCGTAACAATCAATTTGATTTTTTTGCTGTCCCGAAATGGCTATAGAGGCATTAACTGATGTCGACATGAAGCGTAACCAAAAATAGATAAATAGACTTTACCAGCAAATGTGGCAACGCAGTAAAAATTTAAGTGCGTGTATTTTGCACAAAAAAATATCCCTTCACTAGGGAAGGGATACCTGAATTTGCCCCATTCCTTTTTTATTAAAAAGGTTGTGAAGTATGCCAATAAATAGTTGGGCCTCGGTTAGGAATTAATTTATTGGTAGCGAGATAATGATATTCGCTGCAAACATAACGATATTGACATGATGCAATATTTGTACAAGCACGTGGTGCGACGTTGAGTCTGGACAATAACTGACGTATGGTAGCGCAGTCATAGTATGCTCCAGAAACAAAACCAGCCTTTTTTACTAAGTGAGCATTAAATGCACAAGCACTTTGGCCTGGGTGGGCATTAGCCACGTTGATGCTACTTAATAAACCCATGCAAATAGCTGAAGCCATTAGTAATAATTTTTTCATACTATCCCCTCAGGTTATATATACTCTTCGCACTTGAATTTTTAATGCGTTGCCGCTGATTCGTAAATCTTCCACGACATTTGCCAAAAACCCAATTGCTGTGAGTTAGTGTAAAACCTTATAGCGCCCGCTATAGCGGTCTACTCCTTTTTAGAATAGCTTATGAATCATTAACATTCAATTTTCCAAGCTTTATATGACGCACTATTCAGTACTCGACTTCGCGGTTAGCTTTAGGTATAAAGTGGTCGTATGAAGACCTCTTTATTCAATAGATTGACCTTAATCGTCGAACGTTACGAAGAATTAACTGCTTTATTGGGTGATATGGGTGTAATTAAGGATCAAAATCATTTCCGTGACTTATCTAAGGAATATGTCCAGTTAGGCCCTGTCGTACAATGTTTTCAGCAATATCGGACTAACTTAGATATCCTAAATCAAGCCGAACAGTGTCTACATGATACTGATTCGGCAGTGCGCGAGCTTGCCACCGAAGAAATTAATATCGCACAAAAAAAACAAGTCGAATTAGAAAAAGAATTAGAGCGCTTATTATTACCCCAAGATCCTAATGATCAACGAAATGTGTTTTTAGAAATTCGCGCAGCTGCCGGAGGCGATGAAGCTGCTATTTTTGCCGGCGATTTATTTCGAATGTATTCACGTTATGCAGAAAACCAGGGTTGGGCAATGGAAATTATTCATATGAATCCTAGTGAACAAGGTGGTTATAAAGAAATTATTGCGCGTATTGCGGGGACTGCTGTTTATGCGCATTTGAAATTTGAATCCGGTGCGCATCGTGTGCAACGCGTGCCTGAAACCGAAGCGCAAGGACGCGTTCATACTTCGACGTGTACGGTAGCGATACTTCCTGAAATCGAAACGGTGGATGATGTCACCATCAATCCTGCGGATTTAAAAATTGATACTTTTCGTGCTTCAGGCGCTGGTGGACAACACGTACAAAAAACCGATTCTGCCATCCGCATTACACATTTACCCACGGGCTTAGTCGTGGAATGTCAAGATGAACGTTCGCAACATAAAAATCGTGCCCGTGCGATGTCTTTATTACAAGCTAAATTATTAGCAGCGCAAAAAGCCAAACAACAACGTGAAGAAGCAGAAACACGTCGAGATTTAGTCGGTAGTGGGGATCGGTCTGAGCGTATCCGCACGTATAATTTTCCACAAGGTCGTTTAACCGATCACCGGATAAATCTAACCTTGTATCAATTATCTGATATCATGGAAGGGCATTTAGAACCGGTTATTCAATCCTTAACGCGTGAATATCAAGCGGATGAATTAGCGGCCTTGGGCGAATAGTAGCAACGCAGACAAAACAGGCGTTTCGAGGTAAAAATTTTGAGTTATTAGAATAAGGGCTTCTATTCAATAATGCCTTATTCTGCACAAGCTTGTTTCATCTATTACTGAAACTCGTAAAAATTTAGTACGAAGAGTATATATATCCATAAATGGAGGAAATGTTAATGTTTCGATCAATGGCTATAGCATTGTTTATTCTATTATTGCTGATTATTGGCGGTCACATTGCGCTGGCTTTATTTACTGGAGCTGTCGTGGTGGGTGTTAGTGTCTGGGGTTTTTTGGTCGCTTCAGTGTTCTTTTTTTCCTTGAGTATTTTACTGCTGTTTATTTTAACCTGGGCCGGAGCACTAATAATCGGTGCTATTGCCGTTATTTGGACTATCGTCGCTATTATTTTATTTCCAATTTTGTTACCCGTTTTATTACCCTTATTAATTATCCTATTTTTTGTCTCTTATATACGTCGTAAGCAAAATCCTCAACAGTTTTAAGCTATATACTCTCGCACTGGAATTTTTGTCTGTGTTGCCGCTCAATTCGCAATCCTCATGTATAGAAAATACACTTCGGTTGCTTCATTATCACGGCGCCTTGACAAAAATCCCATTACTGCGAGTAACATTATTTTCCACTCTGGAATTTTTGTCTGTGTTGCCGCTCAATTCGCAATCCTCATGTATAGAAAATACACTCTGGTTGCTTCATTTTCACGGCATTTGACTAAAACCCCATTGCTATGAGTAGCGACTCTTCGTATTCTAATAGGCTGATATTATGTTGTTAATTTCCTTCTGGCGTTGGGCGATCAAAGAATTAAAACGAACTAGTCCCAGCGCGTATTTAGATGCAGAATTGTTATTTGCTCATGTTTTAGGACTTACTCGTGTGCAATTACATAGCCAACTTCCGGATAGATTACTGACAACGTCCCAGCAAAAAAACATACAACAATTGATTGCGCGTCGACAATCGGGAGAACCGATTGCTTATTTACTGGGTCGACAGGAATTTTGGTCATTGTTTTTTGAAGTAACACCAGAAGTACTCATCCCTCGACCCGAAACAGAATTATTAGTTCAACAGGTACTTGATACCTTTAGCACTGAACAACGAAAAATAGTGGATTTGGGAACAGGCTCGGCGGCAATTTCTGTTGCATTAGCTTTGGCTAGACCGGCATGGCAATTCGTTGCAATCGATTATTTCTCTGGTGCTTTACAGGTTGCCGAACGTAACATCCGCCGTTATCACCTACATACGATAGAACTACGTCAGGGTGATTGGTGCCAAGCATTATTAGCTGGAGAAAAGTTTGATGCGATTCTTAGCAATCCACCTTATCTTGCAGCGGATGATCCACACTTGCAAACGGAATGTGCTTTGGCTTACGAACCGAAAAATGCTTTAATTTCAGGGAAAAAAGGTTTAAATGATTTAGAAATTATTATTCAGCAATCACGTGAATATCTGCAAGAGGGAGGTATTTTATTTTTAGAGCATGGCTATCAGCAGGCTACTTTTGTTAAGGAATTTTTTTTAAAATATGGCTACCATCAGATAAAAAATTACAAAGATTTGGCTGGTCATCAACGAGTTAGTAGTGGAAAATGGAATTAATTGAAAATATGATCTATAAATCATTAATAAAAAGAAGAGACATGGTTGGTTCTTTGAAATAATTGCCATGTCGAATTATTTTTGGTATAGATGTGTTTGGTTTATGTGTGTGTGCCAATTCCGGCAAATGTTAAATTCTCAAGAGGAGAACTTTTTATGCCAGTAAAAAGAAAATCTGCCGCTCCAAAGCGACGTAAAAAACGCTCTACAGCTGCAACACCTGCACGTAAAAGAAAAACAGTTCGTAGAAAGAAAAAAGTGGGGACTGCTGCTGCTAAACCACGTCGTCGTAGAAAAACTGCGGCTAAAAAAGCTGTACGTAAACCACGTCGTAGAAAAGCCGTAACACGGAAGAAACCAGCGATGCGTCGTAAGACTGTGCGCAGAAAGACTAAAAAAAAAGCAGTTAGTCGGGTAAAAAAAAAGCCTAGCAAAAGCAAAACCTCAAAAAAAACGTCGACGTCCTCTCGTGTTACCAGAAGTAGAAAGCCTATAGCTAAAAAAAAATCAACAAAAGTAGCGAAGGCACAAGTGATCCGAGCTCCTTCTAAAAAAAAACAACAGCAAGCAAAGTCTGATTCCCAGGCGCTACCTGCGGTAAAACAACAACCATCAATAGAAACTAAAATGGCAGAACATAAAAAACTTAAAAAAGAATCTAAAAAACAACGTTCTTTACCAGAAACAAGGCTAGAATTAACTTCTGTTAATTCAGAAATTGATTTAAATATAGCGCCTTATAAGGAACGTCCTGGGGAAGACTATATGAGTTCGAGCCAGCAAGCGTATTTTCGCCGTTTATTATTACAGCGAAAACGCGTATTGTTGGAAGATATGGGTCGAACCGTGCATCATCTACAAGATGAGGGCACTTCTTTACCTGATATTAGCGATCGTGCGACTCAGGAAGAAGAATTTAATCTAGAATTACGTGCGCGCGACCGCGAACGTAAACTCATTAAAAAAATTGAGGATGCCTTACAGCAACTCGATGAAGGTCATTATGGCTTCTGTAATTCCTGTGGCGTTGAAATTGGTATTCGCCGTTTAGAAGCACGTCCTACTGCCAGTCTTTGTATCGATTGTAAAACTTTGGATGAAATTCGAGAAAAACAAACGGGTGGTTGATAATATCGGTCAAAAAATGCGAATTTTTCAAATAATGATGAAAGATCCTTGCATGGCTGAAGCTAACCCAGCGTGCGCGCAGCCATTCAAGAAAAAGCAGCAAATCTGGTCTTGAAATTTCCATCACTAAAAGAAAAACAGTTATACTCTCCTTATTTGCTGGGGTTTTTTTTCAATGCAAAATGCATTAGCACAACTATATCGATCTTCTTTGGTTTTATTAACTGATTTTTACCAATTGACGATGGCCTATGGTTATTGGAAAGCCGGTATCCATGAACGTGAAGCGGTTTTTTATCATAGCTTTCGACAAGCACCGTTTAATGGCAGATACACCATTTGTGCAGGTTTAGGCACATTCATTGATTACTTGCTAAATTTTCAATTTACTAAAGACGATATTAATTATTTAGCTGGATTAACAGATACAAAAGGCAAAGCATTATTTCATGCTGATTTTTTAGAATATTTACAACAAATAAAATTTAGTTGTGATATTGATGCCGTTGAAGAAGGAACCGTGGTTTTTCCGCAAGAACCTTTAATCCGTGTTAAGGGACCTTTATTACAATGTCAGTTATTAGAAAGTATTTTACTCAATATTATTAACTTTCAAAGTCTTATTGCTACTAGCGCGGCACGTTTGTTGCAAGCTACACGAGGTGAGCCCGTATTAGAATTTGGATTACGTCGTGCACAAGGTTTTGATGGCGCGTTAATGGCAAGTCGTGCTGCTTATATTGGAGGTTGTACCGCGACATCTAATGTATTAGCCGGAAAATTATTAAATATTCCGGTACGTGGAACGCATGCGCATAGTTGGGTGCTTAGTTTTGCTAATGAATTAGAAGCTTTTCGTGTTTATGCGCAAACTTTTCCGGATCGGTGTATTTTTTTAGTGGATACATATAACACACTTGAGGGCGTGAAAAATGCGATTAAAATTAGCGAGGAATTAAAACCTAATGGCTTTAAATTAGCAGGTATTCGCCTAGATTCTGGAGATCTTGCTTATTTAAGCCAACAAGCGCGCAAAGTATTAGATGCCGCAGGTTACCATGATGCAGTCATTGTCGGCAGCAACGATTTGAATCCTTTGGTAATCACTAGTTTAAAAGAACAAGGGGCTAGCATTAATGTTTGGGGTGTCGGTACGCATCTCATTACTGCCTATGAACAGCCGGCACTCGAAGGTGTTTACAAACTGAGTGCAATTAAGTCGGCAGAAGGGATCTGGGAAAACAAGCTCAAATTATCAGAACAAACTATTAAAATTTCTACTCCGGGCATTTTATCAGTACGCCGTTATTACACCGATAGAGTGGATGGTTCAGCGATGGCTGATGCAATTTACGATGAAAGATTAGGAATTTCAGAGGAGAATATCACTATTATTGATCCTATCGATCCAACGAAAAGGCGTATTATTCCCACAGGTACACTGCATCGCGATTTATTAACGCCGATTTTCCGTCTAGGGAAATTAATTTACAAACGACCTTTATTAAAATCTAGTCAAGAAAAAACTCATCGAGAATTACAACAATTCCATGAAAGTATTCGACGACTATTAAATCCCCATGCTTACCCGGTGGGCTTAGAAGAAAATCTGTATAATTTAAAATTAAAACTTATTTTAAAAGCCAAAACAGCATTAAGTAAATAAAAAAATATTTAATTTTTTGAAAAAAATTCTTTCTTCCTAAACCCTTATTTTTTATAAAAATTTTTCTGTAACACTATAGCAAAATTGAAAAAGGACAAAGTTAGATTGATATCTTGTTATCTATTTTTCTCTTTCCTGAGTTACCAAAAGAGTTTAAAATAAATAGATACTTAGCAGTCGTTTTATTTGCAAGTAGATTAATATAACAATTTTCTTTGTTCCAGGAATCTTACTTTTATGAAAAAAGCCTTGATCTTAGTGGATTTACAAAATGACTTTATGCCTGGCGGTTCCTTAGCAGTGGATAATGCTGACGAAGTAATTCCTGTGGCAAATCGTGTGCAACAACATTTTAAATATGTTATTGCTACACAGGATTGGCATCCAGAAGATCACACCTGTTTTGCTGACAATCATAAAGGGCGATTTCCCGGAGAATTTATTCAACAAGCGGGTTTGTCACAAGTATTATGGCCTGTACATTGTGTACAAAATACTAAAGGTGCGGAGTTTGTAAAAAATCTTAAATTAGATCATATTATCAAAGTATTCCGCAAAGGTAGTAATCCAGAAATTGATAGTTATAGTGGCTTTTTTGAAAATGATCATCAAAAAGAAACAGGCTTAGCAGAGTTTCTCAAAGAGTTGCAGATAACTGAAGTGTACATTATGGGAGTGGCAACAGATTATTGCGTTAAATATACTGTATTAGATGCCTGTAAATTAGGTTTTAAAACTTATTTGATCGAAGATGGATGTCGAGCTGTGAATATTAATCCAGAAGATGGACGCTTAGCTATTTCTGAAATGAAAACTATCGGTGTCAAGATAATTCAAAGTGATGAAGTTGAATGATTTAATTAAATAAATTAAAATTAGATCCAATAATAATAATTATAAAAATTCTAGATTTATGATCATTCCAAATGAGTTAAAAGCTGTTCTTGATGCGTTAGTGGCTAATGTGTTTCCTAAATTAGAAAAAAGCTTATCAGAAAAGCTCGTAGAAGGTTTTTACAGCTATTTCCCAGATTATGAAGTAATTACTGCAAAGCGTATTGCTGCTTTTATTGCCCAAGCGGCCCATGAAACGGGTGGATTTAAATGGTTTTATGAATTGGGTCGTGAAAGTTATTTTAATAAATATGAACCAGAAACCTCTATTGGTAAAAAATTAGGAAATAGTCAAATAGGTGATGGTTATCGATTTCGAGGTAGAGGGATATTTCATTTAACAGGGCGTTATAATTATCAAAAATATGGTGAGTTGATCGGTTTAGATTTAGAACAATGCCCTGATATCGCGGCGGATCCTATTGAAGCTTGTCATATAGCTTGTGAATATTGGAAACAAACTAAGCTAAATCCTTTAGCGGATGATGGAAATTTTAGGGAAATCACTCGGCGTATTAATGGTGGTTATAATGGATGGGATGATAGGCTTCGATATCATGATCTGCTAATAGCTTACTTGGAAAAAGTAAGGATTTGAAAATACTTTTATATGCTTATTCGTTTTGGTTGGGTTTTAGTTGTTTATCACGCATAACTAAGATTTTAAGTTGTAGAACTTTTCCTAGATGATCGCTGCAGAGTCCAATAACAAAAGAAGAGAATGCATTTTGTTCGAGACCAATGAGTTGCTTACTAAACCTAATAGAGACTAGAATTAAAAGGAATGAAATAAGTATTCTTTTATAGTTGCTTGTAAAAAGAAACTTCCAGCAAAAAGCCATTTGCATGTTATTGTTGTTTATGGCTCGTTGGTTTGCATTCAGTAGTAAACTTAAAAGAACACCGACACCTGCCCAAAACACATAAGATAAAAATAATATAGGATCCATTTCTAAAACGTTATGCGTAAAAGTTGAAAGTGTCATTTTTTTATTTTTATTTATGTAAGAATTAATTATACCTGTTTTTATAAAAGAAAGGAAAATAATTAAAGTAAAAATAAATTTAATTTATGAGCGGTCGATGGGAAAGCTAATCACATCGGATAATTTATTTGTTTTTGACATAAGCATGAGTAGACGGTCAATTCCCAAGGCAACGCCTGCACAGTCAGGTAGTCCGTGCGTCAAAGCAGCTAATAAATATTTATCGATAGGTACTTGAGAATAGCCAGACCTTGCACGCAAACTGAGATCATTACGAAAGCGTAAATATTGTTCCTTGGCATCACTCAATTCATGAAATCCATTTGCAAGTTCAATACCCTGTAGATAAACTTCAAACCGCTCTGCAACCGGCGTAACATCGCTGCGTATTTTGGCTAACGCTGCTAAAGTAACAGGATAATCATAAATAAAAACCAATTGTTTAGGTAATTGTGGTTCGATGACATGAGACATCAAGAAATTTAAATAATCTTCAATTTTATTTAAACCTAAATGTTCAGTATTAATACCTAGCGAAATTGTAGTTTGGTTTAATTCTTCAATAGAAAATTGATGGGGATCAATTTTCAAATAACGTTGAAAAATTTCTGCATAACTAAAACGTTGTGCAGATTCACACAGTAAAAGTTTTTTTAATAAAGTTTCAACTTCATCCATTAATTGATGATGATCATAGTCAGGTTGGTACCATTCTAATAGACTAAACTCAGGATTGTGATAACGTCCCGATTCTCCTTGGTTACGAAATGCCTTAGAAATTTGATAGATGGGCCCCGATCCGGTTGCCAATAATCGTTTCATAGCAAATTCTGGGGAAGTTTGCAGGTAAAGTGTTTGTGATTGTTCGGTATTATCTAAACAATATTCAGTTTTGAAACTATGTAAATGTGGATCCGTTACCGTAGCTTGTGAAAGCAATGGAGTTTCTACTTCTAGAACCTGGCGTTCGGCAAAAAACTCACGAATATCAGCGAAAAGTTTGGCGCGACAGCGCAGCATCGACAAGCCAGTCGTAGGCCGCCAATTGTTTTCAGTGTCCTTCATAGTGTTCGTTGGATTCTGTGCTAAGAATTAAGCGTTTATATACGCGTTGATTAATGAGACCGGCGTCAAATTTGCGTTTGGCATCCACAGACATCGGTTGACCATATTCTTTTAACATCTGTCGAGTATTGGCACTGATATTTTCCAGTTTAGAATCTAACAAAATATCTCTTAATTTTTCATTAAAAACTAAAAATTCACGTAAAGCAATGCGCTTACCATCAGCACTAGGTACCAACTGTTGCCAAATAACTACGCGTATGGTTTCAATAATATCTATCATTCTGGCTTTAGCTTCTTCAGCAGGGAAAGAATTGACTAAACGTCTTAAGGTTTCTGCCACGCCATTACTATGTAATGTCGTATACACAGGATGTCCGGTTATAGCCGCTTCGATAGAGGCACCGATGGTTTCTGGATCGCGCGATTCACCAACTAATATGAGTCGAGGTTTGCGGCGCAAGGCATTGCGTACACCGGCTGCAAAACTGGGTAAATGTCTAGGTATCTCGGATTGACTGACGATGGCACTGGGCATGTCAATCGAGTCATAGACAAATTCTATTGGCGCTTCATAGGTAAGAATTTTGCGATGTGAGTCTTCTTTTTCAGCGAGATCGCGAATGATAGCAGCTAACAAGGTGGTTTTTCCGGAGCCAGTCGCCCCAGTAACATAGACAATGCCTTGTGCCGGTGCTAAAGCATTGATTAATTCACTTTCTAACTTTAGATCCGACATTTTAGGTGGTGTACTCGGTATAGTACGAAAACTTATTTGTATCGCATCATGGCCTTCTACTAAACAACCTGTGGCATTGACCCGGAATCGATAACGTTCGTTACGATTAGGCCGAAATTCATAATGCGTATCGATATCTACACCACTTAAAATTTGTGCACTCCCATTAGGTCCATAGATAAGATTGAGTATTTCAGCGACTTCGGTATTGGATAATTTACGTTGCGTGATACGGTGTAAGCGACCATAACTTTCAGCAAATACGGGTTCGCCTGTCTGTAGTGTAATATCCGACGCACCCAGCTTTTGGCAGTGGATGAGCAATCGAGCTAGACAAGCCGAAGTGAAGCGTACCGGTTCATCGGGAAGTAGATGTGCTGTCATCATCATCATGCGTTACGATGGATTTCCATCGACCCGGATTAATTTGTAATTTTGGTAATGAAGTGATACGCAATATTTGATCGTTAATGTGTAAATCAGAGCTATCACCGGTAACGCCGAGATCAGTGTGTGCAACAAAAGGTTTACTGACCATACCTTTCAATAGTAAATTTCGATATAAAGCCATTCCGGTGTAATCACGTGTTAAACGCGCTAAGTTATCACTAAAAATAGCATTGGCTTGATTAATACCATCCTGCCAGCCCAATGTGGCATATTTTTTCCAGATTACACGTTCTTCGGGTGTTTTTGGTAAAAAAGCAGGTAAAGGTAATTCGGGATGTTGGTAATCCATCCAAATATAATTACGCCATTGAGGGGGTGCGGTGGTGAAACGCGCTTGACTAATAATTTGGTAAGTACGATCGTCAATACGTAAGGTTTGACCATCGGAGAGCTTAAGTGAATTATTTCCTTGAACGAGTACAGGAGGGATGACATTGTGGTCGAGCAAAATTAAATTAAAATTAAAAATACGATCTAATTGTGATGAATTTTTGGTTAATACTTGATTAATATGTTCAGAGCGCCAAGCTAAACCCGCTTGTGCACCTATACTCATCGCAATATCTTGTAAGGCCTGTGAACGCAAGGCAGTCATCTGCTTCTTATCTTTTGTGACCTGGGCGTGTAAATCTTGTAATTGTGCTAAATTATTTAAACTACCAACGGTTTTATAATTAGGTTGGGTAGTACTGCAGGCGCTGAGTAGTGCACATAGGCTTAAACCAGCTAATAAACGTATACTCTTTGCACTGGAATTTTTGTCTGTGTTGCCACTCAATTCGCAATCCTCATGTATCTTACATACATTCCGGTTGCTCATTTTCATAGCGCCTAGACAAAAACTCCATTGCTGCGAGTAACTACTCTTTGCACTGGAATTTTTGTCTGTGTTGCCGCTCAATTCAAAATCCTCATGTATCTTGAATACATTCCGGTTGCTCATTTTCACAGCGCCTTGACGAAAACTCGATTGCTGCGAGTAACTACGCTTCGCATTTTGAAATAAATTGTAGAAATACATAGGCTTAATATTTAGCATAGCGTAGTTCTATAGTCTTAATACCGGGATAGACAATGATATTGGCTTTTTTCCCTGCCTGAAGATTGGCATTACGGATGATATAATTCAGTGGTGTATTTTGTGAGGAAATAGTTACTAAAACAGGAACCGCTGGAAGTTTTCCAATGATTTCTAGATGGTAGTTGGCAAGCTTGGCGATACGCTGTAATAGCGGTTCTACAGGACCTGACCAATCGACCGAAGCAATAGTTTTCTCTAATCCAGAAGAGCTAGGATAGGGCAATGGTTTGCTAATCGGAGGACTAGAAGCTTTTTCCAATTCTTTTAATTCATTTAATGATTGACTCACCGAACGTGCTGCTTCAGCTAGCTTAATCGAGGCATCATCTGAGCCATTAAGTGAAGGGGTGATGGAGTTAGGTAAATTTTGTGAAGCACACCCGGATAGTAGACTCACAAAAAGCGCGACTGTTATTTTTTTCATGCTTATCTTGTTTTAGATAAAATTCTGTAACCTACCTCTGCATTGAAGCAAGATGGTAATATAAAGTCAAGCCAAGCTTTTATGGATTCGATTTAATTAAAGCATATTGCACCTGGCCGGCTGTTTTACAGTGCTGAATCTCCCAATTTTCGGGTAACAAGGGCTTTTTAATGCTTGCTGCGCTTTCAATATAAACCAAACTTTCAGGTGCTAATAAGCCCTCTTTGATTAACCACAAGCAGGCAGGACCTAGCAAATCTTGATGAAAAGGCGGATCCAAAAAGACAATATTAAATAGAGGTTTTTTAGGTTTAAATAATTGTGTTGCTATAAAAGGGAATTGTGCCTGATAAACCTCAGCGCGGTTTTCTACGTTAAACTGCTTTAGCTGAGTTTTTAAATAGGAAACTAACAGCTTCGATTGTTCAATAAAGCAAACTGATTTAGCCTGACGTGACAGTGCTTCAAACCCTAAAGCACCGCTACCTGCGAATAAATCTAAACAATAAGCATCGGCCAGATAGGGAGTTAACCAATTAAATAAAGTTTCTCGGATGCGATTCGGTGTCGGACGTAAATCCGGCGTAGCTGGGAAATGCAGTTTTCTGCCGCGCCATTGTCCACCAATGATCCTTACTTCACCTTTTTTCATAAAAAATACAATTAAATAAATAAATGTTTTATGTTGTATACACATAAATTGTTGTATGATCGCGCAGCACTTGCCAAAACCTCAATTGCTGTGAGTATAGACTATGTTTAAATTTTTAAAACGCAAAGAACCTCAACCTGATGTTCCTAACCAAGAAGCTTCACTTAGCAATAAAAATAGTTTTTTTAATCGCATAAAAAATAGTCTACAGAAAACGCGTCAGCAACTCACTGAAAATCTTGCCAATTTAGTATTAGGTAAAAAAAAGGTTGATTCCGCATTAATTGAGGAACTTGAAGATTTACTGTTAACAGCGGATGTCGGCCCCACGGTGACACAAGAAATTATCCAGCATTTAACGTTGAAGCTGGCTCGTAATCAATTAGCAGATGGTCAGGCGGTATGGGATGTATTGCAACAACAATTAGGTGAATTACTGCAACCCTGTGAACAGGAATTAGTGATTAATTCTGCACATAAACCTACTGTTATATTAGTGGTAGGAGTTAATGGTGTTGGTAAAACGACGAGTATTGGCAAACTAGCCCATTACTTGCAGAAGCAAGGGAAGCAAGTGATGTTAGCCGCAGGCGATACGTTTCGTGCAGCAGCCACTGAACAATTAATGATTTGGGCAGAACGCAATCATATCCCGATCGTTGCCCAACATCAGGGGGCGGATAGCGCTTCAGTTATTTATGATGCTTTTCAAGCGGCGCAAGCGAGAAATATCGATGTGTTAATTGCCGATACCGCCGGACGTTTGCATACCAAACATAATTTAATGCAAGAATTACAAAAAGTTAAAAAAGTCATTAGCAAATTAGATGCGACAGCACCACACGAAATTATGTTAATACTGGATGCTGGTACTGGTCAAAATGCTTTATTGCAAGCTGAAGCTTTTAATGAGGCAATATCTTTAACCAGTTTGATGCTGACTAAATTAGATGGTACTGCCAAAGGTGGAGTGATTTTTGCCATCGCTAAAAAATTAGCGTTGCCGATTCGTTTTGTCGGTTTGGGTGAAAGTATTGATGATCTACAAGTTTTTTCGGCACAGGAATTCGTTCGCGCTTTATTTACTATTGAAAAATAAGTTATAAAAAATTACACTAGCAGCTCGCCCTTGGGCGAGCACTGTTTTTCTAACAAAATATTACGACCCTTCTCATTCTTTTCTAGGCCGCTGCGAATAGCCGAGATCGGCAATAGAAGTTGTGGATTTGACTGAAAATGGAACTTATGGGGTAAAACCGCTTAAAAACTTTGCTAAAAAGGGATAATTTCTTTATATTTCTTAGTGGGTAATTCGAATAATAAAATTTAAATGAGTTAATTTATAAAGAGTGGAAAAATGACAGCAGACGCAAAAGTTTTTAGAAAATACATGTGTTTACTTTGTGGTTACGTTTACGATGAGGAGAAAGGCTGGGAAGAAGATGGTATTCTACCTGGAACCCGTTGGGAGGAGGTACCTCTAACCTGGCGTTGTCCTGAATGTGGTGCGATGAAAGAAGATTTTGAGATGGTAGAGTTATAAACTCAAAGGGTGTACCTCAGCGACAATGACGATGGCAATGAGCAATAAAGTTGGGAACTCATTAATCCAACGATAAAAAAGGCTGGAATGTTGGTTATTCTCAAGCTTAAAATCGCGTAAGCATTTTCCACAATAGAGGTGAAATAGGATTAATATGGCCACTAAAGCTAATTTTAGATGCATCCAAGTCGCTCCAGCATAATAGTTGGCGGAATAGCTAAACAAAATTAATCCAAATAAAAGGGTTAATAAAGCCGAGGGTGCCATAATATAATAGTAAAGACGATGTTCCATGATCTTAAAGCGTTCAATACTGATTCTATCTTTGGCATCGGCATGGTAAACAAATAAGCGCGGTAAATAAAATAAACCAGCAAACCAAGCGACCATGGCGATAATATGCAATGCTTTAATCCAAGGCATGTAATGCTCCAAGTTTTTATTGATGATTTAATTTTAAGTAAAAAACTTTATTATGAATTATGACGTAATTATTCCGACAATCAAAGAGTATTTACTCGCATTGCAAACTAAAATTTGTTTGAGTTTAGAAAATGAAGAGCAACAAAAAAAATTTTTGATTGATGATTGGATACGTAACGAAGGTGGCGGCGGAAAAACCTGTGTTTTGAGTGAAGGAGCGGTGATCGAACGCGGTGCAGTTAATTTTTCGCATGTTTTTGGTGCTACTTTACCTCCTAGTGCCAGTCAACGTCATCCTGCTCTAACGGCTGCTGCATTTCAAGCAACCGGAATTTCTTTAGTTCTCCATCCACGCAATCCTTATGTGCCTACCGTACATATGAATTTGCGTTTTATTGCGGTATCAGACACTGACCAGCAAACCACACAATGGTGGTTTGGTGGTGGTTTTGATTTAACACCGTATTATCCCTTTTTAGAAGATTGTCGTCATTGGCATCGTATCGCTAAACAAAGCTGTGATCCATTTGGTTTAGAGCTTTACCCGCAATACAAAAAAAATTGTGATGATTATTTTTACTTAAAGCATCGGCAAGAGGCACGCGGTATTGGCGGACTATTTTTTGATGATCTCAATCAATGGGATTTTAAACAATGTTTTGAGTTTATTAAAAGTGTTGGTGATCATTTTTTATTAGCCTATCTTCCGATACTTAAACTGCGTAAAGACACTGCTTATGGTGAGCGTGAACGTCAATTTCAAGCATATCGACGCAGTCGTTATGTAGAATTTAATCTGATTTATGATCGCGGGACTCTATTTGGTTTACAAAGTGGCGGGCGTGTAGAATCAATATTGACCTCATTGCCGCCACAAGCGAATTGGCAATATAATTGGCAGCCCGAGCCTGGCTCTAATGAAGCGAAATTAACTGAAAAATTTTTGGCTGCTAGAGATTGGCTGGCGTGATTCATTAAGAAAAAGATTATACTCACAGTAATGGGATTTTTGGCAAGGCGCCGCGATGATGAAGCAACCGGAGTGTATTAAGATACATGAGGGTTGCGAATTGAGCGGCAACGCAGGAAAAAATTCCAGTGCGAAGAGTATCAAGCGAGAGGATCTAATTTTTTCTTCTTGGCGGACGCATGACGCGCACGCATTTCGACATCGATATATTGATCAGTAATCGCACTAGAGCTATGACCCGCATCATCACGTACATGTTCACGCGGGCGATGTTTGACATCTTCAGAAATTCCCGTGTGACGTAACCAATGTACGGTTGCGGTTTTTAATTCTATTGCTTCGTCTTTGAGGCCGTCTTTAACCATACGTGCGAATGCCTCGTCAAAACAAGTTTGGACGATACAGCGAATTTGCCGAGTACTGTGTATTGCAGCTTGACCATGGGCTTTACTAATCAAAGGCGTGGTTTCGCCGCGGCTCGGTAAACTCATCAGGCCTAAACTTTCGCGGTAACGTTTTAATGCATTTAACATGTCGTCGCTGACGCTAATTAAACGTTCTTTATTTCCCTTACCGACCGTTAAAAACCACCAATTACCATCGGTATCTTTTTGAAAATGACCCATTTGCGGTTCCCAGCGTGCGCTAGCGGCGAGTTCAGAAATCCGTAGATACATGCCATACAAAGCTTTCATAATAAATAAAGTTCTATTATGCAGATCCGGTTTTTGTTCAAAGAGCATTTCTGCGGTTTCTATCACATAGGACCATTGTAATTCACTTAAGCGACGTACTTGATGATTACTTTTTTGTTGTCGTATGAATTTACTTTTTTGTCGAATCTGTGCTACTGGATTGAAATGAATATAGTCTTCTTGAATCAGATAATTATAAAAACTTCCGCATACTGCAAAAATTGCTTGTAAGGCTTTTTGAGATAAGGCATATTTTTTTATATCCGGCATGATACCTTGCTGACTGGCCATTTTATTAATGGTAGCGACAAAGGGTCGCCAATCAGGGTGCGGAGTTCTCTGGCCCTGATGTGTGAAATAACGTGCTACAGTTTTAACGCCGATCCAATGTTTAGGAGGTTGCTGACAGAATTCTATAAAGGATTCAAAGTCGTCGCGGCGCAATTCTTTAATCGATTTTCCTAAAACAAACCAGCTCCATTGTAATAAACGTTCAATTTCACGTCGATACGCATTAAATGTGGCCTCGCTGCCACGATAACTATATAGAAACTGTAAGGCTTGAGAATAATCTTGGCCGGCAAAAGGCTTATCATGTGTCAACACCGGAAAATGTTTAAGATTATTTTTTGGATCGATAAATTTTAAACTATCAAATAAAGGGGTCGGAGAAATAAGTGACATGTGGGTATTTTAATAAGATTCTTTCTAGTTTAACAAGCTTTTAGGAAAAAAGATGAAATAAATAAAAAAAATTAATATTTAACAAGTAATTTTTAAAAAAATTTAGTATAATGCCGGCCTTCCTTTTAGGGGGTAAATAAGCTTAATGCCCATGATTGTTTCTAGCATAAAGAAACACATCACTACCACTGAGTTTTGGCGGGCCATGTCGTTCGTCTTGAAGCGGCTCGAAACTATCGCTAAATACCTGACTAAACTTCCACTTCCATTTACGTTTAGCCTCTATATCTTACATCTGACAAGAGCAGGGTTGAGGATATATAGCTATTTTAACAAAACTAAAAATAAAAATTTAGGTGATACATTTAAGCTATTATTTGCGGTATTTAAAGTATCGATAGCCATTATTGCCTTAATTTTACTTGGATGTGGTCTTGTTTCTTTACCAGCGGTATTATTAAGCTCGTTTTTTGCATACAGTATTCTGAAGCTTATTCATAGTACGATAGTTTTGTTCATCAGTACGGTTTCCTACTTTAAAATCGATAAAATTTGCCTCGAACAGCAATGGAGGCGAGCATACTATCGCGATAATATCACTAAACATGTTAGCCTGCTCAGTGGCGGCCTATTGTTTGTATTATTAACCTGCCTATTTAACGCGGGTGCAAGCATTTTAATATGGACTAACCCGTTGCTGTTGTTGGTTGATGTATTGATTTGCGTGGCCGTACTGGCAAGCGCATTTTATTTCAGCTATAGAATTGCTCAAAATAAGCGGACAGCTAGCGGAAATGCATGGACAAAAAGGGATAAGATTACAACCATAAAAAAATTTTTATTGTTGTTCGGTCTAAATTTAGTCGTTTTGCTAGTCATTGCTACGGCGCCAAGTTTAGGTGTCGCAGCGGTTATTGGTGCTTTGATATTACTCTGCACACAAGATGTCTTATTAACTATTTATTATTATTTTTATGGTGTTTATATAGCGGATCCTGAACCGGCTAATCTTGATGAGGAACAATTAAATGCACGCTTTGATCAAACCAGTCGCGACTATTATCAAACGTTTTCGCCCACCTATTATTTACAGACAAAAGTTTCAGAAAAATTCCCTCAGCTAAACGATGTCATTAAAGCCAATAAAAAACTACTTTTAAAAGTAACGTTGCTAAAAATACTACAATTAAGAAGTAAAAGAGCAAAGACTGCAAAATTAGGCTTATTAAGTCGATTTTTTTCACTCGAAGAAAAGTTTGAGATCAAGGAAGAATATTTACTGCGTGAATTAGCTTGGACCTTAAATACAGATAATCTCAAAGATTTAATCGATCTTATTCTTGCCAGCAGCGATTTGCTCGAAAATAAAAGAGCCGGGGTTTTAGAAGATCTTGAACTACAAAAAATCTTAGGTTATTTAGTTGGTTTAGCCGAGCAGGAAAAAAGGGTTCAACAGGCAGAAATTGTTAAACCCAAAGCATTTTATCAATCTTTTTGGAAAAAAGTTGGTGCCTGTGAAGCGATCTCACAGGCACTTCGAACGTCGCGAAACATAGAGGAACAGATAAATATATCCAATCCATCCTGGGGGTCAATTGGAGCTAATTAAATTTAAATTAAAACATTATTTGTTGTGGCGTTAAGGATAGTAAAAGGAAACTTAACTATAATGAGCCGCTCGTACCATCAGGTATGTAATTAAGAAACATGTCATAGAGTGCCTATTACTATGCTTAACGAATGGTTTCTTTTAGAATTTGAGATTGCCCAATTTGAAGCGAATTTGGCTTTAGAAAAATTGCGGCGTTTAAAAAGTGCTATCTTGTTTCAATTACAAGAAATGTATCGATCTATCGCTTCCATTTCTCTTTGGCGGCTGATCCTGCTCTTATTAAAACGGTTCGGCAGTATTACCAAAAATTGGCTTAAGGAAAATAAAATTGATGAATGGCTTAAAGCTATTCTGCATGGTGCTTATTTAGGTGCATTTGAAGGCTTATATATTTTTTTATATTTCCTACATTTTTTTAGAGCTTTTTTAACGATCATTGATTATTTTTCTGATCAAGGCAATAAAAATCTAGTTGAAGTAACCAAATTTTTATATGCTGTTTTTAAAGTATTAATTTCCTTGTTGATGCTGGCTTTCATGATTGTGATGCTGGCTCATGGCATAGCATTCCTAAGTCTAGCTCTTTACCATAACATCAAAATTTTTTTTCTTATTTACAGTTTGTCGAAACTTGCAATTAGTTTTTTTACTTTAGGTTTTAGTTTTATTAATTATAAAAACGCGAACAGTGCTCTCGATCAGGTTTGGCTAAAAAAGCAATACGAAAATAACCTCAAGAAACATCGTGAGATCTTAATAGTCGCAGTGCCCATAACACTTGTTTTAAGCTTATTAAGCCTAGGTTTAGTAAGCGGACCTTGGTTTTGGGTCATGCTTGGCATAGCGAGCATTTTTCTAATTATCGATATGACCAAGGCTATTTACTATTATGTAAAAGGTAGCGGTGTACCCGAACCTGCTGTGGCTCAATTACCGCAAGAGAATGCATTCATCGATGTTGCAAATAATAATTATTATTATAGAAAATGTCGTACTGCCAGACTCACTGACAGCAACCCTGAAGGTAATCGTATTTTTCTGTTAAAAGAAGTAATTGTTAAAATTATTCAGTTACAAACCAAATTAGAAAATAATTCAACTTCGCGATTTTGGTTTTTTTCAGAAAAAGCAAAAATTCAAAAAAAAATTGATGGTTTAATTCAAGATGCTCAAGACCTTTTAAAAGATAAGCCAGACAAAATAGCGTTAATTATACAACTGTCAGTGTCTTTGCAGGAAGATCTTTCGGAAATAAAAGATGACCCTAAGACTGTAGGTATCGTGCAAGAATACATACGTGGATTAAAAAATCAATTGCAAGTCATGAGACAGGGCGACGAATGTTCAGTTAAATTAAATTTGAATAATAAAAATAATAAGTTATGGAAATTAATTTTTACGGAAGAAACGGGTAAAGAATCTATTCCTAAATCACAAGCTTTTCAACAATCTTTTTTTCGAAAAAAAGGGGACTGTGAAGATATTCATGATGCCTGTCAGGTGTTATTAGAGCAGAAAAAAGCGGATTGTGAAGGTATTAATGATGCCCGTCAGGGTGTGTTAGAACAGAATTTTTATACCCCACGCTCTAACATAGTCGCTGGATGAATACCTGTGTTAAAATAGTCTAAATTTTAACCAGAGATACTGTTATGTCCCTATCGTTGCTGCTCATTCTCATCATCCCGATTGCAATATTGCTATTTACAAGCTTTTTTACCGTCAGTCAACAATCGGTTGATGTAATTGAGCGTTTTGGGAAATATACACGTTGTGCGCATGCCGGTTTAAATTTTAAAATTCCTTTTATCGAACGTATTGCCGGCGCTATTTCGCTGCGAATCTATCCTTTAGATGTTACCTTAGATACCAAAACTCAGGACAATGTTATCGTCAAAATTCAGGTCTCCGTTCAATACCGGATTAAAGAAGACCGCGTCTATGATGCGTTTTATAAACTAGAGAATGCCAGAGAACAAATCACCGCTTATGTTTTGGATTTGGTACGTGCTGAAGTTCCGACCATGAGTTTAGATGCTGTCTTCGAAAAGAAAGATAGTATCGCGAATGCCGTAAAAAATGAATTAACCGGCACCATGCAAGAATTTGGTTATGAGATTGTGAAAGCGTTGGTCACCAATATTGATCCCGATGAGAAAGTGAAACATGCCATGAATGAAATCAATGAACAACAACGTTTACAAGTAGCTGCACAAGCAAAAGGGGAAGCAGAAAAGATTTTGAAAGTTAAACAAGCCGAAGCTGAAGCGGAAAGTAAACGCTTACAAGGCGAGGGGATTGCTAATCAACGTAAGGCTATTATCTGTGGCTTGCAACAATCGGTAGGCGAATTTCAAAAAGCTATTCCTGGTGTGACAGCGGCCGATACCATGAATTTGGCGTTGATTACACAATATTTTGATACACTGAAAGAAATTGGCGCTAATAGTAAAAGCACGACTATCTTGTTACCGCATTCGCCAGGTGGGTTAAAAGATATTGCTGCGCAACTTCAAGAAAGTATTATTACCGGAAATCTAGTCGCGAATGCTGAAAATTCAGAATAATTAAATAGATTGTTACGCACCTACGCGCGCGGCAATCTACCTTTTTATTTAATTTAAGATTTTGCGGTACTGCAGGCTACTTGCTGGACAAAATAACGGTGTAAATAATTATCTTGACTCAGCTCCGGATGAAAGCTGGCGGCGATAACATTATTTTCTTGTACGGCAACTATTTGATCTTGATATTTTGCTAATACTTTAATCTCAGCGTTTTCTAGGGGCGTTAATTTAGGAGCGCGGATGAAAACCATTTCCATTGCTATATCTCTTACAATACATTGTCCGCTGACTACTTGCGATGCGAGTTGCCTACCGTAGGCGTTGCGAGTTGCGCAAATGCTAATACGACCCAAGCTATCTTGTGTCGGCGATAATACGGTTTTAGCCAGTAGTATAGCTCCGGCGCAAATACCCAAAATAGGTTTGTCATAATCTATAAGACTGGTCCAAAGCTGCTGTTGTTTAAGTAGTTTGATCAATACCGAGCTTTCTCCACCCGGTATAATTAACGCATCACTGGAAATCAATGCGCGGCGATCACGTATCAGTGAACAAAACACACCGAGCTTATTTAAACAGTCGATATGCGTTTGATAACCACCTTGTAATGCTAAAACACCGATATTCATAATTAGACTTCTTTCCAAACCTGCGTTATAGACTTGATTTAATTGTTAAACGATTGGCTGCGATCCTCATTTACTTTAGTAAACTCCGGTTCTCGCCAATCGCTTGCTTCGAACTAAAGCTCATAACTAGTTTTGAAAGAGGTCTATAAAACCAAGTTGCTGATTTCTTCTTCTGACTTTAGGTTAAAGCCACTCATACCTTCTGCTAGATCACTTGAAACATTGAGCAAAATTTCCGGATTATCAAAATGTGTCGTGGCTTGTACAATAGCACAGGCACGTTTTTCAGGATCCGCAGATTTAAAAATTCCTGAACCGACAAAAACGCTTTCTGCACCCAGTTGGCGTAATAAAGCGGCATCGGCCGGCGTCGCAACACCTCCCGCAGAAAAGTGCGGTACCGGTAATCTACCTTCCTCAGCAACCCAGAGTATTAATTCTAAAGGGGCATTTAAAATTTTTGCTTGAGCGAATAGTTCTTCTTTTTTTAAAATAGTCAATTGTTTAATTTCGCGTGTGATTGCACGCATATGACGCACGGCTTCAAGAATGTTTCCTGAACCTGCTTCTCCTTTAGTACGTATCATGGCGGCGCCTTCAGCAATCCGTCTTAATGCTTCGCCTAGATTGCGACATCCACAAACAAAAGGTACTTCAAAAGCATGTTTGTCGATATGGCATTCGTCATCGGCGATGCTTAGCACTTCGCTTTCGTCGATAAAATCAACACATAATGATTGTAATAGCTGTGCTTCGACAAAATGACCAATACGCACTTTTGCCATCACCGGTATCGAGACGGCTTGCATAATCTCTTGAATAATTCTAGGAGAGGCCATACGTGCGATGCCACCCATTTTGCGAATGTCAGCAGGTACCCTTTCTAGCGCCATGACGGCACAAGCGCCTGCAGCTTCGGCGATGCGTGCTTGTTCTGTATTAGTGACATCCATAATGACGCCACCTTTAAGCATTTCGGCAAGCCCAGTTTTAACACGTTGCGAATCATCGAGAAAATTCATAGCCTATTACCACCCTAAAAGTTTTATTCTGTTCGTCAGAAATCATCGGCTATTGTACAATAAATTTCAAGGATACGTTATTTTTGCATTTAAAAAAAAACATTATTTACGGTAAGTAAATTTGATTAATCAGTCGCTTTTTTTCTTCGATTACCAGCAAAACTTTTTTGATGCGAGCGCGATTTTGGTTTTCTATGCGCCGAATTTTGATGAGCATAGGAAAATTGTCTGGGTCGATCGGCTGTAGTCAGTTCAGCGGGTGCTTTGGCTTTCGCTTTATAATCAAATTCAGGGATAATACATTCTTCTAAACGTTTCTTAAGTAGATGTTCAATAGAACGGATTTGGCGTCTATCGCCGTTAGTAATCAAACTAAAGGCAGCACCTAATTTAGAGGCACGTCCGGTACGCCCAATACGGTGCGTATAATCTATGGCAGTATTTGGCATATCGAAGTTAATTACATGCGAGATATGATCGATATCAATTCCGCGAGCGGCAATATCGGTGGCCACTAAGAATTTTAATTCTCCATGTCGAAATTTACCAAGCGCAATTTTTCGTTTACTTTGCGATAAATTACCTTGAAAGGAAGTCGCTTTGTAACCAAGATGCGTAAGATGTTCTGCCAAACGTTTGGCACGCTGTTTAGTGCGAGTAAAAATGATGGCCGACTCTACCGCACTGTTGTTTAGTAAAATGGTTTCTAACAAATCGGTTTTCAGTGCTTCAGGAACCGGATACAGTGTTTGCGTGACGGTATTAGCTGGAGCGGACTCACCAATTCTTATCGAAACAGGATTATTTAATACCTTGTCCGCTAATAAGCGGATATCGGACGACATCGTGGCAGAAAAAAGCAAGTTTTGGCGCTGCTTGGGTAAATATTTTAAAATATTATAAATAGGCTCGCGGAATCCAAGATCAAACATATGATCGGCTTCGTCTAAGACTAATATCCCAATGTGGTTAAGATTAACCTGCACACGCTTGATTTTGTTTGTTTTTCCCCCTTGTAGTAGGTCGAGTAAACGACCTGGACAAGCGACGACAATATCGATGCCACCGCGTAAGCTTCGATATTGTTCAGCGTAATTTCTGACGTTACCACCATAAATAGTGGCACAACGTAAATCGGTTGCAGCACCGAGGGCATTAATAGCACTACAAATTTGGTCAGCTAATTCACGCGTTGGGGCAAGGACGAGGCCACGTAATCTCCCTTTAGGTCCATCCATGAGACGTTGTAGAAGTGGTAAGGCAAAAGCGGCAGTTTTACCGGTTCCGGTCTGGGCTAAGCCAACGACATCTTGACCTTGCAATATAGCCGGTATGGCTTTGGCTTGGATAGGTGTCGCGGTTTCGTAACCTTCGGCTTGAATCCCGGATAAAATTTGGGCGTTTAAGTTAAATTCTGTAAAGTTCACTAAAAAGTTCCTGGCTAAAATAATTGAGCCAAGTAACATCTTTAGCTCTAAAAGTGGGCTATTCTATCAGGCTTACCTAGCAAATGATAGGACAATTGCACTAAAAATAGACGATGGTTACAGGCATTATTTTGCTGCAAATCTAAGGATCTGAATGCTTGTTTTTCTTTAATCTTCCCATTGATTATATCCTGAGTGGATGATTAACAGTCAGCCACTGGTTAGGTTAATCGTTTGAATTTAGCCTTTTTTTTATTATTCAAATCATCTTAATGTGTATGACGACGTTGCATGGCGTCTCTCGCAGACATGCAAAAAAGTATATCCAACGAATATCTACTAAGCAGAAAATAATTGCTTAGTAGACATACGCCTTTGTGCATTCTTCTTATCTTCGTATTTTTATGGAATAGTTATAGGGGTATTGCGTTTAAAATACCGATAGCCTCTGTTACAGAAATAATGGCATCTTTTATAGCGATAGCAGCCGCTTCAGCTCCAGTTATGCCTTGCACCAGCGATAATACCGTGGTTAATACACTTAATACATTTGATAACAATCCATTTATAACAATGATGGACATATTTTTATCCTATTAAATTTACTTTAGTGACTAATTTTTAATTAACTAAAACCCATAAATTTTAGTAATATATTAAAAGAGACTGTTTGCTTTCTTTATCTAGGTTTAATTAATTATCTTACAGCGGGTAATCCGTTTAATATACTTAATGCACTCATAATAGAAGTGATTGCAGCTTGGACAGGTGCAATCGCGGCGCCTGCGCCTGGAACTGGAACTACAGCTAGCAAAGCGAGTACAGTATTTAATGTTCCTAAGACAGTTGTAAGTAGGGTAGATATAATTGCGATGTTCATAATTTTCCTTTAATAATGTTGATAACTATTTTTGCATGGAAGTATGTGTTCCACGATTTATAAGTCTCTTTTATTTGAATGAACATAAATGATTAATTATTACCATTTATGATAGATATAATTTATCATTAATCGCTAACACAAAAAACTTGAATTTATAGTGTTAAGTAAGTGCATGCCCAAAAAATAAGTAAGTGCATGCAAATAATTGCTATCAAACGATTGACAATCAATCATAAGAACGGTTCTATGGACAAAGCTAGTTATATTAAACGTGTACTAATGTTGAAGCAGCAAGCGTAAACTTCAAGTTAATAATTTATCTAACATTGGAGCTTTGTAGAGACGAATGTTTCAATAACGTAAATACATTGGTACTACTGTTTTGCGTTACAATTGAATCGACTGCAGAAATGAGGTTTGCAAGTTCTGCATTAGAATAATCGGTGGTCACACGTTGACTTTTATGTCCAAGTAGATCTTGTCTATCCTCGTAACTCACGTTCGCTGCACGTAAGCGTCGACCAAAGGTATGTTTTAGATCATGCACGCGTAACTGTGATAATTGCGCTTTAGTTCGTGCATTTAGCCAAGCAGAATTTAACATGCGTGATAAAGGTTTATTTCGATAAGTGAAAACGTATATCGGATGGCTTCCGCGTTGCGCTTCAATCACTTGCTTGGCACATTGATTTAAAATAACTAATCGATTTTGCCGATTTTTAACTAAATGGGCGGGAATAATAAATACGTAAGTATTAAGTTCGGGGACTTCAACTCGCCATTGCCATTGTAAGCGACAAATTTCTTGATCACGACAACCCGTATTTACAGCAAATATAGCCATTTGTTTTAAATGAAAGGGTAAATGTTCCAACAAACGTTGCTCTTCGTCTTTGGATAAAGGGTAGGGTAATCGCTTATTTTTCTCAGTTAACAAACGAATTTTGGGTGCAGCGGCCAGCCAACTTAGACCATTTTCGTCTACCCATTCTTGTGCGGCGAGATTCAAGATCCGACGCACTACTTGTAATCCGTAATTAATGGTTCGATTTTTTACTCCTGCAATTTTACGTGTCAGTATGTAACTTTCTAGATTGCCATGATGAATCGCTGTCAATGGTAAATGACCGATAAATGGATCTAACTGTTTGAGTAAGCGTGCGTCCGTATGCAAGCTGGCTTTATGTTGATTTTCATTTAAAAATTTAAATGCAGCTTGCCGAAAATAACGTGTTGGCCTTATTCCATAAATGCTTGCCTCGCGTATTTCTTCGAGTCGATGTATTAAATAACGTTCTGCTTCTGCTAAAGATGAAGATTTTGTACTTTCACAAATTCGTCGACCATAAATTTTTTTATTAATATGCCATATAGCGCCTCTTTTAATGAGGCCAGGCGAGCGCTTACTTGGCATAACTAAAAACTCCTTAACAATCTCATTCAATGTCTAATATGGATTGATTCATGATAATTATAAAATATGTTTTACTAATGTATGTAAATTTAGCGTAAAAAAATTTAATTTTTAAATACGATGAACTTAAGACAAATTGCCATGACTATTTGGCTAAAAAACTATTCGAGCATGAAGGTAGAGCGGACAGTATTTAGACATTTTAAATGCCTGTCCACGCCGATCGCATTGCTGGTGTGTTAGAAGCCCTTAAATCGTTTTGATTTTGTTATAGTTTTTCGGATGGATCTTTACAATAGTTTAGGAAGTTGATTGAATACCAGTAAAGTTACGAATGCGTATTAACGATGTTCATTAATCCAGACCAATCTTTTTCCAGTGTCATTAATTTGGCTTTTAAGAAATGCGATTCAAAATCGATTCTTTTTAAAGAATTTTGAATATTGTTAATGTTACCTTGCATGGCATCGCATTGCGTACTCAGTTGCTGATTGGAATTGAATAAATCAATAGATTGATTCAATAGTTGTTGGGTGTTTTTTTCATCCGTATCCAGATTTTCTATTTCTCGTTGCTTTGCTGATAATTTCACTTTAATTTCATTCAGTGCCGCATCAAAAGGCTTGATGCTTTCTAAAATTAGGGCAATAATCCAACTGAATACCCAGAAAGCCGTCATATAACTATCGATCTCAGATTTTTTGGCGTTAATTTGTTTTTCGATCACTTGCTTTTGAGCACTCAGTCCTTCTTTTTGTACAGCCAATTCTTCAAGCTTAGTTTTTGTATCGCGTATCGATTTCGCGAGATCATCACGAATACTGCTCAGTTGATTTCGCATGATGGCTGATTGGTTTTTGATATGAATGATTTTGTCATTAATCGAGCTTATTATTACAGTAAATTGTTGAATAGCTAAAGAGTCTTTTATTAACACGGCAGGTAATTTATCGGTTAATGTTTGGTAGTTTTTTCTAAAATTGGAATCATAATCGCGAATGGATTGCATAAGCGGAGTCATTACATTGGCTGATAAATCCGTAGATAAGTATGAAATGTTGGCTGATCCAGCGTTAAAGGATCGGGATAAATTAAACATAATAAGAGTTCCTTTTTTATATAAAGCTGCACAAAGAGTCTATAAATTATTCTTCAAGAGATTTATCTTTTGAATTTTCGACAATAATTTTTTGCATGAAACGTCCATTTTTTACTCGTGGTATACCTAATAAGTTTCGGTCATAAGTATCTTTCGAACTTATTACCTCCAAATGAGCTGAATTTTGAAAATTGCCAGCTTTCTCATATAGATTACGTAAATCATCGCGTGTTAAGGCCCACTGCTGCTTAATATAATCAATATCGTTAATGTCTAGTTCGCTTACAAATTTTTGTTTTAGTAAAGAAAAATTATCGGTTAGTCCCTGCCAAGCTACAGCAAGATACTTTACGCTGCCTTCAAGTAGGCTCATATTTTTAGTAAAGCTATCCCACTGCTGTGTCAATGCGATATAAACCGCAGTTTCAATACTATATTTTTTTAGTTTTTCAATACATTCTCTGTATTGAATAAGTGTATTATGTAATTTTTCTTGATACAGGGAAGGTACCGGTTTGTTATCAGAAAATACTTGAACATTACTCGTTATGATAGGAGTAGGTTCAGCTTTTATTTCTTTAGTTGGCTTAGTTTCTGATTTTGGTAGATCAGATTTGGATTGTGGTTTTTTATCAGGTATATATTCAGTAATCAATGAAGTTGATATTTTTAAAATGTTTTTTGTAGAATGCAACGCGCCACTGGCAATCTGAGCATTGTTTTCATTGATTTCTTTTGCTAGTGTTTTAAGTAATGTTTGTAGCGCTGCTATTTCAGTTTGTTCACCAATATAAAGTTCTTCGGCTATTTTCTGAGTATTTTTAAGTGTTTCAGCGAATTTCAATTGATCATCAAGATATTTTTGCAAATCAGTGACGATGGCATTCGATTTATCTTTTTTTTCTACTATAAAGTTGATTAACTCTTCAATCGCTTCAGCCACGTCAGCGGCTGAACCTGCTTTCTCACCTTCGTTTGCTTCATTAAGCGTATTAAAAATCTCATAGATATCGAGATAGTAGCTAGAAAAAAAATTGTAAAAACCAGTTGTTTCGGTAAATAGTGATAAAATTTTAGGAGTATACTCATCCAGATAACGTCTAGCGATATCACGCATCTGTGTCTGCAGGATTTTTATGTCTAGTAATTTTTCTAGGTCGACATTTTTTTGAAGTAGTAAAGTAATTGCCTTGGTTTGGCCCAAACTTTGTCCTGTCATAACTTGATTCAATGCAATAGGAAAATTTGCAGGAGCTAAGGATTTGATGCTTTGTGTAATGGGCTTAATCGATTCTAGATTACGCTCTAAGATAAAATTGTTCATTTTATATCCTTATGATAGTAAAGTAATGATGTTTTTAATAAGTTAATTCTACAAGTTCGGTTAATGGTATTATCCAAGATTGAGGACTCATAAGTCGTCTGGTTGATATACTGAATGCAGGGAACGAATAGAATGTTTTTTCCAGTCTAAGCGAACGAGCTAATTCAGAGTCAACTTTAACTTCTAAGCTACCATTATTTTGGGCATTGACCGCTTGTTGCTTTAAGTCATCAAAATTTTTCTGTGTTGCTTTTAATTTATTAACTAGCATAAAGCGTCTTTCAGGATTAATAATATTGACTGAGCTTTCTAATTCTTGAAAATTATTATTAATAGTAATCCATGCCTTACGCATATTTTCGACGGCAGTATGCGCATTGGTATTATTATCTTTTAGTGACGTAAATTGATTTTTAGTATTCTCTAGCGCAGCCATTTCATCTTCAAGTTGCTTCATTTTTTGTAAGGCTTTTCCATAGTCGCGTTGCTTATTTTGAAGATCAATAGAGGCAGCGGTTACCATAGCAACTCCTGTTACTGTGGTAATTACACCCGCTACAATTAATTTCACTGCTGCTCCCCCCGTCACTACAGACCCGACAGCGCCGACACCTATCATCACGATGCCACCTACGATGGCAACTGCTCCACCCGCAATAAGACCTATGTCTTTATCGATAGCAGACGTTATCGCATCAATATTTTTTCGTGTCGTCGCAATTTCTCCTTCGCTACCGGCATAAATTTTATCGGCATCAGCCACAATCGTTTGAAAATTACGATTATCGGATTCTAAATCAGTTCTAAACAATGAGAATTTCTCAATCAGTTGTTGAGTTTTGTTTTCTTTATCTTGAATGTTTTCTTTGAGCTCAGAAATACCTAATTTAAAATTTTTTGCATTAGTATCATTTGAACTTTGTATTTCGGCTGCAATTTTAATTAAATCTTCCCAATAAGAACTTGATAAATTACAAAATCCAGATACATCGGTGTAAGTGGCGTTAATCTTGGGAACCAGATGATTTAGCCAATACCTTGCATGTTCCCGTGTCTCGTTTTGTGTTTTTTCTATTGATTTAATTTTATCAAGTTTAATATTTCTTTGGGTAAGGCAAGTAGCGATATAGGTTTGCACTAATGATGAATTAGTATGAACATTACTTATGTTTTCTTTTACTAATGCTGAGGCAATAACGTCATCCTCTGATGTAGAATAGGATCGAGCCATTATTGGGTTAAAATTTGAGCTTGAATAAGCGTGTGCTCTATTTAAGGTATTCATAGGATAACTTCCTTGGTAAGCGAAATATAAGCGATAATATAAAACTGCGAGTTAATATAAATTAATAAATTTTTAAATAAAATCTTAATCAACATAAAGTATTAAAGTTAAATTCTCGATGAGAAATGCTGAGTGCAAAGTGTGAAGTTGGGCGCATAATATTAGTCATATTAGAAGAAGTTTTTGGACATGAAGGAAAATTTTCATGAATAGAGTGATTCACTGGATGATTGTTTTCCAACTCAGTTGATTAATTTTATTTTGTAGCGAGTCTAAGCTATAAAATTAATCGTAGTTTGTAAATTTTGAGTAATTAATAATCTTGTTTTGCAAATTTATGGAAGTGCAATACATGACTTTCTTATCGAAAGGTGATCAACTAACTGTTGAAATTCTTTATCAGTTGTTTTTTTTGTAAATTTAGATAATTTTTTTCCTCTTAGTAATATTTTAGTTCCATGACCTTGCCAGTGCATTGTTTGTTGTGCATGTTGACCTTTATGTTTCTTAAATTCATCTGCCCATTGATCAAGATCCAAACGATCAAAGGCAATTCCTTGTTGGCCAATTTTTAATGTAATTAAGAATGGTCTGACTTCATTATTAAATCGATTTCTATCCATGCCTAAATATTTTGGTGCATCACGTAAGCGAATTAAACGGGGTTGCATAACGGTTCCTAGTTGTTACTTAGTATTCATTTTATTTGCAATAGGATACGCAATGATAAAGTAAAAAAATTTAATTTGTATTGTTTAGACTTTTTGTAGAACCAAAAAATAAGGATGTAAGTTCATGCAAGAGGCAATGTTAGATAAAGCCATTTATAGTTTAGGTTCAGTCAAGCATATGGCAAAAAAATTAGGTATTCATCGTGAACATGTGTATGCCTGGATTAAAGGGGTAAGCAAAATACCTTTAGAATATGCCTTACAAATAGAGTATTTAACCGGTGGAGAAATTAATTGGAAGGATTTAGTGCCGTTTCATATTGTACAGCGTTTAAAGCATTTAACCTTACAATTGCCAAAGTTCGATTTACCCCCTTGTGAACTGGTCTATGTCGCCTTAGATCGCATCACAGCGGAAAAAAATACTTTGTTAATTTCTCAGGACGATAAATTAATTCCATTGCATAAGCATCGTTCAATTTGTGTGGATGAACGAAACATATTGATTTTTGGAGAAAAAACTTTCTATCTATATAAATATTATAACAAAAAAACTATACCGGCTTGGCGGGTTTCTTTGATTGAATTGGCTAATGGCCATTATTCCAGTGAGTTATTCATCAAAAATTTTCTGATCAGTGAGCGGGTTGATATAGGCATTGCTTTAGAAAAATTTTTAGGAAGTCGACAGGGCTTTCGCACGGACCTAGCTATTCTAAAAAATTCACTGCACCCGAGTGAAAAAGATTCTAAAAAAACTCGACTTATGAATAAAGCTGCACAAGTTACATTGCAAAAAAGGATGACGTTACGACAGTTGATTGCTAATCGATTAGGTTTTGGTAGTCATTTTACTTATCAGAATGCCAAGAAAATAAAATTGTTTGCTAATGTCGAATTAATTGAAAAAGTCGATCAACGAATAATAAGCATTTCTAAAGCCAAAAAATTAAGTTCAGTTTTAGCTGAAAAAAAATATTGTCAAGAAAATTGCCTGAATAAAACATAAATTAATGCTATATCGAAAAATTCTCAGTTTGTTTTATTAAATAAGGAAAATTATGCGTTATCGAATGTTAGATGTCAGAATTTGGTGTGATAAAAAATTTCGTTCCTTAACACCGCTTAAACCCAGTGGCCAGGCTTTATTTCTTTATCTGTTAAGTAATCCGCATACCACCTCAATTCCAGGTCTTTATCGTGCGGGTGCTGGTGCGATGGCAGAAGAGTTAGCATGGTCATTGTTAGGATTTCAGCGTGCATTAAAAGAAGTCATAGCGCAAGGCTTGGTAAAAGCAGATTTAAAAGCACGCGTTATTTTTATCCCTAATGCGATTAAATATAATAAACCACAATCTCCGAATGTCGTTCGAAGCTGGGCAGTGCATTGGGACGAAATTCCTGAGTGTGCACTAAAAAATGAAGCATATTATAAATTAGAGGCATTCATTCAAGGCTTAGGTAAAGCTTTTGCATTAGCCTTTAGCGAAACCTTGCTGCAATGTGGTATTAAGGACATTAAAAAGGCATGTATTAAGCCTTGCTCTAATCAGGAACAAGAACAACAACAGGAACAGGAACAAGAACAGGAAGAAGGGAAAGAAGCTCAATTTCTTAAAGAACACATGGTTAACGTAGTGACTGAGCCAGCAGTTGCAGCGAAGACAGAGTATTTATTAACGATACCGCTTGAAAACAATGCTGTTTATCAGGTAACTCAGGGAGAATTCGCAGAATGGCAGCGTATTTATAGCGAAATTGATGTTTTTCAAGAATTACACAAACTAGTCAGTTGGAATGAGGTAAACCTTAATAAGCGTAAACAACGTAAACATATTCTAAGGCATATTCATACGTGGTTGACAAAGGAGCAACAACAAAAATTAAAGTTTTCTTCTTCACGTCATGCATTTCCAATGACTTTTGATCATAACTTACAAATAGCTAAAAAATGGCTAACCCTTTCTTCAGAATGTGATAAACACGCTGATGGGTCAAATGATTTGTTATCTGTAAAAGGAAAAAAATGTATATGACTCTTCAGGATCAGGAGAAATTTACACAAGGATTGATGGTTTTGGCTGAAGTTTATAATCGAAAGCTTTCTTCCTTGTTATTACATACCTATTGGAATTGTTTGAAAAAATATTCTTACGCTGTATTTGAAGAGACTTTATGGGACTTTTTAAAAAATCCAAATTATGCCAAAAAAAATTTTCCCAGCCCTGCGGATTGGATAAAAGCGATTGAAGGAGATATCGAAAGCAAAAGTTTAGCCGCTTGGACAGAAGTCATAACGGCCATTCGTCAAGTAGGTCATTATGAAAGTGTACTATTCATCGATTCATTGATTCACGATGTAATTCATGATTTGGGCGGATGGATTTTTTTATGTCAACAACCAGAACGAGAATTAATTTTTTTACAAAAAGAATTTGAGCGACGTTATCGAAATAATGTTGCATTAAAAAAACTAACTAAAGCACCCGTGTATTTAACCGGACACATTGAACAACAAAACTCATTAAATGGTTTTACAGAATATATTCCTAAGCCAAGGAGTATAAGGTATTTGGGTAAGCATAAAGATCATTTAGTTAGTAAAAGAGATAAATAAAAAAGATCACTTTATAAATTTATTTTTAATATTTAAGGAGAAAAATATGAGCCAATGTTCGAAATGCTCTAAAGTACGTAAATTTTTATCGTTATTAATTAATTGTTTTCCGTTTGTAAGGGGATTTCGATTGCGAAAAAAAATAAAGCATAAAAGATTAAAAATGCAACGGTCTTTACCAAAAGATGAACCCAAACATTTAAGACGCTATATTTTGCAATCAGGAACGATACGTCGATTGTAAAAATAACGAGTTAATAAGCCTGATTTGTAATTTTTTATACTGAAAAATTTTTTAAGTTGCTCTTAAAAAATTAAATTAATTTATAACAAATAATTATAATCATTAAATTTTTTTCTTCATTGAAATCTATATAAGGAAATCTGCGATGAAGTGTTTAAATCCATGTTGTGAATATGCTAAAACACGTGTTATTAATTCACGTAAAACTGAGGAGGGGAAAAAAATATTACGGAGAAGACATTGTCCTAAATGTAATAAACGCTATACCTCGATTGAGGTTCTTGCTTATTTTGGTTATCCCAATGCACAAAAAAGAGCTTCGTTAAATCTTTTGCTGATGACGTATTAAGTGGAGTGTTTTTCTTACAGCTTCAGGTAACTATAAAACCAAGGATTTTTTTTGAAATTAAAAAAATTCTTGGAATATGTTTTTCTAATGTTGTAGTACTTTATGCAAATAAATGACATGCATCTACCATTAATGTATTTGCATGCCTTGTTATTTAGTTTCGTATTAAAAAAGATTAAAATACCATTTACAGATTCACCTTTTGAAAAACCATCATAACAATAGGCTAAACCAATTAAAAAATTTTGTGTGGGTTGATAGTCTAAACCTGTGTATTTTCTTTTGAAAATTTATAAGCTGAATGAACATGACGCGCAAAATTCGCGTCATGACTTTTTCGAGTATTGCATTGAGTTGGCTAAGCTATTGTTTTAATAGAATTTTAACCTTAGCAAAAACAACTGAGTGCTTGATTAACAGTCATTTACTTGCTGTCTATCGGTTCTATAATTATTTGTGTAGTTATTGTGTAAGTTTGCTAGCTAGGCATGCCATCAGTTTGAGCAAAATGCCAACTCTCAAGATTCAAAGATAGAGAATTGCTTAAAGAGCACTTTACATCCTGACCTTTTAGCCACTAAAGATTTGAGTTATAAACCACTTAATTTTTACTGCTCAACACCACAGGTGGAAGGTGATAATGCCGAATATGGGGCTTATCAGTTTACCTTAAAGGAGTGGCGGATAAAGTTTCGCGTTGCCAAGATCACGCCGATTAAAATAGGTCAGTTTGTTACGCTATATAAAAGAGTAGATAAACAACCTATTCAACCCTATGAAGCTTAGGACACGCCATGGCGCGCTTTTTGGTCAATTTGTTATATCCCAAGTCAGTGTTAGTGCAGCAAGGTATCCTTTCTAAAGCGGGTCAAGGAGGCAAACGCGCATTGCGAGTATATCCTCCTTGGGATCCGACCTCTCGTCGACAAACGCAAAATACGCAACATTGGCAGCTAGGCTATTTTTTAGAGATACCGCACAATAAACCACTCGATCGGGTACGGGCGCAGAGGCTATATCAACAAAAATAAAGCGTAACTAAAATCGTAAAATTGTATAAATAAATTTATTTCAGCTCTTGACCCATGCTACCTCTGCTATTACTATAAGCGGCCTTAACGGCTTAATTCCCCGATAGCTCAGCTGGTAGAGCAAATGACTGTTAATCATTGGGTCACAGGTTCGAGTCCTGTTCGGGGAGCCAGCATCATTAAAGAATTTTGTAACTAGATCCTGCAGGTAAGTTTCATTGGAGAGTATAATGTACGCAGTTATTTCCACTGGTGGAAAGCAATATAAAGTCGCTAAAGACGAAGTGATTAAGCTAGAAAAGCTAACGGCAGAGGTTAACTCTATTGTTGAATTTCCAGTATTACTGTTGGCTAACGAAACCGATATTAAAGTGGGAGCACCTCTTTTAACAGATTCAAAAGTTAAAGCGCGTGTTGTAGAGCACGGTCGTGGTGATAAAATTACCATTATTAAGTTTCGACGCCGTAAACATCATAGAAAGCAGATGGGTCACCGGCAGCATTATACAGCGGTTCAAATTACCGAGATTTTATAGGGGTATTTCACCATGGCACACAAGAAAGCGGGTGGTAGTACCCGTAATGGTCGCGATTCACACTCAAAACGTTTAGGTGTAAAACACTTCGGTGGTGAATCGGTTAAACCAGGCAATATTATTATCCGTCAACGCGGCACACATTATCATCCAGGTAATAATGTGGGTATTGGCAAGGATCACACCTTATATGCTTTAGTGCAAGGCGTGGTTAAGTTTGCTCGTAAAGGAGCTAAACTCAGATGTTATGTGAATGTCGTTCCTGTATTAACTGAATCGGCTAAACACGTTTAAAATAAAATCGTTTTTTTAATAGTTTTTAATGGTTACCCCGCTCAGCGGGGTTTTTTATGAAATTTTTAGATGAAGTTGAGATACTAGTAGAAGCAGGAAAGGGCGGAGCGGGCTGCGTTAGTTTTCGTCGCGAAAAATTTATACCCTTAGGCGGTCCGGATGGCGGCGATGGGGGTGATGGGGGCAGCGTCTATTTAAAAGCCAATACCAATCTCAATACACTGATCGATTTTCATTATAACCGTCTTTATAAAGCGGCACGGGGCGAAAATGGCAAGGGCAGTGATTGCGCAGGAAAAAAGGGCGCTGATCTTATTTTAGATGTGCCTATCGGCACTGAAATCTTTGATGCGGATACGCAAGAGTTGATAGGCGATCTAACATCCAAAGAGCAAATGCAGTGCGTCGCAAAAGGCGGTTGGCATGGTTTAGGTAATGCACGATTTAAAAGCAGTACCAATCGTAGCCCACGTCAATTTACACCGGGTCATCCCGGCGAAACGCGTCGCTTAAAACTTTCTTTAAAATTATTGGCTGACGTAGGTCTCGTAGGGTTACCTAACGCCGGAAAATCCAGTCTGATACGTTCAGTATCGGCGGCGACGCCTAAAGTAGCGGATTATCCATTTACTACCTTGCAGCCACATTTAGGTGTGGTGCGATTGGAAGCAGGGCGTAGCTTTGTGATGGCCGATGTTCCTGGATTGATTACGGGTGCTGCCGAAGGTTTAGGTTTAGGCATAAATTTTCTTAAGCATCTGGACCGTACGCGTCTATTACTGCATATATTGGATATCCGACCCGTAGATGGTAGCGATCCATTAAAAAATATGACTTTGATTGAAAATGAGCTGATAAAATACAGTCCTGAATTAGCCGCAAAACCCAGGTGGTTAGTATTAAATAAAATAGATTTACTCTCTAATGAGGAGTTACAGGAGTTTGTTCAATCGATAAAGACCCAAGTTTCAGCACAGGTACCGATATTTGAAATTTCGGCTTTACAGCGTGTCGGGACGCAAGCATTATGTTATGCTCTTGGAGATTTTTTGGAACAAATCGAGCATTAATCAGCAGAATTTATTTCAGTCTGAAGAGTAGGCTTGTTAACACAATATTTGAGTGTTTTACCCATTTTAAAATGGATACGATACTTTTCAGGCGCTAAAAAGTGTTCACCGGTTTTTGGGTTAAAAGCAGAACGTGCTGCATTATAATGAGGTGAAAAACTTCCAAAGCCACGTATTTCTATGCGACGACCCTGATATAATGTTTGTTCCAACAGTTGGATTAAGTGCTCCACACTTTTCTTAACAGTAGCTGCCTGAAGTTGAGGGAACCTTAGTATGAGTTGGTTAATGAGTTCTGGTTTCAGCATGGATCACCTATGATTAGTTTGATTAAGCCAAAAAAATGATGCAATTACAACTACGGCATCTGCCTAATTTAATTACCTGCATTCGCTTTATCCTAATAGGCCCTATTTTATGGGCCTTATTGACAAAGTGCTATACCCTAGCTTTTTATTTGTTTGTGATAGCGGGTTTGAGTGATGGCTTAGACGGTTTGTTAGCACGTTTTTTTGATTGGACGACTCCGTTGGGTGCTTTATTGGATCCTTTGGCCGATAAACTGTTACTCATGGGTAGTTTTGTTGTGCTGGCTTATCTGCAACAAATTCCCTGTTGGTTAACCATTATGGTGATAGGTCGCGATATCTGGATTATGGGTGGTGCTTTACTTTATCGTTATTGGGTCGGCCCTCTAGATTACAAACCGGTTTGGATTAGTAAATTAAATACTTTTTTTCAGTTGGTATTAGTGAGTTTACTTATTATTAAATTAGCTTTTTTTGATATCCCTGCCGAATTAATTCCACGTATTATAGAAGCGGTCTTTGTTACCACCTTGTTGAGTTTTATCCAATATACGTGGATGTGGTTTTGGCAAGCGGCTTATTATTTAAAGTTAGCGAGTAAAAAATTAACGGCTAAGAATCAAAAGCAATGTTGACACAATTAATTTTGCCAATTCAACCTCCTGATGCATGCTGCTTTGAAAATTTTTATATCGGTCAAAATGCTATTCTATTAAATAGCTTACAACATTTTTCTCGAAAAATGGGTGAGTCTTATATTTATATTTGGGGCAACCCCGGTGCCGGTTGTACGCATTTATTGCAAGCTTGCTGTCATGAGGCGCAACAACAAGGTTTTTCTGTCGCTTATTTACCTTTAAATACATTAAAAAAAAATAATAGCAGCGAGATATTGCGCGGTTTAGAATCGGTGGATATGGTTTGTATTGATGAACTTGAAAGTGTTGTTGGAGATAGTATTTGGCAAGAGTCATTATTTCATTTCTATAATCGCTTGCAAGAACAAACGCGCTATTTACTTATTGCAGCTAAAAATGTTCCTAATCAATTAAATTTATCATTACCTGATTTAGTTTCACGTCTTTCTAGCGGTGTTTTATTTCAAGTACGCGAATTAAATGACGCTGAAAGACTCATTGCATTACAACAGCGCGCTGACTTAAGAGGCTTGGAACTTTCCGAGGAAGTAGGCCAATTTTTATTGCTTCGTCTTCCGCGCGATTCGCAAGCGCTTTTTTCTGCGTTAACACAACTTGATAAAGCAAGTCTAAGTTTACAACGTAAATTAACGATTCCGTTAGTGAAAACGATTTTAAAATTATAGTTTACAGTTTAATAAAATTTATTATTTAATTTAGAATTATTTTTTTACACTAAAAGATTTTAAAGATATACTTACCTTTCTTTTCCAACTAAAAATAAAAATTTTATGTTAAATAATCGTTTTAAGTTTTCTTTAATTTTAATTTTATTTTTCTGTTTGAGCTCAGTTGCTTGCACTCCCACAGAAAATAAATTTATTCCAATAAAGCCACAATCCCTCTCAATAACACAACCTATTTCTTCTACTGCTAAAAAAAATAAGTTGGATTATTATGTATTGGCGTTAAGTTGGTCTCCTGAATATTGTAAAACTCATCATCAATTAGGTATGCAATGTAAAAGACAAGCTCAACAAGCTTATCATTTTGTATTACATGGTTTATGGCCTAGCATAGATAAAACCTGTACTCAAGAAAAATTGAGTAATGCAGTTATTGCGGATGCATTATCAGTTTTACCCAGTAAAAAATTAATCGAACATGAATGGCAAAAACATGGAAGATGTAGTGGTTTTGATCCAAAGCAATTTTTTGATTTATCTAAGCAGGCATTTACAGAAATTAAAATCCCTGATTTGTTTGATCATATCGATACCAAAACAACTAAAAAAGTTAAAGAGATTAAAACTTTATTTTTATTAAAGAATTCCAATTTAAAAACTGATTCTGTGCGTGTAATCAATATTAATAAAGAACTCTCTGAAATTAGAGTTTGTTTAGATAAATCTTTACAAGCTATCAGTTGCCCTTTTCCTGCTAAGAGTAACCCTGAAACTGAAATTGTTATAATTCCTCCAGGAGCGTGATCAATTTTTAGGTCATCTGGAATCGGTAGGAACTGATTCCAGATAATGACTATGCAGTCAATTTTAATGCAACATGTGCTAAACGTTTGCCTAAGGCTTGGCAAAGACGTTTTTCTTCGTCGCTCAGCGGATTTTTGCTTTCCTTACCGGCCATATGCGTGGGTCCATAAGGCGTGCCGCCAGTTTGGGTGGTACTTAAATCGGATTCTGTATAGGGGATGCCAACGACAATCATGCCGAGATGAATCATGGGTAGCATCATACTCAGTAATGTGGTTTCTTGGCCCCCATGTAGACTAGAGGTCGAAGAAAAAAAACCAACCGGTTTATCGACGAGTTCGCCTGAAAACCATAGACCACTTAGGCTATCGATAAAATGCTTTAAAGGTGCAGCCATATTCCCAAAACGCGTTGGGCTGCCTAAGGCGATACCGATAGCGTCGCGAACATCCTCGTGTGTGGCGTAAGGAGGGCCAGCGGCTGGGACTTTTTCTTCCACGGCTTCAGACACCGTTGAAATATTTGGAACGGTACGAATTCTTACTTCTACATCGGCGATAGACTCTATGCCTCTTGCGACTTGTTGGGCCATTTTTGCTACCGAGCCATAACGGCTGTAATAAAGTACTAATACATAGGGCATGGATTGCCTCCTTCTGATTCTCTTCGCATTTGAATTTTTCTCTAGGTTGACGCTCAATTCGCAATCCTCATGTATTTTGAATACATTCCGTTTGCTTCATTCTCGCGCCGCTTTGCCAAAAATCCATTGCTGTGAGTATAAACCCAGTAATGTCGGGCTTGATGTTGATGCAACAAGTCATTCTATGGTATAAAACACCGCGCTGAAAAGCGTTATTTCACACACCTATTAATTTAAGCGTTATTTGAGGGTGGCTATGTTTTAAAGATAGTCTTCAAATAATCCTAGGTGGAGGTTTAACCCAATTGGAGATTATATACAGTGTCAGCAACAGCAACATTAAGACAATTATTTGAAGCAGGTGTGCATTTTGGCCATCGTACGTGTTTTCGCGAGCCAAAAATGGCGCCTTATATCTACGGTGTGCGTAATGGAATTAGCATCATCGATCTAGAAAAAACCCGAGAATATATTACCGAAGCGCTGAATTACATTGCGAAAATAGCGGCTCGGCCGGGTAGTAAAATCTTATTTGTCGGAACAAAGCGTGCCGCACAGGATTTAGTTAAAGAACAAGCATTACGCTGCGGTATGCCTTATGTTAACCATCGTTGGTTAGGTGGGTTGTTAACGAATTATCGTACCATCCGTCAGTCCATTAAACGACTTAAAGAATTAGAAGCGCAAAGCCAAGATGGTAGCTTTAACCAATTGACTAAAAAGGAAGCGCTGAATTTACAGCGGCAAATGGATAAATTGGAACGAGGTTTAGGCGGTATTAAAGATATGAGTGGTTTACCGGACGCCTTATTTGTGATTGATAGAGGCTATGAGCATATTGCTATTTGTGAAGCACAAAAGCTAAAGATACCGGTCATCAGTATTATTGATACCAATCATTCACCCGAAGGTATTGATTATATCATTCCAGGTAATGATGATGCGGCACGTGCAATTACACTGTATACGCAGATGGTTGCGGATACTATTTTAGAAGCACGCGCGGCTGCAAAAAAACCAAGCGACTCAACACGCACTGAAGTAGAAAAAGCCGAAACTCAAGAACCTGCAGTGGAATCGACTAACTCTACGCAAGGGAAAGAGGAATAAGCACATGACGTCAACAATAATAACGGCCGCTATGGTTCAGGCTTTACGTGCACGAACCGGCGCTGGCATGATGGATTGTAAAAAAGCATTAGAGTCAGTAGGGGGTGATCTGGATGCAGCGGCTGAAGCGATGCGTAAATCAGGTCAAATTCAAGCTGAAAAGAAATCAGGACGTATTGCCGCTGAAGGTTTAATAATTATTAAATCTAAAGGGGTGACAGGGCCTGCAATTATTTTAGAAGTTAATTGCGAGACAGATTTTGTCGCTCGCGATGAAAATTTCAAACAATTTGCCGAGAAAACTGCACAATGCGCACTGGATCATCAGATTGCTAACCTTGAGTCATTGTTAGCCTTTACGTTTGCGGATACCGGCGAAACAGTAGAAAAAACCCGTGAAGCACTTGTCGCTAAACTAGGTGAAAACATTCAAATAAGACGTTTACAGCTCGTTGGCGTACAAACCGATACCCTCCTCGGATCTTATGTGCATATGGGTCGTATCGGCGCTGTCGTGAAATTGAAAGGTGGCGACGAACAACTAGCTAAAGATTTAGCCTTACATATTATTGCTAACAATCCGGTGGTCATTTCGGCTGATGATATTGCTGAACAAATTCTGGCGAAAGAGCGAGAAATTATTATGGCGCAATCGCAAGGCACTGGTAAACCACAAGCCGTAATCGATAAGATGGTAGAAGGGCGACTGAATAAATTTCGTGATGAAATGAGTTTATTAGGCCAAGCATTTGTAAAAGATCCGAACGTGCGTGTCGGACAGTTATTAAAAAACGCAGGAGCGGAGATCATAAGTTTTGTGCGATTTGCCGTCGGTGAAGGGATAGAAAAACCAACTGAAGATTTCGCAGAAGCGGTAATGGCGCAAGTTAAGGGTTCTTCTTAAACTCCTAATTGACCCAACACTTACTTAAGAAGTCAGTGTTGGGTATCCACTTTAAATTATTTATTCATTCTTTCTTCTTAATATTCTGCAAAAAATTGCTTGATTGTTTCTAAAAAAAAATGCTTTAATTTTTATTAACATCAGTTATTTTGCAGAGAAAAAAGGAATTAAGTATGCCTAACAATAATATTAATAATATTATTTCTCAAGAACAAATAAGAAAAGCCATCCGTTTTCGAGTGGCTGCCGCACAAGGAAATCTGCTGGATGTGCAAAAATATTGTGATGCCTATACATTAAATACTCGGGATGCAAAAGGTAATACCGCTTTACATTTAGCCTCCGCAAAGGGTCATAATGAAATTATAAAGTTTCTTTTTCAACAACCCCGAATAAATTTTCATCCACTCAATGCTGAGGATAAAAAAGCGGTCGATCTGATTAATCAGCGATCAACGGCCCAACTTTGGCAAGAATTTTTACTAACAGAAAAGAATTTGGTACAAGCATCGGTATTACGTCAAAAGTACTTACTTAAGAAAAGCTATAATTTTATATTGAATAGTGAAAATAATGCTAATGAATCTTTTACGCTTGAAGATTTATCGCAAATTAATGTTTATGTTAAACAAACGTTAATTTATGGTGCACCGGATTGGAAACAAGAAAAATTTCCTCATCAGCAAGCAACCAGTGCTTCATTATGGAAAAAAAAGGAAGCAAATTATTATCGTATTGATATATTACAAGATCTTCTTTGTACCATAGAAAATGAGCTTGCAGAAATTTCGCTCGATTTTATTATGCGTTTACTTATTATTCGAATCATACATAGCTCTCTAGCAGAAGTGCTGCAAGTCGGTCGTTGTTATGAGCATACAGCGGTGGCATTTGATCAATTGCTTATGAATGGTAAAAAGGCTTATGTAACTTGGATACAGGCCGAAAACTTAAAATGGAACCTGGCCGAAAGCTTAAAAAATACACGAGGCCACAGTTTTATTATTTTAGATAAAATGGGTGGCGAGAAACCTGAAACGTGGGAAAGTGGTTTATTGATGGATCCGATGGACGATAAAATAAAGTCTCTAAAAGATTCACCTCAGTTAATGGAAAGTTTAACGAGAATTATCAATCAACCCGACAGAGAGCAAATTCAATTATATACTAACTTAATATCAAGTTTACCTTTAGAAGGAAAACATTACGCGTTGATTGCGGAAAATTTAGAAATGCTAAAGTCTTTATTAATGGGGTACTTTGATTTGAATTGGCATCTTTATTGGCCTGAGATGAAAAAAAACTATCCATATGTAAAAGAAAGAATGGTAAAAACTTGGCTAGAAAAACTTTGGGCTGTCTTAGCAAAAAAAGTCGATATCCATGCTGCAATGGCAGATAAAATGCATCTTTATGAAGTGCAAGATAGTCTCACTCGTCTGGAGCAACGTTTCGAAATTGTAAGCTCTGCAGAAATCTTAGCCTGTGGTTTAAATAAGCAGATGAAAATCAGGTAAAATGCATTCTAAAATGATACCGTTTAATTTTGAGCAATTTCAATCACTTCTACAATCAGTGCGGGTAGTTTTGGATAAAAATTTCATCTACAATCAACCTTGGCTTAAATAAAACCCAATGTTGTATCTGTTAGAAATAAAAGGGTTACTTAATTTTTTTAAGATACAATTGTTTGCAAGGAAAAAATAAAATTATTTATGTTTAATAATACTATTTCTCAGGAACAAAAAAGAAAAGCAATTAATTTTCGAGTCGCCATTGTAAAAGGAGATTTGGAGAGTGCTCAAAGCTATTGTGATGTGTATACATTGAACTCGATAGATGCTAAAGGCAATACTCCTTTACATTTAGCATGTGAAAAGGGCGAAAAAGAAATGCTAGCGTTTCTTTTTGAACAAGATCAAATTGACCTCCATAAAGAAAATAGTGAGGGTAAAAAACCGTTAGAATTAGTAAAAAATTTATCGGTAGATTTTATAAAAAACTTTGACTTAAAACCAAGCTTAAGAAACCTAATCTTTCTAGAAATGATCAACGCGATTGTTAAACAAAAAATAGTTTTTGGTGCGCCTAATTGGCAACAATTTAATTTTCCCAGACAAAAACCTAGCCACGCCAGTGAATGGAAAGTTGATGATGCCAATTTTTATCGGATTGATGTGTTACAAGAAATAATGTGTTTAACAGAAAAGCTTCTTAAGCAATTTGTAAAAGATTTAAAAGTATTAAATATTATTTTTCGGATTATCCATGCGAGTTTAGCAGAGGCTTTTCAAGTGGGTCGATGTGATGAACAGGTTGCAGTTGCTTTTAATGAGTTTTTGCTTAGCGAACAAAAAATCAACTTAGAATGGTTTCAGGCATTTATTCCAAATAAGCCAGGGGGGCAAAATTTTCTTGTTTTAAATAGAAATCTAAAGTTTTTAGGATGTAAAGCTAAACCCAATGAAGAGCCAGAAGCTTGGCAAGAAGGTTGGGTACTCGATCCAATGGATAGGCGGGTTGATAAAATTAATGAGATAACGGCTTCGGAATTGATGGGTCATTTAGCTAGGATAATCTCTGAGTCTAATATTGAAAAAATTAAACTAGAGCATTCTATAGCGATGAAATTACCTTTAAAGGTTAACCATCATGAAGTTTTAATTACCAAATTGAAGCTAATCAGAAATATATTAAATGACTTATTTATGAAAAACTGGGATCAAATTTGGAAAGAAGAAATAAATGCTGCTTTAATTAAGGAACATAAAATTGGTAACGATCTTAGTTGCCAGATTAAGGAACAAGCAAAAGTTTGGATAAAAACATTTTTTGACATTCTAGAAGCTAAAATCCAATCTCATCAAGAAATAAAAGCTCAGTTAGCCATGCACGATGAAGGTGCGTGTGTAGCCGGTGCAAATGCTGAATTTATTCAAAAAGTTCAGAGTTTGAGGTTAAACTAAATTTATTTTTTCTATTCTTAGATCAGGCATTTGGGCTAGAATCAGCGCGCTGCATAGGTTATTATTCCTTCTCTTTAAACTTGTTATTTTATGATGGCACATCCATTAAAGTATCGACGTGTTTTGCTAAAACTCAGTGGAGAAGCACTCCACGGAGAATCTTCGCGAATGCTGGATCCCATAGCGCTTAACCGTATTGTATCTGACATTATTGCTGCGGCAAATTTAGGCGTGCAGATAGGTATCGTGATAGGTGGTGGTAATATTTTTCGTGGAGAAGTATTAGCACGTAGCGGTATTGATAGAATTACCGGTGATCAAATGGGGATGTTGGGTACGGTGATCAATGCATTGGCATTGCGTGATTCCTTTGAACAACACAAAAAAATAGCCAAAATTATGTCAGCAATTCCTATCGGTGGTTTCGCCCCCCTGTTTGAACGTTATAAGGCGATACGTTATCTAGAAAAAGGATACATCGTTATCTTCGCGGGCGGCACAGGAAATCCCTTGGTTAGTACCGATTCTGCCGCGAGTTTACGTGGCGTAGAGATTGGTGCTGAATTATTGCTTAAAGCAACGCATGTTGATGGTATATACAATGCCGATCCTAAAAAAGATCCAAAAGCTGTGTTATATTCCCAGGTGAGCTATGAAAAAGCCTTGGAACAAGAACTCGGTATCATGGATTTAGGTGCATTTACACAATGTCGCGATCATGATTTACCCATACTTGTCTTTAATATTAAATGCAAAAATGCATTAGTTGATATTCTACAAGGCAAAAGTAAAGGTACATTAGTGAGTAAGAGGAATTTAGTATGATAGGACCGATAAAACTAACAACTGAACAAGGTATGCGAAAAGCATTGGAAGCTTTAAAAGTTAACTTAGCTAAGTTACGAACGGGCAGGGCGCACCCGAGTTTATTAGAGCAATTACGTATTCCCCAATACGGTGGAAAAGAAGTGCCTTTGAATCATGTGGCGAGTATTACTGTCGCCGATGCACGAACCTTATTGGTTACACCTTGGGAAAAATCGTCAATTACTTCCATCGAAAAAGCAATTATTCAATCTAATTTAGGTTTAAACCCTGTAACAGCAGGCAATGTTATTCGCGTTCCATTAGCAATGTTAACCGAAGAACGTCGGCGCGATATGAGTAAGTTAGTCAAACAAGAAGCTGAGGATGCCCGTGTATCCATCCGAAACTATCGTCAAGATGCCAATCAACAACTTAAAGAATTGATTAAGAAAAAGCTCATCACTGAAGATGAAGAACGTCGCGCTAAGGATATGATACAAAAAATGACTGATCAAAATATCGCAGAAGTAGAAAAGATAGCAAAGACCAAAGAAGAAGAGTTAATGCAAATTTAATCTCACCATTCTATGTCAATTCCAGACAATGTTCATGCATTAAAACGTCCACGCCATATCGCTATCATTATGGATGGAAATGGTCGTTGGGCGAAACGTCGTCACTTACCGCGGATGCTAGGTCACCAAGAAGGGGTGAAAGCTGTTCGTAAAGTAATTAAACTCTGTGGCGAAATGAAGATTGAAGCGCTTACCTTATTTGCCTTTAGTAGTGAAAACTGGCAGCGCCCTGAACAAGAAGTTAATTATTTAATGACGCTTTTTCTAAACACCTTGAAAAACGAAATCGATAAATTAACTAAGAACAACGTGCAGTTAAGAATGGTAGGTAATTTGGAAGGGTTTAATCAACCACTACGTGAATGGATCGATAAATCTCAGACTTTAACGGCTAAAAATACCGGTCTACAACTGGTAATTGCCGTGAATTATAGTGGTCAGTGGGATATTGTTCAGGCCGCTCAGAGAATTATGAATCAAGTTAAGTCAGGCAAGCTCGAGACTGAAATATTAACGCGAGAAATATTTGCTGAGTATTTAAGCTTAGCGGATCTGCCAGCGGTCGATTTGTTAATCCGCACCAGTGGTGAATATCGAATCAGTAATTTTTTGCTCTGGCAGTTGGCTTATACTGAACTGTATTTTACCGATATCTTATGGCCTGATTTTGATGAACACGCGCTGAATAAAGCGTTACAGTTTTATACACAACGAGAAAGGCGATTTGGATGCATTAGTGAGCAACTCGCGGAAATAAATGCTTAAACTTAGAATTTTAACAGCACTGATATTGATTCCTTTAGTTATCATTGGAATTTTTTATACATCGGAATTTTATTTTAAACTGATTACAGCGGTTATCATGTTACTGGCTGCTTGGGAATGGGCACGTTTGAGTGCTTACAAGGATCTGGCGCAGCGATTTTTATATGTAGGTGTGCAAGCGGCGATTTTATTTCTCATTTTATCTTATGTAAGCTATGACTGGATTTTGAAGTGTGGTTTAGTTTTTTGGTTACTATTAAGTGTTTATCTAATTTGGGCGCGTAGTCAATCCAAATTACCGAAGATAAGTCCAGCTATCAGTGCTGGCTTAGGTTGGTTAATCATTAGCTTATGTTGGGTGGCCTTACAAAAACTGCAGCTGACACCGGTTTATTTAATGTTTGTGTTACTGATAATTTGGTTATCGGATACAGCAGCGTATGTCAGTGGTCGTCTATGGGGGCGGCATCTTTTAGCGCCGACCTTGAGCCCAAAAAAAACCTGGGAAGGTTTTATTATCGGATTATTGTTTACTTTTTTTTCGGCAATGCTAATGCTCTATTTTTTCCAAGGAATGAAGCCAACGTTGAGTCAAATGTGGTTATTGGTATTATTGACAAGTTTAGCAGCGGTAGCAGGTGATTTATTTGAAAGTCAATTAAAACGACTGCGAGGTTTAAAAGATAGTGGCCAATTGTTGCCTGGCCATGGTGGAATTTTGGATAGGATAGATAGTTTACTGGCTGCCGCTCCTGTGTATGCAGGATCTTTATTACTACTAGGTTTAGTCACATGAAATCTTTAACTATTTTAGGTGCAACCGGATCTATTGGTGTTAATACTTTGGATGTTGTCAGTAAACATCCTACGCGTTTCAATGTGATCGCTTTAACGGCACACTACAATATCGATTTATTATTTCAACAATGTCTAAAATTTAAGCCTACTTATGCTGTAGTGGGCAGTGAAAACCTAAGCGAACACCTTCAGCAACGTTTGCGCGCGGAATCTGTAAAAACAAAAGTATTATTTGGTGGGGATGCCTTAGCTTTTGTTGCGAATCTCGATGAGGTTGATACCGTGATGGCCGCTATCGTAGGTGCTGCAGGTTTATTACCTACATTAGCTGCCATTAAAGCTAAGAAGCAAGTACTCCTTGCAAATAAAGAAGCTTTAGTCATGGCAGGTCCTTTATTCATAGAAGAAGCGCAACGCGCGCAAATTACTTTAATACCGGTAGATAGTGAACATAATGCTATTTTTCAATGTTTACATGGACAAGTTGTATGTGATAATCCCTGTAAAAATCTGGCAAAAATTATTTTAACTGCATCGGGCGGTGCACTACGCCATAAATCTTTAGCACAATTGCAAGCAACGACACCCGCACAGGCCTGTCAACATCCGAATTGGCGTATGGGACGCAAAATTAGCGTTGATTCGGCGACGCTCATGAATAAGGGCTTTGAAGTCATAGAAGCTTATTTTTTGTTTGGTTTAACGTTGGATCAAATTGAAGTGGTGTTACATCCGCAAAGTATTGTGCATTCCCTAGTAGAATATTTAGATGGCTCAATTTTAGCGCAATTAGGTAGCCCTGATATGCGTATTCCTATCTCCTATGCTTTGGCTTTTCCAGAGCGAATTAATAATTCTGCAGCGGCTTTAAATTTATTAAAAGTAGCACGTCTAGACTTTTTAGCGATTGATGAAAAACGCTATCCGTGTTTAAACTTAGCTTATCAAGCATTACGTATTGGCGGGACTGCAACAACGATCCTGAATGCTGCGAATGAAATTGCAGTACAAGCGTTTTTAGATGGCAAAATCTATTTTACTGATATTGCTAAGCTCAATCAGGACGTATTGGAAAAACTTCATTCCCGACCTGTTTCTAATCTCAGTGTTATTTTGGAGGATGATAATTTAGCTCGTGAGATTGCTAAAGAGATGATTTTAAAGCATTATAGCGCGAGAGTAACGAAAATAGTGCGAAGAGAATCCGTTACCCGTTAGAATATGCATGTAAAAACACAGTTTAGTTCTTTGGCAAACTTTTTAAATACTCACGGCAATGAGGTTTTTGGCAAGCGCCGCGTCCATGCCGCAATCTGGTGTAAACAATAACCATGAAAATTGCGAATTGAGCGGGCAACGCAGACAAAAACTTAAATGCGAAGAGTAATGTCTTTTTTTGGCTAAAAAATAACGATTATGTTGCGACTTTTATTGAGAATTTTTTTAGTAGGATCATTATCGATCATTTTTTTTCTTGCTCTGCCTGCGCAAGCTTTTACTGTCAACCGGATTCAAATCGATGGTCTACAAGGTATCAGTCGTGATACCGTGCTTAGTTATTTACCGGTTAGAACCGGTCAGTCTTTTCAGTCCTATCAATCTTCTGCTGTTATCGATGCGCTGTATGGAACTGGATTTTTTAGTGATGTCACTTTAGAAGAGCAATCGAATGCTTTAATTATAAAAGTGGTGGAAAGACCGACCATTAGTGAAGTGGACATCACCGGTAATAAAGAAATTCCTAAAGATAAGTTAAAACAAATTGTAAAAAAAATTGGTTTAGTTCGCGGTCGCTTATTTGATAAAGCCACTTTAGATCGTTTTGTTGCACAACTCCGTACACAATACGACAATATGGGAAAATATTCTGCGCGGGTAACACCCATCGTTACGCCGTTGCCTAATAATCGCGTTTCGGTGCGAATTCTTATTTCAGAGGGTCTTACCGTAGAAATTTCCGATATTTCTATCATCGGTAATCATGTTTTTAGTGAAAGAAAGTTGCGTGGCGCCTTACCCTTGGGTGCACACCATTTTTGGTCATTTTTCACGAATAGTGATCAATATAGTCAAGATCGATTATCCGCTAGCTTAGACGCCTTACAATCTTATTATATGGATCGAGGTTATCTTAAATTTAAAGTAGATTCTACGCAGGCCAGTTTAACTCCCGATAGAAAACATGTTTATCTAATTATCCATATTACCGAAGGACCGATATACAAACTCAGCGGTTATCAATTCACAGGAAGCGCAATTGTTTCGCAAACTAAATTACACCAGCTTTTAGTTCCTTTACAATCGGGCCAGATATTTTCGCGTGAAAAAATTGTAGCGGCAGAGCAGGGCATTAAAAAAGCGCTAGGCGATTTTGGTTATCTATTTGCAACCGTCAATACCGCGCCGCAAATAGATGAAGAAAACAAAACTGTTTTTTTAACTTTCTATATTGATCCAGGTAATCGAGTCTATGTACGACATATCAATATATCCGGTAATCTAAAAACACAAGATTTGGTATTTCGACGTTTGTTACGTCAACAAGAAGCGAGCGTGATTTCCGAAGCCGATATGAAAACCTCTATAAGACAACTTGCTCTTAGCGGCTATCTTGAAGGAGAGCCACAATTAACGCCGGTTCCTATTGCTGGATATACCGATCAAGTTGATCTCGATGTTAACGTCAATGAAGCACATGCGGCACAAGCTTTATTTAGTTTAGGTTATGGTACTAACGGACCTGTAGTGGGTGCATCCCTGAATCAAAATAACGTTTTTGGAACCGGTAATCAATTAGCTTTAAATTTCAATAATACCCGTGCGGCAACTGTTTATAGTATTAGCTATAACAATCCTTATTACACCCTAGATGGTATACAACGTGGATATGATTTGTTTTATCAACGATCTACTCCAAGTGATTTGAATACTACGACCTATAACACCAACACCTATGGCGGTGATCTCCATTATAGTATTCCTTTTGATGAGCGTGGGGATAGTTTGCTGATACAAGGTGGCTTACAAAAAATCCAGCTGAATTTGCCTCCGACTGCTCAACAATCACTCGAAGTACAAAAATTTGTTGCACAGCACGGTGTACAATTTAATCAGTTTTTATTTACATTGGGTTGGTCACGAAATAGCTTCGATCGATTGGTATTTCCTACCAGCGGAATTTTTCAAAATGCCACTGCCCAACTTGCTTTACCTGTTGGCGGTAGACCCCTATATTATTATAAAGCGAATTACTCAGGAACAGGTTATTTGCCTTTCAAACATAATTTTATTCTGCAAAGTCGTTTAAGCTTAGGTTATGGTAATGGATTTGCCTCAACTTCAGGATTGCCTTTCTTTACCAATTATTACGCCGGTGGTATTGGTATCGATGGCCAAGTTAGAGGCTACGAAATTAGTACGCTAGGCCCTAAAGATACCAACGGCAATTCTCTGGGGGGTAATGTGATGACAGTCGGAAGTTTGGCTTTAATTGTACCGAACCCAGTATCTGATAAACTAAGAACCAGTATCTTCGTCGATGCGGGTAATACTTATTCTACGTTAGGTATCACCCGAAAGACCCCCCCACCGCCTATTGTTAGGGGGGGGAGCGGCTCAGGACCACTGCGCTATTCCGCCGGAATAGATGTAGATTGGCGAGTTCCAGTTTTTAATGTAACATTAAGCTTTAGCATAGCCAAGGCTATGAACCCTCAACCTGGCGATCAAACCCAAGTTTTCCAGTTTAATATTGGAACAGGTTTTTAATTTTAGCTTATTTAAGGAGCTGATAATGAACAAAATTTGCTTAGTATCTATCGTGACATTAATGGCAGGTCTGTTGACTTTACCAGTTCATGCCGACGAGTTAAAATTAGCGGTTGTTGATATGCAAGTAATATTACAAAAGGCTCCACAGATTTCCAAAATCAATGAGGCTTTAACACGCCAATTTAAAGGTCGACAAGATAGTATTGTTAAAGCACAAAACGAATTACAGAAAGAAGCTTCTAATTTGCAAAAAAATGCTGCTGTTATGAAAGCCGATGAGCGTAATAATCTAGAAAATAAGCTCATGACGGATCGTAATAATGTGAATTCCATGATAGCTACATTTCAAAAAGATTTATCTAAGCAGCAAAGTGCATCATTGCACAATTTTAGTCAGCAACTAGATGGTGTGGTGAGTAAAGTAGCTGCACAATCAGGTTATGATTTAGTCATTCAAAAAGGCAGCACTTTATATGCTAAAAATAATCTTGATATTACGCAACAAATATTAGATGCATTAAAAAGAGCTTAATACTCTTCGCACAAAAATAACCCGTCATGGCGAGATGTTAGTGAGGACGTGGCCATTACTTTGATTGCCGCGGACCTACGACGCTCGCAATGACGAAAAATTCTTTACTCCAGGCTGAAATAAAAAATAGAGTTAGACATGCCGCGTCAATATTCATTACAAGAAATTGCCCATTTAATCGGTGCTGATCTGAAAGGTGATCCGGCTTGTTCGATCAGCGGCATTATGACTTTGCAAAATGCACAGCCGGGACAAATTTCTTTTTTAGATAATAAACGTTATCTAAAATATCTTACCACTACACAAGCCTCAGCGGTTATTCTGCGTGCAGAATGTTTGAAACATGCCCCGAATAATGCCTTAGTGGTCGCCGATCCTTACCTTGCCTTTGCTAAGATTGCTAAATTATTTGAACCAGTATCAGCATTTAGTCCCGGAATTCATGCAACGGCTATCATTGGTGAAGATTGTTATATTCACCCTAGTGTCAGCATCGCCCCGTACGTTGTAATAGGCGCTAACACGCGTTTAGATGAGGGGGTTGTAATAGGCGCTGCGTGTGTGATTGGCAATAATGTCATCATCGGTGCCAATACACGTTTAACGTCGCTTGTCAGTGTCTGTGCAGATACGCGAATAGGCGAACGAGTGATTATTCACAATGGAACAGTTATTGGTAGTGATGGTTTTGGTTTAGCCAAAGAAAATAATAAATGGCTTAAGATTCCTCAATTAGGAAAAGTACAAATCGGTGATGATGTTGAAATCGGAGCGAATGTCAGTATTGATCGTGGCGCGCTGGATGATACGATCATTGGTGATGGTGTAAAGTTAGATAACCAAATACAAGTAGGTCATAACGTTAGGATTGGTGAAAATACTGCTATTGCAGGATGCACCGGTATTGCTGGAAGTACACATATCGGTAAAAACTGTATGATTGGTGGCGGAGTCTGCATCAACGGACATATAGAAATTGTGGATAATGTGTATATTACCGGTATGTCGAGTGTAGTACATTCTATCAGTAATCCTGGAATTTACTCTTCAACACATTCAACCCAACCGCAGCGTGAATGGCAAAAAAACAGCATACGATTTCGTCAACTGGATCAATTGGCGAAAAGATTGAAAAAAACGGAAGCATTAGTTAATAATAAATCGATCGATAATGATTAAAAATCAGTAAAAACAGAAAAAATATACTTAGGTAAGCACTATGAGCGACGTTATGGATATCCAAGAAATACTATCTTATTTACCGCAGCGTTATCCTATTTTAATGATCGACAAAGTCATTTCAATAGTACCCGGAAAATCGATAGTAGCTATAAAAAATGTAACTGTGAATGAACCTTATTTTTTAGGTCATTTTCCTGGTAATCCGATTATGCCAGGTGTACTTATTTTAGAAACAATGGCGCAGGCGACCGGTATTCTTGCTTTACATGCCAATAGAGAAAATAAAGAAGGTTTCTTATATCTTTTTGCAGGTATTGATGATGCACGTTTTAAACGACCCGTAGTTCCGGGGGACCAGTTGTTAATAGAAGCTGAGGTTATCAAGGTAAAAGGTAATATATGGAAATGCAAAGTCACCGCTAAAGTAGACAACGAACTAGCTTGTGAAGCAACGCTGATGGGTGCTGGGAGAAAGTGCTAAAATGATAGATGCGCTGGCTATTGTAGATCCCGCTGCTAAGTTAGGTTCTGACGTGAGTGTAGGGCCTTGGAGTATTATTGGACCTGATGTAGAGATAGGCCCTGGCACTGTTATTGGTTCGCATGTCGTAGTGAAAGGCCCCACGCGTTTGGGTGCGCATAACAAAATTTATTCTTTTTCTTCTGTCGGTGATGATCCACAGGATAAAAAATATCAAGGTGAAAAAACTTATCTAGAAATTGGCGATCATAATGTCATTCGCGAATATTGCACGATTAATCGTGGAACCGCTCAAGATAAAAGCTTAACTAAAATTGGTCACCACAATCTTTTCATGGTCGGATCCCATATTGCACATGATTGTGTCATTGGTGACCATGCTATTTTTGTTAATAACGTGGCTTTAGCGGGTCATGTTACCATCGGAAATTATGCCATTTTGGGTGCTTACAGTGCGGTGCATCAATTTTGCCATATTGGGGATCATAGCTTTATTGCCGCTTCAAGTATGGTACGACAAAATGTATTACCTTATATTTTAGTAGAAGGTGGACATGAAGCGCGCGTTTGCGGTCTCAACAAAGAAGGCCTAAGAAGAAGTGGTTTCAGCGAGGAAGCGATTAGTTTTTTACGCTGCGCATACAAGTTAATTTTTCGTAAAAATTTAACGGTTGAACAAGCTTTAGAAAAATTAAAGCCTTTAGAGCTCGATTCTCCTCAGGTAAAACTCATGGCATCAGCACTTAAAAATTCAGAACGTGGCATCATTCGTTAAACTTCCACTTCGTATTGGCATCGTGGTTGGTGAAACTTCAGGCGATTTGCTGGCCGCTGATCTGTGCAAGGAATTAAAACGCAGACAAATCCCATTTAGTGTTTCAGGGATTGCTGGACCAGAACTGCAGCAACAAGGCGTCCGTTCTTTATTTCCCATGGAACGCTTGTCGGTTATGGGTTTAGGTGAAATCCTGAAGCAATTGCCGCAACTACTGCGTTGTCGTCGAGAAATCACTGAATATTTTATCGCGCATCCGCCCGATATATTTATAGGTGTTGATGCACCCGAATTTAATCTCGATTTAGAAAAAAAATTAAAAAAGCATGGTATACGCACCCTACATTATGTCAGTCCCAGTGTTTGGGCATGGCGTCGTTGGCGATTAAAAAAAATTGCAAAAGCCGTCGACTTAATGTTATGTCTTTTTCCCTTTGAAAAATGTTTTTATGAGGAACATGACATCCCCGTACAGTTTGTCGGACATCCTAGCGCCGATGAAATTCCATGCACCATCGATAGTTTAGCCGCCCGTAAAACTTTAGGTTTACCAGAATCTGCTGCTATCATTGCCATTCTGCCGGGTAGTCGACGTAATGAAATTAATTACTTAGGAGAATTATTTCTCAAAACTGCGCAGCGTTGTTATCAACAAAATCCTAAACTGTTTTTTGTTGTTGCTATGGTCAATCAAGAAAGAGAACAGCAATTTCTGCAGTTAGCCAAACAAATAACACCGGATCTCCCTTTACAGCTTGTTCGCGGTCAATCTCGCCAAGTGATGGCAGCAGCCAATGTAGTATTGTTAGCTTCAGGTACAGCGACATTAGAAGCAATGCTATTAAAAAAACCCATGGTTGTTGCTTATAGAATGAGCAAACTCTCTTATTGGATGGCAAAACTTTTAATTAAAGTCGATTATATTGCTTTACCCAATTTATTAGCTAAAAAATTACTGGTTCCGGAATTTATTCAAGAAAAAGCTAACGTTGATAATTTATCACAAGCACTACTTTATTATTTGAACAATGCAGATATTGTGAGTAAACTAGAAAAAGAATTTTTAGTACTTCATCAACAACTACGTTGTCATGCAAGTAAACAAGCGGTGGATGCAGTATTAAAAATTTTAAGCACACACGTTTGAAAATATGTTTTTCTAGATGTGATTTAATTTTTTTATAATTCCATAAGCTTTTGTCATCATGGAAACGCAATTGATATCTTCGCAGCAATTGGATTTTTGGCAAGGCGTCGTAAGAATGAGCAACCGGAGTGTATGCATATACATGAGGATTGCGAATTGAGCGACAACGCAGACAAAAATCCAATTGAGAAGAGGATAGCTGGCGTTGACGAAGCAGGGCGTGGCCCTTTGGCGGGTCCCGTGTTTGCAGCAGCAGTTATTTTGGATAGCAAAAAATCAATTGCAGATTTAGCAGACTCGAAACAATTAACTGCAAAAAAACGCGAGTATCTTGCTAAAAAAATTCAAGAAAGAGCAAAGGCATGGGCGCTAGGTCGTGCTGAAGTAGAAGAAATCGATCGTTTAAATATTTTTCATGCAAGTTTGCTAGCTATGCAACGTGCCGTGTCTGCGTTAGTGTTAATACCGAGCTTAGTGCTAGTAGATGGTAAGCATTGTCCTAAGCTAAACTGTGCAGCTAAGGCCATTATTAAAGGCGATGAGAAAATTTCCGTTATTAGTGCGGCCTCCATCCTAGCTAAAGTACACCGTGATGCTACCATGCTGATGTTGGATGAAGAATATCCTGGTTATGGTTTAGCGCAGCATAAAGGCTATACCACACAGCAACATTTACAAGCCTTAAAAAAGCTAGGTCCTAGCCCCATCCATCGCCGTTCTTTTGCACCGGTTAGTCAATGTCAGATGCAGTTTGAAAAAGTAATAGGCTAACGAAATTCGCGATTGAGCATGTTATATTTTTCATTCAAATTATTTTGATTTGCTGGTATCACAGCGCTCATGATTTATTGATCTTATTATTTAATCTATTTGCTATTTATTAAATTTGGTATTAATAGAATTCCAAATGTTAAACTTAGGAGTAACACCCTGCGTAAAAGATTTTTACTATTAAAAAATTATACTGTATAGACATGTTTATCATCACTAGATATACGGTTTAAAAAATACAAAATAAAGCATAAATATAATGTTAATAAGGGTTAATTTCTATACTAAATAATGGTATAATAGGTTTATTCTACTGTTATAAAGTAAATAAATTACTTCAACAGAAAACTTTTTCAAGGCACTTAATTTTTTCTAACAAAATAGTTAAAAAATTTTTTGCCGCTTGACAGAAAAGCTGATTGATGTAGAATTCGCGAGCTCTTGAGTTTTCGGC
>X36_Agile_Frog__coassemble_13_pt1 | contig 60649 bp, 35 predicted proteins | sample X36_Agile_Frog__metabat2_low_PE_001 | metagenome-assembled genome bin X36_Agile_Frog
TTCCTTTTACTGCTTTCACAAGATTTCCTTCTAATTGGCCAATCTTTACTTCCTGTTCTGCTTTGTTATCCACCGCTCCAGTAAATTCTTTTACTTTTTTTTCTAATTGCACTTTATCTTTCTCTAAGTTTGCTTTTTCACTTGCTAACTTTTGATTTTCCGAATTAAACCCTTGAAGTTTTTGCTCTTGAGTGCTGAGTTGTTCTGCTAATCTGTCCTTTTCAGTCTTCAAACCATCTACACTTTTTTGTAAAACTGGCAGTTCATTTTCCAACTGCTCTATTTTTTGAGCATGTTGTTTAAGCTCATCACCGTTGCTTAACTGATTTAAACCCGTCTTTAATTCTTTTAGCTGTTCTTCTTTTGCAATCAACTCTGTTTCTTGCGTTTCAAGTTGTTCTTTATACTTTCCTATTTCTCTTTCTAATTCCCTTGACTCAGTTTCAGATTTCGTCAAATTTGTTGTTAAACTAGTCTCAGCTCTTTGATGCTCTGTTAATTTTGCATTGAACCCTTCTATTTCCTCATTTAACTTCTTTTTACTCTGCAACAATTCACCTTCCGCTTCTTGCGAAAGTTCTTCTATAGGTAAAAACTCTTGTACAGATCGATTAGCTTGTTCTGCTTTTAGGCTTTCGTATCCACTAACAAGTTGTTGGACTCTTTCTATTAAATCACCCAAATCCTTGTTTGCTTGAGCAAGATTTCCTTTTACTGCTTTCACAAGATTTCCTTCTAATTGGCCAATCTTTACTTCCTGCCCAGCTTTTTCATCAACCGCTGCAGTAAATTCTTTTACTTTTCCTTCTAATTGCGTTTTATCTTTCTCTAAGTTTGCTCTCTCGCCTGCTAACTTTTTATTTTCTGAATTAAACCCTTCAAGTTTTTCCTCTTGAATACTCAGTTGTATTGCTAAGCTGTCCTTTTCAGTTTTTAAGCTTCCTGCATTATTCTGTAAATCCCTTAGCTCATTTTCAAATAACACTATTTTCTGAGCATTTTGTTTAAACTCATCATTAGTGCTTAATTGACTTAACTTTGACCCTAATTTATTTATTTGTACTTTTTTTTCAGTCAATTGCTTTGTTAGTGTTTTCAGTTTTTCTACATACTGTACTATTTCAGTTTTTAATTTCTTTATCTCAGCTTCAGATTTCGTCAAATTAGTTGTTAAACTAGTCTCAGCTCTTTGATGTTCCGTTAATTTCTTATTGAACTTTCTTACTTCCTCATTTAGAGCATTTCCGTTTGCTAACAACGCACCTTCTGCTTCCTGCGAAAGTTCTTCTATGGGTAAAAACTTTTGTGCAGATCGACTAGCTTGTTCTGCTTTTAGGCTTTCGTATCTATTTATAAGTTGTTGGACTCTTCCTGGTAAATCATTCAAATCCTTGTTTGCTTGAGCAAGATTTCCTTTTACTTCTTTCACAAGATTTCCTTCTAAATCGCCAATCTTTACTTCCTGTTTAGATTTGTTACCCACCGCTGCAGAAAATATTTTTACTTTTTCTTCTAATTGCGTTTTCTCTTTCTCTAAGTTTGCTCTCTCGCCTGCTAACTTTTTATTTTCTAAATTAAACCCTTGAAATTTTTGCTCTTGAGTGCTGAGTTGTTCTACTAACTTATTTTTTTCAGTGTTCAAATCACCTACACTTTTTTCTAAATCTTTTAGCTCAGTTTGTAATGATTCTATTTTATGAGTAAGTCCTTTGATTGATTCTTCTGTCGTTAACGTTTCTAACTCTGCCTTTAATTTATTTATTTGTTCTTCTTTTGCAGTCAATTCTGTTTCTTGCGTTTCCAGCTGCTTTTTATGCCCTTCTATTTGGACTCTTAATTCCTCAGCTTTGCTTGCAGATTGATCCAATTTATTTTTTAACTCGGTTTCCTTGTCTAAAAATCCTTCTAATTTGTTATTGAACTTTCCAATTTCCTCATTTAGAGCATATTTATTCTCACGCAGTTTACCGTCTGCTTTCTGAGAAAGTTTTTCGATAGATTCAATTCCTTGCGCAGTTCGATCAGATTGTTCTTTTCCTAGACGACTGTAATCCTTAACAAGTTGACCAACTTTTCCTTTTAAATCATTCATGTTAGCTTGATTAAGCTTTTCGTTAATCGCTGCTATACGCTGCGTTGCTTCACTTGAAAATTCTTTAAATTTTTCCAGAGTATTAGCTAATAAATCTAAACGTTGTTTGATAATGTGTAGATTGTTATCGCATTGATTAACTAACTCAATTAATTGTTTGTAAGAGGACAAATCTTCTTTAGATAGTTGCAAAAGTAGTGCTCCAAGAACAGACACGTTCACCTCGATCATTTCCTTCTGACCTAATTCTTTGGGTTGCAGCGCTTGCAAAAATACCACCATGAATAACTCAAATAATTGAGTATTATCAATATCATTTGCATTTTGCATAACTAAATCAATAAAGGTCAGTACCCTTCTTGTTAAGAACGATATGTCCAGCGTGATCCTCTTTAACATGCCAGCAATCTTATTATTACAACCGAATTTAAATAAATTACAAAAATCTTGTTTTGCAAAAAGAAGTTTCACTGCTTTCAATTGGTCAAGATTTAGTGAATTTTTTTCTATCTGATTTAGTAAAATAGTAAATAATTCACTGTATTGATCCGCATTGGTATAAGACATCAAATTCAATGTTATGTCCGCAATAATCTGTCGCTTTTTTAAGTTTTCTTCAAGGGATTCTTCATCAGTAAATGCATCAAACTCAAGTAATTGTTTTAATAACTTGAACTTAGCTTCAAGATCAGTATTGTTTGCATCAAGCAAAGCTTGCAAAAATGCACAACTACTAGCGAGTGGAAATAATCGACCCTTTTTAGAACAAATCATCTTTATGATAGGTTGCTGGTAATTATTTAAAACAGATGATTGACTAACAGCATCGACTCGTTTGTAAAATTCTTCTAAATCTCCTTCCTTCATAAAAGTGGATCGTAAATTGGAATTCTGATTGTTAATAAATTGTTCACGAACCCAACTTGACCATTGTGTTAAATACGCAAAAAATTCATTTACTTGTTTATTATTTACTTCATTCTGATGATGAGCTACACGTTTATCACTCACTTCCGGTGGCATCTCATTTAACTGAGCAAGCATGAGATTTTCGTTTGAGAAATCAAATTCACTCGAATAATTAACTTTTCTACAAAATTCAAACCAAAGATCTTTAGCTAAATTGACATACTGATTATAGCTATCAATATTATCTTTTTTTGTTTCGTTGTTATTGTCATCCGCTAAACGATTTAGCCACTTTTCATTTAACTGTTTAAATAAACGAGAACTTTCTTCTTTAACACTTGCATCGCCTTTTGTTTTGATAATCTGTTTTAGTTCATTAGATAATCTTGATAGAAGTGCTTCTTTGGCAGCAGTAAATTGATTTTCTCTTTTCTTTAAAATGTTACTGACTTGTGTTACCACTTCGACGATAATTGCTTTTTCTTCAGTTTTTGACCAAGGAATCGTTTGACCTTTTCGTTGCAAAGACTCCCCTCTTTTCGGAATCTTTTTCTCAGCATAAGATGTCTTCCACTCCGAAACTAAACCTTGCTCAATTTTTTCAAGCTTTTGATACTTGTTTAAAACGGATTCATAGTTATAAATACTCACTGCACTACCGGCTTGCCCATTCCGTGCTGCACGACCAATCGCTTGTTTTTCATCACGTCGATTCGGTAATTGGTCAGCATCGGTATAAACTAAGAGAACCTTTAATCCTTCAGCTGCATCGGTTCTAATATCCGTACCCCGTTGCAGGCGTGAACTAAGCGTCACTGTGCCTGGCTGTCCAGCTTTATTAACTACGTCTTGCTCAGACTTTTGCTGTGCATTGGTATCTTCCAGTAAATTTATTTGATTTAAACGGTCTGTGAGATTTAACTTTTGAAAGACTTCCGATACTACCTGATCATTATCCAAAAGAATTAGTATCGGCTGATTTGTATACGAATTTAAAATCTGTTCAGTAATGGCCGTTATAAGCGCATTATTGTCCTCAGCGTAAACATTGGGTAATAGTGTTAATTTCGATGGTTGATGACTCGTGGTTTTAAAAAACTTGTTAATACCAAACTGTCTCTTAATTTGTTCACGCTCACGCTTATTTCCAGCGGTAGCGGTCATTCCTATTAATTTTTCATAGTTCTGCAAAGATTGTTCAGCATTTTCTGATAAAACCAAGGGAGCTATAGGTTCAACAAAAAATTCAGGCGCTTCGCCTCTTTTTTTACTTTCTTCATTGAGAAGTGTATGTAATGCATACTGGACGTCATAGGTAGAACCGGGTTGTAGTTGGTTTTTATCAATGACCATTGCAAACCGCTTTCGATAGATCTGTTCATTTATTTCTATATCAATGGATCTAATAGCATAATGGATACCTTCTTTTAAACTAGCGGCAGCATGCATATCCAACAGCAATTCCGCAAGTTTATCTACAGTTTGGTCGTTGGGTTGTTCTAACTTATTGACGCTAATAAAATTAGATGCTTTGGGTGCCTTGTATCTTTCTGCCAATATGGCTTGCAATAAAGGATCCAGATGATCTTTTGTATCAATTTTATCAAGTTTTAAAGGAACGATTTTATTTAAATAATACGCTGCAACAACTTCATAAACCCATACATCATAATTAAAACGACCTTTTCCAGCGTCTGCATAACGGAATATGGTGTTTTCATCAAAAAGATGATAGTCCGCCTCATCCAAAACTGCATAGCGGTTTTTTTTGTTATGAATAATGCCATCATTCACCAACCAACGTTGACGATTAACTGTCAAATCACCTAAAGTTGAATAATTAAGACCGCCTCTTTCTTTTTTGCTAATTTGTTTATATGCGTTCGCCGAAGAAGATGAATTAATGTAACTACTGTCCAAGAGCACTCTGAGATAAGCGGTTTCAGCTTCTTTATGGTCTCGTTCTGAAAGAGCCGATTTAGAACTTAAGTTATCCAGTGTTATCCCTTTCAAAGCCAGATAAATATCCCAACTTAAGGAAATAAGACTCTTTCCTTGACCGGTGGGAATTTGCAAAATTAAATTTTCATTATCATGGGTAAGTGCATACAGCAACACCAGCATCTGTGTATCATTCAGCCATTTCCCTGTCTGACGTAATAGCAGCTCACGTATGACTACTAACTGTCTTGCCTTCAACCAATCATTTTTTAAATGGCTAGAGTTCTGTAATTGCTTACCTAACTCATGCAAATTACTCACCAAATCATCGGTTTTCTTTGCAGCCAGATTGTGTTCTTTACTGTGCGTATTTGCAAAACAAAAAAGCGTGCTGAGATGTTGTTTTTCTTCAGTAGTGAGTGCTTTGTCTCCTTTTAATTTAAAACTCGCTATGACTCTTTTTATGTTCTCATTATCCTCATCACTTTCACCGTAGCTTCGTTTGTCTTCCTTTGCATAAATAGTTTCAAAATAATGTAATAAGTTATCTATATTTCCTAAAGCATTATTGTGGCTTTTAGCATAATCAAGTAAAAACTGAAGCGTTGGTTTCGGTGTTTGTTGATAATAATCAGCTAATGTTTTCAATTCTGTAGCTTCAAGATTATCCAACAAAGAAGTTAATTGTTGAGCTTGCTCAAACCACTTTTCACTATTTTCTGCTTGATCAATCGCTTGCAGCAAAATAATCCGCTTCTCAATTGATGAATCTTTATTTCCATTAAATTTATTGAAAAAATCTGTTGATCCAAATTTTTTTAAACTTAACTGCAATAAAATTGCCAAACTTTCTGGCCAAAATGGGGCTTTATATTGAACTAATTTTTTAAGATCCGAAATAAGTTTATTTTTATTAATGTCATCTTTGTTTTCAGCGACAGCAAATTGAATAAGCGCCAAATAATCGAACCAGTTTTTTGAGTCTTTTTGATCTATTAAAAATTCAAAGCAATCGTTAAAATACTTAACATCGTTTAACGCAAAATCAACACATAATGATTTTTGCTTCGGACTTAACAGACTATTATTCAATTTGCCAATAGCCGTTAAAACTTCCTTATTCTCTTCACTTTTTAATAAGGCTAAATTGTTATTAGCTAATGTCGATTTATCATTTTGCCGTTCTTTATCAAAAAGTTTTTCCAGTGTATTAATAGGAAAAAACTGCTCTAAAATATTATTACTGTTTGCTGGTAATAATGTCTCTAAAACAGCTTGTAATTGCGGTAAGCTAATGAATTTAGATGTTTTAGAATTAGCTAATAAATTAACAACGGGTGTTAATTCGTTAAAATAATCTTTTTCAGTAAGTTGTAGGATTTTTTTCTTAAATAATGTCAGATCCATGCTTTCATTAGGTATAGCTAAATGGGACAAAAGCTTACGAAGAATGGCCACATGTTCGTCGCGATGCGCATTTGATAAATTTCCTTTGATTTCTCGTATGAAATCGTTAATTTCATTTGAAGTTAGCTTTCTTAAATCGGCATCTTGTAAACGAATAAAACAATGCGCACTGGTTTTTTTGATGAACTCACGACGCAAACTGATGGCTTGCTCCTCTGTACGCGCTTTAGAAATGTCTTGAATAATATCATTAATTTGGTTTATATCAGGCAGTTTATAGCCCTTTTTAAATTCTGAGAAATCAATAGAATCCAGTTGTTTAAATAATAATTTAACTTCAGATTTATTGTTTGCTTGTTTAACTGAATCATTCAAGTCCTTGATTAGATAATTATTATCATAGGAATGAGCAACCCAACCTAGTGTTGTTAAAAGCACTGAATCTAAAGGAATCTCATTTTTTATAAGAAATTCATAATAGTCTTCGAGTGTTAATTGGTTTTTATTAGCAGCAAATTGACTTTTAGAAAAATCTAGCACATGACTTGAGCTGTTCAATAAATCAAGCGTAAAGCTGTCTGATAGATTCTTTTTTTGCAAAGCTTGATAGAGCGTTAGCAATTGCTTGAAGTCAAAATGAAGCGATCTTGATTCTTTGTTATCCCAATCGATCAATGAATTTAATCGACTTAAAAATGCAGAAAAATCATTATCATTTAATTGTTGATTGGCTAAGCTATTAAAATAAGTTAATAATGTATTATCCTCTATTTTATTAACACCCTGTGTCGTGCAGGCTAATAAACAACGGACTAAATTATCTTTAACCTTGATAGAAATTTCTCTTGTATTGATGTTTTCAAAAAATTTGATATACAGATCGAGCTGTTGCTGCGTCACATTCGGTAGCCGTTGAACAAAGCGTATTGCTCGCGTCTGCCAGGCTTCTTGATCTGATATTAATACCTTCATCTCCGGAATATAAGTGCCGCCAGTCATAGAGTATTGGAATTTACTGAGATGGGCATTTATAGAGGCATCGGGTTGTCCAATAATATTAAAGCCTTCATGTATCACAGCATAATAAATACCTGATTGAGTCCAATCCAATTTATCTAGGTTATTTAATACGCGTTGCTGATTTACTAAAGGTTCGGCCATATTCTCACAAGCCTGTAAAACCTGTAACACACGATCCAATAAAACCGGTATATGAGTAGAATTTTGCTGTTTTAATAAATCTTTCAGTGGTTCAAAATTAACAGTCAAACCGCGTTGTTTTTTTAGTTCCTCTAGGTAGTCTGTAAAAGATCTAAATGCATTCCAGAGTGAGGAAAAGCGTGAATAACCGACTGAAGTAAAATGTTTTTCAACAAGATTCCGCCACAAAATAATATGTTCAGGGTTTTTTAGATTATTTACACAATCAACAATAGCATTGACTTCGGCTTCTTCTAACAATTCTGACAAATTATCCGTTTTATCAATAAAATATTCTTTCCAATGCTCAAAGAATTTTTGATCTTTTTCGTAGATAGCTTGTACCAATTTAAAAAAGGCCGATGCATTATCGCCTGTAAGTTGTTCAGGACAGCCATAATGATAAAATAACTGACCTAAGGCTTTGAAATTCCTAGAGGTAAGTGTTTTAATAATTTTTTCAGATAAAATCCGTTGACTTTCTTTCCGATTCAAAGTGGGCAACCAAGTTTTTAGGGAAGCACGTAAATCATTAATTTCATTTTCCTTTAAGTTTTCCCAGCAGATTTTCTGGAATTTTTTAGCGTTTATCAGATCAAAGAGTCGAACATCTCCTTCGCAGTTTTCTACTGCGGGCATAGGATCAGTTATTTTTAAGGTAAAGGGATCAGGCGATTGATTTTTTTGATTTAAATCTTGCTGCTCTTTTTCAGCAGAAAAGTCTACAATGAGACTCTTGCCATCTTTGCTAATTAATACGCTAAAACCTGCCGGTGGATTATTTAAAGGAAATGAAAAACTAAAATGCCGGGCATTTTCCATGATCTTTTTGATTGCTGCTTCAGTGAACTTATTAACGATCTGTTTGGCGTCCTGGGAGCTGCCTACCCATTGATTAAACAATGTCTGCAAATTAAGAGTATTTTTTTCCTGATTCTCTAAAGATTTATCTAATTTAGCTAAACTAGATTGCCAAATATCACCTTTACATCTAGACAGAATATTGTCGCGAGTAATTAGCAGATTTTCATTACCTGTAAAAAACTGAGATTGCGGTTTCGGAAACGGTTGTTGCTGCTGCTGTTGTTGCTGCTGCTGTTGTTGCTGCTGCTGTTGCTGCTGTTGTTGCTGCTGTTGTTGCTGCTGTTGTTGCATACCCACATTAACTGTTAAGGGCCAGCTTCTATTTCCGGGTAACAATCTCGATTGACTTTCTTCTAAATGTGTCGGTTTTAATTTTTCTATATTCTCAGTATTTTTTTGCAAAACAGGCAAACGAGCACTATGCCGATTAGCTAATACGGCATTTTGTAATTCTTTATAAATAGATCTAAACTTGTTTTCCTGAGAAGATTTTTCAAGCTCTGGAATACTAATCTGTATTGTGATCGAATTATCCTCTGTAACTCTGGTTTTAAGCTCATTAAGTAAGTCTACGTGCTGTTGATTTTCCGCATTAAAATGATGCAACGTGAATTGTTTATCTAATTGCGTATTATTATCTTTTTCATTTAATAAACTAAGAATATTGCCTATATTTTCATTATCTAAGTTTTTCTCTGGTAAAATAATTCCCAAGCAATCGAACAAAGGTAATTTTACAGATTGCTCATAGCATTGTTTTAATTCATCATACAGAACAGCAGTTAAATCAACCCGATTTTGATTAGCGGCCAGACCAAAATTAATATCAAGCGTTAAAGATTCAGAAACTGCTTTTTCGCGTATTAATTTAAATAAAGCTTTTAATCCTGCTTCGCCCATTTCTGCTAATTTCGGTGCAATATTCACTTTTATTAATAATGAATAGAGATGGCTCGCTGTCTTACCCCAGAGATTAGCATTCTTTTGTTGAATTGATTCGTGTTGTGGTTCAAGTTGTGTTGCAAGAAAAAGGTTTCTCGCAGCACAGTTCTCCACATAAATTTCATATTGCTTTAAATTTTCATTATTTTGGCAATTCTCTGTATTGATTGTTATTTTTTGAATAAGCGGATCATTTGTATGGAGATCACGAAGTAATTTCAACTCTTCATTATTATTTATCGAAAAATTACTCTTTAGATTAAGAATTACGGTTGGTAGGGTATTTGGTGTCAATCCATCGATTAACTCTTGAACATTGGATACTGATAATACTAACTCTCCTTTAAGTTCAGCCTCAATCTTGCTATTTAAATCAGTATATTTCTGTTTTAATGTCTCAAGATCTTCTTTTTTAATTCCTAACTGAGTATTTTGCTCTAGTTTATTAGAAATTTCTGTTATAAATTTTAAATTATCCTGTATTTTTGTTTGAAGATTATGGAGTGCTGTATGCTTTTGAGCTGGATCAGTATTTACTTTAGAATTCTCAAACTCCTTCTGTATTTCAAAAAACTGCTTCTGACATTGACTAAATCTTTCTTTTAATTGCCTAATTTTTTCATCTTGTCGTTTCTTTTCTTCATCTATTTTTTGTTGATTTTGTTTTCTTAGCTCCTGCAATGCAGTTTCAAGTTTAGTTTTAAAGCTATTGAAATCTTTAATCTTTTCCAAATTAATTAAAGTAGGCGTTAAATTTTCTAATTTTTTACTATTATTTTGAACTTTAGTAAAAGAAGCTTGTATTTGTTTTTCAATAGTTTTTAAAGCTTCACTTTTAAGACATTCTTCCGGTAAATTATCTTTTACAATTTTTTTTATAGCTAAAAATCTTATTAAGCAATGTATATCTGGCAATGTTTTAAAAAGATTATCAATACTCGCACTTATTGAATTTTTATGAACATCATATTTTGATAATTTGTGTTCAATATCCTTGGAGTAATACTCATTTAATTTCTGCCTATCGCCCTTTTGAATCGGATTTCTATTGTTTTTATCATTTAATGCTTGACACACTTCTCCTAAATACTGGCTCAATTTATTTTTTTCGTTTCGGGTTATTGCCTGAGTATCATTAGAACTTTTCGTATTATTTATTGTGTTTTCACATAGGTTTTTAAAAAACTCTCTTTCAGATTTTGATGCTTCAATAGATAAATCTGAAAAAGGTACTGCGTCGAGAAAGCTATCATCCCAAAAAATATCTATCTTGTTATTTTTATTTTTTTGAATAAATCTCTGGCAATTTTTAAGATTTTCTTTTATTCCTTCAATCGTTGGTTTCGAAAGGCTAGAAACTGGCATTTTACGCTTCCTTAGATGGAAAGTCTTTTAATTTTTATTAGTTAAATTTTCCCATATTCATTTTACAAAATATATATTAAACTTTTATTAAATGCAGAAATTTTTTATATAAAAATAGCTGGATGGTCCGAGAAGCTATAAAAGTTAAAATTAAGAAATGAGATCTTTCAGCAAAAAGCAGTTAAATAGCCCGCTTTACAGGACATTAAACACTATAATTGAAACCGTAGGGCTTTTTCTTTGTGATCGGGTTTAAAATTAATTACTTTAATTGCTTTATTTTCGCATTCAATCCAGCCAAAACGTTTCGCAGCAGCAAGCCCATCTATTTTAACCCGCTTAGCGCCGCGCTGGACTAATAGATCGATCATAGAACTTACCGTCGTTAAGAGTCGACCGGTTGTATAACTTCCATAAAGCTTACCGGGAGAAGTTTTTAATAGCGTTCCATAATCAAAAATTGGATAGCCTTTCTCAACTTGAATAATGTCAGGCCGTGTCAGCAACGTCCCGCTTTCTCCTCCATCGCTATCCTCATGAGTTTCTACTATGGAAACTTCAAAATAGCCCCATAGCAATAACAAAAACAAATGAGCTTGTTCAGAATTTATAGGATTATCGATAAGTCCAGCAATCTGACTCAATAACTCATCTATATTTAAATTAAATTTATCAATTTCATTATTGTTAACCATTGAGTTCACCTTTACAGATTAAGGTGCAGCCCCCCCACCGGTACCGTTGCTTGGAGCTGAGCTAGATACGTCTGCTTTGGTTTGTTTCATTTCTCTTAAACGGCGACCTAGCTGCATGCCACCCCCTGAACTTTCACTTATGCCCTGGCTTGTAGGCATTTGTTGGGTAATCTGTCCAACATCTCGATCGTGCTGACCACGTATACCTTGTAGCATTGATTCTTCGTGGCCACTTTCCTGTGGACCACCTATCCAACGCAGTACTTTATTCGGAACTTCATAAATCATTGAAAAACAACGGTTAACAATGGCTAGCACCGCCGCCGCATAAATAGCCATCATAGCGGTTTGGTAAACAATGGCAAAAATATCGCCGTTATAATCATTCAAAAATTGCACTGCAATACTAAACCCGTGATTAAATACTGAAAGGGCAACATACGATAAAATAATCCCAAAAATAAAACCAAACACCATTAACATAGGTCTTAAGAAAACACTGGCAAGCAGCATGATCGATTGTTCCGCTTTACCCAAAAAGTCATGCCCTTCTGGATGCGTAATTCCCAATGCCACTAAGGGTGCCGCTAAAATTGCCTCTAACACCACCGCAAACCAGGTAATACTACCAAATGCAAACAGGAAGAACGGAATTAATGGCACATAATAGGAAAGAATAGAACCCAAAACAAAATTAATCCCCATCCAAACAGTGAGCATGGGAACTACCAACATCAACAGATTAGTAATCGCTAACATGGCGTTCACTGCACCCCCGACTGTCCAAAAACCCGAAGCAAATCCCGCTGCAATACCTACAATACCTAATCCAGTCATTGTGGCTAACAGAGATATCCAGACCTGTTCTACCATAGATACTAAGCCATTCCCCACTGACGCTAAAGCAACAATGGGATCCATATCTTTATTATTAATTCCATCGGCTAATTTTTTTTCAAAATCCTGCACTCGAGGAAATATCGTATCCAAAATAGCACTTACTACCTTACCAATTGCATTTACATTCGCTGGATGCTCTGGTAGAGAAGGATCAGCCTCATCACCAGGATTATTATTGTTAGGAGCTCGTGTTATTTCTGCTGCCATATAACTATCAATAACACCGCCTACACTCGGCAAGTTATTTTTTAGATTATATATTACATTATCGTCTTTGATCTGAGAAAAGGTATTTGAATCATAATCGGGATTAAACTCAGGATAAATTCTATCGGAAATTGCAAGCTCTCCTGTGTTTTTTCTAATACTTTGATTCAAACGAGCCATATTATAGTAATAGCTACCGGCAAGTATCCAACCTGATTTTTTTGCATTATTAATAAAGTCTTTATATTTTTTACTTCCATCATCCGCTAAAGAACGTAAAGCAGGCTTTACAATCCCAAAGTAATCCTCTCCTGCATCAACCAAATTATTTTTAAAGGGTTCAAAACTAGTCGAATCTAATTGAATTCTGCTAGCAAGTGTATGCGTTGTAGAAAGAGGAGATATTGTATTAGCAATACTCTTTGCTTGAGCATTTAAATCCAAGGTCATTTGTCTCATTGCAACACTTGCACTATCATTGGCATTCAAATTGGCCGGGTTATCGATCTGTCCATTATCCGCCTTGTTGCCAATAAAATTCCACGAAACCACACCACACATACCTTCTAAATTGGCAAAAGCACCGGATAACTTTCCAGGAAAAGTAAAATATCCGCCGGTATCTTTTGTATAATCGATGGGTCGCCCTGTATTTTTTCCATCCGGCCCTTTACCTGTTACAGTTAGCGAGCTTAAAAAATCAGGCACTACAACCTTTTCATTTGGATCCGTGTTGTAATATTGATTAGCCAAAGCATTATGTACAGCCAACATACATACTTCTGATTTTAGAATACTACCCGCTTTATTAATTAAAAAAGTATTATTAGCACCTTTTTTTGGATCCAATGATTGAATGGGCTCAATTATTGTTCCGTTACGATTAATATAATTTAAAGTGACATTCCATACCTCATCCGCAGCACCAACACCTTGTACCACTACCCACATAACAAGAATTTGTATAAAAGAGTAACCGGTAGCTTTCGGTAATAATAAACCTATCCCACCGACCGTTCGCAGTGGAATCCAAATTGACGACCATTTCTTACCGAGAAACTCACCCTCATGCGAGGTATTTAAAATGGAAGTAAATAAAACATAACTTAATACTATAGAAGCCATAACTAATATGATGGAATTAAACGTCCCAAACATCGTTCCTAAAATTTGACTTCCTGTGCCATGTAACACGCCATCCACCACACCAAAAATAGTCGCTAAATACGACATCGATAAATCAGTGCTAGGAGGTGTTAAGCTTAAGGTGTCTGCTAACAACAACGATGGAAATAAGTAAAGGAAGCTGGTTAATAGAAACTTACGCATTATTTTTCTTCCTATTAAAAAATTGATAACTGAACCAATCACGAAAATTACAACCTAAACGACGCTGTTTAATTTGAAATAACCAAAAATGATAACGAAAGATTTGCGTCAAAATAATAATACAAATGCCTAGGCAAGGAAAAAATCCCCGCAAAGAGTGGTTATAGAAGAGGAGATAAACACTATAGCTAACGCTAACGAAGAAAAGAAAAATCCATATCCACAGCAAACGCGTAAATTCTTTGCTGCGTTGCATTAAATCTGCTGTTGTTAATTTAAGACGTATCAGTGCTTCTTCAAAGGATTCCTGTGTCTTGGCATGGTCAGGAATAAAGAATTTTTTAATGAATCCGAAAACAGAACGATTGTTTTTTACCAATTGTTGATAGTCTATCCACTTTGGAACATCAACAGCTGGCTTAATTATTTTTTTTATAGCACCAAAAAAACTCACGTATCACCCCGCGGTTTAATATTCTATGTTATCCCGACTGCATCCAACTTGCAAATTTCTCGTTAAGATCCAGCTTGGTAGATGCTCTTTGGATTGTCGCGCTACCCGCTAGTAAAACGAGCGAAAAATCCTAATTAACCGCTTAAATTCTTGCACAATTCTAAACGAAGTTCCTATCGATCAAGATCGGATTTGATTTAGCTTGCATTAAGTTGGATAATCAAGGTTCCTTTGCCGCAGTTTATACTCAATTAAATGGGTATTACAAATAAAACAATACATACTTATGCCTGACTTAACTCACAAAGGTTCACACCTCTACTGGAAACAATACCAAGATCCCTTGATCTATAGGGTTCTTTGCTTCATGGAAAGCGTTGAATCTTGGACTAAAGATGGTGATACCACGCTTGAAGCAAGCCTCTTAGAGCTGGGTAAAGAGCTCGATGATATCGATAAAGTTGATCTGGATAAACTTGCTCAACAAGCGTTGTTTATTCGTTTAGGTAATCATTTAGGTATGTCTCGTACCTTGCGTCTACTTCAAGCAATAGACACTTCACATCCAGGTTCTGCCGCTAAATTACTCATGCATGCCGAAGAAGTCAGTAATGGTCCTGAAGATGAAGCAGGCTTATTTTTGCGTAGAAATATTAGCTTTGAACGTTTACGTCTACTCGCTAGAGTGTTTTCCCAAGATCGCTTGGATCTAGTTTTAAAAGCATTAGAAGGTGAATAATTATGCTAAGGTCATGGCAATTTCGATGCGCTTTAATTTTTTTCAGCTGTTCCTTCATTGGTTTAGCGCATGCTAATTCTGAACCACCAAAAAGTGACTCCTTGCAAAGCTATCGTGATGAAATTAAACAATCTGAAACCAATGCCTCGCAAGCAGTGCTAGATGCCTTACAAGCCAATACCGACACCGACAACTCTTCTCAACAAAACCAAACAGCACCCGGAACATCCGCAACGACGTCGAAACCTCGTTCCAATAACGATAAAGCCTTTATCCCCTTAGATAAATCTGCAAACTCAAGCAATCCACCCAATAAAAATCCTTGGCTGCAACCTAATCCTTGGGCAAAACAACCGCCTAATATTTGGGAAAAAAACGCCAAACTAAATCCTTATTCGAATGCACCTATTCCTGGACCAACACCACCATCAAATGTAGCTATTCCTAGTCCACCAAATATTTTTGCACCATCACCGCCAAGCTCTAACACAAGCAATTTACAATCTAATGCTCATTCATAAAAAAATTTACTTTAAAACTTCGTGAGGATGTTACTATGTCTCATTTATCAAAAATAAAAACTTTAAAAAGTGTCTTTTTAAGTATTTCTTTAGTCACAAGCAGTTTGTATGCTCTAAGCAGTTATGCGAATATAGGTCCAGTCCCCACACCCGATTTTACAACGATCAGTGTAAAAAACTTAGTAGCGGGCTATGGTAGTACAGCCATTTCAAAAAATCTAATGAACACCGCACCCATGGGTGATGATTTAACTATCGCTATTAACAATGCACAAGCGGCTTATTTATTATCTGGCAGCTCTCCTTTAGAAAGCTTAACGCAACAGCAGCTTATCCAATCAGCTAATTTAAACGATAAAAACAATAATATATTAGCTTTTCTTTGGGATCCCAATACAAAAATCAACCCTAATCTAGAAAAAAACCCTTTAAGCTCTATTGATATCAATAGTTTACTCCAGCCTATTAGCTATAATGATACTGAAGCTGCAGCAGCTAAAAATGTGATTAACGCTTTAAGTGGTTCTTTAATGCCTATTAACACCATAAATTTCAATCAATTGGTTGCAAATTTATCGGGAGACAAAGAAAATAACCTGAAATATGAACTACAAAAAAAACAAACTCAAGCCTATCTTGCATCTTTGCGTAGTTATTTAGCTACGCAAACTATGGCACTCAGTAATCTTTATCAACTTTATGCAGAAAGGCAACCCATCGATCCTAGCAAAGCAGATCCTGCTGTGCGGTCTTCACTAGCAACATTAAGTGGTCAGACATCGGGTCCCATCAGTTTATTAAAATTAGAAAATATTATGACAACACGCCGAATTCTGGATAAAAATTGGTATAAAAATGATTTGATTAATGAAAATCCCGCTACTTTACAACGCCAACAAGTGGAGTTATTAGCAGAAAATTTATCTGAAAGTTATCAAATACGGATGACATTAGAGCGTTTACTCGCTACTATGTCCGTTTTAGTTTTAGAGTTTAATGGACAAATTCGCACCCAATTGCAAACTCAAATACAAAGTATTAATAACCCTCAGCAAGCATCAGGATAATTTTCTCTTATAAACTACATGGAATTTAAAAATATCACATGCTCTTTATTAGAACAGATTAATTCTCCCATGCAGTTGCGTGAACTCACACCTACGCAACTGCCACAATTAGCGACTGAGCTCAGAGCGTTTCTTATTCAAACGCTAGATCAATGTGGAGGTCACTTTGCGGCTAACTTAGGAACCGTAGAATTAACTATTGCTTTGCATTATGTATTTAATACGCCACATGATCATATTATTTGGGATGTCGGCCATCAGGCTTATGCGCATAAAATTATTACTGGTCGGCGCGAAAAACTATGTAGCATTCGAAAAACTCATGGTTTAGCGCCCTTTCCTTCCCGCGAAGAAAGTTCATTCGATAGTTTTGGCGTTGGCCATTCGAGCACCTCGATTAGCGCCGCATTAGGATTTAGTGTCGCAGCAAAAAAAAATAACACCGGTCAAAAAGCGATTGCAGTTATAGGCGACGGTGCAATGACCGCGGGTATGGCATTTGAAGCTTTAAATCACGCAGGCGATATCCATGCGGATCTTTTAGTCGTACTCAATGATAACGATATGTCGATTTCCAATAATGTCGGCGCTTTATCTAATTATTTTGCCCGCATATTATCCAGTAAACTTTATTCGAGCGTCAGAGAAGGCAGTAAAAGAATTTTAGAATCTATACCTAGTGTACGTAAACTTGCTAAACGTACTGAAGAACATGTTAAAGGGATGTTAGTCCCAGGTACTTTATTTGAAGAATTAGGTTTTAATTATATTGGCCCGATTGATGGTCATGATTTACCCTTATTGCTGAATACTTTAAGTAATTTAAGTCAGTTAGCCGGGCCGCAACTGGTCCATGTCATTACGACCAAAGGCAAAGGTTATGCCGCTGCTGAACAAAACCCAATTGCTTATCATGCCGTCAATCCACATTTTTTAGCGCCTGTATTACCCTCTAGTATGGATAAGCCAAAGCCTAAGACCTATGCAAATATTTTTGGGCAATGGATTTGCGATATGGCCGCTATCGATGAACGCTTAATCGCGATTACACCGGCGATGCGCGAAGGATCTGATTTGATAGAATTTTCTGAACGTTATCCGGATCGTTACTTTGACGTCGGCATTGCGGAACAACATGCGGTTACTTTCGCCGCAGGTCTAGCCTGCGCAGGTCAAAAACCGGTTGTCGCCATCTATTCTACCTTTTTACAACGTGCTTATGATCAATTGATACATGATGTTGCATTACAAAATCTACCGGTATTATTTGCTTTAGATAGGTCCGGAATCGTCGGTGGGGACGGCGCTACGCATCATGGTTGCTTTGATCTATCCTATCTGCGTTGTATTCCAAATCTAACTATCATGACACCAAGTAGTGAAAACGAATTAAGACAAATGCTTTATACCGGTTTTCAACTCCCAACGCCTTGTGCAGTACGCTATCCACGTGGCGCCGGGCAAGGCGGTTTAGTTGAAAAAGAAATGTCATGTATCCCTATCGGTAAAGCAGAAATCCGTCGCAAAGGACACTCAATTGCATTACTGGCTTTTGGCTCAATGTTACAGCACGCACATAGCGTCGGTGAGTCATTGAATGCTACTGTGGTCAATATGCGTTTTGTCAAACCTATAGACGAAAAACTGTTGCGGAATCTAGCAAAAACTCATGGCTTGTTGGTCAGCTTAGAAGAAAATGTTAAGGTAGGTGGCGCAGGATCAGCGGTAAGTGAATTTTTACATCAACAAGGCATTGCTTGTGATGTATTGATCTTAGGACTTCCGGATCGATTTATTGAACACGGTGACCCCAATACATTGCTTGCACAAGTCGATTTAGATGCAGCCACTATCTTGTCCGCTATTGAACAACGACTAGCACTATCACTGACTTTTTAGTACAGTGAGCACATTTTCTGGGCTTTTATTGAGTAAAGCACACTGAGACTTTTTTATATTTATGATTTCTAAGCTGTTAAGTAAATTCATTCCTAGCCGTAATCAACGACTGCTAAAACAATTTGAAAAAACCGTTGTTGACATTAATACGCTAGAACCCAGCATGCAAAGTTTATCTGATTCGCAATTACAAGCAAAAACATCAGAATTTAAAGCTCGCCTACAAGATGGCTGCTCTTTAGATGAATTGTTAATCGAAGCATTTGCAGTAGTGCGCGAAGCGAGTACTCGTGTGTTAGGTTTGCGTCATTTCGACGTACAATTAATTGGTGGCATGGTTTTACATAATGGTAAAATTGCTGAAATGCGTACCGGAGAAGGTAAAACATTAGTCGCTACCTTACCTGCTTACCTAAATGCGTTAAGTGGTCTAGGTGTACACATTGTTACTGTTAACGATTATCTTGCCAAACGCGATGCAGAATGGATGAAACCTGTTTATGGCTTTTTAGGATTAACTACGGGCGTGATTGTTTCTGATCTTCCATTAGCTGAACGTCAAGCGGCGTATGCTGCGGATATTACCTATGGTACTAACAATGAATTTGGCTTTGATTATCTACGTGATAATATGGCTTTTTCATTGGCAGAAAAATCCCAACGTATTTTAAATTTTGCTATTGTCGATGAAGTGGATTCCATCTTGATTGATGAAGCACGTACTCCGTTAATCATTTCCGGTGCCAGTGAAGAAAGTTCGGAACTTTATATCAAGATCGATCAAATTATACCTAAACTCGCTTTAAGAAAAGAAGAGGATGGTCCTGGTGATTTTTACCTCGATGAAAAAGCCAAACAAGCCTACTTAACCGAAGAAGGACATCAAAAATTAGAAGAGTTATTAGTTAAACAAGGCTTATTAAATCCGGGCGAAAATTTATACCATCTGACTAATATTGGTTTGATGCATCATGTTTATGCGGCTTTACGCGCCCATTATTTATTCCAACGCGACATTGATTATATTGTGCAAAATAATCAAGTTATTATTGTTGATGAACATACTGGCCGTTTAATGTCGGGTCGGCGCTGGTCGGATGGTTTACACCAAGCCGTTGAAGCAAAAGAAAAAGCCAATATCCAAAACGAAAATCAAACCTTAGCTTCAATTACGTTTCAAAATTATTTCCGTTTGTATCATAAACTGGCCGGAATGACGGGCACCGCCGATACCGAAGCGTATGAATTTCAACAAATTTATAATTTAGAAGTTGTTGTAATTCCCACGCACTTACCCGTTTCTCGTTCAGATTTAGCCGATCAAATTTATTTGACTAAAGATGAAAAGTTTAATGCGATCATCGACGATATTAAAGCCTGTCAAGCACGTAAGCAACCGGTATTAGTCGGTACCGCATCGATAGAAACATCGGAATATTTGTCGCAACTATTAGAAAAAGAAAATATTCCCCATCAAGTACTGAATGCTAAATTTCACGAAAAAGAAGCACAAATTATTGCCGAAGCCGGCCGGCCTGGAACAGTAACGATTGCCACAAACATGGCCGGACGAGGAACGGACATTGTCTTAGGTGGTAATTTAAAAGCCGAGCTTACCGCTCTGCCGATTGAGAGCTCCGCGGAAGAAATTGCACAACATAAACTTAATTGGCAAAAAAAGCATGATGAAGTGATCGCCGCAGGTGGTCTTCATATCCTCGGTAGCGAACGTCATGAATCGCGCCGTATCGATAATCAATTACGTGGTCGTTCAGGACGACAAGGTGATCCTGGCTCTTCACGTTTTTATTTATCATTACAAGATAATTTAATGCGGATTTTTGCCTCGGATCGAGTGGCCATGATTATGCAAAAAATTGGCATGCAGCCCGGTGAAGCCATTGAACATCGCTGGATAACACGTGCTATTGAAAATGCGCAACGTAAAGTTGAGGGTCGTAATTTTGATGTACGCAAGCAATTATTAGAATTTGATAACGTCGCAAACGAACAACGTAAAGTAATTTATGAGCAACGTAACGAATTATTAGCTACAGAAGATATTTCTCCTGTCATTAATAATCTCTGGGCTTATGTTATCTATAGTGCTATTGAGCATTATATCCCTCCACAAAGTTTAGAAGAGCAATGGGATATACCCGGCCTAAAAAATCAATTGAAACAAGATTTTTGTCTAGATTTACCCTTAGATACTTGGTTAGAAGATCCTAATTGTCTGGAAGAAAATCTTCGCGAAAAAATATTACTCGCTGCTCAGAACGCTTATGCTGAGAAAGAAAAATTATTTGGTTCAACAACGTTACATCAAGTTGAAAAAACTTTGATGCTACAAACACTTGATAGTTTATGGAAAGATCATTTAGCTGCAATGGATCATTTACGCCAAGGAATACATTTGCGTGGTTATGCGCAAAAAAATCCCAAGCAAGAATACAAGCGTGAATCCTTTATATTGTTTGCTGAACTTTTAGATCAGTTAAAATATCAAGTCATTAGTTTACTTAGTTGTCTGCAAATAAGAGCGCCTGAAGATGCAGAACGTTTAGAAGAACAACGACGTCAACAAATGCCACAATTACTTGATTTTCAACATCAAGATTTACTGGGTGCTGAGGAAGAATCATTAACCAGCGAAACCACCTCTGCGCGTCTTAGTACACAACGAAATTCGAATAAAACCGGCCGCAATGATCCTTGTCCTTGTGGTTCAGGAAAAAAATATAAACATTGCCATGGTCAAATAAATTAATTTTTGAATATCTTAATTAAATAATTATGTCCCCTATTATTATAAAAACACCTGCAGAAATTGAAAAAATGCGCATTGCTGGTCGGCTCGCAGCAGAAGTTTTAGAAATGATTACGCCGCATGTGAAAGTGGGCGTCACTACCAATCAGCTCGATAAAATTTGTCACGATTATATCGTCAATGAACAACAGGCGATTCCTGCGCCCTTAAATTATCGCGGTTTTCCGAAATCAATTTGCACGTCTATCAATCATCAGGTCTGTCATGGCATTCCTAGCGAGCGTGTATTAAAAGACGGTGATTTGATTAATATTGATATCACAGTTATTAAAGACGCTTATCACGGTGATACCAGTAAAATGTTTCATGTGGGTAAACCTTCGATATTAGCGCAGCGTTTATCCAAAATAACGCAAGAATGTTTATACAAAGCGATACGCCTAGTCAAACCGGGTACTTATCTGGGTGATATTGGTGCATGTATACAACAGTTTGCCGAAGCAGAAGGATTTTCCGTAGTACGCGAATATTGTGGTCATGGTATTGGTCGGCTCTTTCATGAAGATCTGCAAGTACTACACTATGGTCAAGCCGGCACAGGCATTCAATTAGTCCCTGGTATGACTTTCACTATTGAACCTATGATCAACTCAGGTAAACGTTTTACTAAACTCATGCCTGATCAATGGACGGTGGTGACCAAAGATCATAGCTTGTCAGCACAATGGGAGCATACGTTACTTGTCACAGAAACTGGCTATGAAGTATTTACTAAGCGTAGTGAAGAGCAGGATTTGATCTAGTTTTTAGGAAAAATACCAACTCCATGTGTCTCTTCATTTTGCATAACTTGAATGCTTAGTTGATTTCAAGTTGTTAAGCCTCTATAGTCTTTAATTCTACGTATTTCGTAAATAAAAGCGTCAAAAAAAAGATAATAATATATGTTAAAACGCTTAATTGCTTATGTATTTCTATTTGGCTTAATTGCTGCTAGTACAATTTGTCTAGTATTAGATAGTAAAAAAAACACTACTCTAACCCCTCCCACTTTGGTTGAAGCGACTGAAGCTCGCTCACAATCCTGGCAAAACACATTTCAAGCTATTGGAAGTTTATCGGCAAGCCAGGGTGTGGTTATTAAAGCTGAAACCACTGGCCGTATTAGTGCTATTTATTTCCGATCGGGTAATAACGTCAAAATGGGAGATCCGTTAGTACAGCTTAATCCCGCTATTTTAAAAGCTCAGTTAGATGCAGCGCAGGCCGAAACTCAACTCAGTAAAGCCGATTATGCACGTGGTTTAACTCTTTTTAAAAAAAAGGTGTATGCAAAAGCTGATCTAGATAAAGTTGCAGCGAGTTATCATGCTAATCTTGCCAAGCAAGCACAAATTGCAGCCACACTCGACCAAACGCTCATACGTGCACCTTTTAGTGGCCAACTAGGACTACGCATGGTCGACTTAGGGGACATCATCGATCCGAATAAACCTATCGTTAATTTAGAAGCTATCAACCCATTGCGAGTTGATTTTAACATTCCTGGAACCGCAGCCAATAAAATCACTCTAGGTAGTAAGGTATTTATTCACTCGAGTTCTTATCCAGATAAAACCTTTGTTGGTACTATTTATGCCTTAGATTCACACATCGATAACGATACGCGCAGTTTAAGTGTGCGAGCGAGCCTTAACAACTCAAAAAAGGAATTATTACCTGGTGCATTTGTCGATATCAACATCAATTTAGGTCCTCCAGAAACCTTAATTATCGTTCCAGAAACCGCGGTCTATAATGATCAAAATGGCAATTACGTTTATCGCATCATTAAACAAAGAGCGATTAAAACTCCAGTCATTATTCGCTTTCATCAAAATGGAGAAATAGGTTTAAGTTCAGGTATTCATGCAGGAAACCAAATTATTAGTGTCGGTGGTTTTAAAGTACAAGCCAATTCACTCGTAATAGCTAAGAGATAAACTCATGGAATTCACTGAACTGTTCATCCGCAAACCCATATTAAGTATCGTTTTAAGTTTGTTCATTTTGCTGGTCGGTGTTAAAGCATTTTTATCATTACCCGTACGTTTATATCCTTCCATATCCCCTTCTGTCATAAACATACAAACCACTTATCCTGGTGCACCTGCACAATTAATGGAAAGCTTTGTTACTACCCCTTTAGAAAATGCTTTAGGCGGTATCGAAGGAATAGATATTATGCATTCTTCTAGCAAACAAAGTACTAGTCAAATCACCTTACAATTTAAGCTGGGTTATGATCTGACTAAAGCTATGACTAATGTCAGTAATGCGATTGCTTCAGTACGCAAGCAATTACCTAAAGCAGTATTAGACCCGGTTATTAATACCAAAGATCCAGATGCCGATCCAACGCTTTTCATTTCATTTACTAGTAATACATTAAGTCTTCCTGCAATTACTGACTACCTGGTTCGAGTGATCCAACCGCGATTACAAACTATTCCTGGAGTTAGCCAAGCACAAATATTTGGTGATAATAACTATGCGCTGCGAATCTGGCTTGATCCAATAAAAATGGCTGCTCATCAAATCACTGCTAGCGACATTATGACGGCCCTGCAACAAAATAACATTCAATCAGCTTCTGGGTCACTGATTACACCGAATCAAATCATTAATATCAATACCAACACGGATATACATACCGTAGCAGAATTAAATAATTTAGTTGTTCGGAAACAAAATAATTATTTAGTGCGTTTGTCCGATGTGGGACAAGCTGTTCTTGGTGTTGAGTCCGATGAAACTAGCGCTACTATTAATGGAAATAAACAATCAGTCATTATGGGTATCATACCCCTAAGTACAGCTAATCCTTTAGATGTTTCCAAAGCAGTCTTAGCATTATTGCCTGATTTAGAAAAAGCAGCTCCGGCCGATATAAAAATTCATTTGGTATGGAATTCGTCAAAATTTATTGCTGCATCTTTACATGATGTCAAACAAACTATTTTTGAAGCATGTTTATTTGTATTTGCTATCATTTTTTTATTTCTTGCTAATTTTCGTGCGGGTTTAATTCCTTTAGTCACAATTCCTTTATCATTAATGGGCGTCTGCACCGTTATGTTAATTCTAGGTTACTCACTCAATGTATTAACTTTCTTAGCCTGGGTTTTGGGTATTGGGTTAGTCGTAGATGATGCAATCGTTGTATTAGAAAATATTCATCGTCATATCAGTTTAGGAAAAACATCGGAAAATGCAGCCATTATCGGCACTAAGGAAATTGGGTTTGCTATCGTTGCTATGACATTAACCTTAGCCGCTGTTTATGCGCCTATCGGCTTTATCAACGACATGAGCGGTTTATTATTTCGTGAATTTGCGTTCACTTTAGCTTCAGCAGTGATTATTTCAGGCTTCATTGCTTTAATACTTTCACCGATGATGTGCGCTAAACTTTTGAAACATGAGCTGCAAGCCTCTCGTTTCAGTCTAAAAGTCGATCATTTTTTTAATGTCATGATAGCCGCTTATAAAAAATATTTACTTTTAGCAATAACGCATCGAAAAATAATGTTAGGTATGGGTGTAATAATTTATTTTGTTTGTTTCGGATTATTTAAAACCTTGCCTAGCGAGTTAGCTCCGCAAGAAGATCAAGGGTTCATCATAACCGCTGCAACTGGACCTACGTCTACTAATCTAGCCTATATGGAAAAATATATGGCTAAAATTCAATCTATCTATAAATCCATGCCTGAGATAGATACTTTTATCACCTTAATAGGAAATCCTATCGCTAATAACGCGCTCACTTTTTTAATCTTAAAACCTTGGCAAGAGCGAAATAAATCTAGCGCCGATATTATTCACACTTTATTTAAGCGTCTTTGGGGAATCACGGGTCTAGAAGCATTTTCATTTAGTCCCCACTCCTTACCTGGCGCAACCGGCCATGCTCCTCTGATGTTTGTTCTTAAGAGTACCGATAGCTATGACACCCTAAATCAATTAAGCAATAAATTACAGTTAGCCATTACAAAAAATAATCCGCGTATTTTAGGTCTACAATCCGATCTCAAAATGGATGCTGATCAAATTCAACTCAATATTGATAGAGACAAAGCCAATTCATTAGGTATCGCTATGAGTGACATAGCAAATAGTTTAAATATACTTATTGGTACACCACAGGCAAGTCTTGTAAACTGGGATGGTCGTAGTTATCAGGTAATCCCACAATTATATAGAAATTATATGAGTACCGATCAACAACTAAAACTCATTAATGTACGTGGACAAAATAACAAACTGATTCCTTTAGCTAATTTCGTCAATATAAAAAATTCATTTACCGCCTTAAGCCTTAATCATTTTCAACAATTACGTTCCGTTACTTTTAGTGCTAATCTTGCTCCAGGTTATACCATCGGTCAGGCTGTTCCGTATTTAACACAAATGGCGGATAAAATTCTTCCTCAAAATGTCCAAATTGATTTTTCAGGAGAAACACGTCAATTTTTTCAAGCGGGAAATAGTATGGAACAAGCTTTTTTGTTTGCATTGTTATTTATTTTTCTAATCCTGGCTGCTCAATTTGAAAGCTTTCGTGCACCTTTTATTATACTAATTGCCGTACCCTTATCGTTAACCGGAGCTTTATTTGCACTGCATTGTGCAGGTGGAAGTTTAAATATTTATACGCAAATTGGATTAATTACTCTAATTGGACTTATTACTAAACATGGTATTTTAATTGTAGAATTTGCCAGACAATTACAAAAACATCTACATGTTTCTGTGCAACAAGCTGTCATCGAAGCCTCTGCATTACGTTTACGTCCTATTTTCATGACCACAACAACGATGTTATTGGCGGCCGTTCCATTGGTAATGGTGAATGGTCCAGGCGCCCATGCACGCAATCAATTGGGTTGGGTTATCTTAGGGGGAATGTCTATCGGTACACTTTTTACCTTATTTATTTTGCCGGTAGTCTATACTTTGATTTATTATTCCAAATCAAGTCCTGATAAAATTAATGAAACAGAAGATAAAACCGAAACAGTTACTGCAAGCGAATAATTATTTTATTTAAATTCAAAGGGTCTCTCATCTATGACGCCATTAAAAACGATTATCGAAAAAGCTTATCAAAATATAAATGAAATTAATGCAGAAACGATTGACGATGCAAGTAAATCAGCAATTCTAGAAGTTATTCAGCTACTCGATAAAGGTAGACTACGAGTCGCTGAAAAACAACATGATCAATGGTTAGTCCATACCTGGGTAAAAGAAGCTATTTTACTATCTTTTCGTATCAATCAGAATGAATTATTTAATGCGGGTTATACACATTACTTCGATAAAATTCCGCTTAAATTCTCTCATTATGATAAACAGCAATTTCAACAACAAGGTCTTCGCATCGTACCTAATGCCTGTGTCCGTCATGGATCCTATATTGGTAAAAATACTATTCTCATGCCTTCATTCGTTAACATAGGTGCTTACATTGATGAAGGTAGCATGATAGATACTTGGGCAACCGTAGGTTCCTGTGCACAGATCGGTAAACATGTGCATTTATCAGGCGGCGTAGGCATTGGTGGAGTATTAGAGCCATTACAAGCCAAACCGACTATTATTGAAGATCATTGTTTTATTGGTGCGCGTTCTGAAATCGTAGAAGGTGTCGTAGTAGAAGAAAATAGTGTCATTGGTATGGGTGTGTTCATAGGAAGTAACACGCCAATTTATAATCGTAAAACGGAAAAAATTATTTACGGCCGTGTTCCTAAAGGTTCAGTTGTGCTTGCTGGAAGTCTGCCTTCTAAAACGGGGCATTGTCATCTCAATTGCGCCATTATTATCAAACAAATTGATGATCGTACCCGGGCCAAAGTGGCAATTAATGAATTACTTAGAGATAGTTAAAGTATACTCAAAGCAATAGGGTTTTTAGTAAGCTGCGAAAATTGAGCAAGCGCAGTGTATTAAAATATAAATGAGGGATTGAGCAACAACACAGACAAAAATTCAAACGACAAAAGTATAATTGCAGAGATCAAATAACTAGCCTACTATTAATACTAAGTTTAACTTTTTTTCTTAAGGATTTTCCTAATGCAAAAGAAAAGTATCATTACAGTCGTTTTATTAAGCAGCTTATTAGCAGCATCTGCCATCATGGCTATGAGCTCAAGCAGACATATGGCTTGTGTTAAAACTAACCCCCAAGAGATTGCCGCACTATTCGATCGCTGGAACAACTCCCTTAAAACCAGAAACCCAGTTAAAGTTAATGCTAATTATTCGGATAATGCCATATTATTGGCAACCATATCCAACAAACCTAGAGTGAATAGTGCAGAACGGATTGATTATTTTAAAGATTTTTTAACAAAACAGCCAGTCGGTAAAATTGATTCACGTACAATAAAAATCGGATGTAATAAAGCTATTGATACAGGCTTATACACATTTACATTGAAAGATGGAAAAAAAGTTCACGCCCGTTATACATTTACGTATCGATGGGATGGACACAAATGGCTGATTTCATCCCATCATTCATCTGTATTGCCTGAAAAAAAAGAATAAACGTTTTTAAATAAAAATAAAACCGCAGAAAAAAGTTACGCTTGGTATTGGTGTATTTAATTTTTAAAAAAGTTGGTGCCGAAAGCCGGACTCGAACCGGCACAGCTTGCGCCACCGCCCCCTCAAGACGGCGTGTCTACCAATTCCACCATTTCGGCAATAATACGAACAATATTAAGAAAATTCAGACGGTAAAGGATAAGATTGTTGATGGTCGATATTTGCTTTTCCTGTATTTTTGTTTAAAGATAAATTTTTCTCTGCATTATTAGTTTTATTAATTATAGATGATGATTTCAGGGCCATGTTGGCTAAATTTTGAATGGGATCCTGCCTAGTGGTATGTCCCGCTAAATATCCTAAACTAAGGCTAGTAACAAAAAATAATAATGCGAGTAAACCGGTTAATTTAAGTAAAAAAGAACCTGATCCTTGACTGCCAAAGACTGTCTGTGAAGCAGCGCTTCCAAAAGTCGCACCTAATTCGGCACCTTTACCTTGTTGTATTAGAACCAAAGCAATCAATGCTATTGAAATAATAACGTGCATTAAAACTAAAAACTGTTGTAGCATATTCTATAAAAATACAAAAAATTAAACTTTATGGCCTGTTGTTGAAGCAAGTATTTCATAAATGCGCAAAAACTCTATAGCATCTAACGAAGCGCCGCCGATCAATCCACCGTCAATATCTGGCATTTGAAACAAAGCTTCAGCATTGCTAGCTTTAACGCTGCCACCATACAGGATAGGTAATTCTTGCGCAAGATCCGAACCCAAAAAATTAAGTTGTTCACGCAAAAATTGATGTACATCCTGGGCTTGCTGGGGTTGGGCAGACAATCCTGTGCCAATCGCCCAAACGGGCTCGTAAGCGATAATAGCTTGTTTTAAAACATCACTGCCGTAATCCACAATTTTTTCTAATTGCGTTTGCAATACAGCATAGGTTTGATTTGCTTGACGTTCAATTAAGGTCTCACCTACGCAAAGAATTGGAGTAAGACCTGTTCTTATGGCTAAGCTAAATTTCTTTGCGATTTGTGCATCTGTCTCCCCATATAATTGGCGCCGTTCTGAATGACCTAACAATACATATTGACAACCAAATTCAGATAACATTGATGCTGATATCTCTCCTGTGTAAGGACCTTCAGGTTCAGCTGCCATATTTTGACCGCCCCATTGCAACTTGGTTTTGTTTAACAACATCTGAGTTTGATTAAGAAAAACATACGAAGGGCACACCACTATATTTACATTTGATTGTTCTTTTTGTTCAGAATCAACAATTTTATTTAATAATTCAGCGACAGAAGTTTTACTTCCGTGCATCTTCCAATTGCCAACGATATATTGCTTGCGCATGATTAGATCCTCTTACCTACTCACTGTCGAATAATTGGGGTTTAGTCTAGCATACTCACTCAGCAGATCACTGCTTTCATCAAGGGAAACTTCGTCCCCATTATTAATTGAACCCTGAAAATTTGAATGATTAAAAAAATAGCAATGCGCTCTAACCTGCTTAAAAAATTTTATTATTTTGTTACTAGGAAAAAACCGATCTTCTAGTCGTTCTTGTAAATTTTTTAATCTAACAATGTCCTGGGCCTGTAATTTGCAAAACTCAAACAAATAATCAAAAAATTTTTGTTGTAATTGACGCTTATCTGAATTAGAAAGAGTCAAGTCGTTGTTTAATACTAATGGTAAAGTTTCTAATATTAATTCTATTTGCTGAAAAGACAGCGTAGAAAATATTTTATTAACCCATTGCTTAAAAAAATGGAAATATTCTATTAAATGACGATGCAATAGGATAAATCTAAACCTTTTAAAAAAAATAAAACGTAAAACTATAATGTAACCTTTTGTCTCTTTTTCAAACAGTATGGTGGATAATTTTTCATCATTTATTTTTTCAACTATAGCATTAATTAAATAGGTATAATGTTTGATTTTAAATTGATTTGAATTTTCACGTTCAAACACTATCTGTAACCATGTTCCAATGATACACCAGATAAAACTATATCCATTTCGTTGTGTCTGAAAAATTAATGTTTCTAAACCAAAATGGGTGGTTTTATCAATTATTTTTTTACAAATAGTACTCAAATAAATAATTTGATTGGAATGCAAACTTTCGTAAGCAATCAGATATAACAGTTTATGAAGGATATTAAATCCAGTATTTTCGGTATTTAAGGTTAATTTAGTTATGGTAAGTGTGCTAGCCTTATCCAAAAACAGCTCTATGCTTGCTGCCATTGCCATAATTCTTTTGCCATTTTTATCAGAAGTGACAAAATCATCTAATGTAAATTTTATTAGCTCACTTAACAAATAATAAGTCCAAGTCATTTGCTTGAAGTTATTATCAAAGAATATCTCTTCGATGGTATCGAATTCTGTTTGTGACAATAATACCTGCATTAATTCAAGTAAACGTTTACTTTGATCGGCAGTTAAACTTTTATTTTTTATAAAAATAAGCATGAACATCGGGATTATGGAAAGTTCAAGCGCATTTTTACTTAACAAAAATTTTTGTATCCAGCTGGAGCGAACCTGTTTGAAATGTGACTTAATCAATTTTGGATCAGGAATACATAGGCAATAGCCTTTTTTAAAAAGTAAATCAACTAATATTTTCCGCGTGCCTTTTTGATTGTCTAATCGACTCAGCAACATAAACTTCCTTGTTATTTTCTGGGGATATACTAACTTAACAAAATGTTTTTAGCACTAATGCATCGAGAAATCAGACAACATTAATTAAGTAGCATTAATTTTTCAATGTGTTATGAATGGTATGCAAATGACTAGCTTCAGTGATTGGAGCGTCATTTTGTTGCTTAAATAACAAACTCAATGGAAAACTTGATTTTATTAGTGTTGCGCAAGATGGACTCGAATTAAATACAGAATTGGATACAAGAGATGGTATCGTGGTAGTGAATATTTCAGGCTTGGTATCCTCAGCAAATGCAGCGGAATTTTGTGTTGGCTTTCTCATAAATATGCTTTGGAAAATTTTTTTCATTTTAGAAGTAAAGCTAATCGGTGTTTCATCTATCAATTCAGATTTTCCGAACTCAATCGTTGTTCTATTATTTTGGGTTGCTTTTGAAAAACCAAAAATGTTAATTCCTACAAAAGTAACTACCGCTACTAATGGAGCTAAAATTGTACCTAATGGCGGAGCAAGAAAAAAACCTAAAATTAAGCCTGCTATTATTCCAGTCGCCGCAGCAAAAACTGTCCATTTGATTAAATCACGTACAAACCCAGGTAAGTGATAATTTTTATATTTATGTGGTTTTAACTCAGCAGATTTGGCTAGACCAAGTTCTTTTTCATTATTTAAAAATTTCGTTACTTGTTCGTTATTATCTTGTTTAAAGGTCTGACGTAATATTTTTTCACTGCCATCCTTTTCTTTAAAAATAAAATAAGTCATTCCTCCTTCTAATTTTAAATCTGCGGATAATTTAGTAAGATTTTCTAAAAACTCAGCTTCATTAATAAGCGGTTTTCCAAAAAAAAGATTTTCTTCAAATTGTTTAGAGCTTTCCTGATTTTCTTTTTCAATAAATTTTTCGAATGCAGTATCACTATTATTAGTGTTGATTTGATTATAAATAATAATAAATCTACCTTCATCTAAACATATGCTATCTCCAACGAGATCATTTATATTGCGCACATAGTGCATATGTAGTTTTTGATAAAAAAAATGTTTGATTTGAACCAAAAAATTTTTTCTTTTACTCGGATTTCTAGCGCCGATAACTCTTACATTTTTATTTGGATCGGAGGCGCTAGAATGTACCGGGCCGGGTAACAACAACTCAATTCGTTCATCTTCAAGATAAGGAATTAGTATATTAGAATCGATAGTAGGATTGTTTTTTTGAAATTCTTGCGCAGTTTTCTTATCTTTAAAAGGTTTAAGCTCATCTAAAATATTATTAAAAACTGATAATTCGGCGTAAGGATCAAACATAAAATTCATTCTTTTTGTTATTATTTTAATTTGTGAAGAATACAAAAAATTATAAAAATTTTCAATAAAAAAATATTAATTTATGGAATAACACGATATAGGCAGAAATACAACAATTTAAATTTTATTATTTAGTATGATTGTGTTTATGCCAATGTAACTTAGTACGTAATGTTTCAAAATAATTATAATCTAAAGGATGAATTAATTTGAGTGATTTAGCATTCTTTTGAATGCTAATATTAGCACCTATAGGTACTGAAATTCTCTCTTGACCATCGCAGCTTAACCAAGGTGCAGCAGTACTGTGTGTATCAACATGAATTACAATACGACTTTTTGCCGAAACAACAATCGGTCTTGCGCTTAGCGTATGTGGAAACATCGGGACAAGTACAATAGCGTCAAGTTGTGGGTATAAAATCGGTCCGCCGCCAGATAGAGCATAAGCTGTTGAACCGGTTGGTGTTGCTACTATTAAACCATCCGCTTGCTGAGCACAAACAAATTGGTCATCAATCATAATAGAAAACTCGATCATGCGGGCTACATTGCCTGGCATTAACACGACTTCATTTAAAGCAATCCCTGCTTGCTGCTGATCTAATTGCATAGCTATCGTGGCATTTAATAAAAAACGACTTTCCTCTTGGTAATTGCCGTTTAATACTTCACCTATCTTTTTTTCTAAATCTTGGGGATGAATATCGGTAAGAAAACCGAGACGACCGCGATTGACGCCTAACACCGGCGTATTATGTTTTACGGCACTATGTGCTGCATTGATAAGGCTTCCATCACCTCCTACTACAACCAGCAAATCAACTTTTTGTGCTAATTCGTCACGTTTGCATGAAGTAAATTGGCGATTTTTAAAACAACGTGCAGTTTCCTCTTCCACCAAAACTTCATACTGATGGGATTGCAAATAATCTACTACAGCGATGAGTGTATCACTGACATCCTTCATTCCTTGTCTGCCGATCAAACCGATGGTTGTAAAAATTTTGCTCATAACTTTATTCATACATTTTTAAAGATTGGCGATATCCTGGTCGAAACTATTCAGGTAGTCAACCGGAATACTAGTATATTAGACCGGATTAAAATTTTTATCCCACAAGAGCCCAAACTCTTGAATCCAAGCTTTCGAGTCTCCATTATTTATGCATGTGCCTCTATTCTAATATAGAGTAGTTATCTCTTTCTTAAAAAAATGGGAGCCTGTCAGAAATGACTGAAAAAGAACCATCTAAAAAATCCACTTGGGAAAAGCTCAATATTGCAGCAAAGCAAGATACTTCTAAGTCTCCGAATGAGGAAAAAGCGGCTTCTGCAGAAAAGGAAAAACCCGATCAGGAGAAACAATTAACTCATCCTTCTTACGAAGCCATAGAAGCGCAGTTACTGGCGACGGAAAATCAACTGAATGACACTAAAAGCCAATTAATTAAGCTTGAGGAGCAAAAAATTTACCAACTGGCAGAAATGGACAATATTCAACGCCGCACTAAACGCGACATTGAAAATGCCTACAAATTTTCATTAGAAAAATTTATCAAAGAATTACTGCCGGTAAAAGATAGTTTAGAAACAGCTCTCGCACACGCTAAAGCTGAAGAACAGGATGCTGCTTTATCAGGGATCCAACTCACGCTTAAACAACTACAAAGCCTATTAGAAAAAAACGGCGTAAAATCGATAGAGCCTGCTGGTCAAGCTTTCGATTCGCATTTTCATGAAGCAATGCTCGCTGAAGAAAGTGATGAGTTAGCTCCGAATACAATTATCAGGGTACTTCAAAAAGGTTATTTACTTCATGAAAGACTGATGCGGCCTGCTTTAGTCGTAGTCGCGAAAGCTAAAGAGAAAACTTCATGATCCTGTATCTTGAAAATTAAACTTCCTAACCCAATTTTAGTAGGAGTTGTTAATTTTCAATCAACCAATCATTTTCAACTCTATTGATACCAGTAAAGAATGAGCTATTTAACGCGGAGAAATTTATGGCAAGTGCACAACCTAGAAACACTATAATCGGCATCGATTTGGGTACTACCAATTCGTGTATGGCCATCATGGAAGGCGGTAAACCAAAAGTAATAGACAACAAAGAAGGACGGCGAACGACGCCCTCTATTGTTAGTTTTGATCATAATGAGATTAAAGTGGGTGAAGTGGCAAAACGTCAGTCTGTCACCAAGCCTGCAGAAACCATTTATGCAGTAAAACGTTTAATAGGTCGAAAATACGAAGATGATGCCGTGCAAAAAGATATCAAGATGGTACCCTATAAAATCGTTCCTGCTAAAAATGGAGACGCTTGGGTAGAAGTCAGCGGTAAAAAATTATCACCTCAGGAAGTTTCTGCGCAAATTTTAATGAAATTAAAAAGAGACGCTGAAGCTTATTTAGGATATGAAATAAAAGAAGCGGTTATTACTGTACCCGCCTATTTTAACGATTCTCAACGCCAAGCAACTAAAGATGCAGGTCGCATTGCAGGACTTGAAGTTAAACGGATTATCAACGAACCCACTGCTGCAGCGCTTGCTTATGGACTCGACAAAAAACGTGGCGACTCAACAGTAGCTGTCTATGACTTAGGTGGTGGTACTTTCGATATTTCTATTATTGAAATTGCTGAAATCGATGGTGAACATCAATTCGAAGTGTTAGCTACCAATGGTGATACCTTTCTCGGTGGTGAAGATTTCGACTTACGTATCATCAATTATTTAGCTGATGAATTTAAAAAGGATCAAGGTATTGATTTGCATAACGATCCGCTCGCGTTACAGCGTTTAAAAGAAGCCGCTGAAAAAGCGAAAATTGAACTTTCTTCAGCCCAAGAAACCGACATCAATCTCCCTTATATTACGGCTGACAGCAATGGTCCTAAACATCTACAGATCAAATTAACTCGCGCCAAACTTGAGTCACTGGTAGAAGATTTGATTACACGCACCATTGAACCTTGCAAAAAAGCCGTTAAAGATGCCAAGATTTCTCTCGACAAAATATCACAAGTTATCTTGGTCGGCGGACAAACGCGTATGCCGAAAGTACAAGAAGTCGTTAAAGCTTATTTTGGAAAAGATGCTCGGCACGACGTTAACCCGGATGAGGCAGTCGCTATTGGCGCTGCTATCCAAGGTGGTGTATTAGCCGGTGATGTTAAAGATGTCTTATTATTAGATGTAACCCCACTTTCACTAGGAATAGAAACTCTAGGTGGAGTAATGACTAAGCTCATTGAAAGAAACACCACTATTCCAACAAAGAAAAGTCAAATATTTTCAACTGCAGAAAGCAATCAACCCGCAGTCACCATTCATGTACTGCAAGGAGAACGGGAAATAGCTTCGGCGAATAAAACCTTAGGTCGTTTTGATCTCGCTGATATTCCACCTGCTCCACGTGGTACACCTCAGATCGAAGTTACCTTTGATATTGATGCGAATGGTATTATTAATGTGTCTGCTCAGGATAAAAAGACTGGCAAAGAACAAAAAATTGTTATCCAATCCGCAGGTGGTTTATCTGAAGAAGAAATTCAGCAAAAAATTAAAGACGCGGAAGTACATGCAGATGAAGACCGCAAATTCCACGAACTTATCAAAGTTCGAAATGACGCAGACAGCCTAATCCATACCACGAGCAAAGCATTATCTGATGCCGGTGATAAAATCAATGCAGACGAAAAAGCGCAATTAGAAAACTCTATAAATGCATTAAAAGAAGCGCTGAAAGGCACGGATAAAGAAAACATCGAATCTAAGCTTAAAGAGCTTACCGAGATCTCTGGCAAAATGTCTGATCGTCTTTATGCACAACCAGAGACTGGAGCGGGCGATGCCGGAAGTCAAACTGAAACTGCTCAGGAAAGTGCTAAAGACAACAAAGACGACGTTGTTGATGCGGTATTCGAAGAAGTGAAAGACAAAGACAAGGATAAAAAAGATAACGATAAGGACAAAGAATAAGCATTCGCCTTCTAGTTACTGGCTGGACACTGCGGCTAGTAACTAGATCGTAACATCTATATTCATTAAAAATTAAAAATCTCCAAAATCCCTTGTTATGTAGTTTACTCGCAGGGGATTTTCTATCTTTGGTTCTCTATTTATGGCAAAAAAAACTGATTATTACGAAACACTGGGTGTGTCACGCAACGCAGATGAGAACGAACTAAAAAAAGCCTATCGTAAGTTAGCGATGAAATATCATCCCGATAAACATCATTCTGCTGAAGGTAAATCAGCAAAAGATGCTGAAGAAAAATTTAAAGAAATCAGTGAAGCATACGAAGTTTTATCAGACCCTAATAAGCGTGCCGCTTATAATCAATTTGGTCATGCTGGAGTAGATGCTGCCGGCATGGGTGGCGCACAAGGAGCACATGGATTTAACTTTAATGATGTTTTTGGTGACATCGGTGATGTCTTCGGTAATATTTTTGGTAACCGTGGCGGTCCACAACAAGGTCAGCGTGCACAACGCGGCGCCGACTTACGTTATACCTTAGAATTGGATCTAGAATCCGCGATTCATGGTACGACCGTTCAAATTCGTATTCCACGTCTTGTAACCTGTAAAAGCTGCCAAGGAACGGGTGCACGTAAAGGTAGCAAACCCATTATTTGCAAAACCTGTGAAGGTCAAGGACAAGTTCGCATTCAACAAGGTTTTTTCACCATTCAACAAACCTGTCCTGAATGTCACGGTGAAGGTCGTATTATTACTGATCCTTGTCCAGAGTGTCATGGTCAAGGTCAAATTCAAGAAACTAAGACTTTATCCGTGAAAATTCCAGCGGGTATAGATGAAGGCAATCGCATTCGTTTAGCCGGCGAAGGTGAAGCCGGTAGTCGTGGCGCACCTGCTGGTGATCTCTATGTACAAATTCATCTAAAACCACATCCTTTATTTAAACGTGAAGGCAATCACTTATATTGCGATGTTCCTATTAACTTAACGCTTGCGCTATTAGGTGGCGATATACAAATTCCCACTTTAACTGGTGTGGTAAACTTACACATACCACCTGAAACCCAAAGCGGAAAAATATTACGTTTACGGGGCAAGGGAGTTCCTGGACGCCCTGGCGCAACAGGCGATCTTCTTTGTCGTGTTTTTGTAGAAACCCCGGTTAATCTGAACAAAGCACAAAAAGAATTAGTCATTGCACTTGAAAAAGAATTACAAAACGGTAATCACTACCCTAAAGCCCGTTTATGGTTTGAAAGTGTCAGGAAATTTTTCAGTAAGCAAAACTGAAACTCGAAAAATTAGATAAAAAAAGGTATGATCGGTCACATACTCACAGCAATTAAATTTTTGGCGCCGTGAAGATGAGCAACCGGAGTGTATTACACATACATGAGGATTGTGAATTGAAGGGTAACGCAGTCAAAAATACAAGTGCGAAGAGTATACTCATAGCAATCGGATTTTTGACAAGGCACCGTGAAGATGAGCAACCGGAGTGTATTGCACATACATGAGGATTGCGAATTCAACGGTAACGCAGTCAAAAATACAAGTGCGAAGAGTATATCAATGGTTCAGTATGGACGCTGAAGAAAGATCTAATAAGCAAGCTAGAGAGAAATCATGATAAAAGTTCCTATGACTATCAGCGGTGCTGAACATTTAAAGGAAGAACTCCATCAATTAAAAACTTTGAAACGGCCACAAGTCATTGCGGCTATTGCTGAAGCGCGTGCGCACGGAGATCTCAAAGAAAACGCCGAATACCATGCCGCCAAAGAAATGCAAGGCTTTATCGAAGGTCGTATTACCGAAATTGAAAATAAATTAGGCAGTGCGCAAATCATTGACGTCACCAAAATGAACAATCATGGCAAAGTCATTTTTGGCTCTACCATACATTTACTTAATACCAAGAATGATGAAGAGGTTACCTATCAAATAGTTGGTGAAGATGAAGCTGATATCAAACATTCGAAAATATCAGTCGCCTCCCCCATTGCCCGTGCACTCATCGGCAAAGAGGAAGGCGATTCTGTTGATGTACAAACGCCAGCGGGTTTGGTTAACTTAGAGATCGATAAAGTAGAATATATTTAATTTAGCTTTTAACGACTAAAAATCATCATTGGTCTTTTGGAGTTTCTTAGCTCAGCAATATCTTCATCCTCTAAATTTTTAACGCGAACTCTATCATTTATATGAAAACTGATTGCTTCATATATTTTGTGTTTCGCAATGCTTTTTAAGAATGGGTGATCTACTGAAAGTAAAGCTTCCCTAGTTTTTTCGTTAATTTCATATACTTTTGGCACTAATCGAATATCTTTTTGTTTCTTTTTGCGAACTGGAATTTTTGGAGATTGAAATAACCCTTGGCTTAGGCTTGAATTATTACTAGATAATGAAACATCACTATTACTTCTAATTGGTATTCGAGATTTCTTTGGCTTTTGCTGAATATCATGATTCTCTTCAGAAGACTGCTGTGATGAAATGGAAATTTCAGAAGAGCTAGATGTTATAGTAGCAGAACTAGATGCACTTTTGGCTGATTGAAGTTTACTATTTTTTATTAGTTTTTCCTGAGCAACTATTCTTTGTTGCACTATTCCTCCAGGAAGCTCATCTATAGTAGATCTACCGCCGTTCTTAGTCTCGAGCTTAATAACTGTTTGGGTATTTTTCCATCTTTCTGTATCATTATAATCAGGATTATCGCTATCCTTTTTATCTCTATCTTTTTTCTCAACAATCATAGTTATCTCTAAATTTTTATTAAAAGATTAAAGATATTAGGCTAACGTTTTTTACTTAAGGTTTCCTTAAGGAATGGAAATAAAATACAAATTATTTTTTTGATAAAAAATTTTAATTAATATTTTTTACTGTGTACTGAACTATTAAACCGCTACCGCAGCTTTAATCGCCGGGTGATACTTATAATCTGCTAACGAAAAATCATCAAACGCATAATCAAATAATGAATCTGGTTTGCGTAGAATATTTAATTGTGGTGAAGCATAAGGATATCGCGACAATTGCGTGTGCACTTGTTCGAGATGATTGCTATAGATATGACAATCACCACCGGTCCAAATAAACTCACCGACTTGTAAATTACATTGTTGGGCAAGCATGTGAGTTAATAAAGAATAAGAAGCAATATTAAAGGGTACGCCTAAAAAGGCATCAGCACTACGTTGATAGAGCTGACAAGAAAGACGCGAATTAGCGACATAAAATTGAAATAACAAATGACAAGGCGGCAAGGCCATTTTTGTTAGCTCGCCCACATTCCAAGCGCTAACAATTAAGCGACGCGAATCCGGATTAGTTTTTATTTGTTGAATAAGCTGACTCATCTGATCAATCGCTTGATGATCGGCTGTTGGCCAAGAACGCCATTGTTTACCGTAAACAGGCCCTAAGTTGCCTGCCGCATCGGCCCATTCATCCCAAATAGTGACTTGATGATCATTTAAGTAGCGAATATTGGTATCGCCACGTAAAAACCACAGTAATTCATAAATGATGCTTTTTAAATGTAATTTTTTGGTCGTGACGAGCGGAAAACCAACACTCAAATCAAAACGCATTTGATAAGCGAAGGTACTGAGTGTGCCGGTGCCCGTCCTATCGGTTTTGGCTTGTCCCATATTAAGAATATGTTGTAAAAAATCCAAATAGGGTCGCATCAAAGTTACTCACTAAAACACCAAAGTCTAGCCTATGTTTAGCCAAAATTGAAGCAATCCCTATTCTGCGATACTATACTCGCCGCACATGGGTTTTTGTCTGTGATGCCGCTCGATATTAAAGACGTAATTTCGTCTCTTTAAGGTATCCATTTACACTCTAGTATTTTCTAGCTCTTATTAAAATTATGCGAATTAATCTCTTTGGTGCAGGTTATGTAGGTTTGGTCACAGCGGCTTGTTTGGCTGAGCATGGAAATAAAGTGCTTTGCATTGATATTGATCAAGAAAAAATAAAGCGCTTACAATCAGGAGAATGTCCGATTCATGAGCCCGATTTGCCTGCTTTATTACAAAAAAATTTAAGCGCTGGACGACTAAATTTTAGTACAGACCCTCAACAAGGCATTGAGCATGGTTTTTATCAATTCATTACCGTAGGCACGCCTCAAGATGAAGATGGATCAGCGGATTTAACTTATGTTTTAGAGGTTGCAGAATATATCGGTAAAACGCTGCAGGAGCCCAAACTAATTATCAATAAGTCGACCGTACCTGTTGGCACTGCTAATAAAGTAAAGGCCATAATTCAAAAACAATTAGATCATCGTAACGTCAACATTGCATTCGATGTCGCTTCAAATCCTGAGTTTTTACGTGAAGGCGCGGCAGTGAATGATTTTATGCGTTCTGACCGAATTATTATTGGTACCGATAATAATTCGGCAGAAACCCATTTACGACATCTCTATAGGCCCTTTAATCGTGATAACGATCGTTTAATCGCTATGGATATTCGCTCTGCCGAACTGACCAAATATGCAGCCAATGCATTTTTAGCCACCAAGATTAGTTTTATAAATGAAATGAGTCAGTTAGCAGAACGTTTAAATGCGGACATAGAGCAAGTTCGCATTGGTATCGGCTCCGATCCTCGTATCGGTTATCATTTTATTAATCCAGGATGTGGTTATGGTGGCTCTTGTTTTCCTAAAGATGTAGTAGCTTTAGAGGCCACCGCAAAAACAGTTGATTATCAACCTCGACTATTAAATGCTGTACATCAAGTTAATGATGCACAAAAAAAACTTTTATTTAGCAAAATTTCTCAATACTTTAAAAATGATTTACATGGAAAGATAATTGCCCTCTGGGGTTTGTCCTTCAAACCAAACACGGACGATATGCGCGAAGCACCTAGCAAAGTGTTGATTGCGTCGGCTTTAGCTGCAGGAATGAAAATTCAAGCATTTGATCCCGTCGCGATGTCCGAAGCCGCACGTTTGTATAAGAGTGAAACTAATTTTAGTTGTTGTGATAGCCCAGAAGAAGCTTTAATTAATGCAGATGTTTTAGTAATAATCACTGAATGGAACATCTTCTTTAATCCTGATTTTCAACTCATCAAACAACATTTAAAAGAACCCGCTATCTTTGACGGAAGAAATCTTTATGATCCAGAATGTTTAAGGCAATTGGGAATTAAATACTATGCCATTGGTCGCGGGGAGCATTTATAACATGAAAAAAATTACCAAAGCTATTTTCCCGGTTGCGGGTCTTGGTACACGTTTTTTACCCGCAACAAAAGCAAGCCCCAAGGAAATGTTGCCTATTGTGGATAAACCTTTAATTCAATATGCAGTAGAAGAAGCGATTGCTGCAGGAATTACTGAACTTATTTTTATAACAAGCAGTAGCAAACGGGCTATTGAAGATCATTTTGATTCGAATTATGAATTAGAAGCCAAGCTAGCCGAAACAGGAAAAAAAGATTTGTTAGCTATTGTGAAAAATATCTTACCGAAAGGAGTTAGTTGTGTTTATCTACGCCAACCGGACACATTAGGCTTAGGACATGCTGTTTTGTGTGCGCGACCTCTTATTAATGAAGAGCCATTTGCTGTTTTACTTGCCGATGATTTGATTGATTCCACTATCCCTTGTTTGAAGCAAATGTTAGATATCTATCAAGAAAAACAGAATACTATCATTGCTGTTCAAGCTATAACTCCTGAAGAAAGTGAACAGTACGGGATAATCGGTTATAAAACTAAAGAAGGTAGACTGAGCCAGATTAACACTATTGTAGAAAAACCTAGTCACAAACAAGCCCCTTCCAATTTAGCTGTGGTTGGTCGTTATATTCTTACTTCAACTATCTTCCCTTATCTTTCGCAGACATCTATTGGAAAAAATGGAGAAATTCAACTAACTGATGCAATCGCTCGACAGCTTAAAGACGAAGTAATGTATGCTTGGGAATTTGAAGGTATACGCTATGATTGTGGGAGTAAGTTTGGTTATTTAAAAGCAACGATCGCCCATGCTATAAAACACCCAGAAACTAAAAACTTATTTACTCATTATTTAAAGACTTTGAATAATAAACTTGATTAATCCTTTGGCCAAAAAAAAACGAAGAAGGATTGATACCTCTTCGTTTTAAAGTTTATGCTTATGAAAGCATAATTTTTAATTTTTCACCTGGCTTGAGAAAATCGCCATCAAGCTTATTCCAAGCTTGTATCTTCTTAACCGATACATGGTAGTGCTTAGCAATACCTGTTAGCGTATCTCCACTTTTTACCAAATGGATTTGCTGCGAACTTGGCTTAGTTTGATTACTCACTAACTGCACAGGACCATGCTTGCCTTTTGATCCAGCTTGTTTTAAAGCAAACTTATTATCATTAGGTTGGGCCTTGCCTACCTTATAGTTCGAGCTTGATGCAGTAACTAATTGTTGTTTATACAACGCTACCCTATCAATAGGTAAAGCAAGCTGACCACGTTTAATCGCAGCCGAAGTACTTTTCACCCCAGGATTCAATTCCTTTAAATCCGCAACGCGCATACCTGCTAATTTAGCGACATGAGTTAAACTCATGCTATTTGCGTCAACTAACTCTAAATAAGGCTTAGCACTCACAGGAGGCAAACTCACGCCATACTTATCTGGATTTTTAACAATCGCAGCTAACGCTAATAAACGCGGAATATAAGAACGTGTCTCAGATGCCAATGGCAATGCCCAGAAATGGGTATTCTTATCCTGCTGCGTATTATGGCGAATCGCATTCTGCACGTTACCTTCACCCGTGTCATAAGCCGCTATGGCCAATAACCAGTCGCCCCCGAAGAAGCTTTTTAAATAGGTAAGGTAATTTAAGGCCGCATTGGTCGAGCTACTAATATCTCGACGACCATCAAAACCTCTATCTTGATGAACACCATACCCTTTAGCGGTAGTGGTCATTAACTGCCATAAACCAGCCGCGCCGGAAGACGAGTTAGTTGCTGAGGGATTATAACCACTCTCAATAATAGGCAATAAAACCAATTCTGTAGGCAAATCACGCTTTCTCACCTGCGCATATACATAGTAAATATAAGGCGCAGCTCGATTCACCGCATCTTTTAAATAGAGCGGGTTTTTAGCAAACCAACGGATCTGCTCTTGGACCTGAGGTTGGTTTTCCTCACGAGCTGATAATTGTAAATGGGCTCGAATAGGCTCCCAAAGTGTACCCTTCTCTACAGCGCTATACAGCGCTTTAGCATTTTGCGGAGCTAAACTACTACCGGTCGATTTCATAATAACGTTTTGATAGGTTTTACTATCCGTATCGTTACCCGCACCGCTGAGACCCATACCCCCTTCTTCAGAAGCAGGAAATTGCACACATGCAGTGACACCCACTGCTAGTATGAGTAGTGCGGTAAGTAATAATGTATAAATTTTAAGCATTTTATAAGTCATATTAAAGATCTTACGGGGACCGCTTAGGTAGGTCAAGATAAAGGGCTTACAAGAGCTAAATTAAACGTCTTTTTTGTAAGCTTTTAGCTTACATTTTAAGCAGGTATTTCTTACTCAAATACCTACATTTTTACATTGATTTTATGTATATAAGAAAATAAAAACCATGTATTTTAAGGTCTTTTTAGTCTTACCCTACCTATGCGATAATAAAAAAAGTGTTAAGATTCATCGACTATTACTTCTAACTGTTTTTAGCTGGATAACCCCTTTGAAACAGCATTACCTGGACATTGAAGATCATCGTTTAGCTAGTCTAATCCCTCATTATACTGGCCGCCACTTATTACAATTGAGCCCTCACTCTTTTTCAAGCTTATCTAGCAGCCCTATTATCCATAAAGTTACGGTTTCTTCGAGCCATAAATGTAAGTTAAATACCTACAAACAAGATTGCTATGATCTGGAAAGCTTATACACTCATTTACCGTTTGCCAATGATAGTATTAACCTAATTCTCATGCCCCATACGCTAGAAGTAAGCAAAAATACCGCACAAACCATACTTACAGAAGCTTGGCGAGTATTAGCCCCCAATGGCCATTTAATTATATTAGGTATCAATCCTGTTAGTTTATGGGGCCTATATCGGTTATGCTCAATTAATAAAAAACCTGATTGGGATGGTCGTTTTCACACAATCCAAACCCTTTGCCAATGGATACACTTTTTGGGGGGTGAAATTCAGCATAATGAGAGCTTTCTATTTAGACCCCCCTTATCCACCCCCCTAGGTATGTGGTTATTTAAGAAATTAGCTTGGTTAGAACGGATATCACCTTGGCTTATTCCCTATATGGGAGGAATTTATTTGATTATTGCTGTAAAACGAATAAAAAGACTCAATGGCCTAGGCTTAGTTTGGCAATTTCCACCAGTACTGAATAATAAGGTCTTGGCTCCCAATGCTCGAGGGCCCCACCATGCATAAAATCCCAAAAATAGAGATTTTTACCGATGGTGCTTGCCGAGGAAACCCTGGGCCTGGAGCCTGGGCAGCTCTCCTGCGATACCAGGGGAAAGAAAAAACCATTTCCGGTACCGAAAACCCTACTACTAATAATCGCATGGAGTTAATGGCGGCCATTCAGGCTTTAATGGCAGTAAAAAAACCCTGTCAAATATCACTCAGCACTGACTCGCAATATGTTCAAAAAGGCATTACTGAATGGCTGCCTCAATGGAAGCGACGAGCTTGGCTTACTGCCAATAAAAAACCTGTTAAAAATTCTGATTTATGGAAAGAATTAGCTATACAAGCTGAACGTCACCAAATCCGATGGGAATGGGTAAAAGGACATAGCGGCCATCCAGAAAATGACCGTGTAGACAGTTTGGCTAATGCTGCCTTAGATGAGCTGCTAAAATAATACTCTTCGCAATTGAACTTTTGGTTGTGTTACTGCTCAACTCGCAATCCTCATGTATGTTTAATACACTCTGGTTACTCGTTTTCCCGACGCCTTGCCAAAAACCAATTGCGGTGAGTTAAAATTTATCTCTCAATAGGGAATACCATAAATTATGGCTTTAGAGGACCTTTAGTCTTTAATATAATAAGCATCTAGCAAAGCACGTCGATAAACGAGTGGTGCCTTTATTTCATCTTCAAATTCAACATATTCCCAAGCATCTGCATTGTTCAACAAACGGCGTAATAAAAGATTATTCAATGCATGACCAGATTTATAACCACTAAATGCACCGATGAGGCTATGGCCTAATAAATAGAGATCTCCCACTGCATCGAGAATTTTATGACGCACAAACTCATCTTCGTAACGTAAACCATCTTCATTCAGTACCCTATACTCATCTACAACCACTGCATTATCAAGGCTTCCACCCAAAGCGAGCCGTACCTCACGTAATTTCTCATAGTCTGCCATAAAGCCAAATGTACGTGCGCGACTAACCTCTTTAATATAAGAAGTCGTGGAGAAATCAATACTTGCTTTTTGACTACGATTTTGAAAAAGTGGGTGATTAAAGTCAATTTCAAATGAAACCTTAAATCCATCGAATGGTTCAAAAGAAGCCCATTTGTCCCCTTCAGTCACTTTAATAGCTTGTTTAATTCGGATAAAGCGTTTTGAAGCGCTCTGTTCCTCAATACCTGCCGACTGAATCAAAAAAATAAAGGGTCCTGCGCTTCCATCCATAATGGGAATTTCTGAAGCGGTAATATCAACATACGCGTTATCAATACCCAAACCTGCCATAGCCGACATTAAATGCTCTATGGTCGCAACTCTGACACCATTTTTCAGTAAAGTAGTTTGTAAGGTAGTTTCACCGACATGTTCAGCACGCGCTTGAACTTCAACAATAGGATTAAAATCTATCCGTCGAAAAATAATTCCAGTGTTAATAGGTGCCGGTCGCAAGGTTAATATTGCCGTTTCACCACTATGTAATGTAATACCAGCGGCTTTAATAACGTTTTTTAAAGTACGTTGTTTCAGCGCACGTGATGTTTGAATTGAATTGTTTTTTCTGGACACCCTTAAGAAACCTCTTCTTGTCTTCGTAAAAAAGCCGGAATATCAAAATATTCAATATCGGTAACAGCATTATCTGCTGTGGACTTACTTGGTGTAACAACACCTTGTTTGCGTAACACTGTAGGACGCTCCAACTGATGATAATCTAAGCTACCGTCAGCTGCTCTAATAAGGCTTGAATCCTCTCCCTCATGGATTACCGTGCCTGTAGGAAGATGATGCCCTAGACCTGTTATCACTATTGTTACACGTAACTCGTCATTCATTCCTGGATCTATCACTGTGCCAATGACAACATTAGCGTCTTCTGAAGCAATTTCTTTAATCACTCCACCGACTATTCCAAATTCTTTCATTGATAAATCCGGTCCCGCAGTTATATTAACTAATACACCACGTGCACCTTTTAGATTGATATCCTTTAATAGAGGACTGCCGATAGCGGCATTTGCTGCCGATAGCGCTCTATCTGAACCCAATCCTACTCCTGTACCCATCATGGTCGTACCCATCTCAGACATTACGGTTTTAACATCCGCAAAATCCACATTAATTAGACCGGCACGTGTTATTAAAGCAGCAATTCCTTTGACAGCGCCAAATAATACATCATCTACCGCTTTAAATGCATCTAAAAAACTAACTTCATCGCCTAAAACATTCATTAACTTTTCATTAGGGATAGTAATCAGCGAATCGACATGCTGACTAAGTTGCTTAATTCCCTCCTCAGCTAAGCGCAAACGCTTCTTCCCTTCAATCTCAAAAGGCTTAGTTACGACTGCTACGGTCAAAATTTTCATCTGCTTCGCAATCTCTGCAATAACGGGTGCAGCACCCGTTCCTGTACCGCCTCCCATCCCTGCAGTGATAAACACCATATCGGCTCCTTCTAAAGCCGCTCTAACTCTTTCTCTATCTGCTTCGGCAGCAAGACGACCTATTTCAGGATTTGCTCCAGCACCTAAACCTTTAGTAATTTGTTGACCTAATTGTAATAAACAATTAGCAGAAGAGTTTTTTAGCGCTTGGGCATCGGTATTAGCGCAGATAAATTCTACTCCCGGAATATCTTGTGCCAACATATGTTCAAGCGTATTTCCACCTCCTCCTCCAACGCCAACAACTTTTATGACAGCATTTTGTAGAGGGGGATTGTGCGAATCAAATTTGGCACTCATAATTAACTCCTAAGAATTTCAGTATTATTTAAAAATTTTCGCATAACCAATTTTTTATACGTGCTATTTTTCTACCAAATAAAACATTAGGTTTTCTCTGTTCGCATTGTTGTTGATAGCCATATAATAATAAGCCTGTACTGGTTGCATACATTCCATTCGTGGTTACTTCGCTATTCCCAGTAATATATTGAGGATGACCCAGCCTTACGGGTAACTTAAAAATTTTCTCTGCTAATTCGACACTTCCACTGACATTAGAAGCACCACCCGTCAACACCACTCCTGCTGCAAGAAATTCTTCAAAACCACTACGATATAATTCGGCTTTCACTAAATGGAAAAGCTCTTCATAGCGTGGTCCTACCACTTCTGCTAAAGCACGTTTAGTCAGTGTGCGTCCAGGACGATCTCCCACTCCGGAAACTTCGACAAGTTCATCTGGATTGGCTAGTTCTGGTAAAGCACAAGCATGTCTTCTTTTTATTTGTTCTGCACTTTGTGTGGGTGTTCTTAAAGCAACGGCAATATCATTCGTGACTTGATCACCTGCAATTGGAATAACTGATGTAAAACGTATAGCACCTTCAGTAAATATAGCGATATCGGTGGTTCCTCCACCAATGTCTATTAAACACACACCCAACTCTTTCTCATCTTCTGTTAATACCGATTGACTCGATGCAAGTTGTTCTAAAATTATTTCCGTCACTTCTAAACCACAGCGTTGGATACATTTAATGATGTTTTGAGCCGCGCTAACTGCGCCCGTTACCATATGTACTTTAGCTTCTAATCGCACGCCAGACATCCCTATTGGCTCACGAATACCTTCTTGGCTATCAATGATAAATTCTTGAGGTAAAATATGTATTATTTTTTGATCCGCTGGAATAGCCACTGCTTTCGCAGCATCAATCACCCGTTCCACATCTGCATGGGTAACTTCTTGATTTTGAATCGCAACAATTCCATGAGAATTCAAACTTCGAATATGATTTCCAGCAATACCAGTATATACACTTCGAACAGGGCTGCCTGCCATGGCTTCTGCTTCACCCACAGCTTGCTGAATTGAATCAACGGTTGCATCAATATTAACTACAACACCTCGCTTTAATCCTAATGAAGGGTAAATTCCCATACCAATAATTTCGATACCATTGGGCTTAACTTCACCCACTAAGGCATTGACCTTGGATGTGCCAATATCTAAACCTACAATTAAATTCTTAATCGGTTTCTTTGCCATATTATTTCACCTTCAATTAAATTCTCTAGATCTTTTCAAACTTCATCATTTAACTTCATTGTTAGGATATAGCTCATTACTTTATTTTTTGTGAACCGAATTTTCCCCATAAACTCAAAACTCATTGCATTTGGAAAAAATCTATTGTTTTACATCATTAATAATTTCTAAGAAATCCGTTTCTTAAATTTTACTGCCATACCATGGGCATACCTGAGATCCACATAATCTACCATAGATACTTTACTTGCAATAACATCAGAATAAACATCTAACAAACGTTCTACTTGTATAGAAGGTTGACTCCGACTTAAATAAACTGTTAACCCATTATCTAATTTTAGATACCAATATTGTTGATCCACTAGTCTTAATAATTTAATTTTTAAGTTTAATTGTGCAAACATTGGATTCAGTGTGATATAGGTTTGTAATAAATATTTTTGTTGGCCTACAGGCCCTTCAAAAATGGGGAGATCTAATGCCCTAGAATCTCCATCTGGAATGAAAATATTACCTTGTTCATCTAATAAACCATGCTTTCCAATAAAAGCGATAGGTTTCTTAGTAATAAAACTTACCGCCAATGTATCCGGCCAAAATCGTTTTATGTTTACATTAGCTATCCATGGTAAATGTAAAATTTTTTCTTTTAACCCCTGGCTATCTAAACGAAAAAAACCTTTTGCAATAAATGGCAAAATAATTTGCTGCAAATGACTTTGTTTAACATAAGTTAAATCACCACTGATTTTAATGTTTTTAACAGGAAAGCAACTAGGATTGGCTAATTTTTGCCATAATAAAATTAAACTTAATATGAGTAATAAACTCAATGAAAACTTAAAAAACCATCCCTTTGAAGGCAATTGGGAACTTAAACGGGCCAATCTAGATTTATCGCGTTGCCTTTGGAATCGTTGGTTTTCAACTACTTTCCCATTTTTAACCATCGCTTAGCCATCAGAAATACAAGAAATCAAAGGGGATAATAATCTATATAGTGTGTTTCTGCCAGTTTTACTGAACTAGCTTAGCTTCATAATATTTAAGAGTATTCCGTTTCCTAAGAATTTGAAGAATATATCTCTGCAAGTTCGAACGAACTAAATTAATACTGAATACTGATAGATTCTTCGCCAAAGCTTTCACGCAGAGCCTTCAATAAATCGTCTTCAGGCTTCACTCTCCAATTATCACCTAAATTTAAATACACTTGTGTTTTTAATTCAGGGTGAGTGTAAGCAATACGCGTAAGACAAAGACCTGGACAAAAATTGCTCATTATTTTTTGCAAGTCATCAAGTAGTGCCGGCTTAATGACAGACTTAGAAAGTTTAATCAATAAGTTTTTCGCGTGACTTTCACGTGCTTCGCTGATATCTAAAATTTTTTTCGCTAATACTCGCGTATTCCCCGTAAATTCGTCTCGTTGGATCTCTCCTTCAATGATTAATAATTTATCTTTATTCAGCTTTTCACGATATTTGATATAGGTATCACTAAATAAGGTTACTTCTAAACGTCCGCTTGCATCCTCCAAATTAAGTACAGCCATACGATCCCCACGTTTGGTCCATAATGAACGAATAGTCAGTACCCAACCAGCGATAGTGATAGATTGACCCGCTTTGCTAGTTAATTCACTTAAGGACGTCGAAATGAAGTGAGCTAATTCGCTCGTATAATTTTCTAAAGGATGACCACTTAAATAAAAACCTAAGACTTCTTTTTCAGCCTGTAAACGTTGCAATTTTGGCCAATCTTCCTGATTCACCATTTGGCTTGAATAAGAGACCATATCTAGGCCAAAAAAATCTTTTTGACCTGAAACTTTTGCCAGTGATCTTTGATCCGCCGCTTGTAAAGCAGCTTCCATATTACCTAAAAGGCTGGCACGATTTATACCAAAACTATCTAAGCTACCCGAAAAAATTAAGGCTTCTAAACTTCTACGATTTAGTTTTTGCAAATCCACACGATGGCATAAATCAAATAAATCACTAAATTTTTGTTGTTGACGCTGTTCTATGAGCATTTCTATTGCCCCAGCTCCCAAACCTTTAATAGCACCTAAGCCGTACCGAATCGAACCTGTCGTATCTTCAACTGTAAATTTATAGTCGCTATGATTGATATCGGGTGGCAATATAGTCAATTTCATTGAACGACATTCTGCAAGAAAGGTCACTACTTTTTCGGTATGATCCATATCGGAGGATAATACTGCGGCCATAAATTCTGCGGGATAGTGCGTTTTTAACCACGCTGTTTGATAAGAAACTAAAGCATAGGCCGCTGAATGCGATTTATTGAATCCATAGTCTGCAAATTTTTCCATTAAATCAAAGATTTGATTTGCTAAACGAAACTCAATATTTTTCTGTTCTGCACCTTTTATAAAAACTGTTCTTTGCTGCGCCATCTCCTCTGCTTTCTTTTTCCCCATAGCACGACGCAATAAGTCAGCAGCCCCTAAAGTATAACCTGCAAGTACTTGTGCAATTTGCATTACTTGTTCTTGATATAAAATAATTCCATAGGTAGGACTCAATATTGGCTCTAAAAAAGGATGATCATACTGCACTTGTGCACGTCCATGTTTACGATTAATAAAATCATCGACCATGCCTGACTGTAATGGCCCTGGACGAAATAAAGCAACTAAAGCAATGATTTCATCAAAACTATCGGGCCGTAATCGTTTAACGAGATCCCGCATCCCTCGAGACTCTAATTGAAATACAGCAGTCGTATTACAGGTTTTTAATAAAGCGAAAGTGCTCGCATCATCAATAGAAATGGCAGTGATATCTAATAAGGATTCTTCTGGTGACTTTTTTGCATTAATTGCTTGAACCGCCCAATCAATTATGGTCAAGGTTCGAAGGCCAAGAAAATCAAATTTAACTAAGCCAACTTTTTCAATATCATCTTTGTCAAATTGAGTAATGCAGTGTATTCCGCCTTGCTCACAATAAAGTGGTGTAAAATCTGTCAGTCTTGAAGGTGCAATAACTACTCCACCCGCATGTTTACCGACATTACGAATTAATCCTTCCAATTTTTTTGCTAAATCAATTAATACTTTTACTTCATCTTCATTTGCATAACGATATTTTAGTTCATCTTCTTGATCAAGCGCTTTTTCCAGCGTAATACCTAACTCAAAAGGAATTAGCTTGGCAATTTTATCCACCATACCATATGGGTATCCTAGAACACGCCCTACATCTCTAACTACTGCTCGAGCGGCCATACTTCCATACGTTATAATTTGCGAAACTGCATCACGCCCATAACGTTCTGTTACATAATCAATAACCCTATCGCGTCCTTCCATGCAGAAATCAATATCGAAATCCGGCATAGAAATTCGTTCTGGATTTAAAAAGCGTTCAAAAAGCAAGTCATATTGCAAAGGATCTAAACCTGTAATTTGCAAGGCATAAGCTACTAAAGATCCCGCTCCAGAACCTCTACCAGGTCCCACCGGAATTTGATTTTTCTTTGCCCAACGAATAAAGTCAGCAACAATAAGAAAGTAACTTGCAAAACCCATCGAATTGATCACTTTGAGCTCAGAATGCAGTCGTTCAAAATAAATTTTTTCAAATTCCTTGACGTTAATGCACGGCTTCTGTACCTCTTCCTTTTCAACCATCCCAACTAACTTGGTTTCTGTATTCTTAACCTGAGATAAACCTAAAACTTTAGAGCGCTTCTCTAAACATTGTACTAAACCTTGTTTTGCTTCTTGTATTAAGAAATTTTCTGCACTCATTCCTGCTGGAATAGGAAAATTAGGCAAAAAAGATGCTCCCAATTCAATTTCTAAGTTACACCGCTTAGCAATTTCCACCGAATTAGTCAATGCAGATGGAATATCAGCAAATAAAACAAGCATTTCTTCTATAGAACGAAGATATTGTTGCTCGGTATAAATCTTAGGACGTTTAGGATCATTTAAGGTATATCCGCTATTAATGCAAACTCTAGCTTCATGTGCTTCAAAATCTTCAGGTGAAATAAAGCAAACTTCATTGGTTGCTACGACTGGAGCATTATATTTTTTTGCTAGTTCAAGAGCTGACCCGATGTATTCTTCCTCTAAGGGTCGGCCTAAACGTTGTAACTGTAAATAAAAACGATTTGGGAATAGAGTTAGCCAAGAATGTAAAACTTCAGCTGCTAAGGGTTTATTATTCTTTATTAAACAAGATGCAATTTCTCCTTCTCTTCCTCCTGATAATACGATTAAGCCCTCAGAATTATTTGCAAACCAACTTTTTTGGAGAATTGGTTTGCCTTTTTGTTGATTCTCTAAATAGGAACGCGAAATTAATTGAATTAAGTTTTGATAACCTAGTTGATTTTGGCAAAGTAAAATTAATTGAAATGCGGGATCGGATAATCGATCATTTTTTATCCAACATTCTGCTCCAATTATAGGTTTGATCCCTTTTTTTATTGCTGCCTGATAGAACTTAATTGTTGCAAATAAATTTGACAGATCCGTTACGGCAATAGCTGGCATAGAAAGCTCATCCGCTCTTGAGACAAGCTTATCAATATGAATCAGGCCATCGCTCAAAGAGTATTCTGTATGTAGGTGGAGATGGATAAAGGATGGCATATATTCTTCGCACTTGAATTTTTGTCGGTGTTGACCCTCAATTCGCAATTCTCTTGGTTCGTACGACTTGCTCGTTGCAGCACCTTACCAAAAAAACATACTGTGAGTATACCCCCGATCAACGCGCCACAGAAACCTTGTGTTTTGCCAGAATCAATTTGAAAAGATCGCTTCAATAAACTTCTAGCGTTTTGCAAGAAAAAATACTAATTTTTCTTTTTCAAGTGCGCTTGAATTCTAAGATTCTAGTGCTTTATAGGTTTCTTTTAAGCTAAAGATTAAATAAGTATAAAGTATATCTAATTGCTGGGATTGGCCAGTTAAATAACAACGTAAAAAGTTTTTACATACGTAATTTAATCTAATCGCTCCAGCATAACAGGCTCCACCTTTTATTTTGTGTACTATGTTTTCAATAGTTTCCCAATCTTTTAACTGATAGGTCTTTTCAAGCTCTTGTATATGGCCAGGGATAGATTCTTTAAACATTTCTATAATTTCATTGAACAAATCCATATTCCCGCTCAAATTTTTAAGACTAATACTTTTATTATAAATAGGATATGAATTTATAATATCGAGTAAATTAGCTTTCTCTATGGTTAAATTGTTTTCCTCGTTGTATTCATGTTGAATAGCTTTAGATTGTTTTAACAAAGGGTTAAATTCAATCACATTAATGTTTTTATCTTGAAAATACTTATCTAGTTTTTTTATTTTTTCTTTCGTCAGAGGTTTTAACCATACTTCATTAATGCCGGCTGCTAAGCATTCTTCCTTAAATTTATTTTCTCCATGAGCTGTTAAAGTAATAATTGGAGTCACCGGTTTTTCGTTAATACGTTCCCAATAACGGTATAAAACAGCAATTTCACTCCCACTAAGACCAGGCAAACCCAAATCAGTAATAATTAAATCAAATCTATGATTTTTGGCAAACGGTAGTGCTTCTTGCATAGTTGATACCACTGTCAGATTATATCCAGCTTGCGTGAGTAACTCTTTAGAAAATTTAATCGTTAAAAGATCATCTTCAATCAATAAAATATTTTTTTTAATTGGCTTTTTTGAGAATTGTGTTTGTTGCAACATCATCTTTTTTACTTCAGGTGATTCATTAGGTTCTAAAAAGACAAAAGGTTCAGAATTTTTATTTTTAAATTTTAAAAGTTTATTTTTTTTTGCAAAATTCATAAACAAAGTAAATGAAAAGCTAGTACCTACGCCCACCTCGCTTTTTACTTGGATTTCGCCACCTAATAAATTAACAAATTTTTTCACTATGTAAAGACCAACACCATAACCATAACCTTGCGTTTGATTATTTTTTTCAAAACTAGGTGTTATTCGAAAAAAAGGATCAAATACTGATTTCAATTTATCCGCAGGAATCCCTACCCCTGTATCGCTAATCGTAAACTCAATATACACACCATCTGATTGATGTGGTAATAATACTAATTCTTTAATAGTTACTACAACTGTTCCTTGTTCAGTAAATTTAATCGCATTAGTCGCTAGATTTAGTAAAATACGTTCTAATTTATTTTGATCACTTATTATATTCTCGGTGGAGGAAACGTCTAAATTAATCTGTAATGTAATTCCCTTAGCCTTTACTGAAGGTAATAACAAATTTTGCAGAGACTCTGTTAAATCTGGTAAAGCAAAGCTATTCATTTTAAGCTGTGCTTCGTTAGCTTTTTCTAATGAAGCCACATCAAGAACGTTGTTAAGCAAACTTAATAATTGATTACTGGCATTATACATTAAACGTAAATCATTTTTATTTTCCAATTCTTTTAAACGTTGCTCGAGTAATTGAGATAAACCGATGATGCCTGTTAAAGGGGTTCGAATATCATGACTCATATTCGCAAGAAACTCGGTTTTAGCTTGATTTGCCGCATCGGCTAATTTTTTTGATTTTTTTAATTTTCTTTGCGTATTTTTAAGTTCTGTAATATCAATAGATACTCCTAACACACCAATTATTTTTTCAGATTTTCCTCTTAAAGGCGATTTCTGGGTCAAAAATATATGCATAGTATCGTCAGATAACTTAGCTCTTTCTTCAAAACTAACCATTTGATTATTTTGCATCACAAAGCGATCATTTTCCTGTATTCTTTCAGCTTGATCTTTCCAAGAAAAATCAAAATCCGTTTTGCCGATAACTGCTTTAGAATCAGAAAATCCTGTTAATTCGGTATGTAATATACTTCCACCCAAAATAACACTATTAGTATCTTTCCAATAAATACTAGCAGGGACATTTTCAATAATATTATTTAAATATATATTTAATTTTTCATTTTCTTCCCATAAATATTGATTAAAGTCCTTGAGCGATGGATTAATTTCACTAAAAATAGTTATCTCTTCTTTTTTGGACATGATTGAAATACATTGAATTAATACAGGCTCCTCCTGATCATTAGATACTTTATGATAAATAGCGGAAAAACACTTATCTTTATTTTTATAACTTTTAGTAAAGAGATCATTAACTATCCTTAAATAATCGCTCACAAAAATATTTGATATCGGCTTATCAATTAACTCAGCTAAAGAATTAATATTTAGTGAAGAAAAAAAGTGAAGATTACCTCCTTTAAAAGATTTTTTTTTACTATCTAACCAGTAAACTGAAAAAGGTAATGCATTCAAGATAAGTCGGAAATTCATCACACTAGCTCCTCAAAAATTACCTTTATCATTATTTTAGTTTTGATTCCGTAAAGTGGAAATGAAGTTAGAATCATTAGTAATTGCAGTTAAAGGAGTTGTAAAAAACTTAGATTTGGCGACTGGACCTAACTTTTTATCAAGGTTATTTAAGCATTTTTTTGGACTGAATTCATTAACTTTATCTGAAAATAATTCAACTAAGGAATTTTCATCTACTTTCTCTAGAATATCGTAATGGGTAGCGTTGATTTTTCTACTTTCAAATTGTTCTACATCTAAAAAATTGAGTAAAAGATTATTTTCATCTTGATTATGCATTTCTGTAAATTTATCATTTAAAATTGTAGCTTTTAATAAAAAAACAGGTGTGAAAGTAAGTTTCCTTGGTTTAAATTTAAATCCAATTTCTTGATGATGTTCACATAGCTTCTCAAGTGCATCCAATATCCTCGAAGAGTTTTCAGAAAAATTAGCTTTCTCCCTTTGCTCTTTACAATAAATTAAAACTTCTCTTTTTAAATCATTTTGTTTTAACTCGGATATACAAGAAACTACCCATGTATCGATTAAACAACAAAACTTTAAGTTTTGTGGATTTTCTGATGTAGACTCATTTTGAGCAGCCATTTCTAAAGCTAACATACCGCCGAAAGAATAACCAACTAAAATAAAAGACCCTTGAATTTCATTAATTATGAGTGAAAGATAGTTCCGCGCCATCTCTTGCATAGTTAATAGTTTTAACTGGTTGCTATCTAATAATGGATCTTCGATACCATAACAAATGTTATCAAATTTTACCTGCCCAATTAATTTATCAAAGCAACTTAACCCCCCTCCTGCTGGATGTATAAATACAATGGATGGTAAATTGTTATCGCCACTTTTTAAAATTCGAAGTGTTTCATTTTTAGTGTCATTATTTAGCTTCTTAGTTAATAAATCTGCCAATTTTTCAATGGTAGGATTCATAAATAACTCATTGACTGTAAAGTATATTTTCTCCAAATATTTTTCTAATTTTTCTTTTCGGTATTCATCCTGTTTTTCTTTGTAAGCCTCTATAAATCTTAATTTAAATTTAGCATTAAATTTATTAATTATTTCCATTTTTTTAATAGAATCAGTAACAATTCTAAAAATATTAAATTTTATATCATCTGGAAAACTATTTTGCAAAGCTTTACGTATTTTAAATTCATTCTTTTCATTATCAGTATTAACCAAGCAATCTCTAATTATTTCTAAAAGTTCTTGTTGATATAATGTACTTGTAGTAATAATTTTTTCTGAACTATCATTAAATTTTAGTTCAATTCCTATAAATTGCTTTGTATCTACTTTTCCATTAGCATTAAGTATGAAATTATCCACTCGTTTGTAATATGAAGGAAACTTGTAATATTCTAGGAAATTACTCAAATAATCGTCAAATTCTTCTTTAGTAGGTGGTATGGATTCTTTATCAGCCAATGTATAAAAAGCTACTAATTGATTAGTACCATCGCTATTACTAATTGATACATGAACTTGTTTTATAAGTGGATACTGTAATAAGCAATTTGTTACTTCTTCTTCAAGCGGAATAAGTGGATACTGTGATAAGCAATTTCTTATTTCTTCAAGCGTAACAAGATATCCGTTAATTTTAACTTGATCGTCATTACTTCGGCCGATAAACATTATTTCTGAGTTTTTGGTAGTATATTTGACTAAATCACTCGTTAGATAACTTCTCTTACCTTCATTCTCCGTGAACTTTTCTTGATTTAATTTCGGGGAATTTAAATAACTTCCTACTCCATTTCCGCTGATGCATAACTCACCAATACCACCTAAGGGAGTTATGCTAGCAAACGGAGTTCGGATTTCGACAGCCGTTTCATTAATAGGAGAGCCAATCAGGGTTGTGTTATAATTATTTATTGTTTGCTTATCAAAAGTGTGAGTTAGTGCAAAGATACTAGTTTCAGTGGGTCCATATCCATTTATAATGTTGGGATGTTTTTCTAAGCTTAAAACGTTTAATATAGATTTTTTCTGCACGACATCACCACCGACCATCAAATAATTTAAACTTTTGAATAAATCTGGTTGATAATTAGCATAAGCGTCAAACAACCCTGCTGTTAACCATAAAATAGTAATATTTTCATCTTTTAACTTTTTTCCAAAAGAATTTATATTTAAAAGAGTAGCTTTATCAAAAAGAATTAAACTGGCGCCATGACACCATGCGAGCCAACATTCAAGTTGTGCAGCATCAAACGCTTGATTTGCTGTCTGTGCTATTTTATCTTCCCGTGAAACCTGGATAAAATTAGGTGATTCCACCACGCGAAGAATCCCTTTTTCCGGCAAAAAAACCCCTTTTGGCACGCCTGTAGATCCTGAAGTATAAAGAACACAGAATGTATTACTAGTTTTAACAAGATTAGGTATTTTTTCATCTAAGGTAACAAACTTATTAATAGCATTAATTGGAATTAAATGAGCGGAAAAATTTGCATCAAACAGATTTCTGGTATCATCATCTACTATAAAAAACTTAATATTTGCAGCATTGATAATTAATTTCAGTCGTTCATTTGGGCTTTCTTTAGAAAGCGAGATAAAAACAGCGCCAATTTTTAATATCGCTAATTCTGCTATAAAGAAAGAATGATTAGGATCTAGAAAAATTCCTACATAATTACCTGATTGTACTCCTGCTTTTGTTAAAGCTCGCGCTAAATTCGTTGATTGATGATCCAATTCTTTATAACTAAGACTTATCTCGCCACAACAAAGAGCTGTATTTTCAGGATATTTATCAACATTTTGTAGAAATTTACCCACTAGACTCATCTCTTCGAAATCAAGTTTTGGACCTTGACCTAAGCTAATTAATTGTTCTCGTTCTTCATCACAAACCACCGATATGTTTTGTAGTTTCTGATTAGGATTTCTACAAACATTTTTAATGGTATGTAAAAAATTTTTCCCAAAAGCTTCTATAAAAGTTAGACTAAACAAATCTTTCGCATATTCAACGACAAAACTAAGACCCTGTGTATTTTCTTGAGCGAAAAGTGTGAAATTACCAAAGCGACATGTCTTTCGCATGTCAAAGATAATAGGTTGCTCGGGTAGTTCTAGTTCTGCTATTTCTTCATTCAGTTTTAACGTAGGAATTGAGTAATTTTGATAAACAAGTGCTGGACTCGTTAAAATATCTTTTATCTGTTGATCTTGTAATATTTCCTGAATTTTACTAAAAGGGATATCCTGAAACTCATAACTATCTAAAAATTTTTTATTGACCTGCTTAAGATATTCATCAAATAACATATTTTTATCTAAATCAAATTGCAAAATTAATATGTTAACGAAGAAGCCAACCATTTTGTCAAAAGAAGAATGCCCGCCTCTTCCATTAGTGGCTGTTATCAATGTAATATTTTTTTGGAAAGTGTAAGCGGCAACTAACAGACCGAACAAAGCGTTAACTGCAGCAAAACATGTAACGCCATTTGCCTTAGCCAAAGCTTTTAAATTGGACAAATCTTTTGCAGATAAACTAAATCTATATCTACTAGCTGTTTGTTTTATAGCTGGTTTAAATGATAGTACTTTTAGATCATTAGGTAAGTTTGTTACTGTCTTTATTTTGGAAAGCGCATTCTTCCAAAAATTGTAGGCTGCAGACTGATAAGCTTCATCTGCGAATTTTCTACGTTGATAGTTAATAAACTGCTGATATTGCGGTGGATCGTTGAATTCAAATATCGACACTAAGGAGTGTTCGTATAATTTTGATACCATATCTAAGCAATTTTTATGAGAAATTGCATCATAGATCGCATGATGCGGCTGAATAAAAATATGATAATTATTATCTTCAAAAATAACAATGCGTATTAGAGGAGCTTTACTTTGCATAGTCCAGGGTTTGCTAATTTTATCCTGTATAGCTTCCTCTAATGTTCTTCCTCCTAGGTCTTCTACTTGAAAATTTAATTTTCTTTCTTCTGGTTTTGAGACAAATTGCTTTAATTTTCCATCTTTTAAACTAAAGGATGTTCCAAATGCATCATAAAGCCGTATCACTTGCTTAAAAACTAACTTAAAATGTTTAATATCAATTTGTTTACTAACTTTGTAACACGCAAACATATGAAAATTGGCACTATTGATAGATGTTTCTTGTTGTTCAGCTAACCAAAGCCTTTCCTGCTGAAATGAAACAGAACCTTGTTCATAAATATTTTCTTTTTGAGCAACCTTTTTTGAAGTTTTTTTTAGTTCTTCAAGATATGTAACTAAACTAGAAGCCGTTGTTTGTGGATTTAATAAATAAGTAATTTCAAATTGTCCACTATCATTCTCAATGGTACAGTTAGTAGATATTAAATATCCACGTAATTCAGTTGCACCAATTGAATCTAAACCTCTTTCTATCAATGACTTGTCTTGTGCCTCTTTGCTTAACATTTTATTACATAAAAGTGTTACCTTTGTTTCTATTGATTCTATTGATTTAAGACATTCAATATCAAAGAAAAACTCATTTAATAATTTGTCTAAGGATTCAGTATATTTTTGCACTATGGCTATAGATTTGTAATATTTATTTCTTTTCCCTAGCTTACTTTTATTTACTTCTGCATGTTCTATCGATTTTCCTTGATCATGTTTATAAGCTGATAATGTCATTCCAACTACATTCAAATCTTTCAATCTACTTGATGAAAAATTAATTTCTTTTTCATCCTGATCTAAAAGATTTATATTATAAATTTCGGGTTGAGAAAATTTATTTTTTATTAATATATCTAAAAAATTACTAGCAAAAATATTTTTTTCCGTTTTTTTAAATTTTATTTTCATTGTTTCTAAATTATGTTCAACAGCAAAATTTGCGATATGTTTAATTAAAGTATTTTCGATACCCATTTTTCTTGTAAATGCCCTACAAC
>X36_Agile_Frog__coassemble_14_pt1 | contig 57028 bp, 46 predicted proteins | sample X36_Agile_Frog__metabat2_low_PE_001 | metagenome-assembled genome bin X36_Agile_Frog
GGTTAATTATTTTATGAAACTTTTTTTATTATCTGAAACTGGCTTTTATGGGCACGTTATTCTTTGATAAGAGTACTGCAGATACCTGTCTAAGAGTTGAAGATTTTAAACACGGTTGTTACGAATATGGATGTTTTTATTTTGAAGGTGATTCAATTCCTACTTCAGAGATAGCCATAGCATCTAAACCTGTAAATTTTACTGGGGCTCAATTTGTCAAAGATAATCTAATGGGAAATGCTCAAGAGTACGGAACCATTGGTTGTAATTTTAAAGCAAAATCAGGAGCAGAATTTACGTTTTTTTATGACAAAGATAATGCAACAATCTCATCATCAAATTGGAAACAAAATAAAGGAAAAGATGATCGCTTTGATTGTAAATCTGAATCTAATGATGTTAATAATTGTCCCTTTAGATTTATAAAAAATAACTAAAATTTGTATTCAACAAATATGTGAAGAGTTCCTTCATATATTTGTTTGAATTTATAGATCTGAATCGTGAATGTGCTAGAAAAAAAGGCATGACACTCATAATTTCCCAACGTTCCAATAGCCCTTAAAAAATAATCCGGAATTCGATAAGCATCTTTACCAATTAGACATTTAGTTGAAAATTTGTTTGCAAAGCTGAAGCATTTTCGCAGCATTGCTATTCAATTTGAAAAATTAGCTCGGAATTTTAAGGCCATAGTTTTTATCGCCTGTACCTTTATTTGGCTTAAACTGAAATGAGGACACGCCCTAATATAATTGGTACTGGTCTAAAGAACTTCAGCTTGTTAAACTAGAGCATCAATTTTATAAAGGCGCAAGGTTTATGTATTTAATAAAGGGAAAGCAAAGCGGTCTTACTTTACTTGAGCTCATGATAGTTATTGCGATTATTGGTATCTTGGCTGCGATAGCCATACCTAGTTATCAAAATTACAGTAATCGAGCTAAATTTGCTGAAGTTATTCAATCAACAGCACCGTTCAAATTAGCAGTCACTACTTGTATGCATGAGCATGATAATTTAGTCGCTTGTGGTACGCCTGGCCAAAATGGAATTCCTGATAATTTTAAAGCTGAAAATCAAACTAAAGGCTATGTAACAAGTGTAGAAATAGGTAAAAATGCGCAAATTATTGCGACATCGCAACGGATTCGTATGAATAAAATTGATCACTTCACCTATATTTTGACGCCTATTTATCAAACAGATGGTCAATTACGTTGGGATGTTGGTGGTACTTGTGTACAGTCGAGTTTGTGTAAAGCAGATTAATTAGAATTTAGGAAGTTTCTTTTTGATTTTGACTATACTGTAGGTCCTTCAAGCATGTTATTCTAAACCTATTTACATTAAGACCAAACAGAGCCTTATTTGAGGCGTAAATAACATGACTGACTATAAGAACACCTTAAATCTCCCTCATACTCAATTTCCAATGAAGGCCAATTTGCCTCAGGCAGAGCCTGCTATTTTAAAGCAATGGTCTTCTTTGTTGCTATATAAAAAGTTACGTGAAAAAAATCATGGTAAAGCCAAGTACATTCTTCATGATGGACCCCCCTATGCGAATGGTCATATTCATATTGGGCATGCGGTAAATAAGATTTTAAAAGACATCGTTGTAAAAGCAAAAACTATGAGTGGCTTCGATGCTCCGTTTATTCCAGGCTGGGATTGTCATGGCTTACCTATCGAGTTAAATGTAGAAAAAAAAGTCGGGAAGGTCAATGATAAATTAACAGCCAAAGCTTTTCGACAAGCTTGTCGTGAATATGCTAGCCAACAAATCTCCATACAACGTGAGGAATTTAAACGTTTAGGCGTAATCGGTGATTGGCAACATCCCTATCTGACTATGGATTTTCAATTTGAAGCGAATATTATTCGCGCCTTAGGTCAAATTATTAGTCGAGGACATTTGCAACAAGGATTTAAACCTGTGCATTGGTGTGTTAATTGCGGATCGGCTTTGGCTGAAGCGGAAGTTGAATATGCCGATAAAATTTCACCTGCGATTGATGTGCGGTTTAGAGTCATTGATGAGGCTGATTTTTTAAGTCGAATTCCTAGCGAAATGGGTCATGGACTTATAGTTATACCCATATGGACCACAACTCCTTGGACTTTACCTGCTAATGAAGCGGTCGCACTCAATCCAGATATTGAATATGTGTTGATGCAAACCGATACAGAACGTTTACTAATCGCTGAGTCTTTATTAGCAAGTTGTATGCAGCGTTACCAAATATCGGATTATAAACGCTTAGGTAGTGCGACAGGAAAGGTTTTTGAAGGGATTATATTGCAACATCCTTTTTATCATCGACAAGTTCCTATTATCTTAGGCGAACATGTCACCACAGAAGCAGGTACAGGCGCTGTGCATACTGCGCCTGCGCATGGTATAGAAGATTATAGTGTGGCACAACATTATGGATTGCCATTAATTAATCCTGTGGGCGGCAATGGTTGTTTCTTACCGGGTACAGCACTATTTGAAGGAGAGCATGTTTTTAAAGTCAACCCTTTAGTGATCGATAAACTAAGGGAATTCAAAAATTTATTGAAAGAAGAAAATATTAAGCATAGTTACCCGCATTGTTGGCGCCATAAGACACCTTTAATTTTTCGAGCGACACCACAATGGTTTATTTCCATGGAGCAGCAAGGCTTAAAGGAGGATAGTTTAGCAGCGATTAAAGAGGTTAATTGGATTCCGCAATGGGGAGAAGCGCGAATTGATTCCATGATTAGCAATCGACCTGACTGGTGTATTTCAAGACAGAGAAGTTGGGGAGTTCCTATCCCTTTATTTATACATCGTTTATCTCGCGATCTGCATCCCAACAGCCTTAATTTATTAGAACAGATTGCACATCGTGTGGCAGAAATAGGAATAGATGCTTGGTATGATTTAAATCCAGAAGAAATATTAGGTAAGGAAGCAGAAGATTATGAAAAATTAACTGATTGTCTGGATGTATGGTTTGATTCAGGTGTAAGTCATTATGCCGTTTTAATGAAAAACCCTGCTTTGGCTTGGCCTGCGGATCTTTATTTAGAAGGTTCGGATCAGCATCGGGGATGGTTCCAATCTTCCTTATTAACATCCGTAGCGATGAACGGCCAAGCGCCTTATAAATCCGCGTTAACACATGGATTTACTGTGGATGAAAAAGGCCACAAAATGTCTAAATCTTTGGGAAATGTGATTGCACCAGAAAAGATTATACAAAGTTTAGGTGCGGATATTTTACGCTTATGGATTTCTTCAACGGATTATCGAAAAGAAATGGTTGTTTCGGATGAAATTTTAAAACGTACGGCAGAAGCCTACCGGCGGATTCGAAATACTATTCGTTTTTTATTAGCCAATTTACATGATTTCGATTCTTCGGAAGCTGTGCAAACTAACAAAATGTTGTCTTTAGACATTTGGATATTAGAACGAGCGAAACTTTTACAGCATGAGATTATCGATGCTTATGAGACTTTTCAATTCCATACGATTTATCAAAAACTACAACATTTTTGTATTAGTGATTTAGGTGGGTTCTATTTAGATATTATCAAAGATCGTCAATATACCTTACAAAAAAATAGTATCGCGCGACGTTCTGCCCAAACTGCACTTTTTTATATTGCTGAAGCCATGGTACGTTGGTTAGCACCTATTTTAAGTTTTACTGCAGAAGAAATTTGGCACTATCTTCCAGGGAAGCGCGAAGAGAGCGTTTTTTTAAATGAATGGTATTCTTTATCTTTTTCGTTTGCGGAAGATCCATTACAAACAATTTATCAAGAAACTGATCGGCAAACCTACTGGAATGAACTTATACAAGTACGCAATGAAGTTAATAAAGTTATAGAAAAATTACGCATTAGTGGTGATTTAGGCTCTTCGTTGGAAGCTGAGGTTGAACTATATGTTAAAGAAAATTCTCAACTTTATAAAATTCTTTCTGCTTTAAAGAGTGAACTTAGATTTGTATTAATAACTTCGGATGCAAAACTTTTGACTACGATGCCTCCACAACAGGCTTTATTATTGAAAATTAATGGTGAAGAATTAGGAATAAATGTTACTTCTACGGTAGGAAAAAAAACAAAATGTGCGCGTTGTTGGCATCGACGTGCTGATATAGGGCAAGACCCGGAACATCCTGAGATTTGTTTACGCTGTGTGGAAAATCTTCCCAATGGAAAAGGGGAACAACGAATGTATGTTTAAAAATCACAATTTTTTCCAACCTATTTAAACTATGCAACAAAGAAAGACATCTCAACTATCATGGCTTTGGTTAAGTGCATTCATTATTGTTCTCGATTATTTAAGCAAAGTATGGATGACACATTGGTTGGATCAAACGAGTATCATCCCAGTATTTCCTTGCTTAAACTTTATTTTGTCACGCAATTTTGGTGCCGCGTTTAGTTTTTTAGGTCAAGCTGATGGTTGGCAACGATGGTTTTTTGCGGCTATTAGTGCACTTGTGAGCGTTTATTTAGTGCGTATGCTATATCGAGGTGGGCTAAATAATTGGGTGGCTTGTGGCATTGCATTAATATTAGGAGGTGCTATCGGTAATTTGTATGATCGACTCAGCTTGGGTTATGTCGTAGATTTTATTGATTTTTGTATTGGTTATTGGCATTTTGCTACCTTTAATTTGGCTGATACAGCCATTTCTATTGGTGCTGTTATCTGGATCATTGCGAGCTATAAATCCGGTAAAAAATAATGATAGCGGTTACTAAAAATAGGATTATCAAAAAACCACTGGGCGTGTTTAGTTTAGCCATGATGAATGTTATTGCTGTTGATAGTTTGCGTTCATTACCTATTGCTGCTCAATTTGGTTATGCATTAATATTTTTTTATTTACTTGCTGCGTTGTTTTTTTTTATTCCGACCGCTTTAGTAACTGCTGAATTAGCCACCACTTGGCCGAGCACCGGTGGCGCATATATATGGATCCGTACTGCGTTTGGTGTCCGATGGGGTTGGTTTGCGATTTGGTTGCAGTGGATATACAACGTGGTTTGGTATCCAACGATATTGTCTTTTGTAATCGCTGCATTTGCCTATTTAATTGATCCACATTTGGTACAACATAAAATATATCTTTTAAGTACGATATTAATTATTTGGTGGTCAGTTACCGCTTTAAGTTGCTTAGGCTTACGAGTTTCGAGTTGGCTGAGTAGTATCGGAGCTTTAGTCGGCACTTTAATTCCTATGCTCTTTATGATCGTGTTAGCTATTATTTGGATTAAAAGCGCACGGCCCCTAGCGATACATTTTTCCTCCTATTCTTTTTTCCCGAGTCTGAATAATTTTAATAATTTGGCTTTTTTAACGACTATTATTTTTGGCCTGATGGGTTTAGAAATGTCAGCTGTACACGCAGGCGATGTACGTAATCCCCAGAAAGATTTTCCACGCGCCTTACTTTGGTCGGCAAGTTTAATATTGATAAGCTTGATAATGGGTTCTTTAGCCATAGCCCTTATTATTCCAGTAAATCAGCTTAATATACTGTCGGGTTTAACCGAGGCCTATGTTGCTTTTTTTAATAGTTATCATTTGCCTTTTTTTATACCGATTATTATTTCTTTAATTATTATTGGAAGTTTGTGCAGTATTTCAACCTGGGTAATAGGTCCTACGCGAGGCTTACTCATTGCTACCTACGAGAGTCAAATAACTGGGTTAAACTGGCTACTTAAGGTCAATCGATTTGGAGCGCCGGTCAGTTTATTACTATTTCAAGGGGTTCTCGTATCCCTATTAACCAGTCTTTTTATATTGATTCCTAGTGTAAATGAAACCTATTGGTTATTAAGCGTAATGACAGCCCAATTGGCGGTGTTATTTTATATTTTTTTATTTTTAAGCGCATTACGATTGCGATATAAAGAGGCGAGTAGAAATCGTGCCTATCATATTCCAGGAGGCACATGGGGGATTTGGATAGTCAGTACCGCAGGATTAATGGGTTGTTTTACTACATTTATACTCGGATTCTTCCCTCCGAAGGGTATCGAAGTGAGTAATCTATTAAAATTTGATATGATTTTGTTAGGCGGGTTACTGTTATTTTGCTTGCCGCCTATTATCTGCGCTGGATGGGCTTTAGCTAAAAAGAACTGAGAATAAGAATAGCTTTAAAGAGTAGTGACGTGTTAAGTTAGGGTGTATGTCAATAATTTTTAAAGTAATGAGCTATCGGGAAAGAATCAAAAAAATGCAGCTCCCGAGATTGGTAAAACTGATGTCCCCATATGGGTATCGAGAGATTGGTAAGTTCTAAATAATTAGAAGAGGTGACATCATTGTCAACTGATATTCTATCGTTAAACCAAATACCTGTTGGTATTTTTGAATGTGGTGCATAATTAGTTAACATACGTGCTTGATGTATAGCGCCAAGCCGATTTTGAACGACAAGTAATAAATAATCTATTGGTAAATTTAAAGCTAAATCAACAGCATCTAGCCCTGTCTCATCTAAGGGAACAGCTAGCCCTCCTGCCGCTTCAAGAATACGCCAATTGGTTTTAGGTAAGCTTCTAATTTTGCAAAGAATACTTTCTAGATTCAGTTTGCAGCTATCTTTGCGCGCTGCAGTCACTGGAGCAAGAGGTTTTGTAAATGAATATAAAGTAAAAGCTTGGCATTCCTTTTGATAGAGATGAGAACAATACTCAATAGCCGTTTCCGCATCGCCTTTTTGATTATTTGTTATACCTGTTTCAACAATTTTGACTACTTGAACAGTTTGCTTATGCGATGCAAGATAGTTGGCTAGGGCTCGACAAACCCATGTTTTACCGATTTCTGTATCATTGCCAGATATTAATATTGTATTCATATGCATTGCATTATGCGTAATGACTACAATACGCACCTATTCAAAAGGATCAATAAACGATTTTTTCCCGACGGGAGTGTCTACTATGGTGAGTGCATTGAGTGATATCATTTCGGGCTGAGGTGTCGTAATATCAGTTTTTCTAGACCTCTGCTTAATCGTAAACCTTTATTTATAGGTTAACAATTAAGACTGATAGTATATAGTGGCCAAAAATAGAAAACAAGCTAACACGTTATGCTTCAGACGACATACAGAACAATTAGTGAGATGGAGGCAGGATCCATATGATAAGTGCATTAGAAATTCATGGTGTCCCTATCGAATGTATTAATCAAGCGGCGATAAGCTATCATGTTCCAGCCACTTTAATTCTTTCAGTTTTAGCAGTAGAAAATGGCGCGAACGGTTCGGCGTTGCCTAATAAAAATGGAACTTTTGATTATGGACCCATGCAAATTAATTCAATTTGGATATCGAAAATTCGATTGTATGGTTATACTCAGCACCAATTACAATATGATCCTTGTGTCAATGTTAAGGTGGGGACTTGGATACTTAGTCAGCAGATTGCAAATGATGCAGCAAGCCCTTGGCGAGGAGTAGGCAGTTATCACTCACATTCCAGCCGTTTGAACCAGAATTATCAAATCAAAGTTTCTGAAGTATATCGATTATTGGCTAATTATTTATCTCATCCGAGTCACTCAACCTTACCAAAGGCTTAAGATTTAAATTTTTAACCTTAGATTAACATCGATATGCGAAAGTTTTTTTCTCTCTGTTTTTTGTTAAGTAGTCTATTTATAGAAAAGACTAAAAAAAAAATAGCTAACTTAGATAATGAACGTTTAGCGATTGGTTTTATTTCCATAATAGGCTTGGGGTTATTATTTCCTTTAGTTGTTATTGCTCCAGGTCTATTTGAGTCGGAATGGTTTTTAAATTTAATAATTATCCCCGCTGAGTATGGAAGTTTCCTAGCGGATGCGGGCTATTTTGGTCGATTATGGAATTTGCTTACAGCCCGTCCTTACGACAATAATAAGAAGACCAAGATTAGAAACTTCCTCAGTCAAGAAATCATAATCAATCGACCAATAGGGCGTGCTGAAAAAATATTTACTCCTATTGGCATGTTGTTAGGGGTTACTTTAGGAATTTTTTGCCTTTCTTTACATGCAATTATTCCATTCTGGGATGTCTTTTACTATTTTGCGTATATTTTGTTTATTTTCGGTTATGCTTGCACTTTAGGTGGTTTATTCAACCGTCTGGCTAGCTCGTTTGATGGAACACGCTTAAAACAGGAAAAAGTAGCGATTTTTGTAGGGTTTGTGTTAGGTCTATCAGTTGCATTAAGTTTATTTACTATATTAATCCTGACAGGAACCATGCCTTTTGTTGCAGTGATAGGTATTAGTAAACCGTTCATTGATCTTTTACTATTACATAAATTTCTTTTTGCACTACCGTTCGTATTAAGTTTGACGGGTATAACGACATCTTGTTTCGATTATTTTGCCAAAGCGTATTGCTTTTTAAAATATATTTGGAATACGAAAGATGAATTTGTTAATGAGCGCATAGGAGCGCATTATTATGAATATCAGAGTGCTTTTTTAGGTAATATTTTTGGTTGTTTGTTGGCTTCAGGTATCATCATAGGCTTATCCTTAACAGGAAGTTTAGTTGCAACGCCCATAGTTATTGCGGCTACTATTTTCGCTATCATTATTATGTGTAATAACGTATTAGCAGCACTGTTTACGAGGTTGGGTCGCCTTGTGGATGGAATTTTATGTATTTATAAAACGTCAAAAAAAGAATTTTATAAACAAGAGCTCTTGCAAAACAAATTTAGCTTCATCGATGTTAGTTATTTGACTTTAATAAGAAACCTTTCTTTAGTTTCTTTGCCCGTATCAATAAGTAATTCAGCTAAAGATCGAGACCTTAATGACAACGAAATTAAACTTAGATTAAAACGTACACAAAGTAGTCCCGCTTTTTTTCATCTTTATAACTCAACCCAGGAGGTGAATGCGGATAATGAACTGTTTTTTGAAAATACTTTATCTGATGTCAAATCCTTATCCGGACTATTGGTTTAGACCTTAAGACATAGTTACAAAAGGTGGTTTACATTAGGCAGTTAATATGGCGGTTCACATCTTGATGTCCAATGGGTATAGTTCGATTAATCATTATCCTTACTAGTAACCTGTTATTTATGCGTGTTTTAATCATAAAAATGTCATCAATGGGCGATATTATTCATACACTACCCGCAGTGACTGATGCGACTAAGGCTGTTTCGAATATTCAATTTGATTGGGTAGTGGAAGAAGCATTTACTGAAATTCCTAAATGGCATGAGCAAGTCCAACAAATCATTCCCATCGCCTTAAGACGTTGGCGAACGAATGTCTGTCGGACGATTCAAAATGGAGAATTAAAACAATTTTATTCACAATTGCGTGCACAAGAATATGATTTTGTTTTAGATGCACAAGGTTCTATCAAAAGTGCAATTACAACCTATTTAAGTCGAGGTTGCCGCCTTGGCATGGATAAACACTCAGTGCGGGAAAGTTTAGCCTATCTTGCTTATCAGCAAACTTTTTCTGTACCTTGGCAACAACATGCTATTGAGCGTTTACGTCAATTATTCGCTAAAGCTTTAAAATACAATCTGCCTGAGACCCTACCTGAATATGGTATTAACAAAGAAAATTTAAGCCAAGCAAAAATACAACTATCAAAAGACTATCTAATTTTTATACCCAATACTAGTTGTGCAACTAAACATTGGTCAAATTATTTTTGGTCTTTACTTATAAAGGAAATGACCCACCAGGGGGTAAGTGTTTTTATTCCTTGGGGGAATGAAAATGAAAGAAAAAATGCTAATCGACTGATTAGTAAAAATCCTATGGCCCAGGTGTTACCTTATTTAAATCTTAATGAAATGGCAGCTGTTTTAGCAAACGCAAAAGCGGTTGTTGCTGTAGACACAGGATTAAGTCATTTATCTGCAGCTTTGGGAGTTCCTACTATTGTTCTTTATGGTTCTACTAACCCTGCATTAATAGGAACAATAGGTCCTTCCCAGTTCCATATCAAAATGGGAGTTAATAGAGATAGTATGCAAGATAATAATACGGTTGTCTTAAAAAAAATAACTGACAATTTGCGGCGTATTTTGACACTTTAGTTGATTTACGTTACACAATATTTATTTTTTAGTGTTTATTTTCCGAGCAAAACAGTGCGACTTTAATTTTATGTAACTATGAGGATTGCGAGTTGAGCGATAATATAGACAAAAATTTAAATGCAAAGAATATCTTACAAATTGCCATTCCGGCACCCTTACACCAATATTTTGAGTATTTAGCACCAACCGACTTTCCCTTAATGCAATTAAAAAAAGGTTTACGTGTATTGGTCCCATTTGGGAAGCAGAAAAAAATTGGTTTTTTAATGGAAGTAAGCGAATCATCAGTTTGGCCAAAATCTCAGCTCAAACAGGCGTTGGCAATCCTAGATAAAACTCCGCTTTTACCGGATTCTATACAGCAGTTACTAGAATGGACAAGCCGTTACTATCATTGTCCAATTGGAGAGGTATTCGCTAATGCTATGCCACGTGCACTACGCACGCAAAAAACTGTCAAAAAACTTAACGACCCTGTTAAAAAAACTACTGAAGAAATTAATAAAGAAGAAAAATTTACTTTTTCTACTAAAAATAATTTAAATTTATCTGAACAAATTCAATTAAATAGTCATCAGCAACAGGCTATTGAGAGTATTTTAAATTCATTAGATAAATTTCAAGCTTTTCTTTTAAATGGCGTGACAGGAAGTGGAAAAACAGAAGTCTATTTGGAAGTGATACAAGCTGTACTCGATCGGGGTAAGCAAGCATTAGTATTAGTTCCAGAAATTGGTTTAACCCCGCAAATGTTAGCGCGATTTCGAAATCGCTTTTCAGTGCCTTTGATATTATTTCATTCTAAATTAACCGATAAGCAGCGTTTAGAAAATTGGTTACTTTCTAAATCAGGTAAAGCATCTATTATCATTGGCACACGTTCCGCTTTATTTACACCTTTGTTGAGTCCTGGGGTTATCATCATCGATGAAGAACATGATAGTTCTTTTAAGCAACAAACGGGCTTGCGTTATCACGCTCGAGATTTAGCGTTAGTACGAGGACGTTTAGAAAACATACCTGTTATATTGGGTTCCGCAACTGCATCTTTAGAAAGTATTTTTAATGCACAACAAAATCGTTATCAAATACTGCATTTACCTCAAAGAGCAGGATCCGCCATACAACCCACTTTTCATTTTATTGATTTACGCCATCAAAAACTTGATCAAGGTTTTTCTCCCGCATTATTACAAAGCATGAAAAATCATTTGCAAAAACAAAGCCAAGTACTTTTATTTTTAAATCGACGAGGCTTTTCTCCAGTTACTCTTTGTCATGATTGTGGTTGGACAGCAGACTGCCAATATTGTGAGCAAAAAATGAATTTTCATAAAAAGCCGGCGCATTTACAATGTCATTACTGCGGCTATCGACGTCCCTTAGATACTCGCTGTCCTGAATGCCAAGGTCAACAATTACTTGCTTTAGGTCAAGGGACACAACGTCTAGAACAAACCTTGCAAAAATACTTTCCTGATATCGGAATAGTTCGGATTGATCGTGATAATACTCAACGTAAAGGGAGTTTGGATAAATTATTAAAAAATATACATGAAGGTGAAAGTCAGATTTTGATTGGAACACAAATGTTAGCGAAAGGACATCATTTTCCAAATGTTACTTTAGTGGGTATTTTAGAAGCAGACAGCGGGTTATTTAGTGCAGATTTTCGAGCCTTGGAACATACCGGCCAATTACTCACTCAAGTAGCAGGGCGATCTGGAAGGGCTGATAAACCTGGAGAGGTATGGATTCAAACCTATCATCCGGATCATCCCTTGTTAAACCATTTGTTAGAACAAGGTTATCTCAGTTTCAGCGATATTTTATTAAAAGAAAGATGCGCCTCTGCGTTACCTCCTTACAGCTATTTGGCACTTTTGCATGCTGAAGCCTTAAGTTCAGCGTATCCGATGGATTTTTTAAATGAAGTAAAAAATCAGGCTGAATTAGTTGGGGTAGAAATCAGTATATTAGGGCCAGTTCCTTCCTTACGCCCGCGTCGGGCGGGTTATTTTCGATGTCAATTACTGTTGCAGGCAAAACGACGGAACGTTTTGCAAAGCTTACTGGAGCAGATTATTAAACCTATCAGTCAGCTTGGCAGTAGTCGACGAGTTCGTTGGTCACTGGATGTCGACCCTATCGAGCTTTTTTGACTTTAATACTTCTTTTGCCTTCATTAAAGGTCTAGAATACTAACAAATAATGAACTAAAAAGTATTACTTTTATGACAATTAGTGTGTTTGATTTGTTCTCTATTGGTATAGGCCCATCGAGCTCGCATACCGTAGGTCCTATGAAAGCTGCCTGCGCTTTTGCAGAAAATCTAGCCTTAGATAATGAAATATTTAATCAGGTTAGCTGTATAAGGGTTGAGTTGTTTGGTTCACTCGCTTTAACTGGCCGGGGTCATGGTACCGATTTAGCAGTTTTAAATGGCTTAGAAGGACAACTGCCTGAAACAGTTAATCCCCAGGAAGCTGCTTCACGCGCAAAGACAATTATTGAGAGTTGTGAATTACAGTTGGCAGGGAAAAAAAAGATTTTATTTTCTGAGAAAACTGATTTAATTTTTTTACAAAAAGAATTATTACCATTACATACCAATGGTATACGTTTTAGTGCTTTTAATACACAACGTCTTCTCTTAAACACTCAAATTTACTACTCCATTGGCGGTGGGTTTATTGTCACTGAACAAGAGTTTGGTGTGCAGCATAAGGATGCTATTCCAGTGCCTTATCCTTTCTCTACTGCTACTGAGCTGTTTTGTGCCTGCAAAAAAAACAACTTAAGCATTCCAGAACTTATGTTAGCTAATGAAAGACAATTAGCCCCTGATAGGGAAATACACACGGATTTATTGAAAATAGCCGATATTATGCAAGATTGTGTGGATAGGGGTTGTCATACCCAAGGAATATTACCCGGCGAGCTTCAAGTCAAGCGCCGGGCCCCGGAACTTTTTAGCAAAATGAGTAACAAAGCAATTCCAAAATTAGCAACTTTTCCCGGTTCATTATTATGGCCAACCATTTACGCAATGGCAGTTAATGAAGAAAACGCTGCGGGAGGTCGCGTGGTGACTGCACCAACGAATGGTGCGGCAGGTATTATTCCGGCAGTATTAACCTATTATCGCCGTTTCTATGCCGATGTCAGTGAGCAATCAGTTACTGATTTTTTATTGACTGCTGGCGCTATCGCTTTGTTATATAAAATGAATGCATCAATTTCCGGTGCAGAAGTCGGTTGTCAGGGTGAGGTCGGTGTGGCGTGCTCTATGGCTGCTGGAGCGCTCACTGCAGTATTAGGCGGAACATTAGAACAGATAGAAAATGCCGCAGAAATGGCAATGGAACATCATCTGGGATTAACCTGCGATCCCGTCGCAGGCTTAGTTCAGATCCCTTGTATCGAACGCAATGGAGTAGCAGCAGAAAAAGCCATTAAATTAACCTATTTAGCTTTAATGGAAGATGGAAAAAATAAAAAAGTATCCTTAGATAAAGTTATTGAAACCATGTTTGCTACCGGAAAAGATATGATGGCAATTTACAAGGAAACATCTCTAGGTGGTTTGGCAAAGACACTCGCGGTTAATGTACCTGAGTGTTAAAGGCCACTTTTTTTAATTCACAGCTTTTATTCTGCTTAGACTATTAACCGCGAAATGTTTTCATTTTCTAGTATTGCAAATACTTATTGCATACTTTATCCAAAAGTATTCCAACGTAATGGCAAGTTATTCTCAATTTTATATTCTTGAACGAAATTTGATAATTTTAATTATGGGGGATAATTTTTTTACCTTACTGTTTGTGTTACCAGATTTTTTAGTTTGATAAAGCTATCTAGTTCTGATTTATCGATATGCTTTTAAGATAGGATGTCGATAGTTATTAGATTTAGTATCAGAAAAAGAAACATGCTCATTCAAACAATATAAAAAAGTCGAGCAAAAATTAGTTTTATTGAGTCTATAGAGTCACATTTATAGTTTTTTTTTTATGTTTTCAAGGTGCAGTTTTTCTTAATCTTTATGACAAAATATATGTCTACAAATTCTAGCTATTTTTTTCGTAAAGCTCGCTTTTTGTGCAAGCTATATAGTGTCAAAATGGGTCCGGAAAGGGCATAACAGAAAAAGATCAAAAATAATATTTTAGGTGGATCAAGGGAAATACCAACAAAAGCCAATACCACCAATAAAATAGCTACAAAAGGGACCCGGCCTTTGAGATCAATTTCTTTAAAAGAGTAATAACGGACATTACTTACCATTAAAATAGCAATGATAATTGCTAATACAGCAGTCATCATGCTAACGACATCACCAAGAATTTCTGAATCCACGCACAACCATACCATACTGGCTAAAACACCTGCTGCCGCAGGAATAGGTAATCCTTGAAAATAACGTTTATCAGCAACTAACACTTGAGTATTAAAACGTGCCAAACGTAATGCACCCGCTGCAGCAAATATAAACGCTGCTAACCAGCCTAATTTTCCTAAGCCTTCTAAAGACCAACTATAAATAACTAAGGCGGGTGCAACACCAAAAGAAACCATATCTGATAAACTATCTAACTCTGCACCGAAAGCGCTTTGTGTATTGGTTAGGCGTGCAACACGACCGTCAAAAAAATCCATAATCATCGCAACAAAAATAGCAATCGCCGCATAGTTAAAGTAACCTTCCATTGCGGTGACGATGGCATAAAAACCCGCGAATAAACCAGCGATGGTAAATAAGTTTGGCAATAGGTAAATCCCACGGCGGCGGTAAGCTAGCCTTTCTCCCTCTTCATGATCGCCAGAGTTAATATCTTTATGCTCAGAAACAGTTAATTTTTCTTCAATTTTCTGAGGTGAAAATTTTTCGTCATTTGGGTTATTCATACAGGAATTCCTTGCAAGGATTTTAATCGATAAATGATCTCAAGTGCTTCTTTTGGAGCTAATTGATCGGGATCCACTTGCTCTAATAAGGTCATAATACCAGGGTTAACCGAAATTTTTGGTGTAGTTGAGGATGGATTTCTTTTGTTAGGGCTAGTTTGCGCAGATTTACCCTCAAGCTCAGTAAGCTTTTCTTTAGCGCGTAGAATAACTGGTTTAGGAACGCCAGCTAATTTTGCGACTTGTAAGCCATAACTTTGATTTGCTGGCCCGTCCTTGATGGTATATAGAAATATGATGTTATCATCATGTTCTTTTGCATCGACATGACAGTTGCTTATTACCGTGTTTTCTTCAGATAAGCCGGTCAACTCAAAATAATGAGTAGCGAATAAGGTGTAGGCTTTAACCTGTTTTGCTAAATATTCAGCACAAGAAAAAGCTAAAGCAAGTCCGTCAAAAGTACTGGTGCCGCGTCCAATTTCATCCATAATAACCAAGCTTTGCTCAGTTGCATTATGTAAAATTGAGGCGGTTTCTGTCATTTCTACCATAAAGGTTGAACGACCACTAGCAAGATCATCAGCTGCTCCGATCCGGGTGAAAATACGATCAATGGGGCCTATCGTAGCGCTTTTTGCAGGAACAAAACAACCTATCATTGCTAATAAACAAATTAAAGCAGTTTGACGCATGTAGGTTGATTTTCCACCCATGTTCGGACCAGTAATAATTAACAAACGCTTTTCAGGAATCAAATGACAATTATTTGCAATAAAAGAAGTATCTAAAGTTTGTTCAATTACTAAATGTCGGCCTCCTTCTATAAGGATGCCTGAAGTTTTGTTTAATTCAGGGCAGGTTAAATTGAGTGTTGTTGCACGTTCTGCAAAGCAGACTAGCACATCTAGCTGAGCTATCGCATTAACAGTTTTTTGTAAGTCAGTTAAATAAATGGATAATTTATCGAGTAATTTATCATAAAGTTTTTTTTCCAAGCTTAAAGCTTTAGACCGGGCGCTTAAGGCTTTATCCTCGAATTCTTTTAATTCAGGAGTAATAAAACGTTCGGCATTAGTTAACGTTTGTCTACGAATATAGTGTGAGGGTACATGTTTGGCTTGTCCGCGACTTATTTCGATGTGATAACCATGCACGCGATTGAAACCAACCTTTAGCGTACTAATGCCTGTAAGTTCTCGTTCACGTATTTCTAAGTCAAGCAGATATTGCCCAGCATGATCACTTAGGTTTTGTAACTCATCAAGTTCAGCATGATAGCCTTTAGCGATCATCCCTCCTTCACGAATAACGGCTGGAGGGTTTTCGACAATGGCTTGCTGTAGTAAACAATATAATTGTGGGAAGCTTTTTATCTGCTGACTTAATGAAATAAGTAACTCTAATTTTTTATCGTCAGCTTGAATGTTTAAATAGGGGTCAAGTTTATTATGAATATCTGGCAGAATTGCTAAGCCGAAACGTAATTGACTTAAATCGCGCGGCCTCGCCGATTTTAATCCAACGCGGGTAATAATACGTTCGAGATCCCCTAATTGCTTTAACAGCATGTGTAAACTTGTACAGGATTGTGTAGCTAACAATTGTTTAATAGCTATTTGTCGTGCTTCTAAGCTAGCTATTTTACGTAAAGGTCGATGCAGCCATCGATTGAGTAAACGACTTCCCATCGGCGTTGCTGTTTTATCTAAAATAGACATTAAAGTATTACTTTTTTCGCCTTGTAAATTAAGCGTTAACTCTAAATTACGCCGGGTTGTGGCGTCTAATATAATACTTTCTTCACGTCTTTCGATACAAATCGGCTGAACATGTAATAATTGAACTCGTTGCGTGTCTTTAACATAATTTAATAAACAACCTGTCGCTTGTATCGCTAAGGGCAAATCATGACAGCCAAAACCACTGAGGTCACGAGTTTGAAATTGTTGTGTTAATAAATGAGTTGCCGTATTAAAATCAAATTCCCAAGGTGGGCGCCGTCGAATTGTTTTATAAGGAATTAATAGTCGTTCTCCTTTATATTCTTCACTGATTAAAAGTTCGCTGGGGTTGAGTCGTGCTAATTCACTGGCAAGAGCTTCTTCACCGCTAACCTGTAAAATATGAATTTGACCGCTTCCCATATCAAAATAAGAAAGTCCAAATTGATCATTGTGACTATACAGGGCTAATAAGAGGCTTTGATGATTTTCTAGTAATGCTTCATCGCTAAGTGTTCCTGGAGTAATGATACGTGTTACCTGTCTTTCCATAGGACCTTTGCATAGATTCGGATCCCCTATTTGTTCGCAAATAGCAATCGATTCGCCGAGTTTTACCAGTTTGGCTAAATAACTTTCGACGCTATGAAAGGGTACACCTGCCATGGGGATGTCTTGATTAGCCGATTGACCTCTTTTAGTTAAGGTAATGTTTAATAATTTTGCGGCTTTAATGGCGTCTTCATAAAACAATTCGTAAAAATCACCCATACGATAGAATAATAATTTATCCTTATGTTGAGCTTTTAGTTGTAAATATTGACGAATCATCGGTGTATGTTGAGTTAAATCGATGTTATTCTTCATAAGACCTCTTGCAATACCATTACTTCTTATTAGATGGTTCCATTAATTTTCACTTACGCAATATTTAAGCTTTTGGAAAATAAAGTTTTTAAAAGCTTTATTAATATTTTGAGAAATTTCTTTTTTTGCTTAATTAATAAGACAGTGTAACTAAAATAAAAATTTAATTATACTCTCAGCGCTAGCATTTTTGCCTATATTGCTAATCACTAATTGAAAAACTAGATTGTTCAACTTTAGTCAATTGAGGATTTTTAGTAATGCATAAGAAAATATTAATTTGATTATGTATTATTTTAGATAGTTTCTGTTTAAGGAACTGATAGAGTTGATAAGCTAAGGCTTCGATAAGTTTAAAACAATACTTATCACAGAATTGTTGCAATTCATTCGCTAGGGTGGCGTAGCAGATCGTATCATTTAATTGATCATTGATACAGGCAGTGGGTAGACTGCTAAAATTAAATTTTATTTGTACTGAAACCCATTGAGGTAAGCTACGTTCTTCGATCGAGTTGCCTAATTTAACCAGTAAATTAAGTTTTTCTAGTGTTAATTGAGAGTTCATGTGCAAAAAACATAGCAAACAAGCGATAATTTGGCTACTATAGCCACATTCTTGCTCATAGTAAATGAGTATTAAGGAAAAATAATAATAGAGGTCATATGGGTTATATCAATAAAACGCTCTTGCCAGATGAAAAAATCATCTATCTCAGCCATCCACATTGGATTGTTGTTTTTAGATCGTTGGTGGTTTTAATTTTAATAGCGGCTTTTTTGCTGATCAGAGGTCCCTATTCGCTATTGTTCATCAGTTTTTTTTCTTTATTAGGCTTAGTTGCTTGCTTACCCGGACTGATTGTTTATTATTCTTCTGAGTTTGGAATTACGGATAAACGTGTTATTATGAAATCAGGGTTTATTAGCCGATATGCTTTTGAAAATTCCTTGGATCGTATTGAAGGGGTAGAGATTAGTCAAAGTATTATGGGCCGAATTTTTGATTATGGATCAATTCGTATTCGTGGTGTCAGTGGGACCAATGAATTATTTTCTGCTGTACGCCATCCATTTAGATTTCGGTATAAAGTATTAGAAGAAATTGAACGACAAAAAAAGGCTAAATAATTTACTTGAAATTATTTTTCCATTGTCGAAGATAAGAGAATATTTCGATGGGGTTAACAAGTTTTTTCCCCGTTCTTTTTTCTACGCACATCTTTATTTGGGGATTATCACAACGTAAAAAAGGATTGCTCAAGCGCTCTTCAGATAAATGACTTGGGACACTGGGCAAGTTTTTTTGACGCAATTCTCTAGTTTTTTCTAATCGTTCTTTAATATGGGTATTATTAGGCTCTACTGTCTGAGCAAAATGTAAGTTAGCCAGTGTATATTCATGGCCACAATAAATCTGGGTTTCGTCAGGAAGATGCATCAGTTTATTCAAAGAATTCAACATTTGATCAGCTGTCCCTTCAAATAATCGACCGCAACCTGCTGTAAATAAAGTATCTCCACAGAATAAAAGATGGTTTCCATAATAAGCAATATGTCCCAACGTATGGCCAGGAATAGCAAGCACTTCAAAAGTAGGCCAATTGGGCAATTCAATTTTATCACCTTCATTAACTGGATTACTTACTCCAGCTATTTTTTCTTTTGCAGGTCCGAATACAGGAACATGATGAAATGTTAAAATAGAACGAATACCGTTCGTATGATCCCAATGATGGTGTGTGATTAATATTGCATCGAGTTTAAGATTTAACTGTTTTAATTGCGCCAAAACAGGTTTTGCTTCACCTGGATCGACAATAATACAATGTTTTGTTTCTTCATTGATAAGACACCAAATATAATTATCCTTAAACGCCAAAATAGGTAATATTTGTATCGTCATAGTTTCTCCACAAAGTTCTTTTGTTTTTGTTAACTGTCATCCTTGAAACCGTTCAGCACAAAGTCAGTTCGAGAGGATTAAAATTAATGATTTAATTTTTATTTATCAGTGCGTTTTCGTGAAGCTTGATGTCGCTGTTCACGTCGCTTGCCTGCTTCTTCATAACGTCTTATTTCATCATTCGTTTCGGGAATAACCTTAGGAACATGTGCAGGACGACCATACTCATCAGTACCTACAAAAGTAAAATAAGCAGACACTATATGGCGCCGTATACCGGTACGATAATCTTCTGCAAGAACACGTACACCGATTTCCATTGAACTAGTCCAGCTTCGATTAATAGCGGCTTGGAAAATTAAAATATCTCCCCGAGTTGCGGGCTGCAAAAAATGCATAGCATCTACCGAAGCAGTCACACAGGGTCTTTGACTATGCCTTTCTGCAACAACAGAAGCGACTCTATCAAGTGTAGACATAACTAAACCACCAAACACGGTTTCAGTTGAGTTTAAATCATTAGGAAATATTTTATAAGTATGATCATGTACAGCTGACGCTGAAACGGTTTTTTCTTGTGGTATAGACATTAGGCACCCAGTCTTTTATCATCGAAAATCTATTATAACTTAATATCTATAAACACACCTCATATTGTCTGACCAATACATTCTCCAAATTTCACCTTTTTGTCAGATAATTCAGCCAACCATTTTATACGATTGGGTGTGAATAAAATAATAACCGTGGAACCTAATTGAAATTGTCCAACCTCTTCCCCTTTGCGTAATGAAACTTTGTTATCTAGGTAATGCCAATGATAAATATGTCGATTGGGAGCAGGCGCGATAATTCCTTCCCATGGGGAATTGATGCTGCCAACAAGCATTGCGCCCACTAAAATGACCGCCATCGGACCTACAGGTGTAGAAAATAAGATAATAACGCGTTCATTTCGAACAAATAAATTTGGAAGTTCAGTGGTAGTTTCAGCATTTACTGAAAATAAACGCCCTGGGACATAAAGCATTTCTTTCAATTCGCCACTATATGGAATATGTACACGATGATAATCTTGCGGAGCTAAATAAAAAGTTGCGAATTGCCCTCCATGAAACTGCGCAGCTAATTTAGCAGAACCGCCTAATAAAGCTTGTAGGTTATAGTTTATTTTTTTGGCTTGGATGAGTTGATTTTCTTTGATATCGCCAATTTGACTAATAGTGCCATCAACGGGAGAGATGATATCCCTAATATTAGTGGAAATTGGGCGTTTTTCAGGTTTTAAAGATCGCGTAAAAAAATGATTAAAATTAATATAGTGTTCAGGATTTTCTTCCAATGCTAACGTCATATCGACATTATAGTGACGTATAAATCCAAAGATTAATCTATTTTTAATCCATGTTTGTTTACAGTTAGCTATCCACCCGGCAAACCGGGATAGACTATGTTGGGGTAGTAACGATTGATAACGGATGTGCAATTAATTCTCCTTAAGAATTTAAGCAAGCGAAATATTTGACCATTATAGCGCGGTATTTTTACTTCGTGAAAGTCTGAACTATAGTTTTTTTATGGATATTAGAACCAAGGATACAGAAGTATTGATTATTGGAGCAGGGCCTACGGGGCTGATAATGGCTTGTCATTTGTTGCGTTATGGCGTTAGGTTTAAAATTCTTGATAAGCAAAAGGATAGGGCACAAGAATCGCGAGCTTTTGCGATTCAAGCAAAATCGATGGAAATATTTCAGAATTTAGGTATTGCTGAAGAATTTCTTAAGTTAGCACGTTCTAACATGGATTTTGCTTTTTTTATTAATGGAAAGAAGCAAATTGAAGTAAAATTTAAGCATTTTAAGCAACAAAATACGCCTTTTCCTTCAGTTTATTTTCTCCCACAAGCGGAAACAGAACGTATCTTTATCGAATTATTAGAAAAACAAGGTGTTTACATAGAGCGTCAGAAAGAATTAATTATTTTTTCTCAAGATATGAACGGCGTGCAAGCAACTATTAAAAACAATATCACCGAAAGCCCCGAAAAAATCATATGTGACTATATTATAGGTTGTGATGGGGCTCACAGTAGCGTTCGACATACGCTTAATCTTACGTTTGAAGGAAATGCTTATCCACAAATCTTTAATTTGGTCGATGCAAGTATTGAATGGCCATACTCGCGAAAAAAATTCCTTTTTTTTCTAGGAAAAGAGGGCGTATTCGTGCATATTCCGCTCACCGAGAAAATTAGCCGAGTTATGTTAGCGAAGCGTTCGAATGACTCAGAAGAAAAAAAATCAGCACCGAGCTTAACAGAACTAGAAAACTTAGCGAGTTTGCTGACCCAAGTCTCTGTGAAACTTATTAATCCAATTTGGATGTCTACGTTTCGTTTACATCATCGAGGCGTAAAAAAATATTATTTAAATCGAGCCTTTCTTGCCGGAGATGCAGCCCACATTCATAGCCCGGTAAGTGGTCAGGGCATGAATACCGGAATACAAGATTCTTTTAATCTCGCTTGGAAACTTGCTGTGGTATTAAAAAAAGGAACTAATGTAAAATTATTAGATACTTATGAGACAGAACGACACCCGGTGGGAAAAATATTATTAAAAACGACGGATCAGTTTTTTTCCTTGCTCACAGAAAAAGGTTTTTTTATTTCCAAATTACGAAATTGGTTATTACCTTTTGTTATTTCTTTTCTTTTTTCAAAGAAAAATATAGAAAAGCGTCTTTTTTGGTTTATGTCTCAGCTAAATATTCATTATCCTAAAAATCAATTTAACTATGAAATCATAGAAAATTCTTTTCAAGGATTTAAAGGAGGTCCATGCCCAGGATATCGTGCACCTAATGCCCCGGTTAATTCATCCAGTCTATTTATATTACTAGCCCAGAAGCCTATTAATATACTTTATTTTAATGCTAAAAAAAAACAACCAGATAATGTTATTGAAAAATAAATGTCTACGTTGAAAACTATAAAGATTGGTTTAAAATTCACAGCTTTGTTTTGTCCCCAGTCAATAAAATACTTTTCAAACGATACGGAGTAATTTCCTCTGCAATCTATGTCATCAGGCCGGATGGTTATGTAGGATTTAGAATTAATTCAGGTAATTAGTTATTATTAAAAAAATATCAAAAGAATTTTTTCGAATAAAAGTAATAGGGACATAATCTCTTGCAAATAGAAAACTTACAGCATTGTAAATATTTTGACCATGTGCCTGATTTCACTATATAATTAGCGCATTCAAATCATTTGGAATTTTAAATGATGTTTAAAAAATTCTGTCCTATTTTTCTAGGCTTATTGTTAACTAGTGGATTAGTATCCGCTAAAGAAAGTTTTATCCTAAAAGCTAAAACCGGTGAATTCACTATTAATCCAGAAAATTTGGCTATATCTGTTGCACCAAGTGACGATTCAGCAGCGATTAATTTGACACAAGAAGGACCTTGGTTTGATGAAGTAAAAGATCTTAAAGTTAATAATAAAGCAGCGCAATGGTTCTATCCCCATCTCAAAATGCAAGTGAAAGTAATTGCAGATGATCAAGGTTTAAAATTTTCTTTTAATACTAACAAAGAACAAATATTTCAATGGCCTGTTGCTGGTTTGACCCCAGAGGCTAAAGCATTAGTTCTTCCAGATGGCGAAGGTTTATATATTCCAAATCATGATGCTTTCTGGCGTAAAGAGTTTAATAAATATCCAAATTTATCTTTGAGTATTCCTTTCTGGGCAATAGAATACACCGATGAAAATTTTGTTAATTATATTTGGAGCGACCATGATGTCGATACCGATGCAAAAGTTCGTGAAAAATCAACCCAATTTTACTTGGTGAATGAACATCATTTTTTAAAAAGATCACGTTTTCCAGAGTATACTTTATTAATTCATTTAGCAGGGAATTCACCCATAAGTCCCGCATTGGACTATCGTAATTTACTAATCAATGAAAATAAATTTGTTTCACTCAAACAAAAAATACTAGAAAATGCCAATGTAAATAAATTATTAGGCGCTTTTCATATTTGGGTTTGGGGGGATGGTAAAAGCTTGGTTATGTTGGATGAACTGGAAAAATTAGGCATTAAACATGCGCTGATAAATTATGACGCTAGTCCAGTTCTCGATAGCGCAAATATCGAAAAGGACTATATTCGTAAAGCCGAAAGCTTGGGTTATTTGATAGGGCCTTATGATAGTTTTGATAATGCGCAAAACCCAAAAACTTCAGATAGCATAACTTCAACTTGGTCTAATCATTTATGGCCAGAAGCTTGTATTCGAAACCCTAATGGATCGCCTTTAATTGGCTTTGCAAACCGAGGTTGTTATTTAAGTTCAGAAGCGCTCCGATTAAGAGAATCTAAGCAAAAAAATATCGCAAACCAAATCGAAAAAATGTTGACTAACGGAGACAATTCTCTTTTCCTTGATTGTGATGCAGCTTATCCACTTTATGATGATTACTCAAAACATCATCCCATGACCCGCGAACAAGATTTAAATAATCGTTTAGAGCGGATGCGATTTATTGGCAGCGGGCAGAAGATAGTATTAGGTTCTGAAGCTGGATTAGCCTGGGCTAACCCGACTATCGCCTATAATAATGGTGCCTTTATGGCATTCCCAGCAGCTTTTTGGCCTGCTTTACAAGATAAGAAACATTTTGGTGTTTGGTGGCCTGATTATGCTCCAAAAGTACTTTTCCAAGCTTATAATGCACCCGCTGAATTTATCAATGCTTCCTATAATCCACGCTACAGACTACCACTTTATGAAGCGGTATTTCACGACTCAGTGATTAGTACTGATCGTTGGGAATTAAATGAATTAAAGATTCCCGCTATTAGAAAAACCAAAGCTTTATTGCAAAATCTTTATAATGTTCCACCGATTTGGGTATTAGATCAAAAAACTTTACAAAAAAATAAAAAATATTTTGTTGATTACTATAATTTTTTCTCACCCTTGCATCAAATGACTGGTATAGAAGCATTAACTACATTTGATTGGCTAACGGATGATCATTTGGTGCAACAAACGCAATTTGGAAACCGACTTATCTTAACTGCTAATTTTTCTGATAGATCCTATGAAGATATAGAGCCACATTGTATACGAGCGGAATGGAAAGAAGATGGTAGCACATCTTTATTTTGTCCAAAAAGGTAATAATTTTTGTACTAGATATTTTCAAGCATCTAATTTAATCTAAGCCACTTCAGTTATTAATAAAAATAATAAAAAAATACTGAGTGGCTTTTCTTAAAAAATTTATTTCAATTTGGAATGAAATAAAGAAATTTCCTGGGTTTATGGGTAAGACAATTGCAGTGGATCATTTAAATGATACCACCGCTTTTCCTTGGTTTTTAAATTTTTCCAAAAATTTTTCAGCAGACTATAGAAAATGTAAAAGTAATCGATGGGATTATTTAATATCTATTCACGATTTCGAAAATTTAAATGAGTTTGACACTTCTGTTGAAAGAGATTCAGCTTATAAAAGATTCTCTTTAATAAATAAGTATAATGAACGATTATTTTTTTACTCTAAAGATAAAGCTAACCCATGGATTATTGACGATAGAGATGAAACCTGTGTAGTCCTACATAAAAAAAATTATTTTGAATTTGAAAATAAGTTAGCATGTATAATTGATGAAGAAATAGAAAAGAAAATTGCTAGTAATATCTTAACAGAAAAATATATTCAATTAGAAAAAAAACGTCTTTCGCAATTAGCAAAGCTAGCCTTGTTAAAAACAATCAAAGAAGAATGTTTAGAAGATACTTCATCAACGATAAGTTGTTTGGACAGTCAAATTGCAATTGATCAATTTAGAAGTCTTATTGCTCAAGAAATAAACGCAACTTCCATTCAAAGTGAAATAAACAAAATAAAAAAACTACAAGAAAAATTAAATAAAGAATTACATGTTCATTTTTTAAAAGAAACAGAAACCGTTCGGATTTACTCAATTATTTCTATTTGGGAGAAAATAAACAAATTTGTAATTAAAAACAAATCCATGCAGTTTTTTTCGGTGCTTTGGTATGGATTGAGTAGCCACGCCAATCTGTTAAATTGGATTAGTTTCTTATTGCTTTTTTTTTCTTTTTCATTGTATAGCTATCCAATTATTTTCTTATTGTTGGGTATATCCTTAACAAGTTATTTGATTTTACGTCTTTTTTATTTAGTTAAAAAAGATTCTGTCATTTTTCCAAATTTAGCCACCAAAGAAGCAGAAAAAATTCTTGAAGTTTTAAAAATAGAAATATTCAACGAAGAAAAAAACAAGAATGAATTTAAATTATTTCAAGAAATAGTTTTTAATTTATCAAAAAAAAAACTAAATATAAATGATTTTCTAAGCTCAATTTCAAGCATTCAAAAAAATTTATATCCAATTAATCTGTCATCATTAAACATACAAGAATCCAAACTTTATCAATATTTAACAGAGGTTTACCCGAAGACACAGTTTATAGCTTCATTAACCATTAATTTAACTAGCATAGTACTTTATACTTATTTGTTAACTTGGGCTATACATAGTGTTTTATTATTTATTGGTATGCTTAGTTTAGCAACCCTTATCGCTTCACCTTTAGCAGTAGGCATTTTAATTTTAATTGCCGCAACTTTTTTTTTAACAAGTCACCTTTGTGAATTTCGTGCTAGAGAAGATTTTTATGAACGTACTATTCTAAATAGAATTAACGAAAAATGTGAATATTATTTTAAAGATAATAATGGTAAGCAGCAAATTATTCAAATAGAGAAATGGAAGAAATTTGAATATTTACAAGATAATATTGAATTTTTGGAATGTGAATTCAAGATTTTTTTTGAGAAAAACAAACTAGATACTTTAGATAAAAAATTTTATAGTTTGTTTGATAGCTATGTGCTTAAAAAAAATGTTTATACCTCTTACGATCAAGATAAGGTATTAGGTGATTCGACTGCACATGTTAAAAAATTTAAAAAATTTTTGAATCGATCCTTTGCTTTCTTTGGGGGTGGTTTTTATGGATATAATTTAACACAACAAATCGTATGGAAAAGTAATCTAAGGATACATACTCTGATTAAAACACTCACTTTACCCATAGCGCTAATTTTTATTCCTATGGTTATTATAAATGGTATTGCTAATTTCATTACTTATCATTTGCATAGTCGACAACGGATTCGTTTTGAAATGGTAAAAAATTTAGATAGTAGAATTGGAGTTTTAGAACAAACGAACAAAAAGCTTTTATTTTTAGCAACTTTTTTAAGTTTAGAGCTTAAACATCCATCCGACCAGACTGAGCACCTAAATACTCATCCAGAAGCACAATCAGATTTATTGTTGTCCACTAAAAGTGCTTCTTTCAAGCAAACTGATCATTTTTCTTTTTTCAAAAGGAACCCTCAAGAAATACAAACAATTGAAAATGGAAATAAATCAACTTCTATGATAAATATTTCTAAGACTTAAATTTAAAAATTTTAATGTTTTTAAGCAATGTCGCATCAATGCTGAAGCGGAGGCTGACGCGTTGAAATTGATTGGGGAAACATTATTCAATCCCAATTTATTAAAATATAGACTAGGCCAAGAAAATGCTGCTGCTATTAAAGAAACTCATATTCATACCTTATTTTTTGGAAGAGATTTATCTCAATCGAATGCGCAAAATAGCTTATTACCTAATTTGACCGAGTCGAGTCTATTAAATAACGCATAATGTCTATTATTTTATCTAATATTAGATTGAGCTTATGCCTCATTCATGATGTAAATTTTCATTAGTATTTAATCTAAATAATAAACAAGTTTGGCAAACGTGTTGCTTTAGTCTATTTTATTATTTTGTTTCTAACTGATGTGATGCAATTACGTTGAAGGATTTGTTTTGGAAATTTATTTAGTCGGTGGTGCGGTACGTGATCAATTATTGGGTTATCCAGTAAAAGAACGTGATTATGTCGTCGTAGGCGCAAGTCCTGAGGAAATGTTAAAGCAAGGATTTCGCTTAATTGGTAAAGATTTCCCAGTATTTCTTCATCCTAAAACTCATGAAGAATATGCTTTAGCGCGTACAGAACGCAAAATAGGTCCTGGATATAAAGGGTTTGCTTGCTATGCAGCGCCTGATGTATCGCTCGACGATGATTTAAAACGTAGAGATCTGACCATTAATGCGATGGCACAAAATAGTAGCGGCGATATTATTGATCCTTTTCAGGGACAAAAAGATGTAGAGAATAAGTTATTACGCCATGTTTCTCCTGCCTTTAGTGAAGATCCCGTACGAATTTTAAGAGTTGCACGTTTTATGGCGCGATTTGCTCCATTAGGCTTTCGAGTAGCTAAAGAAACCATGGAATTAATGAAAGCTATGGTGTCTGTCGGTGAAGTACAAGCGTTGGTACCAGAACGAGTTTGGCAGGAATTTTCAACTGCGCTCAATGAAGCTGCGCCACAAGCGTTTATTAAAACCTTGTATGATTGCGGGGCATTAGCCGTTTTGTTTCCTGAGCTACAAGAATTATATACGCAGTATGATCGAGTAGCAGATCAACGTTCACTGGGCCAACATAATTATTTACCTGTTTTAGAAAAAGCAGTCGCATTGACTGATGATCCGCAAGTACGATTTGCAGCAATACTTTGTGATTTTGGCAAGGGTGTAGCAAAAGAAGAAACGCAAACAGGAGTTCATAAAATACAAGCATTGTGTCAGCGTTATCGCATACCACATGCTTATGTGGCGCTTGCCGTCACAGCAGCGGCTTATCATCTGCTTTGTCATCGTGCATTAGAACTCGATGCACAATCTCTGTACACTTTACTCGAAAATACCGATGCGTTTAGACAATCCTCACGTTTAGACCAGTTTTTATTGGTTTGTGAAGCGGATTTTCAAGCTTATTCTGGATTGGGAAAAACAATTTATTTACAAAAAGATAGAATCTTAGCAGCTTTTGCTGCGGCTAAAAAAGTATCTGCTAATAAGATAAAAAAATTGGGTCTTAGTGGCGCAGCCTTGGGAAAAAAACTAGTTGAACATCGTGTTAAAGCGATATCAGATTTTTTGCAAAACACCTAAACCATTTTCTGCTACTAGGCGTCTGGCAATAGTCCGCCTTTTTTTTGCGTATCAAATCATTGCAAGCAATAGCAGAGTCTCTTAGAATGTGCACTCACCTGTGAGTGCTTTCATTTGCGATGGATTCAGTATTACTTAAAGAATAGGTTGATATTTTAAGGACCCAACATTTATTTATGTTAAGTGATGAGCTACTAAGCTATGCAAAAAAACTTGGTTTTGGCGAACTTTTTTTTAAAATTGATCAGATTAACCAACTTTGTGCCATTGTAGCGATACATAGCACACGCTTAGGTCCCGCCTTAGGCGGATGTCGTTTTATCGAATATGCTTCGATCGATCATGCTATTCATGATGCTTTGCGTTTAGCACAGGGAATGAGTTACAAAGCAGCATTAGCTAATTTACCATTAGGCGGGGGTAAAACAGTGTTAATGCGTCCTAAAGAATTGTCAGATCGTAGTGCTTACTTTCGCGCCCTGGGACGTTTTGTGAATGAATTTAAGGGGCGTTATATTATTGCGATGGATAGTGGTGTGGTGATTGAAGATATGGATAGTATTGCACTTGAAACGCCTTATGTCGTCACTACTTCTAAGCATAAAGGTAATCCTGCACCTTATACTGCTTTAAGTGTCTTATATGGTATTGAAGCAGCAGTTAAATTTAAATTGCATCTTGATCATTTAGAAGGTGTTCACGTTGCCATCCAAGGTTTGGGACATGTGGGTTTTGCCTTAGCGAATGCATTGCAAAAAAAAGGTGCTCGTTTAACGGTTTGCGACAATAACACCGAACTTATGCAACACTATGTAAAAGATTTAAAGGCTAAAATTGTCAAACCTGAGGAAATTTATGCAGTGGAATGCGATGTTTTTTCTCCGTGCGCTTTAGGGGCTGTTCTGAATGATGAATCGATTTCTCAATTGCATACAGCGATTGTGGCCGGTTCCGCTAATAATCAATTAGCCGAACCACGACATGCAGAAGTATTGCATCAAAAAGGGATTTTATACGCACCGGATTTTGTAATTAATGCAGGAGGTTTGATTTATGCTTATGCCGAATACCAAAATCGTTTGAATCGAGAACGTGTGGTACAACATATATCAACAATTTATAGTACACTCTTAAAAATATTTAAGACTGCACATGAGGAAAATAAACCCCCTAGTATAATTGCGGATAGTTTGGCTGAATCACGATTAAATAGTATTTAAAAAAATCTATTCTTACAGCAACTGGATTTTTGGCAAGTGCGCGTCTCATGCATAAATCATGGTATATCCCTATAACCTTGAGAATTGCGAATCGAACGGCAACCCAGATAAAAATTCAAGTGCGAAGTAGTTCAGATAACACTTTTTAAAAGAGGTTAATATGAGCGAGGTTGCGAGATTCTCTATTGAGTATACTCGTTTTCTGGATTCTAAGGGCGAAGCTCAACAAGATTTGCCAGTATTTGCGCACAACGTTCATGAATTATTAAAATTGTATCAGCAAATGATGCTCACGCGTCTTTTTGATTACAAAGCGGTGGCTTTACAAAGAACGGGTATGCTCAATACTTATGCTTCTACACTTGGACAAGAAGCTATTTCTGTTGGGATAGGTGCGAGTATGCAAAAAGAGGATGTCTTTTGTCCTTTCTATCGTGATTATGCCGCGCAACTAATGCGTGGTGTAAAAATGAGTGAAATTCTTAGTTTTTGGAAAGGGAATGAATGGGGTAATCATTTTAGTGAATGTCCTTTAGACTTTCCTATTTGTGTACCGATTGCAACGCAGCTTTTACATGCTGCAGGCGTTGCGACGGCTTTTAAACTTCGTAAACAAGCAAGGGTTGTTGTATCAACCTGCGGTGATGGTGCCACATCGGAAGGTGATTTTTATGAAGCCTTAAATATTGCGGGCGTTTGGCAATTACCTATTGTGTTTGTTATTGATAATAATCAATGGGCAATTTCTGTACCTCGTAAACATCAATCTCATGCACAAACTTTAGCGCAAAAGGCCATTGCTGCAGGAATTCATGGAGAACAGGTTGATGGAAATGATGTTATTGCCATGAAATTTGTGATGGATAAAGCGATTGCCAAAGCACGTGACGGGCATGGTCCTAGTCTCATAGAAGCCTTAAGCTATCGATTATGTGATCATACCACTGCCGATGATGCGACCCGCTATCGTCGTGAGGAAGAATTGCAACAAGCCTGGCAAAAAGAACCCTTAAGACGCTTGAAAAATTATTTAATTAATCAAAAAAGCTGGTCGAATGAGGAAGAGGAAAATTTTAAAAAAGAATGTGAAAAAAAGATAGAAATCGCCGTGACTAAATATCTTTCCTTTGCTAAACCTGCAGTGACTGATTTATTTGATTATCATTTTGCAAAATTACCTCATGATTTAATTGAACAACGTATCGAAGCGGAAGCAATGTTTATGTTAAGTAAGGACCTTGGCAATGGCTGAAATAACATTGATAGAAGCAATTACTCAAGCATTAGCCTATGAAATGGGTGTTGATGAAGAAGTAGTTTTACTGGGTGAAGATATTGGTGTTAATGGGGGGGTCTTCCGAGCAACATCTGAATTATTCAAAAAATTTGGTGCCGATCGGGTATTAGATACACCGTTAGCAGAGTCTATGATAGCCGGCCTTACGATCGGTATGGCTACACAAGGTTTAAAACCGGTTGCTGAATTTCAATTTATGGGCTTTAGTTATCCAGCATTAGATCAAATTATCAATCATGCGGCGCGTTTTCGTAATCGTACTCGTGGACGTTTACATTGTCCTTTAGTGTTTCGTATGCCATACGGAGCAGGGATTCATGCGCCTGAGCATCATTCTGAAAGTACTGAAGCTCTTTTTGCACATATCCCAGGTTTACGTGTAGTGATTCCTTCATCACCCGCACGCGCTTATGGTTTATTGTTGGCTTCGATCCGTAATCCTGATCCGGTTATTTTTTTAGAGCCCACACGCCTTTATCGTTTAAATAAACAACGAGTACCCGATACCGGTGCAGCCTTACCTTTAGATCAAAGTTTTATTTTAAGAGAAGGCATCGACATTACTTTGATTAGTTGGGGTTCGATGTTGCATGAAACTTTATTAGCTGCGGATAAATTATTACAAGAGAAAGGAATGCATGCTGAAGTAATTGATGTTGCCACGATTAAGCCTTTAGATATTAATACGCTGTTAAGCTCTGTAGAAAAAACAGGTCGATGCGTCATTATTCATGAGGCAGCTCGTTATTGTGGCGTTGGCGCAGAAATTGTAGCTCAATTGAGTGAAAAGGCATTTCTGTTTTTACAAGCACCATTACAGCGTGTTACCGGATATGATGTTACGGTTCCTTATGCGCAATTAGAAAAACAATATTTACCCAGTGTTACTAGGATTTACAATGTGATTGAGCAAACATTGGAGTTTACATGACAACATTTAACTTACCTGATTTAGGTGAAGGATTGCCGGATGCAGAAATTCGAGAATGGTATGTCCAGGTAGATGATGATATTAAAGTGGATCAGCCTATGGTTGCTATGGAAACTGCAAAAGCATTAGTAGATATTCCTGCACCTTTCAGCGGTAAAATTACTAAACTTTATGGTAAATCGGGTGATATTATTAAAACCGGACAAGCTTTAATTGATATTGAAGCAGAAATTTCAACTAAAAAAAATATTGATCAAGCGACTGTGGTTGGAAATTTGCAATTAGGGAATAGAATTATTGATGAATCTCCGCTAGGAATTCAACAAAAACAAACATCAAGGCCGAATCAAAATGGAATTAAAGCAACTCCAGCAATTCGAGCATTAGCAAAAAAATTCCAAATTAACTTAAACGACTGTAAAGGAACAGGTCCTAATGGACAAGTTCTCGCTGCTGATATCGAAAAAATGATGCAGCAAAAATCCAGCAAAGAAACTGGATCTGCATCCTTATCTCGTGCATCAGGTGGTTATGAACCATTACGCGGCGTTCGCCGTGTCATGGCAAGCACAATGAAACAAACGCAACTATCCATTGTCCCAGTTACTTTGGTTGATGATGCGGATATCCATGCTTGGCCAGAAAAAACAGATATAACCTTACGCCTTATTCGTGCAGTTATGTCTGCTTGTCAGCGTGAACCACGACTTAATGCTTGGTTTGATGAATCAAAACTAGCTTTGTGTAAGCATAGTCAGATTGATTTAGGTCTAGCGATGGATGCCCCTGAAGGTTTATTTGTTCCCATTTTAAAAAATGTTGCTCAAGAAAGCGCTATTAATTTAAGAAAAACAATCGATAAATTTAAACTAGAAGTAAAAAATCGAAGTATTTCACCGGATGATTTACTCGGAGCAACTTTTGTACTCTCCAATGTAGGGGTTTTCGCAGGTCGTTATGCAACACCTATCATTATTCCACCTATGGTTGCGATTTTAGCCGCTGGACGGATTAATGAGAAAGTTGTCGTCGAAGAAGGAAAAATAAGTGTACATAAGCAATTACCTTTATCTTTAACTGTGGATCATCGTGTCATTACCGGTGGCGAAGCGGCGCGATTTTTATCCGCTTTAATTATTGATTTACAAGCAGCGTGAAAATAAATAATGTTACCCATTCCGGCACGTAAACGCTTCGGTCAACATTTTCTGCATGAAAGTTTTGTTATCGATAAAATGGTACAAGCCATCGCGCCTCAAAAAACTGATCATATAATTGAGATTGGCCCGGGTTTGGGGGCGCTAACCGAGCGACTGTTACCACATCTTAAAAGCTTAACTGTAATAGAGCTAGATAAAGATCTCATTCCCCTCTTACAAATAAAATGTGCTGCACTTGGAGAATTAATTGTTTACCAAGGAGATGTTTTAAAAATTGATTTTCATACCTTGAGTAAGACTGAACAAGTTTGGCGTTTAGTGGGGAATCTTCCTTATAATATTTCTACCCCTTTATTGTTCCATTGTCTTGATCAAGCTAATATCATTCAAGATATGCATTTTATGCTGCAGAAGGAAGTAGTCGATAGAATAACATCATTGCCCGGGCAAGCCAGTTATGGTCGTTTGAGTGTGATGATTCAGTATTATTGTCAGGTAGAAAAATTATTTAATGTGAAATCAGGTGCCTTCCAACCTCCTCCAAAAGTAGATTCTGCTGTGATCCGGCTTAATCCTTATAGAAAATTACCTTATAAAGCAAATGATTGCGTCCTTTTTGCTCAAATAGTTCGAGATGCATTTAACCATCGACGTAAAATGCTACGAAACAATTTGGCTAATTATTTACAAGAACATGAATTCGAACAGTTAAAAATTAATTCGACATTGCGACCTGAACAATTGGCTATTAGTGATTATGTTAAATTAGCTAATTTTGTTGCTAAAAGAAATGAGTGGAAAAAAGTTTAGTTTAATAAGCAGAGATTAACCAATCCCACTCCAATAAATTGATGTGGGATGAGAATTAAAAAGCTTACTGATTTTAATTTTAATGGCGGTCCTTGTCATGGTCATGATTGGAAAATTTATCTTTGTGTTCTCTACAAAAATCATCATATTGTTTCTGAGCTTCTTCTCTTGCAATACCATATCGCTCTTTAATTTTACCGACGATTTTTTCTTTATTTCCCTTGGCTTCCATCCAATCATTATCCGTTAATTTTCCCCATTTCTCGTGAAATTTACCTTTAATTTGTTCCCACTTTCCTTTAAGATCTTCTGAATCCATGCCTATCTCCTTGAGTTAATGAAAATACATTAAAAAATTTTTCCTTTAATTTTTATCTCAATCAGTATAGCTTAAGTTTAAGGACATTCAAGCTAACAAGGTGGGTTCACTTTTTTTAAATCCATCGTACAGATAATTTGCTGAATTCTTATCAATACGATGGATTTAGATTAAATTTACGCGCTTTTCTTTACTTCAATAAGATGAATAGTAAATACAAGTGTTTGATTAGGCCCAATCGCTTTATCAACCCCATGCTCACCATATGCCAATTGAGGTGGAATTACGACTTGATAGGTTGCGCCTGGTTTCATGATCTTTAGAACTTCTATCCAACCAGGAATCACATTATTTAGAGGAAAAGTTACAGGTTCTTTTGATTTCTCAAAAACAGTACCATTAGTATAACTTCCTGTATATTCAACTTTAACCATGGAAGTGTCTGTTGGGCTTTTGCCATTGCCGGCACTTATTACTTTATATTGAATTCCACTTTTAGTAGTTATAACACCCGGTTTTGTTTTGTTATCAGCTAAGAAAGAATCGCCTTGTTCTTTATTTTTAAGACTAATATCTTTAAATTCAGCTTGTTTTTTGTTAATCAATTCTTGTTGAAAGTTTTTCAAAATATCCGCCATTTGTGCTTGGGTTAATAATGTTTTTCCGTGAGAACCATCCGCCAATCCTTTTCCTAAAGCAACTGGATCGACATCGATGCCTTGTTCTTTAAAATTTTCAGCTAAATCGGCACCAATACTATAGCTTATTTGACCTTTGACAGTCTTAAGAACAGGGGAATTACTGACTATTTTTGGAAAAGTAGCTTTGGTTTTGAGTTGATTAACCGTAACTGGAGAGGTACTCTGTGCAGCCAGTATGTTTGAACTGATGAGTAAACTAGCCAGGGCAGTCAATACAGGTAATCTTATCATTGGATTTCCTCTTGAGAGACGGTATTAAAAACCGATATATTGCCCTAAGTTTCGTTAGAAAACTATAGTTAATTAATAAAAATTTAAAATTATGCCATTTTCAACAGAATATGATGTCATTATTGTCGGCGGAGGTCATGCTGGCACAGAAGCGGCGTTGGCAGCAGCGCGATTAGGCGCATCTACTTTATTATTAACACATAATATTGAAACGCTAGGGCAATTATCATGTAATCCTTCCATAGGAGGAATTGGAAAAAGTCATTTAGTGAAAGAGGTTGACGCTTTAGGTGGCATCATGGCTCGTGCTGCTGATCTGGCAGGAATACAATGGCGTACATTGAATGCCAGTAAAGGCCCGGCAGTGCGTGCAACAAGAGCGCAAATGGATCGGTGTTTATATAAACAAGCAATTCGTAAGACTCTAGAAAATCAAGCTAATTTATTTATTTTTCAACAAGGTGTCGATGATGTAATCCTGCAGTCTAATCGTATTGTGGGAGTGGTAACGCAAATGGGATTACGTTTCTATGCAAAAGCCGTGGTATTGACTGCAGGTACTTTTTTAGCAGGAAAAATTCATATAGGTTTGCAACAAGCGCAAGGAGGGCGTGCAGGTGATCCCGCGGCTAATTTCTTGGCTGAAAAGTTGCGTCAATTACCGCTGCGGATTAAACGTTTAAAAACTGGAACACCTCCGCGTTTAGATGGCCGTAGCATCAATTTTAAAGTTTTATTAGAGCAACCCAGTGATAATCCTTTGCCGGTATTTTCGTATTTAGGAAAGATAGAGCAACATCCCACACAAATAAGTTGTTTTATTACTTATACTAATGAAAGAACCCATGCGATTATTCGTTCAGGATTAGATCGTTCGCCTATTTATAGTGGTGTCATAGATGGAATAGGCCCTCGTTATTGTCCTTCTATTGAAGATAAAGTAGTGCGCTTTGCGGATAAACTATCCCACCAGATTTTTCTTGAACCTGAAGGACTCAATACTCATGAAGTTTATCCTAATGGCATTTCAACAAGCCTGCCTTTCGATATACAGTGTGATTTGATTCATAGTATTAAAGGGTTAGAACAAGCGCATATTACACGTCCGGGTTATGCAATCGAATATGATTTTTTTGATCCGCGCGATCTTTTTCCGTCTTTAGAATCGAGATTGCTAGAAAATTTATTTCTTGCGGGACAGATAAATGGGACAACGGGGTATGAGGAAGCGGCTGCACAAGGCATTATTGCAGGTTTAAATGCCGCTTTAAAAGCACAAGAAAAATCAGCGTGGTGCCCGCGTCGTGATGAGGCTTATATCGGTGTATTAATTGATGATTTAATTACGCAGGGTACGCTCGAGCCTTATCGAATGTTTACTAGTCGTGCTGAATATCGTTTGTTATTGCGTGAAGATAATGCGGATCTACGTTTAAGTGAATCGGCGTATCGATTAGGGCTCATCAATGAAGCTCGTTGGCAAAGTGTCAATGTTAAGCGCTACACCTTGGAACAAGAACAACAACGTTTAAAACAACTTTCAATCAAACCTAATACGTCTTTAAGTACAGCTATAGAAGCTCATCTAGGACAAGCTTTAACGCGAGATTATCGAGTTTCTGAATTACTGACTCGACCAGAATTAAATTACAAGAGTTTAATGAAACTCGAAGGTTTAGGACCAGGAGTTGACGATTTTGCGATTGCAGAGCAAATCGAAATTCAAGCTAAATATCAAGGATATATTGATCGACAAATAGTGGAAATTCAACGCCAAGCGCGTTATGAAAATATTACGCTACCACTGAGTTTAGACTATAACGCAGTGAAAGGTCTTTCTAATGAAGTAAGAGAAAAATTGATTCAACATAAACCACTAACTTTAGGCCAGGCTTCACGTATTCCTGGGATTACACCCGCAGCAATTTCTTTGTTGTTGGTTTCTATAAAAAAGTAAAATAAACTAAGCAACTATGCCGATTTCTGACTTTTTAAATTTATCCATTCCCACAATAGCAGGGCAGCGTTTACGTTTAAGCAACCTACAACAAGATAGTCTTGCATTAGCTTTAAACCAGCTAGCGAACAGCTATGAAGGCGCAATTTTAGTGGTTACGCCAGATAATCTAATGGCAAATCGACTAGAAGCTGCGATAAAGTTTTTTTCACCGTATTTAACGATCATGAATTTCCCTGACTGGGAAACTTTACCTTATGATCATTTCTCGCCGCATCAGGATATAATTTCGCAACGACTTTCGACCTTAGCTCAATTGCATCAAATAAAGCAGGGTTTATTGTTGGTTCCAGTCACCACCTTACTGCAACGTATTGCTCCACTTAGTTACATACTAGCAACCAGCCTGAATGTTTCAAGTGGTGAAAAAAGATCTATCGAGGTTATAAGAAAAAATTTACAGTTAGGTGGTTACCATTGCGTATCACAAGTTTTAACGCGTGGTGAATTTGCTGTGCGGGGATCCATTTTAGATGTTTTTCCTATGGGCAGCGATTTACCTTTTCGTATGGACTTTGCTGATGATGAAATTGATAGTATTCGTTATTTTGATCCCGATACACAGCGCTCTATAGAAAAAATAGAAAAAATAAATTTGCTTCCGGCACGTGAGTTTCCTTTATCCGAATCTGCAATTAATTTTTTTCGTCAACAATGGCGCGAAAATTTTGTCGGTAATCCTCTAAACTGCCCCCTATATGAAGCAGTGAGTGAAGGACGCGCGCCAGCCGGAATAGAATATTATCTACCGTTATTTTTTCCAGAAACACAATTATTGATTGATTACCTTCCAAAAAAAGCGTTAATTTTGCAAGTTAATAATGTCCAGTTAGCGGCAGAAAATTTTTGGAAGGAAGTTAATGAGCGCTATGAACAACTTAGGTATGATATAGAACGACCAATATTAGCGCCTAAACAATTATATCTAGACGTGGATACATTATTTACGCGCTTAAAAGAGTTTCCGAGGATTTTGCTACAGCAAACTTCAGCAGCATCTGATGATACTTATCATTCCCGCGTTAAAAACTTTCCTAATTTATCGGTTGATCATAAGCTTGAATACCCTTTACAACATTTAAGTGTCTTTTTAAATGAATTTTTAAAAGATCCACAAGCTCGAGTTTTATTTTGCGTGGAAAGCGCAGGTCGCAGAGAAGTGTTGTTGGATTTACTCAATAAATTTTCAATTGAAGTCCATCGTTGCGAAACTTGGCAAGAATTTCTGCAGGCTTCTGAACGTATTTATATCATTATTGCCCCATTAGAAGAAGGATTCTATTTAGAAAAACCGCCTTTGGTATTAATTAGTGAAGCTCAATTATTTGGTAATCAGATTATCCAAAAACGGCAAATTAAAACTAAAGGTTTAGATGCTCGCACGATTATTCGAAATTTAGCGGAGTTAGCCGAGGGTAATCCAGTGGTACATGTTGATCATGGTGTGGGACGTTATCGAGGATTACAGCATTTAAAAATAGATGGTCAAGAAAATGAATTTTTGATAGTAGAATATGCTGCTAAAGCAAAATTATATGTTCCTGTATCGTCGCTTAATTTGATTAGTCGGTACGGTGGAAATGATAGTGAGCATGCTCCTTTGCATCCATTAGGTTCTGATCAATGGGAAAAAGCAAAACGTAAAGCTGTTGAACAAATGCGCGACGTTGCTGCTGAATTACTCGATATTTATGCCCATCGCGCTGCGCATAAGGGTTATGCTTTTCACCTACCAGAGCATGATTATCAAGCATTTACCGCTCAATTTCCTTTTACTGAAACACAGGATCAGGAGCAAGCTATTCAACAAGTTATCAATGATATGACTTCAGAACGTACTATGGATAGATTAATTTGCGGTGATGTCGGTTTTGGCAAAACAGAAGTTGCGATGCGTGCTGCATTTTTAGCAGTGCAATCCAATAAGCAGGTCGCCATACTTGTTCCGACCACATTATTAGCCCAACAACACTATCAAAACTTTAGTGATCGTTTTGCTGAGTGGCCAGTACAGATTGAAATGATTTCGCGTTTTCGTAGTGTTACGTTACAGAAAAAAATTCTAGAACGTTTGCAAATGGGAAAAATTGATATTTTGATAGGTACACACAAATTATTAAGTAAAGAATTACAGTTTCCACGCTTGGGTCTATTGATCATCGATGAAGAACATCGTTTTGGCGTGCAACAAAAAGAACGCTTAAAAGCCTTACGCGCAGAAGTAGATATTTTAAGCTTAACCGCAACACCTATCCCGCGTACTTTAAATATGGCTTTATCCGGTTTGCGAGAGCTATCAATTATTGCTACGCCGCCAGCGCGACGTTTGTCGATTAAAACCTTTGTACAGATGCGTAATACCAGTTTGATCCGTGAAGCCATATTGCGCGAATTGCTTCGAGGAGGCCAAGTTTATTTTTTACATAATCAAGTAGACAGTATTGAAAAAACAGCCAGAGAATTAGAAGCATTAGTCCCAGAAGCACGCATTCAAGTAGCACATGGTCAATTACGTGAAACTCAACTTGAGCGAGTGATGGCCGATTTTTATCACCAACGTTTTAATGTATTGGTTTGTACAACGATCATCGAAACCGGAATTGATGTGCCGTCTGCTAATACCATTATCATTGATCGTGCGGACAAATTTGGTTTAGCACAACTTCATCAATTACGTGGTCGGGTAGGTCGCTCTCATCATCAAGCTTATGCCTATTTAATGACACCCCCTAAAAAAATGGTGACAGCCGATGCAAAAAAACGTTTAGAAGCTTTTACCTCTTTAGAAGATCTTGGCGCTGGGTTTACTTTAGCCATGCATGATTTAGAAATTCGAGGTGCAGGTGAAGTTTTAGGTGAACAGCAAAGTGGAAATATGCAATCCATAGGGTTTTCACTTTATATGGAATTACTCGAACAAACAGTAGCTGCACTAAAATCAGGTAACGAGCCTGCGCTAAAACCAGTTAATCATGCAGTAGAGATTGATTTACAAATTTCCGCATTAATCTCAGAAAATTATTTGCCAGACGTACATACGCGCTTGGTGCTGTATAAACGTATTGCTCATGCAAAAGATGTACAAGAATTAGAGCAGCTCCAAGTTGAAATGATTGATCGCTTTGGTTTATTCCCAAAAGCGTTGAAAAATCTATTTCAACTAAGCGAGTTGAAACTAATCGCCAACAAAATTGGCATTAAAAAGATTGTGTCCGGACCTCAGGGAGGACGCATCGAATTCAATGAAAAACCTAATATCAATCCCCAAGATATCATCCAATTAATTCAAAATTATCCGACCTTGTATAAACTGGATGGACCCACGCAGTTACGTTTTAACTTCGAGCAATCCATACCTGAATTAAGAATAAAAAACCTTCACAATTTATTAAAAAAATTTATGTAAATATTTTTTTAATATGTTAAATTTCAATGGCTTTTATTAAAGGATTAAGCAATGAAATTTTTAAATATTATTCTGCAAAGTTTAGAGTTTGTGGCTTAATCTGTTTTTGCTGTACTGGTATAATCGCAGAATCAATTTAAAGGATTTTTAGATTTATGAAAATATTTAAGTATTCAACCTTGAGCCTATTATTTACGACCATTTTGCAAGCGGTGGCAGGATATTCTTGCCCAAATGTCTCAACTATTAATGCAAGAATTGCTGAAAATGGCACAATGAGATTTCCGCTCGACGAAGAAGATGCTCATACTGGTAAGGAAGTTCTTTTTCTTTATAGAGGTCCTAATAATAAAATACAAAGCTTTTACGATGGAAATAGTACAGTAGATAAATTTATAGGAGCATATTTCCATCCGTCTATTAAAGAAAAATCAGGCTCATTAACGTGTACTTATAAAAAGAAAGGCAACAGATATTTTCTTTTGGCTATGGAAAAAGAAGAAGTAAAGCGTGTTAAAGATGGAACGATTACAAACGGTGTCAACAATAATTGGCGAGCATTTCGGAATACGGGTTCCTATGTTTGCGGAGATGATGAAATTACTCAAGAAGATGTCTGCCAATTTCACCTTACACCGCGTTACCAATAATTATACTATAGCTAGATTTAGATAATTTTCACATAAGATTGGTTACGTATTTGGCGTAACCAGTTTTTTAAAGCTTGCTGAAATTTACGTTGATAAACTAACTGTGCAGCTTGCTCACGTGAAACGTTTTGTGATGTTTGTAATTTTTGCGCTCTACCTAATACTTGTACGATATGCCAACCAAACTGTGTTTGAAAAGGTAAGCTAATCTGATTGATAGCCAATTTTTTGATTTGTGCTTCAAAAGTAGGATCGAATAGACCGGGCAAAGTCCAGCCTAGATCACCACCTTTATAAGCAGATCCTGGATCTTGAGAGTATTTTTTTGCCAACTCAGCAAAACTACCACCGCGCAAAATGTCTGCACGAATTTCTTTAAGGCGTAATTCTGCTTGCTGATTGTTAAGTAAGGGAGAGGTTTTAATTAAAATATGTCGAGAATGTGTGGAAGTCACATAATGGGGGGTTGAATTATCGCCTCGCATTTCCAAAAGACGAACGAGATGAAAGCCATTGTCAGCTTGGATGGGGCCAGTTATTTCGCCAGGTTTAAGTTTTTGCACAGGTGTTTGAAAAATATCAGGTAAATCATTAAGCAGGCGCCATCCTAAATCTCCCCCGGTTAATGGAGGATTAAATTGCTTAGCTTTTTCTATCAATTCTTGAAAGGAAGTTCCGCTTTTTGCTTGTTGCAGTAGAGATAAAGCAGTTGTTTTTATGCGAGTTATTTCAGCGGTGGAGGGCTTGGTGGGAAACGGAATAAGCAAATCTTCAACATGGTAAGCTGCTTTTTGCGGAGTTGATTTTGGCATATGCATTAACATATCTTTGATTTCTTGATCCGTAACGGTAATCTTTGCAGCGACTTCATCTTGCTGTAGCCGACTAATAATAAGTTGTTGACGGATTTGTTGTCGGTATTTTGCATAAGGTATATTTTCTTGTTGCAACTTCTGACGTAATTGCTCTAACGTAAACCCATTGCGTTGAGCGATGCTCATAATGGTTTTATCTAAAGCAGCTTCGTTAATTTTCAACCCTGCAGTAGCGGCCAATTGCAGTTGTAATTCATTATCTATCATTTCATTGAGTACTTGCTTGCGAAAAGTTGCTGCATCTGGAATAGGTTTGTTTTCAGCTAACGATTGTTGACGCGACATTTCAATGTGTTCGCTTAGCTGTTGCTGTGTGATGACACTGTTGTTAACAACCGCGACGATACGATCTAGGGTTTCAATAGCATATAAAGACTTAGGAGAAAATACACTACTGAGTAAGATAATGAATGGAAAAATTTTTTTAAGGAAGTCCATAATCGCTCATTACTAAAAGTGGGTTGCACTAGACTGAAAATTATCAGTATAGCCGGGGATATTACTAGTTAAAAAGCTGGTTATATCACTGATGCCTACGGTACTCAAGCCTTTGAGCTGAAATTGGAAATAAACAACATTATTAAATATTGGACTGCTATTTTGATTTAGGGCAAAAAAAGTTCGGCCAGCGACAATTCGAAATGCCCAACAACAGCTATCATATTGTAATCCATAGAAAAAGCTTTGCGAATATTTATGACTAAAATTATAGTTCCACCCACCGACTGTGCTCCACTGACGTTTAAGTGGTGTTGAGAAAGAAAAGCCCAATCTATTAAAATCATTTTGATGACTATTCGGGGGTGTTGGCGGTGTAGTGACAAACAAATCGCCATAACGGATACGGCCATAATTTATATTAAATAACTGATTAGGACGAGGATGATACTGTATGTTAGCGGCAGCATTAATAATGTCATGACTGGTTGGATCCCAGGCAACATTGGCGGTAGTGCTCCATTGTGGATTGACATTGTAATTGATCTGGCCTGCAATAGGAGAAAATTTTTCGGTAGGTGAAGTGGCACCAGGAACTGCAATAGGATTAGCACATAAAGTTCCAGGTACGCTTAATTGTCTTTCTAAGGGACTACATAAAAAAACGCGCCTGTCTTTAAAATAATATATTTGACCGATACTGGCTCTTAGTTTTTCTTCACCCGTGTATTGATCCAATAATCGAGTAGTAAGTGCATAACTAATTTGGTTGGCATCACCGATACGATCATAACCACTGAAACGATTTGTCATGAAAAGGCTGTCATAACTAAATGGAATAAGTGCGCTATCAAAAATAGGAATATTATTTTGATCACGATAAGGAACATTTAGATAAAAAAGACGAGGCTCTAATGTTTGTAAATAAGAATGTTCGCCCCAATGAGTCTTGCGATCAAAATACAAACCACTATCTACACTAAATAGAGGCGTTGTGCGTTGGATTTCGCTTTTATAGCCTGTAACTTGATTCATTATATTATAGTGAGTCAGACTCAATTGAACGCGTGGAATAAGATAAGCGTCTTTACTTCGCATTGGATAACTAATGGAAGGAAAAAGATTAAGGCGGAGTGCTTGCGGCGGTTTAATTAACTCACCTGGATCATTTAAACGTTGAAAATAAGTAAGTTGATTGCTAATTTGAACATTAAACCCATGAAAATTTTGCGTGATACTATTTAAATCGATCTCAGGTAAACTATTATAAGGGTTGTTAACGGGCGATTGATTTAAAGGGTGTAATGTTTGATAACGGTTAATACTCGTCGTAAAATTCCAAATATCGCCGGAATAATTTAATTGTGCCTGTTGTGCAAGTTGATTAATAGCGATACTCGGTGGCTGGTTAAAGTCCTCTAAATAATAATCATCCCCGACCCAATTAAAGTTGACCGTACTTGTCCAACGGGGTGTCCATAGGCGTTGTTCTTGCCATGTAAAAGACTTTCTAGCGGTACTTGGATAGATCAGCGGGTTGGTGTTGGGATAAAGTAAAGGGATCTGGTCAGCAAGTCGAGCCGCAGCTCGATCATAGGGAAGATAATTGGCAATGATATTCCCGCGACTATGATGGGTCAGGTAACGAAATTGACCGACTAATTGTACTCCACGCTTGCTTAAAACAGTGGGTGTAAATAAAAAGTCATAATTACTTGCCATATTCCAATAATAAGGGAAACCAACACCTATTCCTGATTGCGAAGAACTTCCAAAATTTGGAAATAAGAAACCAGATTCACGTCTGTCATCAATTGGAAAAGCAAGATAGGGACTATATAAAATAGGCGTCCCGCGAAAATCCAACCAGGTATTATAAGCTTTGCCGCGGCCCGTATCACGATTCAATATTATTTTTTTAGCGGACAGTTTCCAAGTTGGATTAATAGGTGAACAAGTTGAATAAGTACTATTATGTAAGATTATTAATCCAGGAGAGGTTTGCTCCACGCTACTTGCCGAACCCCAAGCATTAATCGGCATACCTTCGTTGGTACCCATTAATATAGTGGTATTTCTTAATAAAATTCGATAAATAATATCAGTAAGATAACCACTTTGATTATTTAAATTTAAATGGGCTTTTTTAGCTTTGATTAAAAGATTAGGTTCTTGAAGTTTAATTTCACCGAGTAGATCCATATTCGTAATCTTCCCTGTTTTTGGATCACGATAAAAATAAACTTGATCGGCATATAATAAACGGCCTGGTTGCGTGATAATAACATTCCCACTTAAAGTAGAAGTTCCTTCAAATGAAAAATGGGATTGTGCGGCATCAATATGCGTAAGAGCTTGCTGGACTTTACTTAAAGGTGTTTTCGCGTAAGCTTGCAAGGGATCTAAGTATTGCCCTTTGCAAATACCTAATTTACTAGGTATCCAACCCAGTTGTTGTGCCATAGTCAATTCTGCGGTCAAACCAGGTGAGGCAAAACAAAAAAAAGCAAAATAAAATAGCCATTGAAGGGTTAGGGAATCTTCTTTTTGAGGAGTCAGCTTACTTTTTTTCCTATTGTTCATTTATTTTTTTTAGCTCCCTGGTTCGAACTTAGCCGAGAGTTTTAAGGAAGAAAATTGCTTGAGACACAATTATCTCCTTTAAAACTTATATGGATAATACGGCCGTCAGGGGTTGTTTCAAATGAAGTTCGACAAGAGCGAACGATCGTTTGGGGTGTATTCCAAGGCTCATCATAGCTAGAGAAAAGGTTTCCATTATTGGTACGCAAAGGAGAGCGTTTAGGATCAGGGATAGAATACATTGTTTTTTGAGTGTACTGATAGATTTTATGACCATTTGGTAATTGGATTCCTGCATCAGGCGCACCCCATTTGGACATAAGGCTTTGAATATTTTTCCCTTGCCATTTATCGATTTTCTTTTGATAGTTTGCTGTACTAGCACAAGCACTTAACAAAAAAAAGAGTACGCAAGAGGTTAAGAAGTAACGCATATTATTTTTCCTTATAAATTCAATTCTGATCGTAGTTCAGTTAAGGTGAAGGTATAATTTTCAGTATTAAAAATACCAGAGCCTAAAATAAAAGTATCTGCACCGGCTTTGGCGATTTCAGCAATATTATTTTTTTTAATTCCTCCATCTACACCTAAACGAATAGTAGGTTTGTGAGTTAAAATTAATTGTTTGGCGGATGAAATTTTGTTTAAAACTTCTGGAATAAAATGTTGTTCAGCGAAGCCAGGATTAACAGACATCATCAATATCGAATCTAAATTTTCCCATTTATCATCTAAACAATTTAATGATGTTTGTGGATTAATAGCTAAACCGGCTTTACAACCTAAGCGACAAATTTGTTTCAAGTTTTTTATGACATCGGTACTGGCTTCAGGATGAAAAATAATTTGATTAGCACCAGCTGCAGCAAAAGCGTTAATTAAATGATCGACTGGATTTACCATTAAATGCACATCTAGAAAAGCCTGAGGGAGATGCTTGCGTAAAGCACTACAGACTAATGGACCGAAGGTTAAATTGGGTACAAAATGATTATCCATAACATCGATATGCAAACTATTTGCACCTGCTTGCAAGACCGCAACCGATTCCTTTGCTAAGCACCCCATATCTGCAGATAAAATAGAGGCGGAAATAGTTAAATCGTGCATTATATCCCCTTAGCAGCACAAATACGATCGTAAGCAGCCTTGATATTTTGAGTTTTCTCAGTCGCTATTTTTATCATTTCTTCAGGTAAACCCTTAGCTAATAATTTATCAGGGTGATGTTGACTCATTTGTTTTCGATAGGCTTTTTTAATTTCGGCCGGCGATGCTTGTTCAGAGATGCCTAAGATAGCATAGGCGTCTCTTAGATTCAGCTGATGAGAAGAATGCGAGGATTGGTAATAGCCTTGTTGCCTCTGACCAGAAGACTGCTGCCGGAAAGCTTGCTCAAAATTAAATAGATGTTCAAAAAAGCTAAAATTGAGTGGTGCAAAACCTAAATATTGGCAGATTTTCTGCAATACTCTTTGTTTATCGGTTGTGAGATGACCTTCAGCCAAGGCGGTTTGCATTTGTATTTCTACGAAAAGCTTAAGTAAAACCTTATTGCGATGACAAGCTTGGACCAGTTTTTTTAAGGCTTCTTCTAAATTAAAGGAAGCTTGTTTACCCTGATTAAAAAGGTCGATAGCCTTTTGGCGCATGGTTTCAGTAAGACCAAGGCGGTTCATTATGGCCCTGGCAGCTTGTATTTCTGCCTCCGAAACTCGACCATCTAGTTTTGCGATATGCCCCATTACTAAGAACGTGCTATCAAAAAAAACTTGTTGCGCTGCGCTTGGATTGACAGAAGAGAAAGTCCAACCCTGGTTTTGATTAAGGCCACGATCAAAGAGATGCCCTATAATGACACCCAATATAAGCCCAAATGGCCCTCCAAGAAGGAAGCCAAAAAACCCGCCGATGAGCTTGCCCCATATATTCATGCTAAAACCTAAATTCATAAAATTTTGCTTACAAGACTAACAGGATATTATCTTGTCTTAAAGTTGAATAAACGATAAGCTCACCGTGAGAATATTTTAATTATAATTTTATTAAGTCATGCGATTCTTATATACAATAATTTTTTATTTATTGTTGCCATTTATTTTATTGCGTTTATGGATAAAAAATCGTCAAATTCCCAATGGTTTGCAATTTTGGCATGAACGTTTAGGCTTCGCTTTACGCCCTTTCTCACCCGGTGGGATTTGGGTACACGCCGTTTCAGTAGGTGAATCCTTGGCTGCGATACCACTAATCAAGCTTTTGCAGCAACGTTACCCAGAGACTCCTATTATTGTAACTAATGAAACTAAAACGGGAGCTGAACGTATCCGCGTTGAATTAGGCGATAGCGTCACTCAGCTTTACTTTCCTTATGATTTACCCCTGGTCTTAAGGAGGTTCTTCAAGGCCCTACAACCAAAATTGCTGATTCTGATAGAAACAGAACTTTGGCCTAATCTTCTAGTAAGCTGCCAGTTGTACCAAGTCCCAGTAGTCCTTGTCAATGCTCGATTATCTGAGCGTTCCGCCAAATCCTATCGACGTATTTTACCGCTCATGCATAAGATGTTAAACAGCATCAATCTCATTGCTGCACAGTTTCAAGCGGATGCCGAACGCTTTATCGCTTTAGGTTTTCCAGCTGAAAAGATGCGGGTTACAGGGAGTCTTAAATTTGATTTGACCCTTCCCCTAAGTCTGACTGAACAGGCACAGCACTGGCGGAAAATCTGGGGAGAAAACCGGCCAGTTTGGATTGCTGCCAGCACTCATCCTGGTGAGGAGGAGTTTATTCTTCAAGCTTTTACCGAAGCGCGTCGTTTTTTTCCTGACTTACTATTAGTTTCTATACCACGACATGTGGATCGTGTTCCTCAATTAGAACAGCTATATAATAGCCAAACTTATAAGATTATAAAACGCAGTGATCATAATCAGTCTAAGATGAGTAGTGCCGATATTTTTATCGGCGATACCATGGGAGAATTACTTATTTTTTATGCAGCAGCCGATCTTGCTTTTATAGGTGGAAGTTTAGTGGAAAAAGGCGGACAAAACCCTCTTGAGCCCGCTGCCATTGGCTTACCTATATTAACCGGTCCTTATACTTTTAATTTTGCAACGATTACTGAACAGCTGAAACAGCGACATGTGGAAATTCAGGTGACTAATGCTAAAGAGTTGGCAGAGCAAGTTATTGCTTTATTATCTGATCCAGAGCGACGCCAGCAAATGTCTCATGAAGCTAAAAAGTTTGTGGCAGAGAATAAAGGTTCTGTATTAAAGCAAATGCAATTAATTGAAAATTTATTGATTTAAGTTGATTTTTATATGTACTCTGGAATTACACAAGGTTTATTTATTGTAAAGTCACTTATCAAGCGACCTGGATTATTCCATTATAGTGTCGCTTTAAATGAAGAGTTGGCAAAAGATTTAAAAATAGGTTCTAGTGTTTCTATTGATGGTGTTTGTCAAACCGTAGTTGCGATAAGTGGATATGAAGTCAGCTTTGATGCGATGCAAGAAACTCTAGCCAAAACCACTTTGAATCAACTTTTTATTGGAAGAAAAGTCAGTGTGGAAAGAAGCATAGGTTTTGGTGATGAAATTGGAGGACATGAACTGAGCGGTCATATTTTTGAGACAGGGACGATAATTGATAAAAAAATCAATGGTGAGAACGTATGTTTATCTATTCAAACTTCTGAAGCGTGTTTTGCTTTTATAAAGCCAAAAGGTTACATAGCAGTAGATGGTTCCAGTTTAACCATAGGTGTGACGGATGTAAAACAACATAGTTTTGAAGTGTATTTGATTCCTGAAACCTTACGTAAGACCAATTTTGGCAACAAAGATATTGATGATAAAGTTAACATCGAACCGGATATGAAAACTATGTTGCTGGTTGAAACCCTGCAAAATTATTTTTCCAACATAGATGATCGATTAACAACGATAGAAAAAAAGTTACACATTTCTTAACAAGCGCGCATTAAGTTTACAATAAAATAGCCAAAATATCAGCTAATTGTTTAATCGTATACGTTGGATGTAGTGTTAGACAAGCTTTCTCATCTCCATATCCATATTCCGCCCAACACGAGTCTGCTCCAATATTTTGCGCAAATAGTAAATCAGCTGGTGTATCGCCTATCATTAAGATCTGTTTCGGGCTTATATCATTATATTTGGGTTTAATGAAATCAGTATAGGCCATAGGATCGGGTTTTTTTCTCAGTGTTCTAGTGTCGCCAATGACCATTGCAATATATTGTTTTAGTTGAAAACGTTCTAGTGCCATGTTCACTGCAGCAACTGCTTTGTTGCTGGCCACAATTAGAACATAATCCGCGGCAAAAAGTTTCGCTAATACTTCAGTGGCTTTAGGAAATGGCGCACTTTTTTCTTCACCTTCAACTAAATAAATGGCTTCGTATGTACTTAATAAGTGATGGATTTGTTGCTGGGTAAGATTGGGGCTAAGAATCTCTAAGCTTTTTTCCATGCCTAAGCCTGCACGGATGGTTTCATCGATGAAATCATGATTTGGTATCGTCATATGTAATGTTTCATATGTACGCTTAATACAGAAAAGTATGGCATCGTGTGTGGCGCAAAGTGTGCCATCAAAATCAAGAATAAGTAATTTATAGTTATGCATAAAGCTTTACTTATGTGAGAAGATCAAAGTTCACAGCTCCTATTAAAAGTGTAGCTGGATAAATTTAATTGGTAAAGAAAAAGAATAATGCGACTAGTAACTATAGAATACTATTAGGCTTTAAAAAATTTCTAAAAACCTAATAGTGTTGTCAAATAATTTTATCTGGATGGGCGTGATAAAGGAGTTTCTGTTATTTGATCTGGATTTTGAAGCATTTTTCCTAATTCTTTCCACATGCAGGCTGAATAAGTTTCACCTTTAAAGAAAGCAAAAAATCCCCAGGGATCTCTGTGTTTTGAAAGGATTTCAACTTTATCATATCTATTCAAAAAATCTTTAATACTTTCCAATGATTCCTTGTTACTAATCATTTTAGAGAGCTCTAAGAATATTTGGATTTTATCAGTGGCAGTTTTCCCAAAAAATTTTGGCCTTTCTAAATGCTCAAAGACTTCACCAATGCTTTGTTGTAGTGTTAGATAGATATCGCGATCAGGGTGTGTATCTCCTTCAAAATGTAGAATTTTTAATTTCTGAGCATTATCTGGGAATTCTTTCAGAGCTTTTTCACTAGCTAGATTTTGGATAGATGTAGATCTATAAGGAAAAAGATAGATTTTATTACAAAGTGTTTTTTCATTATTAATAGAATAGATACAGCAATTAGGGATGACGTTTTCAGTATAAGTTTCAGGAATTTCATAACCCAATTGAGTGTTTTTAGTATTTGTTTGATAAGAAAAAATTTTAAAAAAATTTATAATGTTTTTATCTTTTATTTCTTCTCCATCTTTTCTAAAAAGAACTTTATTATAAATGAATTCTGCATGTTGAATTTCTGGAAATAACTTAAAAAGTTCTTGGGCACGTGTAATTTTATCCATCTGCGTTGGCTTATAGCCTGGATACTGCAATATTCGTGTTTGATATCTATTTTTGACGTTTTCTTCTAAATAGTCTTTTAGTATTGAAAAATCAATTTTTTTGGATTTTTCATGGATACATCTAAATTGCAATTGAAAATTTTTATCCTTTGAATCGGTGACATTTAAAATTTGGATGGATTGATTGTCGAAAATAGCATAAGAATTTTCATAAAAAATTAAACAAGAATCAGTTTTTGGCATAACCCACCTTATTTATTATACTTATAATAAAACCATATCATACACTATAAGTATCAACAACTTGGAAATTTCTTTATGAAAGGTCTGGTCTGGTTTCGTGAAGATCTACGCTTGCATGATAATACAGCGCTGTATCATGCTGCTCAACAATGTGGTGATGGAATTGTAAGTATCTATATTATCGATATTAACTTTTGGAAAAAACATCATATGGCGGCCTGCCGAGTTCAGTTTTTACTCACTGGACTATTTGAATTAAGTCAAAGTCTGCAATCAAGAGGTATTTCGTTATTAATTAAATCTGTAAAAAAAACTATAGATATTCCAGAAGTATTATATACATACATAAAAAAATATAAGTTGGAAGCACTATTTTTTAATAAACAATATGAAGTAGATGAAAAGCAAAGAGATCAAGCAGTTTGTAATTATTTAAGAAAATATTCGATTAAATATTATGCTTTTGATGATCAAGTTATATTACCACCGGGGACTGTGCAAACTAAGCAAGGAAAAACTTTTAGTATCTTTACACCCTATAAACGAGCCTATCTGCAATTGCTACTGAACAATCAAAATATCGTTCCGCATTACTCACTGCCTAAATTACAACACGCATTAGACATTCAATCCAGTAAAGTTCCACTCAAGTTACCCAATTTTTCTACAACTATCATTTGGCCGTCCGGTGAAAAGGAAGCGCAGCGCCGCTTAAAAAAATTTATAAAAAATAATTTATTTAATTATCAAAAAACTCGTGATTTCCCAGCGCTAGGCGGAACGAGTTTATTATCCCCTTATTTAGCAGCAGGAATGATTTCTCCGCGCCAATGTTTATTGGCCGCCTTAATGGCCAACAAAGGTGAATATGAAGGCGGAAATAAAGGCGCCACGACTTGGGTTAATGAATTAATCTGGAGAGATTTTTATAAGCATTTATTAGATGCGGTGCCGCGTTTATCGATGCATCAGCCTTACCGATTAGAAACTGAAAAGTTAAAATGGCGTTATAATGAAAAACAATTCCACGCTTGGCAACAGGGTAATACGGGTTATCCGATTGTTGATGCGGGAATGCGCCAATTGAAACGAATTGGCTGGATGCATAATCGCTTACGCATGATAGTTGCAATGTTTTTAACCAAAAATTTGTTTTTTGATTGGCGTCTAGGCGAGGATTTTTTTATTCGCCATTTGATCGATGGAGATTTAGCGGCGAATAATGGCGGCTGGCAATGGAGCGCGTCTACGGGGACCGATGCTGCACCTTATTTTCGCATCTTTAATCCATTACGACAAAGCGAACGTTTTGATCCACATGGAGATTTTATTCGCCAGTATTGCCCTGAATTGCGTTCATTTAATGAGCGAACAATTCATGATCCCTATCAGCGTGCACCAACATTGGCTTTAAAAAGTGGCTACCCCAAGCCAATCATTGACTTTAAAGATTCACGCATGGCAACAATTAAAGCTTTTAAATCACTTTAATACTAACTGGAAATTTTAAAAATTGTCGACTATTTTTAAAATTTCTCGTTTGAGGAAACTTATGCAAGCAAAAAGCAAAGTTAGAATGATCCATATGTCAGCTTCATTCTTATTGCTGATGGGCATGTTTCATAACTGCTTAGCACTCCCAAATGTAATGAACGTTGCTATACAAGGTGTGGAAGCTAAAAAATTATTTGCTTATCTGACGGGTCCTAAAGTACATCCTGATGCAGGAATGAGCAAACAATATTTACAAGGAATCAATGTGGTCTGCCAATATGTCACAGCACCTATCTCACATAATGGCGTAAATGTACCTATGGGTGATCCCTCTCGATATTCCTGTACCATGAACTTTGATTACAATGGCTTAGCTGGATCCACTACGCTCCCTTAAGAAGTTTGTCTTGTAAGGTTATGTGCGCGGCCTGATCAGAAAAATTGCAGTTTGGGTATTTTTTTTGTTTAAAAAAACCACTTGTCTTTTGAGAAGAAAATAGATGATGAAGTTTAAGTTTTGATTTCAATTTGCTTTTTTGTTGCTTTGATTTCTGCTTTAAATTCGTGAGTCCATTGCAGAATTTAAATAATTTCCAGCCTGACTTCCATCAGCCAGAACCTTTTAACTTAGAGACTTCATTGCTATTATTCCCTTACTGACAATGCATAGAATTTCGAAATCAAATTTTAAAAAAATACTTTTTCAATTGGAGGCGCAATGAAATTAAAGACTCTGATTTTAGCAATCAGCATAGGATTAACAACATCTGTTTTGTCTTTGACCTACGCTGATGAGCTCCCAGCTGCTCCACATTTAAGCACGATAGGCACTGCCAGTATTGATGCAATCCCAGATATTGCAACGATAATAATTGATGTAAACTATACGGCTAAATATGCAGTTGATGCTAAACAGAAGGTGGATAAACGCGTCACACAATATTTTGATTTTTTACGTAAAAATGGGATTGAACAAAAAGATATTAATGCAGCCAATTTAAGCACACAAGCAGAATATGATTATCAGAATGGTTCATCCGAACTAAAAGGATTTCGGGCAGTACGTCAGGTTCAAGTTAGCGTGCGTGAGATCGGGAAGCTTAATCAACTATTGGATGGAGCTCTCAAGTTAGGTTTAAATGATATTCAAGCGATAAAATTAGGCGTAGCTCAGCCTAGTAACTATCGTGAACAAGTACGTAAAAAAGCCATTCAAAATGCAATCTTACTAGCTACGTCTTTAGCGGAGGGGTTTAAAGTTAAACTGGGACCTATTTATAGCATTCACTATCAAGGATATAATGACCAATCGCCATTACCAGTTATGTTTCTACGTGCTGAAAACGCATCTACAAGCACCCCATCGCAAACTTACCAACAGCAAAGCATCCATTTTAAGGATCAAGTTGAAGTAGTTTTTGGTTTGGTAAACCTTATGAGCAAAACAAGATAACAAACTATCGCGATTTTTATGGTACGCCCGGAAGGCCTCGAACCCGACATGCACTCGAATTTAAATGATTGCAACGTAAGATATTTGAAAAAAAACTTTTTAAGATATCACGTTCACAGCGCAACAGATCATTTTCCAGCTTCAGTTGATGTTATACGATGTTTTCTGTCTTAAATTTATACCTTCTGAAAAGACATTGTGTGTAATTGATATTTTTTATTGTAAACTAAAAAAGTATTTGGACAATTAAATTTTAAAAAAAGGAATTTTTTTTATGAAAAAATCTAATCGTTTCTATAACGAAGGTCTTCAACGACTACAATCAATTTGTAATATTTAATAGAATTTATTAAATATTTCTACAGAAGTACGCCAAAAAAATTATGAGGAAAAGCAAAACGATATTTTTGAAAAAATTAGAAATACAAATCAGAGAAATAGGATTACACCAAGTAATTTACAACAAGTAATTGAGCAAAATCAAAATCAAAGTAAAAGTATGGGGATAATCAATAGCATTTATAATAATTCACATTTATTTGTAATTAATTTAGCTAATTCGAATAATACATTAAGTAACTTAACCGATTCATCTTATTATCCTTCGAATAATTTTAGTATTAGTTAATGGTATTCCAATAAATATTCGGGAAAACTAATATAACAACATTCCAATAAAGCTTAGCATCCTCTCTACTTATATCCTGCCAACAACAGGGCTAATTCATTTCATTAAGCCATATGTTCCATTCAAATGAAGTGTAATTGTTCTGTAGCTAGCAGTTTTCGAAACTAGGGCGTTACATCTTTTTATCTTATGTTCAACCTTACTATATAAAGCAATTGAATGCGCCACGCTTCTGTGTAAACTAATTTGTGTGCATTTAATATTTTAATTATAAGGAAGTTTATGAGTATGAATAACAATCAAGTAGTCCCCTGGGATCATCAAAGTGGTGCTGGTCCTTTTTATGTGGTTTTTGCTAGTAAGATTTGGAAAAATGGTTGGTGGGTAGAAGCCGAACATTGCCCAGGCAAATACGAAGAGGACCCGAACCATAATCCTTGGCGTATCGATCGCCCAGCAACGAACGAAGAAATAGCCTTAGGAAATCCAACAAGTTGTGATAGTACCGAAGATTGCAGCAAATTAATCTGCAAGGATCCTAAAACAGAAGCTACCTATCAGAAAGTAGGTTATAAAGCAGATGGATCGGGTACCCATCTTTCTTATACTTCAGCGCGAGTCGCGAAATCTGTTTACAATATTTACGAAAAGTCTGAAACAAAACCTAAATTATCTGCTTATATCACTGATTGGTGTCAATATGATGCAAGATTGCAAAATGAAACGGATCCTACTCAAGCTGGACGTGGTTTTGATCTAAATAAAATCGACCCGAATGCATTTGATCGAATTATTTTTTCTTTCATGGGAATTTGTGGAGATTTTGGAGAAAAAGCCGACGTAATTCAAAAATCAATTGACGGTTGGAATAAGCAAGTACCCACTGCAATGAAAGAGGGGCACATTGTACTAATGGATCCGTGGGGGGATCTCGCAACTTATACCAATGTAGGTTTAAGCCAAGGACATATGGATTTAACTTATGACAATTACCTCAACTTTTATCAACAAGAAAAAGCAGCAGGTTTATTAGGTGGAATGAGAGAGCTTAAGAAGAAAAATCCCGATTTAAAATACTCTTTTAGCGTAGGAGGTTGGACCTTATCAGGATTTTTCTCTGATATGGTAAAAAATCAAAACATGCGCAAAGAGTTTATCGATAGCGCTATTGATTTCATGAAAAGATTTCCGATGTTTGATGGTATTGATATCGACTGGGAATATCCAGGTGCCGAAGGAAATGCAGGAAATCATGTAGATCCCGAAAACGACGGTAATAATTATGCCTTACTAATTAAAGAATTACGCTCGGCATTGGATGTTACATTTGGTAAAAAAACAAAAACCATCACGATTGCGATGAGTGCTGATCCTGAAAAAATGAAGTTTAGTAACATAGCAGGTTTAAAAAATGCGGGTCTAGATTTTATTTTTTTGATGAGTTATGACTTTTTTGGTACCGGTTGGGCACCCAGCTTAGCGCATCATAGCAATTTACAGAAATCACAACTCTCTGATTTTGCTGGTGTCAAAGCATTAAATTATTTGGAAAGTGTAGGAATTCCAACCAACATGATTCATTTAGGTGTGGCAAACTATGCACGTGCTGCAGCAGAAGCTGATTTGAGCTCGTTAAAATATAATAAACAAGGTAAGGCTTTGGGTAGTTTTGAAAACGGTGCTTATGAATTCTTTGATTTAATCAAAAACGTTTTTGATTTAGAAGGAAAAGTTGCTCAAGGTAAGAATGACTTCCATCTTATGACCGATACTGATGCCGATGCCGATGTTTTATATAATCCCAATACTAAACATTACATATCGCTTGAAACACCCCGAACGGCAAAGAACAAAGGAGATTATGTTAAGAAGCACGGTCTAGCAGGTTGTTTTAGTTGGTCTGGCGATCAAGATGTTGGTTTATTAGCCAATGCTTGCAAAGAAGGTATGGGTTATAAGCCTATTAAGGAAAATTTTCCTATGGCTACTCTATATAATAAAGGCATAGAATTTAATATGCCTGGAAAATCTAAAAAATAAATAAAATTTTAAAAATTTAATATATCTAATTTTAAGAGTGCTTTTTAGGCACTCTTTTTTTAATCAAAAAAACTTTTATTTAATTAACGACATATTAATTAAGATTTTTCGTTGTACTGAAAAATTCTCCTAATATCTGTTTCATTCAATGGCACTGATTTATTTCCAACTTCATCAATTTGTTGGTCAATGAAAATTTACAATAATTTTGAAAATATGACCTCACGAGATATCTGTAAGTAAAACAGCGGTAACTTACTTCGAAGTGGCACACGTTTTTCATTTCGTGACTGGGGTGATTCTTTAATTTGATTTTCTTATTGAAATGATTTTAATAT
>X36_Agile_Frog__coassemble_15_pt1 | contig 53339 bp, 45 predicted proteins | sample X36_Agile_Frog__metabat2_low_PE_001 | metagenome-assembled genome bin X36_Agile_Frog
ATTCAAAAATGTAATCTCATGTGGTAACTTATAAGCAGTTAGTGCAACTCGGCAATAATTTAATAGCTCTTCTGCGCTTAGACTTTCATCTTTTCGTACCACAAAGGCTTTAATCGCTTCGCCGGTTTTATCAGACGGAACTCCTATTACGGCAACCTCTTTAACTTTAGGATTTTGTTGAATAATATGCTCAACTTCTTCAGGATAGACATTGAAACCTGAAACTAAAATCAGTTCTTTTTTTCGTCCAACGATAAACACAAATCCCTGATGATCAATACGTGCTAAATCACCAGTTAATAACCACCCATCTGGTGTTAATGCATACTCTACATCTGTCGCTTGCATCCAATAACCTTGTATAACTTGAGGGCCTTTCACGCATAATTCACCTATTTTACCTATCCCCACTTCATTTTTTTTATCGTCGCAAAGACGAATATTTGTTGAAGGAAGTGGCAAACCGACATGATCACCGGATACCACTAAATCCCAAGGTGGAGCGCAGACCACAGGAGATGCTTCAGTCAGACCATAACCTTCTAGTAATAACTTTCCGGTTATTTGTTTCCAGCAAATTTTAACGGAAGATTGAATTGGAGCACCACCTCCTAAAGCGATCTTTAAATTCGTAAAATCTAATTTTATAAATGCTTTATGCCGCAGAAGTGCTTTAAATAAAGTATTAACGCCCAACAATGTACTAAACGATGTGTTTGAAAGTACCTGAATCAATTGTTTTATATTGCGTGCATCGGGGATTAAACAATTCTTACCGCCTAATCGCACACACATCAAACCGTTAACCATCAAAGAAAAAATATGATACAACGGTAATGCGGTAATAAATGTTTCTTGGCCTTCACACAAAATGGGTCTAACCCATGCCGTTAACTGCTCTATATTTGCCAACATGTTTCGATGGGTTAACATCGCACCCTTAGGGACTCCCGTTGTACCACCAGTATATTGCAGAAAAGCAAGATCTTCTCTTTGGATTGCAACCGTTGAAAGGGTTAAATTCTGACCAATTTTAATGGCCGATAAAAAATCGATCGGATGAACAGCCGGATTTTTTTGTTTTTGATTTTTTATCAACCAATCCGCAGAAACATTAACTATCCAAGACCGCGGCCAACTGAGCATATCACCTAAATGCGTGGTAATAACATATTTTATAGGCGTGTTTTTTAATATATGAATTATATTTGGCAGAAAATTGCGTAATATAATTAATACTTCTGCCTGCGAATGCTCTATTTGTTGAGTAAATTCGGGTAAGGTATAAAAAGGATTTACGTTAGTAACGACCAATCCTGCTTGCAGCACTGCAAAAATCGAAATCATATATTGTGGACAGTTCGGTAACATCAGCGCGACTTTTGTCCCTTTATTCAATTTTAATCGCTGCTGTAAATACGCAGCTAAGTCACGACTCAAATCAGCCCATTGCCCATAGCTAATCGTTTGTTGAAAAAAACTTAATGCGGGTAGCGGACGAAATTTTTTGCAAGCATCTATAAATAATCGATCGAGTGATTGATAAATATCAGGATTAATCTCAGCAGGGACTTGTTGCTGGTAACGATTCAACCAAATTTTTTCCATCATTCACCACCTTGAAAATTAAAGGCAAGCATTCCCTATTAAGTTTTAGTATATAATGCCTATTTTGTTTCGACATTTTATAGTGAGCAGGTGGGCTATTTATGCACAGTATGATGGGAACATCACAAGAAGCTTTTAAATTAAAGGCGAGTCTATTCACATTAACGACTTTTCATTTGTTAAACACTGACGCACAATTGGTTCATCAACAATTAAAACCTTTAGTCGAGCAAACTCCTCGTTTTTTCCAACAATTACCTATTATTTTGGATTTATTTTCTCTACCTGCAGCAAGCGGACCTATTGATTTTCCTGCTATTATTAGCTGTTTACGGGGCTATGGTTTAATTCCTGTTGGAATACGCGGTGGCAGTGCTGAGCAGCAAACATTTGCGATACAATCAGGGCTTGCTATCCTCGCTAATATAAAAACAGAAGCTAGCGAGACCCCGTCTAAGCCAACTGCACCTACACCTGCTATTAACTCTAAGCTAATTACCCAGCCAGTGCGCTCAGGCCAACAGATCTATGCAAAAAATAGTGATTTAATTGTAATTGCTTCCGTCAGCCCGGGAGCAGAATTATTAGCCGATGGCAACATCCATATTTATGGTCGATTAAAAGGTCGAGCATTAGCAGGAGTTTCTGGAAATCAGCACGCACATATTTTTTGTCAAAATTTAGAAGCTGAGCTCGTAGCGATTGCCGGTAATTATTGGTTAAGTGAAGATTTGCAGGATTTACAGCAAACACTAAATAAAGGCAGTGTACAAATTTTTTTATATCAAGAACGTTTACAAATAAAACAACTTGCTTAAGTTAGATTCAAACATTCACTACTTTTAAGTAGTATCCATTTTTCCAATAGATAATCCATTTGTTCTACCTTAATAGGTTTAACCAATACCTCATCGATACCGGCTTGAAGAAATTGCTGTTGATCCGCTGGTTGACCGTAAGCCGTTAATGCAATAATAGGAATATGTTCTTTGTCTGTTTCCTGTTGTCGAATTATCTGTGTAACAGCAATACCATCACTATCCGGTAAAGCGATATCGAGGAGAATAAGATCGTAGTGATTTTGCATATAATAGTTTAAAGCCATTTCAGCATTACTCGCGATATCGTAAAGTATTTCTTTTCGTTCCAACAACAAACGATAAATACACTGAATAATTTTATTATCCTCTACCACCAGGATGCGTAATGTTACATCATTAAAAATAGCCAAGTTATTTTTTTCTGTTCTTCTTGTTTCAACACGCGGCTCTTCTTTAAGTTCATGCAAAGGAATGCGACAAATATAATGGCTTCCTTTTCCAAGCGTACTTTCAACTTTTAACGTCGCTTTTAATACGCGCAGATAACTTAATATAATAGCTAAACCTAAATTAAATGTCCTATAACGACGATTTTTCTGAGGATTAAATTGCTTAAAGCAAGTATTTAATTCTAATAATTCAGCTTCACCCATCCCTTTTCCAGTATCTTTAATACTGCATATAATTTCGGTGTGCAGCGAAGCAGATTCTTTTATAAGGCCAACAATTTGTATAAAAACCATACCTTGTTCGGTATTAATTAAGGCGTGACTGCTTAAATGAAACAAGATATGGTAAATCAAATTCGGATCGCCTATCCAGATTAGTGGAATATCTTTCGGATAATCGAGAATTAACTGTAAACCACGCATCCCTGCCTGATAGGATAATTGGCTAATCACCTTTTCTAACAAATTTTTTAAATTAAAAGTACAGGATTGCAATTCTATATGTTGCGCTTCTAACTCAGAAAGATTCAACATACGGTTCATTACAGGCAAAATAGTTTCACATGCTTCAAGGATATCCGTTACATAACGTTGTTGCGTAGGCAGTAAACAATCCATAGTTAACAATTGCGCAATGCCGATAATGTTAGTTAAGGTGGTACGCAATTCATAACTTAAATTAGAAATAAAATCCGACTTTGCACGGTTCGCATTTTCTGCACGTCTAGCATTTTTGACAATCGTTGCTAATAGATGCTGATAGGCTTCTTCTTTCATATTTTTTTCCTTTATGACATCCGTACTTCAAGCGGCAAAATTCACAACAATTGGGTTTTTTGGGAGTGGACCGTGTTGTCAAGCAACCAGAATGTATTTTTTATACATAAGGATTGCGAATTGAGCGGTAACACAGACAAAAACTTAAGTGCGAAAAATATCTTAGAAAAGTTTAAATCTCCTTCAATTGTGAAAACTGAATATCTGGCCAGCGTTCCATAGTTAGTTTTAAATTAACCTGACTCGGTGCCAAATAAATCAGATTTTCTTTAGCATCATGGGCTAAGTTTAGAGATACTCGATGTTGAAATTCTTTTAATTGCTTATTATCGTCCGCACTTACCCAACGCGCCGCCACGATATTAACTGCTTCATAGGCACACTCTACTCTATATTCATGTTTTAATCGGTAAGCCACCACATCAAATTGCAAAACACCCACTGCCCCTAAAATTAATTCGCTACTGTTCAACGGTTTAAAAATCTGTATTGCTCCTTCTTCAGATAATTGCATTAATCCTTTTAATAATGCTTTAGATTTTAATGGGTCTTTTAGACGAACTCGTTGAAATAATTCAGGTGAAAACGAGGGAATGCCAGTGAATTTTAACGTCTCACCCAGGGTAAAACTATCACCTATCTGTATCGTGCCATGATTATGTAAACCAATAATATCGCCTGGCCATGCTTCTTCGGCTCTCACTCTGTCACCTGCCATAAAAGTCAGTGCATTATGTACCGTGACCTCACGCTGTGTGCGGACATGAAATATTTTCATACCCGGTGTGTATTTTCCAGAACATAAACGCAAGAAAGCAACGCGATCTCGATGCGCTGGATCCATATTCGCCTGAATTTTAAATATAAACCCGCTGAAGTTAGTTTCTTGTGGATACACAACTCGAACATCAGTTTGTCTTGGCTGTGGACAGGGTGCATATTTCACAAAAGCAGCTAATAGTTCTTGTACACCAAAATTATTAATCGCTGAGCCAAAAAAAACCGGTGTTAACTTTCCTGCAAGATAATCTTGCTCATTGAAATCTGCACTCGCTCCCCTAATCAGTGCCAATTCATCTTGTAATTCATCAAATAAAATGCCGACACGTTCTTTTACCTTAGGATGATTAAGACCTGTAAAACACTCACTTTCTTTACGTTTTAAATTACTTGAAGGTGCATAAAAATAAACTTTGTCTTCTAAGGTATGATAAATACCCTTAAATTGTTTTCCCATACCTATAGGCCAAGTAATCGGCGCACAGGCAATCCCGAGAGTTGATTCAATATCATCTAATAACTCAATGGGCGTACGCGCTTCTCTATCCATTTTATTTATAAAAGTCAAAATGGGGATCTGCCGTAAACGACAAATTTCTAATAATTTTTTTGTACGCGGTTCCACACCTTTCGCCGCATCAATTACCATTAACGCGGAGTCGACTGCCGTTAACGTACGATAGGTATCTTCAGAGAAATCTGCATGGCCCGGTGTATCGAGTAAATTAAAAATGCACGCTTGATATGGAAATTGCATCACTGAAGTGGTGACAGAAATTCCTCGTTCTTTTTCTAAAGCCATCCAATCGGAAGTAGCATGGTGTGCGGCTTTACGCGCTTTAACCGTTCCAGCAAGTTGTATGACCCCTCCCCACAACAAAAGTTTTTCTGTCAATGTCGTCTTACCCGCATCCGGATGAGAGATAATTGCAAATGTTCTTCTAGATAAAATTTCTTCCGGATACGATGCGTCTGACATAAGAACCCATGAATTAAATATTAAAAATAACCATTATTTTAAAGGGGATGTTATTGTATACGAAATTGCGTTACTGTTTTCATCTAATTCACCAATTCCTTGATAATGCTAATTGCCAAATTAAGTATTCTAGTTTAACCTGGCAACTTTCTGGGAGAGGTGTCCGAGCGGCTTAAGGAGCACGCCTGGAAAGTGTGTGTAGGTTTATCCCTACCGCGGGTTCGAATCCCGCTCTCTCCGCCAATGGTGGTTATATCGGTCCCTTCGCAACACAAAGCAGCGAACCCCGTCAGATCCGGAAGGAAGCAGCGGTAGTTGTCCATGTGGGTGCCGAGGTGTGGCTGCTATAACCGCCTCCATTAGACCTCTTGCATAACCCCAGTGATGAGCTTGAGTTCGAGGCAAACCGATAGTCGAGGACCGAGTTTACATGCGTAAATGAGGACCGTAGACTAGCGTTTAACGATGAAATCAAGTCTAGCACGCAGATTATGCAAGTGGTCTATAAAGATCTGATGATTGGATCAAGGTGGTTCTTATGAGTTATCAAGTCCTTGCGCGAAAATATCGGCCTCAATCATTCGATCAGCTAATTGGTCAAGAATCTACTTGCCGCATCCTAAAAAATGCACTGAATACACAACGAATTCATCATGCTTACCTTTTTACGGGCACGCGCGGGGTTGGGAAAACAACCTTAGCACGTTTACTTGCTAAATGTTTAAATTGTCAAACCAAGATCACGCCTGAACCTTGTAATCAATGTGCAACATGCCTTGCGATTAATACGAATCGCTTTACCGATCTCATTGAAGTAGATGCTGCATCACGCACCAAAGTAGAGGATACACGTGATCTATTGGCTGATGTTCACTATGCACCCAGCCAAGGCCGCTATAAAATATATCTCATTGACGAAGTGCATATGCTTTCTTCACATAGTTTTAATGCTTTATTAAAAACTCTCGAAGAACCTCCACCCCATGTCGTTTTTTTATTAGCAACGACTGATCCGCAACGTTTACCGGCCACGATACTTTCGCGCTGTCTACAGTTTCATTTAAAAATTATTTCAGCGGCGCAAATCAGTGACCACCTCGCTAACGTACTAAACAATGAAAATATTCCTTATGAACCTGCTGCATTATCACCACTTGCGCAAGCGGCACGAGGTAGTTTACGAGACGCATTAAGTTTATTGGATCAAGCGATAGCTTATACCAATCAAAATCTTACCAAACAAGATATCAACACCTTACTCGGCCATGTCGCTAACACCGAAGTGACTAGTTTACTTGAAGCATTGATTTTAGAAGATACTACGCAGCTTTGGTCCCTAGTCGAAAGGTTAAATGAGCTCGCTGTAGATTTTTCATGGGTTATTGATGAGCTCATTACTTTTTTACATGATATAGCGCTGAGTCAACGGTTTAAGACCGAAACTAACTATCCCCAGTCTGTTATTAATTTAGCTAAAAAACTTTCACCTGAAGACATTCAACTTTATTATCAAATTGTTTTACTAAGTCAACGCGATCTAGCGCTGGCACCCACCCCTCGACTAGGCTTTGAGATGATGTTGCTTAGGCTACTCGCTTTTAAACCTGAGATTGAACAAACTGAGCACCACTTAGCAAAATCAATTCAACCGATTGTGACAGAGAAAAAACCCAACGCTGCGCGCAAAGTAGAGCAAGCAATAGAGCAAAAGCAACAAAAGAACTTGCACTGGCCTACACTCATCAAACAATTGAACTTAACGGGCTTAACCTCTGCCCTCGCCCAGCAGTGTGCTTTACAGTCTTATCAAGACAACCACATTTCTTTATGTTTAGACCCTAGACAAGCCGCACTTCGCAGTGTTAAACAAGAAGCCAAGTTAGCGCAAGTGCTTTCAGACTATTTCAAGCAACCCACCACATTAGCGATTGTTCTCGGTGATGCCGATTTATCGACTCCCGCACGCCTGGAACAACAGTACAAATCACAGCGTTTAGAGCAGACGGCAGCCGCATTACAAGAAGATCCTACTATTCAAGCGATTATGCAGACATTTGATGCTAAACTACAGCCTGAGTCTATTCAGCTTCTGGATGAAGATTGAATATCTCTGTATATTTACCAATAAAGTGAACCTACAAAGAGGAAAATAAGATGAATATGAAAGTTGACCTAGACACGCTTTTAAAACAAGCCCAAGACATGCAGTCCAAGATGCAATCTGCTCAAGCCGAATTAGCACAAATCGTGGTTACCGGAGAAGCAGGTGGCGGTATGATTAAAGTTGAAATGGATGGCCGACATACGGTGAAGTCTATTTGGCTAGATCCCGCTTCGTTAAAGGAACCGAAAGAATTTGTCGAAGAATTGCTGGTAGGTGCATTTAATGCTGCACTAAAAGAAATTGAACAAGCATCACGTCAAAAATTAAATGACTTAACCAGTCTTATGCAAACTAAATTTAGCAGCGATATCGCAACGACAACAACCGAATAAGTCTCGCTAAAGAAAATAGGTGTAAATCGATATGGCATTTAGCCCTTTGATCACACAAATGATCGCACAATTTTGTTGCTTGCCAGGAGTAGGACCTAAATCTGCTCAGCGCATGGTCTTTCATTTATTAGAAAGAGCACGCGCAGATGGTTCAGCGTTAGCAAAAATTATAGAACAAGCGATTCAAGAAGTTGGAAATTGCGAACAATGTCGAAGCTTAAGCGAAACACCTATTTGTACATTATGTTCAAGCCCAAATCGAGATACTAATCTACTCTGTGTGGTTGAAACACCGGTTGATGTACTCGCTATCGAGCAAACGGCCAGCTATCGTGGTTATTATTTTGTTCTGATGGGCCGCTTGTCACCGCTCGATGGCATAGGACCTGAAGAGTTAGGTATAAAGCATTTTGTTCACCGTATTAATACGCAGCCACCGCAAGAAATTATTTTAGCGACTAATCCCACCGTAGAAGGCGAAGCGACAGCGCACTACCTCACTGAGTTGATTAAACAAAAAGGGATTAAGATCAGTCGCATTGCGCATGGTGTTCCATTAGGTAGCGAGCTAGAGTTTATTGATAATCATACGCTAGCTCGCTCTTTACATGCGCGCACCTTAGTTTAGCTTAACTAAATTTTAACGTTCGCATTGATAGCTATTATATTCGCTAGAATCTGATGTCGACTCAAGTGACTGTGGCTGCCTAGGAAAAAAAGTTGATGATGAGCTCGCTTGCGCAAGAACCAATTTATCTAATTCAAGTCGATATAACTTCGGATTATCTAAAAATTCTTTTAATTTTGCACAAGAAACACTTCCTTGATAATTATCATTTTGAATGAAGCTTTTCTCTTCAACTCTTAAAATACCAGCAACAACTTCAGAAGGCATCGCGCCTATAATATGTTTAGGGTCTATCTTCGAAATAATAGCATAATCAGGCCCTTCACTAAGTTGTTCACCTCTGTAACCAGCTACAAAAGCTTGATTATCTAAATTTTCTTCACACAAGGGAATGCTTTGTATATTTTTTTCACTCGTATCGATCAAATAAATATATCCATACATCCCAGCAGAAGCTTGCTCATGTCCGAGACCAGTAAATTCCTTTTCGCCAGTATCATCATAAATATAATAGGTATTTGACGCACAAATAAAACCTGAATGAGATTGAATATAAGGTAAGCTCGCTAAAGCACTTTGCTCATTCAATTGCGTAAAACTTACTTGAAAAACTTTTTTTAAACTGCCTATTAAGTCATCCGGATTAGCGACTTCTCCACGCCATAAAAATCCATTTTTTGGACCAGAAGAAATTATCACATTATCTCGATTATAATAAGATAATTCATAGGAAGTTTCAGGAAGTTCTTGATCGGAAGAAATGTTATCCCTCATAATTTTTATCCTTATTAAATGGTTAATACTAACCATTAAAATGTTAACAGAATAAATTAAAAATTGAAAAGATTTAAATAATTATTTAAATTTGAAAAATAAAATTTTAAAGTTATATCTTCACTTTATTAAATTTAAACATGGCTAATTAAGTGAGAATACTTAAGATAGGGAAGGCTAAGGTTGAGATTCAACCCTATGCTCTATCAACAAAACTTTTTGACTGTACTTACACATAGGTGTCAGGAAGAGGGCCTATATGTTCTCTCACTAGTTGAACAATCTAGGTTACACGTTTTATAAAAAAAACTAACATTTCTATTACCTAGTGAACCTAGCGCTGCTTGTAAACCAAAACTCTCGTCTTTATGTTTTACAAGACGCAACAAATCTTCCTCTTCTACTTCTGTAATTTTTTTTATATCCTCAATTGCTGCTTGTAAACCAAAACTCCCGTCTTCATGTTTTACAAGACACAATAAATCTTCCTCTTCTACTTCTGTAATTTTTTTTATATCCTCATCAGAAAAAGATCCACTATATTTAGGATTTTTAATAAAACTTTTTTCATTAACCCCTAAGAGTTTAGCTACGGAAAGGGATGGCATAGCACCTAATATATGCTTCACATTGAACTTAGATATAATTGCATAATCCGGTCCTTCAGTAATTTCACCGAAATAACCCTTTCTAAAATTCGGGTTAGCTATATTAGCTTCGCACAAAGGAACACTCTGTATCTTATTCTTCTCAGTGGAATCAATCATATAAACATAGCCATACTCTCCCGCTGAAATTTCTTCATTTTCTATACCAAGAGGATCGGAACTTGATGCACAAATAAACATCGGATCAAGAGAATTGATATAAGGTAATGCAGCTAAAATACTTTGCTCATTCAATTGCGTAAAACTTACTTGAAAAACTTTATTTAAATGAGCCAGCAAGCTAATTTTTGAAAGATTTTGTTGAGAATCAATTATTTCTTGGCCACGAAATAAAATGCCATCTTCTGGACCAAAAGAAATTAAAACGTCATGGTGATTGGAATAAGCTAATACAAAAGGAAATTCATAATCTTTTTGAAGTAATCCGTTATTGTTGTTGCCCATGCTAAATATCCTTATTTAATATTTAAAAATGTTTATACTAACAAAAAAACTGTTAGGATAAAATAAAAATTTAAATTAATAAAAATATCAATACTAGAAAAATTTATTATGAAAGATCCTCACTTTATTCTTTAATTTATTCACTAATAAAAAACAAAGTGAGAATAAATAGACAATTAAGCTAAAGCTTGTTTAGCTTTTTCTACAAGCTGCGCAAAAGTAGCTTTATCGGTAATAGCTAAATCCGCTAAAATTTTACGATCAACGGCGATTTCTGCTTTGCTAAGACCCGCAATAAAGCGGCTATAAATCATCCCATGTTCACGTACTCCGGCATTAATACGTACTATCCACAGTGCACGAAAATCACGCTTCTTTTGCTTTCTATCACGATAAGCGTACTGACCTGCTTTTGTAACGGCCTGCTTCGCTGCTCTAATGACGCGACTACGCGCACCCTTATATCCCTTAGCTGCTTTTAGGATTTTTTTATGTCGGGCTCTTGCAGTTACCCCACGTTTCACTCTTGGCATCGTCTTTAACCTCTTGAATTATCTTTCGTTGTTTTCTCTATGAACCTTGTAACATACGTTCGACAGCACGTACGTCACTGGGGTTAACTAAATTTGTATGACGCAAGTTACGCTTGCGCTTAGTATCTTTCTTAGTAAGGATATGGTTATGGTGTGATTGCGCACATTTATAACCGTTCGCTGTAGGCTTAAAACGCTTTGCAGCGCCTCGGTGACTTTTTAACTTTGGCATAATAGAGTTTTACTCCGCATTACTTAATTATATTTATACTCTTCGCACTTGAATTTTTGTCTGTGTTGCCGCTCAATTCGCAATTCTCGTGTATATGAATACACTCCGGTTGCTTCATTATCGCGGCACCTTGTCAAAAATTCCATTGGTATGAGTATCGTTGAGCTACTTAGTTTTTTTTGGGCTAACCACTAACACCATCTGCCGACCTTCCATCTTAGGTTTATCATCGATCACGGCATAAGCAACCAAATCCTTTTCTAACCGTTCGATAAGCTTAGCGCCTAAGTGCAAATGGGCGATTTCACGACCCCGAAATCGTACTGTAATTTTAGCTTTATCGCCCTGTTGCAGGAAACGTATCAGGTTGCGTAGCTTGACCTGATAATCTCCCTCTTCTGTTACGGGTCGAAACTTAATTTCTTTCAATTGAATGCGCTTTTGCTTTTTCTTTTGTGCTGATTTTTGCTTATTCAATTCAAATACATATTTCCCAAGATTCATAATCCGACAAACGGGAGGAACAGCTGTCGGTACAATTTCCACTAAGTCAAGACCAGCCTCTTCAGCCTCTCTTAATGCCTTATCTAAGGAAACCACGCCTAACTGCTCACGCTCAGGGCCTATTAACCTAATTTGCGGAGCGCGAATCTCGCCATTAATCCTAACCTTCTTTGCATTGTTGGCCCCTGACCTAGGCTGCCCTGACCCTCCTGGTCGATGCTGAATAACTTTTTCGGTACTAATAACTATTTCTCCGTATCGATTCGACTTTGCGGCACAATAGCCTGCTGAATCATCTGATAAAACGTATGGACCGACATACTACCCAAATCATCCCCTGTTTGTCTACGTATGGTGACTTGTTTTGTATCGACTTCCTTAGCTCCTATCACGAGTTGATAAGGAACCTTCTGCAAGCTATGTTCGCGAATCTTAAAGCTGATCTTCTCATTTCTCAAGTCCAATTTGATTCTTAGCCCTAAACGCTCTAATTCCTGAGCTATTTTCCTGGCATAATCGTGTTGTTTATCGGTGATAGTCATGATAACCACTTGAATCGGAGCTAACCATAAAGGGAAATGACCCGCATAATGCTCAATGAGTATACCTATAAAACGCTCTATAGAGCCTAAAATAGCTCTATGCAACATAACCGGCGTTTTACGTTCACCTTGCTCGTTTACATATTCAGCACCTAATCGTTCCGGCATAGAAAAATCAACTTGAATGGTGCCGCATTGCCAAATACGGCCTAAACAATCTTTTAAAGAAAACTCGATTTTTGGACCATAGAAAGCCCCTTCACCGGGTGAATAAGTCCATGTTATCCCTTCTCGGGCATCTAAGGCTTGCGACAAAGCTTTTTCAGCTTTATCCCAGCTTGTATCTGAGCCGACACGTGCTTCTGGGCGTGTAGCTAATTTAAGAATAACTTCATTAAAACCAAAATCGGCATAGACGCTATAAAGTAAATCAATAAAAGCCGCTACTTCCGCTTGAATCTGATCTTCTGTGCAGAATATATGTGCATCGTCTTGTACAAAGCCACGTACGCGCATTAAACCATGTAATGCACCCGAAGGCTCATTACGATGACAAGAACCAAATTCGGCAAAACGCAGAGGAAGATCACGGTAACTTTTTATACCTTGATTAAAAATTTGGATATGTCCCGGACAGTTCATCGGCTTAATTGCAAATTCGGTATTTTCGGTAGCCGTGGTAAACATTTCTTTAAAAAATTTATCCCAATGACCTGATTTTTCCCAAAGTTGGCGCGCAAGTAATTGTGGTGTACGTATTTCTTGATAGCCTACTACTTGCAAACGTGAACGAATGTATTGTTCGATAATTTGATATAACGTCCAGCCATGAGGATGCCAGAACACCATACCTGACGCTTCTTCTTGGATATGAAATAAATGTAATTGTTTTGCCAATTTGCGATGATCACGCTTTTCAGCTTCTTCTAGGCGATATAAGTAATCTTTTAAATCACTTTCTTTTAACCAAGCAGTACCATAGATACGTTGCAGCATTTCATTTTTGGCATCACCGCGCCAATAAGCACCTGCAACATGCGTTAATTTAAAGACTTTAAGCTTACCCGTACTGGGTACATGAGGTCCACGACACAGATCAAGAAAATCTCCTTCTCGATATAATGACAACACCTCTTTTTCTGGAATTGCATTAATCATCTCTGCTTTATATTCTTCTCCTAAATCACGGAATAACTTGATAGCTTCTTCTCGTGACACCGTCGATCGTTGTATAGGTAAATCCAGTTTAACCAATTCATGCATTCGCTTTTCTATCTTGACTAAATCATCCGGTGTAAAAGTGTGTGATAAAGCGAAATCATGATAAAATCCATTTTCTATGGCAGGTCCAATAACTATCTGAACAGTTGGAAATAATTGTTTAACCGCATAGGCGAGTAGGTGGGCTGTCGAATGTCGAACAATCACTAGTGATTCAGGATCAGACGAAGTAAGTATTTTTAAATTAATATTTTTTCTAATAGAATAAGATAAATCAACAAGTTGCCCATCTACTTCTGCAGCTATAGCAGATTTTGCGAAACTAGGCCCGATTTGTTCAGCTATTTGATAAATTGTAGCCCCATTAGGAACAGTACGCTGTGTTCCGTCTAATAAGGTAATAATAGGCATAGCTCTTATCCAAAAATAGTTTGGTAGGCACGAGTGGGATCGAACCACCGACCACCACCATGTCAAGGTGGTGCTCTACCACTGAGCTACGTGCCTACAGGTTACAAAGATTTAATCAAAATTAATGGAGGAAGAAAATAACACTCTTGATTTAGAGACGCAACTGCTTAATCAATTCCCATTATTTTTTCTTTAAGTTTTTTTAATTGGTCGCGCACTTCAGCTGCTTCTTCAAACTGCAAGTTTTTTGCATAATGAAACATTTCGCGTTCTAATTGCTTAATTTTTTTGGCAAGTTCTTCTGGAGATAAAGCCGCATAATAAGCTTGCTCTTCAGCCACTTTTAACAAATGTTGTTTATTCGTTGAAACATCGGATCGCGCGCCCTCAAGAATATCATGCACCGCTTTTGCGATTCCTTTAGGAGTGATGTGATGTTTTTTATTAAAAGCTAGCTGCTTAGTTCGACGTCGCTGGGTTTCAGCTATCGCTTTTTGCATCGAGCCAGTTATTTTATCCGCATATAAAATTGCTCGACCGTCGATGTGTCGCGCTGCGCGACCTATCGTTTGAATTAAAGAACGTTCAGAACGTAAAAATCCTTCTTTATCCGCATCCAGGATTGCAACAAGTGCAACCTCTGGCATATCCAGTCCTTCGCGCAGTAAATTAATTCCAACCAAAACATCAAATTTACCTAAGCGCAAATCACGAATAATTTCGACTCGTTCGACCGTATCAATATCTGAATGCAGATAACGTACTTTCACCCCATGTTCGGCAAGGTATTCAGTTAAGTCTTCAGATAAACGTTTTGTTAAGGTTGTAACTAAAACACGTTCATTTTTTGCAACACAACGATTAATCTCAGAAAGCAAATCATCAACTTGTGTCGCAACAGGTCTTACTTCAAGCAAAGGATCAACTAAACCTGTGGGCCTGATAACTTGTTCTACCACTGCACCCGAGTGTTCAATTTCATAAATACTCGGCGTTGCAGAAACATAAATAGTTTGAAAGGCTAAATCAGAAAACTCTTGGAACTGTAAGGGCCTATTATCTAAAGCAGAAGGCAACCGAAAACCATACTCGACTAAAGTTTCTTTTCGAGAACGATCACCTTTATACATCGCACCCAATTGTGGAACCGTAACGTGAGATTCATCAATCACCAACAATGCATCTTTCGGCAAATAATCCATTAAAGTAGGCGGCGGTTGACCTGCATCGCGTCCGGATAAATATCGGGAATAATTTTCTATTCCATTACAATATCCTAACTCTAAAAGCATCTCGATATCAAAACGCGTACGCTGCTCTAAACGTTGAAATTCTACTAATTTATTAGCCGTTTGTAGTTGTGCCAAACGTTCTTTTAATTCAATTTTAATTGATTCAACGGCGTTTAAAATTTTATCTCGCGGCGTTACATAATGAGTTTTTGGATAAATAGTTAAACGCGGTACTCGTCTAAGTAATTCACCCGTTAACGGGTCAAAATAACTAAGATGCTCTATCGTGTCATCCAGTAATTCAATACGTACCGCTTCTTCTGCTGACTCCGCCGGATAAACATCAATCACATCACCACGCACACGGTAAGTAGCACGACGAAAATCTATGTCGTTACGACTATATTGTAACTCCGTCAAACGCCTTAAAATAAAACGTTGATCGATTTGATCGCCTCGGCGCATATGTAACATCATATCGATGTAAGTATTAGGATCACCTAAACCATAAATAGCAGATACCGTTGCAACAATCACAACATCTCGACGTTCTAATAATGATTTGGTAGCCGATAAACGCATTTGTTCGATATGTTCGTTAACTGCCGCATCCTTTTCAATAAAAGTATCTGTCGTTGGAACATAGGCCTCAGGTTGATAATAATCATAATAAGAAACAAAATATTCCACTGCATTATGCGGAAAAAAACTCCGCATCTCACCATATAACTGCGCTGCCAAGGTTTTATTAGGCGCTAAAATCAGAACCGGGCGCTGAATTTTTTGCATAACATGCGCAATACTAAACGTCTTTCCCGAACCGGTTACACCCAACAATGTTTGGTAGGCTAAGCCCGCTTCCAATCCATGAATCAACTCTTTGATCGCAATGGGTTGATCGCCTGCGGGTTTAAAGTTTGAAGTTAATTCAAAAGGTTTAGACATATAGCCAAAAATCCAATTGTTGTAAGTAATTTCCTAGATGCCGCGCGCTTCGCACTCGCAATGAGGAGTAAGCCATTATTTCCAGAAACAGACTTGCTTTATTATTAAGCTCTCACCGATAATAAAGACCCTATTAGCACCAGTTTAGCTTAAGTAGACTTATTCTATGCATATAAATCTCTCACATCGCGTTTCTCAAATTAAACCTTCACCTACTTTAAGTCTGTCTGCAGCAGCCAATCGACTTAAAGCCAGCGGTAAACCTATCATTAATCTAACCGTAGGTGAACCTGATTTTGATACGCCTGAACATATAAAACAAGCGGCTCGCTTAGCTTTAGATGAGGGATACACGAAATACACTGCTGTCGACGGTATCATGCGTTTAAAACAAGCGGTGGTTGATAAATTTAAATTGCAAAACCAACTAAATTACTCATTGGATCAAGTGATTGTTTCGAGTGGTGCTAAACAATCTATTTATAATCTGATGCAATCTTTATTAAATCCAGGTGACGAAGTTATTATCCCGGCACCCTATTGGGTTTCCTACCCAGATATGGCATTACTCGCAGAGGCAAAGCCGGTTTTTATCTCCAGTTCTATTGAGTCTGGCTTAAAAATTACACCCGAGCAATTGGAAGCAGCGATTAATGAAAAAACTCGGCTTTTTATAATTAATAGCCCTTCTAACCCTACTGGCATGGTCTACACGCATACAGAACTTAATGAACTGGCTGAAGTTTTATTACGTCACCCATCCGTATTTATACTTACTGATGACATTTATGAGCATATTTATTGGGATAATGCACCCTTCAAAAATATTCTCAATGTATGTCCGGAATTATATGATAGAACATTAGTTTTAAATGGTTGTTCAAAGGCTTATGCGATGACTGGCTGGCGAATTGGTTATGCGGCTGGACCTAAAGAAGTCATACTCGCCATGTCCAATATACAATCACAAAGTACCTCTAATCCTAATTCTATTGCCCAATTTGCAGCTATCGCTGCTTTAACCGGTAATCAAGATTGCGTGCAGGCTATGAATAAGATTTATCATCAACGCCATACATTTTTTTCAGAAGGGCTTAATCAAATTCCTGGAGTACATTGTTTATTCGCACAAGGAGCCTTTTATTGCTTTCCTTCGTTTCACAGCTTTATTGGAAACGATAAAAAGTTTGCTTCTGATCATGAATTAGCTAATTACTTGCTCAACAGTGCGAACCTCGCTACTGTTCCTGGTTCAGCTTTTGGCGCACCGGGTTATTTACGTCTTTCTTTTGCACTTGATAATGCCAGCCTAGAAAAAGCATTAGTCCAATTAAAAACTGCGTTAATGCATCTGACTTAAAGGTCTAGCATTATCCACTGCATCTAATGGTGCATCAACCACAACACCCCGTGTTTCTTTGACAAAGACGGCCAATATGGCAGCAATAACAAATGCAACAGGAATAATTGTCAACGCATGTTGGAAACTTTCTATCGAAAAAGCCATTAAATTACCTCTAACATGCGTACCTGTGAACACATCTAAAATTTTTCCTACTAAGGGTTGGAATAAAGCACCTCCAGACATAACTAACAAGTTAGTCACTGCAATAGCAGTACCCGCTAAACCTGGAACATTAAGTTCTCTAGCAATAGGAAAAATAACAACTTGTGCAGAACTACAAAGACCAAAAATAAGTAATAAAAGTCCCAAATACTGGTGAACCATAAAAGGCAAATAAATGAGTAAAGTAAATGACACCGCGCCTAATAAAGCACCAATAATAATGGGACGACGTCGATTTCCTATTTTGTCTGAGATCCAACCTACTAAAGGACAACCGATAGCCCAACCTAAAAAAATAAATGAAATATTAAGCGCTGCGGTAGAGTTAGATAAACCATAGGTTCGAATCAAATAAGGAATTCCCCAAACTTCAGCAAATGCAGATAGCGATAGATATAGAAGGCTTCCTATGGCTCCTACCAGCCACATTTGCGGATTTTTACATAATTTCAACACTGCTTGAAAGAAAGCTTTATAGGTAAGCGCTGGTTTAGTAGATTCCTCTGTGCTTTTCATGCCATTGCTTTCGGGGATGATATACCATAAACATATCGTAAGTAATAAGCCTACGGTTGCAGCAATATAGAGTGTTACATTAGATCCTAGAGAAAATACGAGTTTAGATAAAATAATATCACCCGTCATTGCACCTATCATTCCCAAAGAAGTCGCCATGCCAGCAATGAATGCAAAGCGTGAAGGCGGAAACCATATTGCAGCCAACTTTAATACGCCTACAAAGGCAAATGCAGAACCAAATCCCACCAAGAAACGACCCACTTGCGCAGTGGTCAGATAATGATGAGCAAATAAATAAGTACCTATAGCACAAACTAAACATGCAAAAGCTAATAGCTTTCGAGGGCCAAACCTGTCCATCATCATGCCTACGGGTAATTGCATAGGCGTGTAAGCGTAGTAGTAGAAAGCAACTAAATTTCCAAATGCTACACCACTGATATTGAACATTTTTAGTAAATCTTCCGTCATCACACTCGGCAAGATTCGCAAAAAATATTCATAACAGTAAAAAAAAGCCCCTAAGCCACATACTAACCAGGGAAAAAGGTCAATACGTTTTCTCGGCATAAATCATACCCCCTAAGAAAAATATAAAACGAGGATTGGCCTGCGAATTGAAAATTAAAGGTTAATTCTTAAGCAAGCCACCAAAGTTGGATTAATTAAGCAGCTTCTGGATCAGCCTTATCGGTGGCCTTAAGGGTACGTTTGCCGTATTTTTGTTTAAATTTATCTACACGACCACTGGTATCAACAATTTTTTGTTTACCCGTGTAAAAAGGGTGACATTTTGAACATACTTCTATGGTAAGAGCGGGCTCACCTAAAGTAGAACGGGTCTTGAAACTATTACCACAACTACAGGTAACTGTAACTATGTTATAGGCTGGATGGATATCTTGCTGCATAATAATTTTTATATCCCTTGAATAGAATGAGCCCGGCATTATAACAGAACAAATTATAAAACGAAATTTTTGGCAGCGAAGCTACTCTAAAAACTCTATTTTTATTAGAAAAAATGTAAGTTATTTAAGTACAATACTGTTATTTAGCGTGCATTGTTGTTCACTATAAAAGCCTATAAGCTAAAGAAAAATTTATCACTAACAAAATTAATGCGACAAGGAGTGTTTAATTGAAAATCTCACCTATTTTAACTAAAAAAAATTGTCTCTTTTTTCTATATGTCAGTTTACTACTGATTGATTGGATTCCAGCAAACAGCTCTGCTGCAACCCATGGCTTACAAATTTCCTATGGAACAGGGAATCCTGATCATTTAAAAGGATATCGATTCGCTATTCAACAATTTTGGCCATGGGTAGGCTTTCCAAAATCCCGCTTGAACTTAACTGGCTACTGGGATGTTAGCTATGCTAATTGGCATACTAGCCCACCTCTTGCTAATCAGCCTCGCTCTATCAGTATTTTGGCCATATCGCCACTCATACGCTTACAGAGTCGCGAAAATTGGCTGTTATCTGCCCAAGCTTATCTCGAGCTAGGAATTGGTGCGAGCTTGCTTTCTAATAATCACTTGGGCCATCGAAATCTGGGCGGTCAATTTGCTTTTCAAGATTTAATGGGCTTGGGTTTACGGTGGCGAAAAAGCACAGCGGAAGCATGGTCATTCAGTTATCACTATCTACATTATTCGAACGCCAGTCTATTCCCCCCCAATCAAGGCATCGATGTGAAGCATTTATTTACACTGGGTTATGAGTTTTAGAGCTTATTAAAAACCTGTAAAAGTTTTTTAAAAACTATATTGTAAAATATCATGATCATCTTATACTGCACACAAGCTGTCCTCAACATGCCCACCCAATATCGTCCTTACAAAAAGACGCCAATGAACTAGGGTTCTTTTTTTTTAAGAGGCTATAAAGTAATGGCCAAAAGTAAATTATCATCTGCACATTCACCGATTGAGCATCAAGCACTGCGTGTTTTTACAGAAAAAGCCTATCTTGATTACTCGATGTATGTCATTCTTGACCGAGCTTTACCGCATATCGGTGATGGTCTAAAACCTGTACAGAGACGCATTATTTATGCCATGTCTGAATTAGGTTTAACCGCACTCGCAAAATATAAAAAATCAGCGCGAACAGTCGGTGATGTTTTAGGTAAGTTTCATCCTCATGGTGATGGCCCCTGTTATGAAGCCATGGTGTTAATGGCGCAAGATTTTTCGTATCGTTACCCTCTGATTGATGGGCAGGGGAACTGGGGTTCTCAAGATGACCCCAAATCTTTTGCCGCCATGCGATATACCGAATCACGCTTAACACGTTATGCCCAAGCACTGCTCAACGAACTGTCTGATGGAACGGTTGATTGGGTGCCTAATTTTGACGCTACACTGGAAGAACCTAAACTATTACCAGCTCGCTTACCTAATATCTTACTAAATGGTGGCTCAGGTATTGCAGTCGGCATGGCGACGGATATCCCTGCACACAACCTCAGCGAAGTAGTAAGCGCTTGTATTCGTTTATTAGACGAACCCGATACTACTTTAGCAGAGCTTTGTGAACTGGTTATCGGGCCAGACTTCCCTTCTGCAGCAGAAATAATTACTTCTCGTGCTGAGATTTGTAATATTTATCAACAAGGCCAAGGTGTCATTCGCGCGCGCGCTGTTTACACAGAAGAAAAAAATCAAATTGTTATTACCGATCTACCTTATCAAGTATCTGGCGCGAAAATTATTGAACAGATTGCTGAACAAATTCGCGATAAGAAATTACCGCTGATAGAAGATTTACGTGATGAGTCGGATCATGAAAATCCAACCCGACTTGTGATTGTACCCCGATCGAATCGAGTTGATACCGACACCTTGATGACACATTTATTTGCAACAACAGATTTAGAACGCAGTTATCGCATTAATCTTAATATGATAGGTCTTGATGGACGGCCTAAGGTAAAAAATCTGCTCGTCATATTACAAGAATGGCTAGAATACCGACAAGCTACCGTAAGAAAACGTTTAGAGTTTCACCTAAATAAAATTTTGCATCGACTTCATCTTCTAGAAGGCTTTTTGATTGTCTATTTGCATATCGATGAAGTCATAAAAATTATACGACAATACGATAATCCAAAAAATCGGTTGATGCATCGTTTCAAATTAAGTGAAACTCAAGCCGATGCTATTTTGGAAATCCGTTTACGCCAACTCGCCAAACTAGAAGAAATTAAATTACAAACGGAACAAGGAAACTTGATCGCTGAACGTGACAAAATTCAGAAAATTTTATCTTCTAAAGCACAGTTGAAACGGCTTATTCGAACAGAATTACAAGAAGACGCCAAGTTGTATGGTGACCCTCGCAAATCACCCTTGGTTGAGCGTAGCGCTGCACAAGCCCTACAAAAAACCGAAATAATTCCTTCCGAACCCATGACAGTCATCTTATCGACTAGAGGTTGGATCCGCGCAGCAAAAGGTCATGATTTTGATGTCAGTGGTTTAGCTTTTAAAGCGGGTGATTCTTTAAAAACGACTCTACTTGGGCGCAGTAATCAATTAATTGCTTTCATTGATTCAACCGGACGTAGTTATTCAACATCGATACATACACTTCCTTCGGCACGTAGTTCCGGGGAACCATTAACAAGTCGTTTTAATCCTCCATCAGGAGCAAATTTTGAAGGGATGATAACCGGAGATCCTGAACAGTCTGTATTAGTCAGTGCTGATGCTGGCTATGGATTTATTACACAATTATCCGAACTGTATTCTAAAAATCGTAATGGCAAAGCATTGCTAAAATTGTCTCCTCATGCGCATGTTCTCCCTCTATTGAGGGTTAGTCACATTGACTCCAGTTATATTGCCTTGGTTACGAATACCGGATACTTATTAATTATTTCCGCACAAGAATTACCGATATTGGCCCGTGGCAAAGGCAATAAAATGATACAAATTCCTCCAAAAAAACTTGAGCTACGTGAAGAATTTATAAGTAAAATAGTAATTTTACCAACAAAAAATAGTAAATTGACGTTAATTTCAGGAAAAAAACAATTTATTTTAAAAGGTTCGGATTTGGCAAATTATATCGGAAAAAGAGGTCAACGCGGCCATAAATTACCACGTGGTTTGCAAAAATTAGACGCACTAACAGTCGACTTAACTTGATTTAATGGTTAATTATAATAATGAATAAAAATATAAATTATTGTTGGTTTTTTTTACTTGCTGCTCTTTGGAGTGGTTCATTTGTTGGTATTAAAGCCGTGGTACTACATGTTCCTCCTTTTTTTGGGGCAATGTTACGCGTAGGTTTAGCATTAATATTCTTAAGTCTTATTTTTTATTTCTTAAAAAAAAGCGTAACCGTTCCGTTTAATCTGCGTTGGCGTATTTGGATCATGGGACTTTTTGCTCAAGGACTCCCCTTCTTCTTCTTATTTTACGGTGAACAATATATCTCTTCAGGTTTAGCGGGAATTTTAAACGGGACTGTACCGATTTGGACTTTAATATTTAGTTTAATTTCTCCCAAAACCAGAAATTTTTCTTTTTTAAAATTTATTGGTTTATTCACAGGTTTATTAGGTATTTGTATTATTTTTTGGCCTTTACTGAAATTTAATTCAGCACATTCTGCCTTGTTAGGCACCGCTTCGTTATTATTGATGGCTATCAGTTATGCTGTGGGCAATTTACTGAATCAACAGATGTTATCTGGTCAAACTAAATTAGATTTTTATGCCAATATTTATCATCAGCATTGGTCCAGCCTTATTTTTCTAACGTTAGTATCACTGCTATTCGAACATTGGCCAAGTAGTAGTTTATTATTGCATACCCCTATTATCTGGGTGGCCAGTGTTTATATGGGTTTATTTTCAACTGCAATTGCCTGGATTATTTATTATTATTTAATTCGGGAATGGGATGCGGTACGAGCGAGTACAGTGTTGTATGTAGTTCCTATCTTGGCTATATTTTGGGATTTTATTTTTTTTCACAATCGCCCGCAATGGACAGAAGGCTTGGGTGTTATTGCCATCTTACTCGGTGTCGTGTTAATACAATTTCCTAATAAAAACTTATTACAATTACTTCGCAAGGCATGATAACTAAAGAAAATGTTGATTTACCTATGCAAATGTCAAGTGCGATGCGTATTATTTATAGCTAACACACTTTGTAAATGACTAGCAAAGGTTTGACTTTCTTCTTGTCCAATTATTCTAGAATCCGTTAATTCTTGTCCATTCGGCGCAAAAAATAAAAAGGTCGGTGGTGCAATCACATGGAATTGACGTTCTAAAGCCTTATCCTTATCATCATTGGCCGTGACATCCGCTCTTAATAAAATGAAATGTGACATTAGGGACTTAACTTGTGGAGCAGTAAATACGACTCGCTCCATTTCCTTACAAGATAAACACCAATTAGCATAAAAATCGACTAGTACGGGTTTATTTTGTTGTTTTGCTTGTTTTAAGACTAAATTTAAATCAGAAATACTTTTAATTGTCTGAAAGTTACTTGTTTCTGAGCTGACTACTTGATTGGGATGAAGTAGACGAAAAGGTCGGGAATTGTTAGGGATGATTCGTGCCAACAACCACACCGCCATAGCCAGCATCATTATGCCTAAGACAATTTTAATTCCATTCATCCAAGGACCTGATTTAGGCAACCATTTACCTGCTGAAGTCCCAATAATTAACAAAGGAACGCCAGAACCCAAACCTAAAACAAATAACGCAATACCTCCTAGAATGGCATTACCAGTATTGCCAATATAAGTTAACACCCCGACTAAAGGGGCTGTTATACAAGGCGATATAACTAACGTAGACAAACAGCCCATCAAGGCCACACCAACGTAATTTCCACCCTGCTGACGATTAGTAATATGGATCAGTTTTTCATGCCAACTTGCTGGTAAACGTAACTCATAGAAACCAAATAACGAAAAAGCTAAGCCTATAAACAATGCACAAACAATGATAATTACCCAGGGACTTTGTAAGAATGCTTGTAAATAGCTACCTGCTAAACCAGCAAAAACTCCTGCCACGGCGTAGGTAAATGCCATAGCTAGAACATAAGTTATTGATAAACTAAACGCTTTAACCGTCGTTAATTGCTTTTGTCCTAAAATGATAGCCGATAACACAGGAATCAACGGCAACACACAAGGGGTCAGCGATAATAATAAACCAAATCCAAAAAAACTAATCAGTGTCCAAAAAATATTATGACTTGCTAATAAGCTTAAGATTTTACTTTGTTCGCTAGCAGTTTTTATAGCTTGTCCTTGATTGTTTACAAAAGAATTCTTCCCTACATCTGTAGAATTTTGATTAATTCCGCTAACAGACATTCCAGAATGGGTTAGTATTATGTGTTTAACTACAGGCGGATAACAAAACCCCGCTATAGCGCAACCTTGATAGTGAATTTCTATATCAAGATTTTGATCAGGAAGAGGGTGTATATATTTTAATAACGTCACCACATGTCCCTGATAGACTTCGTATTTTCCAATAAATTGATTATGTTTAATAATCCCTTTAGGAAAAACCACTGAATTTATACGTAGGGGTGTACTTTGGAAGTGTATTTTATCTCGGTAAAGATAATAACCAGGCTTGATAGTCCAACGTGCTGTCAATGTTTTATTATTTAAACGCTGTAATGAGACTTGAAAAACCTGATCCACAGGTAAAGCTTGTTGACTAGCATAAGCAGGCAACATTCCTGTCCCGAAGCTCAACCCAAATACCAAAACTATTAAAAACTTAGTAAAATTTAACAAAATATATCTTCCTTTAAGATAGATACGCATATCAAACCCCATATATTAAATAGACCTATCCAGGCAATTTTTCTAGGCTACATCGTCATTTTGCATAATGATCATCCTAAAGACGCGGTATTTCTGCATTAATGTGCGAAATATTTAAGAATAATTAGGGCTGGGCTTTACTTAGTGGCTAAGAAATTCAAAAAATCCGCCAAAAGACGCTTGTCGCAACCTCTTAGCTACTATATCATGGAAACTCCTCTGACCTAGTCAAGTCTCAAAGGATAATGTATATGCAAAATGCACTCGATCAACTTCCTGTTCTACCTATGGTTGCTAGCACTGGCGCACCTCAGCAGCCGCTAAAAACTTATGTCGAACAGGCTTTAGAAAATTACTTTTCGCAATTAGATGGAAACTCACCTTCTAATCTTTATGGTCTTGTTTTAGCCGAGGTGGAATCACCGATGTTAGAAGTGGTATTACGCCAAACTCGCGGAAACCAAACCAAAGCAGCGAAAATGTTAGGTATCAGTCGCGGTACTTTACGTAAAAAACTAAAACAATGCGACCTTTGCTAGATCAAAAAACCACTAAATAAACCTCTCGTGCATTTATAAAAAAAAATAACAACAATAAAAAAAAATGTCCTTAACAACAAAAAAAATTTATTTTAATTGGATATTTTGGTTTTTTATTGGAAATACCTTATTATTTTGGGGGATTGGCTTACATTATCTTGCCATTATTATCCCCTTTCATTTATCCGTTTCGTCCCTGCCTAATCAGCTACTGTCGTGCTTGTTTTTATTCAGTGCATTTTTAGGTCAACTCAGTTTATTTGCTTGTGTTGCTGCTATTATCCCCATTCTTCTTGTCATTCTTTATCCTAGAAAAAAACTCATACTTGCTGTTTCGGTCATTATAGGTTTCTTAATCGCTTATCTACTTAGTGTAGACACGTTTGTGTTTGGACAATATCACTTTCATTTAAATGGCGTTATTTGGAAATTATTGACAGGCGGGGAAGCCAACGAAGTATTTGATCTTTCTTGGCTAGAGTGGTTATCGATAGGGATATTATCTGGCCTTTTATTTGTTTTAGAAATAGGCCTAGCCCTACTCATATGGAAAAAGTTACGTCATAAAACTTACGTCTTATATTACCCTGTTGCAATGCTAGCTTGTCTTTTATTTTCTTACTATATGCTAGCCATATTAATCAAAAGTTCCACGGCATTAGCACTTAATCAGCAAGCATATGCCATACCCCTTTACTATGAAGTTTTAGCCAAATTATTACCCGGCAAGCAAGCACTGCCTGAGTTAGAGAGTCTTTATCGTTCAGACTTTGTAGAAATTAATCACGCTAATCAAAAACTTAACTACCCTCTGCATCCTTTAGTTTACACGTCACATAAAAAACCGATTAATATCGTTTTTATTCTAATAGATAGCTGGCGTTTTGATATGTTAAGCACTGCCAATACACCGAATATTTATCGTTTTGCTCAACAAAGTTGGCAGTTTCAACAGCATTTCAGCGGCGGAAATGGAACTCAGCCCGGCGTATTCTCTTTGTTTTATAGTTTACCGGCTACTTATTGGTCAGCCACTATTAACCAACATAAAAGCCCATTATTTATGGATAAGCTGTTCGCTGAAAATTACCATATGGGCATTTTCGCTAGCGCTTCGCTACTCGCACCCCCTTTTAATCTGAATGTATTTGCGAGAGTAAAAAATTTAAAAACCTCAACAATAGGTTATACCCCTTACGATAGAGACAAACAAATTACAAAAGAATTTAAACAATTTATAACACAGACCCCTTCGCCATTTTTTAGCTTTGTATTTTACGATGCTGCACATAGTTTCTGCATTGGTGATAGTCCACATATTTTTCAACCTAGCATAGCAGTCTGTGATCGCTTAACTTATACTAGCCATACTAATCCAACCCCCACCTTTAATCGTTATAAAAATGCCTTATATTACATCGATGAACTAGTGGGTAAAGATCTAGCTTTACTTAAAAAACGACATCTATTAGATAATACTTTAGTTCTTATTACTGCCGACCATGGTAATGAGTTCAATGATAATCATCAAGGTTATTGGGGACATGCCAGTAATTTCACTCGTTACCAAACTCAAGTTCCTTTGATTATTCATTGGCCAGGCCAAAAACCGCAGTTAGTGAAACATATGACTAGTCATTACGACGTAATACCCAGTTTACTCAGCCGAATATTTGGTTTGCAAAATCCCACAACTGACTACAGTATTGGTCAATCATTGTTTAATAAAAAAACACCTGCTTTTTTGTTAATTCATAGTTATACCAATTTAGGCCTGGTGAATGGTAAAGAAATTATCACCATTTTCCCTTCAGGTTATTATCAAATCCAAAACCTCCAAGCTAAGATGTTGCCTAATGAAGCATTACCAAAGAAAAATGCCTTAGCCGCCTTAGGCTTAACTCAACGGTATTACTCTAAAGATAAAAAATAAGTTTTTTCTAGGTTTATTGCTTGACAGATTCAGTGCTGCTTTAGCACAATAGGCCACCTTTCACTATGTTGATCAGTTGGGTGAGCAAGAAAGGAAAAGCAAGGCTTTTTTCTTGCGAACACCCGAAGCAGGATGCGCAACTCCGGCTTTCAAGCGAAGCAGGATTACGTATCGCAGAAAGGAGCATAAACAAAGTCATTACAGGTTGAAGAAGTTTAGGCTATGTAGCTCAGTTGGTTAGAGCACAGCATTCATAATGCTGGGGTCGGTGGTTCGAGCCCACCCATAGCCACCAAAAAATTATCTAGTAAATGGGAAAATTTCCATTCACATAAAGCATTCAATTAGAAAATAAGCTTTAAAATAATAAGAATAAAATGAAAAGACGCATTTTAATCGTCAGTCAAAACTTTATAGTGGGCGGTATAGAAACAAGATTACAAGGTCATTGTAATCAAATGATCGCTGCAGGTCTGGAAGTTTTTCTTCTTACAGGTCTAAACTACAAAAAAAAAATCCTTCCTAAAGGATTAAAAAAAATCTTTCACCAAGATTACTTTCATCCCTATGTATGTAGCAATGATCTTGACAATGAAATTAATGATATAGCTTCAATAATACGTGACAATCAAATAGATCTAGTCATTGTCCATCCTCATCTATCTATACCTTCTGCAACTTTAGCGGCGAAAAAATGCGGGGTTCGTTGTGGAATAGTTCTGCATGGAGCTCCAAACCTAGAAAATTATTATGGATGGACGCATAGATTACTTTTACAAATTGCATTGAATGTTGCTGATTTTATAGAATTAGTGTCTGAAGAGATATTAGAATTAACTAAACCTTTTATTTACCATAATCGCTATTTTATCGAAAAAAATAGAATATGTTATTTCACCTTTTCAGAAAATCAGCCCAGCAAAGATCCCTATTCAATAGCGATTGTTTCTAGATTAACTATCGATAAATACGATTCTATTACGCATTTATTAAAAATAATGAGTGGGTCTAAATTTAAAATTAGTATATTTGGTGAGGGGCCTTTTAAATCTAAATTAAAAAAATTTATTCAAAAAGAAAATTTAGATAATGTTCAATTAAAGGGAGTATCAACCTCTGTAGCTAACGCTGTAAAAGATTTTTACTTCATAGCCGGTGTAGATCGAGTCGTTTTAGAGGGTCTCAGTCAAAACAAACCCACTATTTTAGCTGGGTATGATGGCGTGAAAGGTCTTATTGATATCCCTCTTTTTAATAAAGCGTCTTTTTCCAATTATGGCGGGAAAGGAGGTATAGTTAATATTGAAAAAAATCAATTTTTAACACAACTAGAATCTTGTATTAAACAACCTGAACCTTATCAACTCAGAAAAGAATTACAACCTAAAATAGATTTAAACAATAATTTTCAATCTTATATAGATTCTCTTTTTAATATAAAAGATTTTGTAGTTAACGATAATATTTCTTTTATTAACGCTATTATTGCTGAAATTTCTGCACACTTTATGAAAATAAAATATAGCTGTTGGGTTAAAGACAACAGTTTATTAGTTAGTATTAGTAACGTTTTTAATAATCCACGCTACCATCAAGAAATAATACCCCAATATTTAGCTTCGATTCTTCATAATTATCCCATTGATACGGCACAGCAGAATTTACAGCAAGGAATTCAATCAACTGAAAAATCAAACTATATAAAAAACTTAGTTTTGTTTTTTTCTTACCGATTTTATTTAAAGCTACCTATCAAGTTACAAACTATTGCTCGTAGTCTATTAAAAAATAAACTGGGTTGGCGAAAAATTTGCCCTTAAATACCATACAAAATTAATAAATACCATGCGTCTCTTAATGCTTACGGACAATTATCCCCCGGAAATGAATGCGAACGCTCGAATTTTTTCTGAGCTTGCAGAGATATGGGCCGATCATGGTGATGATGTTTCTATCATTACCTGTCATCCTAATTTTCCCAGAGGTAAAGTCTTTGATGGTTATAAAAATAAATGGTATACAAAAGAAATTTTTAACAAAGTTAAGCTTATTCGTATTAAGACATATATGTCTGCTAATTGTGGAGTCATTAAAAGAACTTTAGATTTTATTTCGTTTGCTTTATCTTCTTTCTTTTGTGGCTTATTCCAACCAAAACCTGATGTAATTATCGGTGTTACGCCACAATTTTTTTGTGCCCTTTCCGCTTGTTTGTTATCCATTAAAAAAAAATCAGCTTTTGTAATGATCGTATGTGATCTTTGGCCAGATGCTGTTGTGGCAAGCGGGCTCATTAATAAAAATTGGATTTACAAATTACTTAAGAAAATTGAATATTGGATGTACCAGCAAGCAAACTCCATTATTATTTTATCCGAGAATTATAGGAGCTATTTAAATAATTTAGGCATACCAGATAAAAAAATTGTAACTTCTATTTCTGGAGCTAGTAAACAGTTTTATCCGCGAAAAAAAAATTCCATTTTGCTTGACGAATATAATTTATCAGACAAATTTGTAATAGGTTATATTGGAACTTTTGGAATTTTTTATAATTACCAAAATATTTTTGCTCTAGCTAAATCATTTAAGAAAAATGCTCATTCTCACATACATTTTCTCATGGTAGGAGATGGTCCAAAACGTAAAACATTAGAACAGCAAATTTTAAATCAACATTTAAATAATATTAGTATTTGCGGCCCCTTCGCTGGCGAGCTCATTCCAGAATATTGGTCCTTGGTTGATTTAGCCATCATTCCACTCGCATCTATTGAAATAAACAAAATGGTTTTACCTTCAAAAATAATTGAAGCTATGGCTATGGGTATACCCATATTGTTGTATGGGCCTGATGGTGAAGCACGAAAATTTTTATCGCAATCCGATAGTGGTTGGTATATGAATAGTAGTGATAAAAAAAATCTAGAACATCTTCTTTTAAGCTTATCCACTAATAAACAGGAGCTTCTAGATCAGGGTGCTAAAGCTTGCAAATTTGCAAAAAATTTTAGTCGCGAAAAACAAGCCGAAGAATTGTTAATTCATCTCAGATCAATAAATAATAATTAAAGTATTTAAAAGAATCATTAATCTTTTATCGTTTCTACTCTAGCGATTTGTCGCGCTATATCCAGAGCTTCTGTTAATTGTGCAACCGGAAATACCGTCATACCATTGATTGCTTGCTTGCTCATATTAGCTTTAGGAATAATTGCTGATTTAAAGCCATGTTTAGCGGCATCGCGTAAACGTTCTTGACCATTCGGCACCGGACGGATTTCACCGGATAAACCGACCTCGCCAAATACTAAACAATCTTCTGGAAAAGGTTTATCACGTAAACTCGATAGCACAGCTAATAAAACCGGTAAATCTGCGCTGGTTTCTAATAAACGCACACCACCCACCACATTAATAAAAACATCCTGATCATAAGTCATAATACCGGCATGTCGATGCAATACCGCTAATAACATAGCTAACCGATTACTTTCTAAACCAACAGTGACTCGGCGGGGATTACCTAAGTGACTATTATCTACTAAAGCTTGTACTTCGACCAATAAAGGACGACTACCCTGCCAGGTGGCTGTCACTAAACTACCGGAAACCGCTAAGCCGGATCGCGACAATAACATCGCTGATGGATTGCTAACTTCACGCAAACCTTTCTCGGTCATAGCAAAAACGCCTAATTCATTCACCGCACCAAAACGATTTTTAACCGATCGTATCAATCGATGTCGACTATCTGCTTCGCCTTCAAAATACAAAACAGTATCCACCATATGCTCTAAAACCCTAGGGCCTGCGAGTGCACCATCCTTAGTCACATGTCCCACTAAAAACAAAGCAATTCCTGTTTGCTTAGCCAAACGAGTCAATTGCATAGCGCTTTCTCGCACTTGGCCTACTGCACCCGGAGCAGATTGAATTAAATCGGTATGCATGGTTTGTATCGAATCAATGACTAAAACTTGCGGTTTCTCTTGTAAGGCATGCGTTAAAATACTTTCAACTCGAGTTTCAGTCAGCAGACGAATTTTCTTTTGTGGCAATTCTAAACGTTGCGCACGTAAAGCCACCTGCTGAAGTGATTCTTCACCCGTAATGTAAAGCACGGAATGGTACTCACTCAATTGACAAAGACTTTGTAACAATAAGGTAGACTTTCCGATACCTGGGTCGCCACCCATCAGTATCACCGAACCTGGGACTATCCCTCCGCCTAGCACCCTATCCAATTCTTTAATCCTTGAAGAAAATCGCTCTATTTCACTAAATCGTATGCTATTTAAATCGGTTATTTTTGCATTGATGGCTGCATAACCATTCACACGTGGAAGCGTATGTGATGAACTCGATGCATTATCTTCTACTAAACTATTCCAAGCCTGGCACTCACCACATTGGCCAGACCATTGGAGAAACTGTCCACCGCAGGACTGACAGGTATAAATGCGTTTTGGTTTAGCCATGCTGCTCTTCCTGTAATAATTTTTGCACAGCGATTAACAAATCTGGAAAAACCGGGATCTCATCGGTTAATTCGCGGTTATTTAGTAGCGTTTGTTCACCATTGCCCGTTAACACCAAGATAGGCTCGCAACCCACTTTTAGTGCTGCTTTGATATCACGTAGAGAATCACCAATAGCTATGATGCCTCTTAAATCCAGTTGATAATAGTCGGCAATTTGTTCGAATAAGCCGATGCCTGGCTTACGGCAGCTACAATGATCGTCAGGGAGATGGGGGCAATAAAAAACCTTATCCACCTTACCCCCTTTTGCTTTTATACTATTCAGCATTTTTTGATGGATAAGGGCTAAATCTGCCTCGGTATAAAAGCCACGACCGACACCTGATTGATTAGTCGCCACCGCGATGGTATAGCCCGCCTTGGTGAGTAAGGCGATGGCCTGTAAACTACCAGGTATAGGTAACCACTCTTCAGGAGTCTTAATATAATCCTTGGATTCAAAATTAATCACACCATCTCGATCCAAAATGATGAATGCAGGGTTTTTAGCATTTTTAGCCATTTTTTGCTTCCTTTTAAGTCTCTCTTAATATTAAAGGCCTATACTTTGCAGATAAATATCATTGGTTAAAAAATAGTCAATTTATGTTCGAAAATAATATAATGAGTAAAGAAAACTTAAATTCATTACTAAAAAATACCAGAGAACTTCTCAAGGAAATTAATTCACCCAAGAAAGAGTATAATCTGATACAAGAAAAAATCGATTTTTTAAATAAAACACTTAATAATCTAATAGTGTACTTACACTATCAAGAAGAAAATAATGCAACTACTTTACTTATAAACTTGGGAGGAATCAAAGCTATATTAGAAAAAATAGGAAATCATATAAAACCTATCGAAGTAAAAACTGACAAATATAATTTCAAATTACTACCTGGTTTTTTCAACCGCTCATCAACAATTTCGAAAATCACTCAACAATATGCTGATTATTTAACTGAGGCATTGACTGCCTCCTCAAATTTATTGGAAGATTGGCTAAAAGATCAAGGATGGTTAAAAAACAACAGTGAAGATCATAATAAACAATTAAAATCTTAAATTATTCCCCACCGCATAACGGGCGATAACATTTTTCAGACAAGCTGTTTTATTAATAAGACCCAATCCGAACTGGCGCGTTTTTCGTATCATAGGATTGGAGCTAGCAAATAAATATTTAATTCCATCAACACCTCCCATCATGACACGATTATAAAAACGACGTTCACGCTCATAGCGACGTAAAGTATGGTAAGCGCCTATGGATCGATGTTTTTTATTTGCTTCTAGGATCACCTTAGCTAAGCATTGCGCATCAGCCATACCCAAGTTTGCTCCTTGGCCAGCTAAGGGATGTAGGGTGTGTGCTGCGTCGCCAATTAATGCTACACCCGATTTAACATAGTGCTCCGCCTCTTGCGTTTTTAAGGGATAACTTAAACGTGCACTGGTCGATATCACTTGGCCCAAACATTGCTCAAAAACCCGTGTTAATTCTTCACAAAAGGATTCGTCATTCATAGATTCTAAACGCTGTATCTCTTCAGGTGTATTCGACCAAACAATCGAACAATGATAGGTGTCCTTCAAAGGTAAAAAAGCTAAAGGGCCATTCGATAAAAAAATCTGTCTCGCGGTCTCATCGTGCATTCTTTCAGTTTGTACTGTCGCAATCAGTGCGCGTTGCGCATAATCAGTTGCTTTAATGTGTAAATCAGCCAATTGGCGAACTTTAGATTGTTCTCCATCGGCACCAATTAACAAACATGTACTTATTTGAGTCCCAGACGCTAATGTTACTAAGACTTGCTGTTCTTCCACCTGCATATCGACTAAAGCATCAGGCGCAAACCAAGTCAATTCATTATCAGTTTTTGCTTGTGCGTATAAAGCTTGTTCTAAATCAAAATTATTGACGATATAACCTAAACAAACTTCACCGATATCTGCACTATCAAAAAAAAGCTGCGCGGTTTGCCCAGATTCCCCTACTTGCATACTACGGAATGGCGCGCACTGGTTTTTGTTAAGTCGCTGCCAAACATTCAATTCTTGCAAAGAATGCTGTGAAGTTAATGTAACCGCGATAAAACGTAGCTGGGTTATAAGACTGGAAGCAGTATTAGAAGTTCCCTTATCTATTATGGCGATTCTTAAACCCTGATCCTGCAAATAGCAAGCCAAAATCAAGCCAATGATCCCTGCGCCAACTATAACGAGATCATAATCCGTGCTTGTTTCTTCTGGTAAAGTCATATTGACCTTGAATAATGAAAGTTAACATATTCCGGATACCAAAATTGATGATCGATTTCCTCAGCTAAATCGATAGACTTTTTAACTTCTGCTAATCCTTCTTCGCATGCTTGTGTTGCTACTGCCAACGCAATACAGCGACTAATAGCATGAACGTCTTCAAAATTTGGTAATAATGCATTTTTAGCATCGGTGGTTTTACTCGCAAAACTACTTAGCGCTTTACATGCTTCCCAAAGCATACCTTCACTCAAGCGTGTCGCTTTGGCGACAAGGACACCTAAACCTATTCCTGGATAAATAAGTGCATTGTTACATTGTGCAATAGGGATTTTTTCACCTTTAAAATCGACTTGACCAAAAGGGCTGCCAGTAGCAATTAGTGCACGTCCTTCTGTCCAATTCAATAAATCATCGGGTGTTGCTTCCGATTTTTCTGTAGGATTTGATAAAGGAAAAATTATCGGATATTTCACCTGTGCCGCCATGGTTTTAACAATCGCTTCAGTGAAAATTCCACCTTGACCAGAACAACCAATTAAAACAGTAGGTTTAAATTTTTGCACTACATCATACAACTGTAATGTAGTGACTAATTCTCCCTTTAAACGTTGTGCGTAAGGTTTTTGAAAAGCAGTCAGATTTGACATAGCATCATGTATCAAACCGTGTCTGCCCACCAAATAAAACCGCGATAATGCTTCTTCTTTAGACAAACCTTCTCGTATCATTCCGGCGCAAAGTTGATCAGCTATTCCAGTTCCTGCTGTCCCGGCACCGACAATAACCACGCGCTGTTCAGTTAAAGGGATTTTGGTACGTTTAATGGCTGATAAGAGTGCGACTAAAGTCACAGCACCCGTTCCTTGCATATCATCATTAAACGTGCACATTTGATTATGATAACGTTCTAAATTTCGCCGTGCATTTTCTCGGCCAAAATCTTCCCAATGCAAATAGGCACGAGGCAATTTTCGTCGTATAGCAGAAACAACCGTTTCTATCATATCATCATATTTTTGATCAGCTATGCGGGGATGACGCCAGCCTAAATACATCGGATCATTCAACAACTGTTCATTGTTAGTTCCAACATCGATTTGTATCGGTAATAAACGATTCGGATTAACACCCGCACACAAAACATAAACCATCAATTTTGCAATACAGATATCCATTCCACCAATACCTTGATCCCCAATACCTAATACACCTTCGCCATCCGTGATGACGATAATGTCCACTTCGGGATTCAAACGATTTTCCAGGATTTCATCAATATGTTCTTTATCTGGATAACTAAGATACAGACCGCGTGGTTGCTGAAATTCCTGACTAAATTGTTCAACCGCTTTTCCAACGGTAGGTGTATACAAAATAGGTAACATTTCAGTTAAATGTTGACTGACCAATTTATAAAACAATACCTCATTCGTATTATGCAAACTACGTAGATAAAGATGTTTTTCTAAGTTATTTTCTTTTTTTAAAAATTGTTGGTAAACACGCATTTCTTGTTGCTGCAAACTTTCGATACTATAAGGTAATTTGCCGCGTAACCTGAATTGTTGGCGTTCTGATTCAGTAAATGCTGTACCTTTATTTAATTTAGGGGTAGTCAATAAAGCAGAGCCCAAGGCATTAGTTTCCAGATAGAGAACCTTAGCATTTTTATCGGTGATGGATCTAAATTTTGGCATATTAATATTCTTCTTGTTGTACACTCTTCGCATTTGAATTTTTGTCTGTGTTGCCACTCAACTCGCAATCCTCATGGTTATTGGATGTACCATGATTACCGCATGGACGCGACACTTGACAAAAATCCCATTGCTGTGAGTATAAATTTAAACCGCGAATCAATCGGGGAAGCCGGCCATGAATTCCCATTAAGCGGCGCGATAAATTTCTTTTGCAGGGTGAGAGTAAATCCAGTGCTAATAGACCATTATTGTAAATGAAAGTCAACGGTGCGAATCGGGTTTGCAAGCGTGTCAAATGCTCAGTAAAACCGATGATTTGTCGCTGTGCAGCTAAACGTGACTTAAGGTATGATTGAGCCAGACTTTCATCGGCGAGATCTTTATGTTGTTTTAAAGCGTTTGCAATCAAATCCACACATTCTGCCATATCTTGCAAACCTAAATTTAAACCTTGAGCGGCGATAGGAAGTAAAGTATGCCCAGCATTTCCTAGTAGAATCAAACCTGCTTGCGCTTGGATTTCGGAAATACAACTTTTTAAATCATAAATTTGTGGTTTAGTACAGTGTAATAACCTGCCAAAACGATAAGAAAAATGCCCTTGTAAATTCTCCAAAAACTCAGATTCAGTTAGATTTTGTAAGGCTTCAACAGTTTGTTGTTCTGCAGTCCAAACTAAACCTACTTTATTTGTGGGTAAAGGTAAACTAGCAATAATTCCTTGTTTAGTAAATCGTTGATAAGCGATATGTTGATGATGACCACTAATATCGATGAATGTTGTCAAAGCAGCTTCAGAAATAGGTTTAGTTTTTAAACCAATATTTAATAATTTACGTACCGTAGAATATGTACCATCTGCACCAATAATTAAACGTGGATAAATAATTTTTTTTTCTTCTTGTAGATGTCTCATAACTACCTGCCAAGCACCTTCAAGTTGGTTAATTGACTCGCAGGTAGCTGGAGTATAAAGATCGAAAGTTCCTTGCACAGGCTTGTTAGCAACAACCTGAAGTAAGGCCTTGATTAATTCATGTCCCAAACGTGCAGCAGGAATAACAGCACCTAATTGTGGAACACCCAACTCTTTTGCATTAATTCTCGATTGAGCGAAACAAGCCTGTTGCGAAATATGTACCGATTTAATTGGATTGGCATAAACTTCTAAAGCAGGCCATACATTGAGTGTTTGTAAAATGTGTAGGCTAGCGAGATTCAAAGCGATAGGTTTGCTTTCTGCAGGTAGAGGAGCATCGAGTGTTTTAAAAGAGGATTGTTCGATCAGTGCGATCCGCAATGGTAACTGTGATAGAGCTAATGCCAAACTAGTTCCTACAATTCCGGCGCCGACGATAAGAATATCGTAATCTTGCTTCATGAGGGCGTTCGCATTAAGTTTTCAATGTCAGCCAGATCTTTAGGTGTTTGTGCTGTCAAAACTTCACAGGCTGCAGATGTCACTCGCACATCATCTTCAATACGGATACCAATATTCCACCATTTTTTATCGATATCCGCTGTCGGCCTGATATAAATACCAGGTTCTACCGTGAAAACCATTTCAGGTTCTAAATTTCGCCATTTTTTGTCTAGTTTATAAGTTCCTACATCATGAACATCTAAGCCTAGCCAATGACTACACCCATGCATATAAAATTTTTGATAACTCTTCTGCTGAATTAGATCCTTAAGATTTCCTTTTAATAAGCCCAAATCCATTAAACCTTGCGTCACATAGTCCACACAGGTTTTCTGTAATTGGTTCCATGCAATACCGGGCTTTATCAGTGCTATGATGGCTTGCTGTGCTTTTAACACAATATGATAGATGGCTTTTTGTTCTGGATTAAACCGACCATTGACTGGAAAAGTACGCGTAATATCTGAAGCATAATTTTGATATTCACATCCCGCATCAATTAACACTAAATCACCCGATTTTAACTGTGCTCGATTCTCTGTGTAATGCAAAATACAACTATTCGCCCCACTCGCGACAATATTGGGATAAGCTAGTGCTTGGCTCCCTTGCCTATAAAATTCATACATTAATTCAGCTTCTAACTGATATTCATACAGACCAGGTCGGCAAGCGCCCATCGCGCGCAGATGAGCCTGACCAGAAATATGTGCAGCTTGACGTAAGCAATCTAATTCTGTTGGGCTTTTTTTCAACCGCATTTCATGGACACTATCGACTAATTTTTTAGCGTATTCAACAGGTGTTTTTTTTAAATGCGTTAATATCTTATTAATTCGCGCTAAAACTTGATGGTTAATTGTTTCATCGCCTAGATAGTAACAAACTCGCGTATTAGCGATATATTCACTTAACTTAATCTCAAGTTGATTGATAGGATAAGCTTCATCTGCACCGTATTCTTTTCTAGCCCTTATTTGACCAATACGCTCACCATTCCAAATAGCAGCTGCCGAATCCTCAGCACGATTAAATAATATAAATTTACCCTTTTTGCTATCAGGTATAAGTAAAACGATCGCGTCGGGTTCAGGAAAACCCGTCAAATAGTAAAAATCACTGTTTTGACGATAAGGATAGAGTACATCGCCATTACGTAGATACTCCGGAGCTGCCATTAAGACAATTAACTCATCACTTTTTATATGGGACAATAATTGCTGGCGCCGCTGTTGCAATTCTGAAAGCCTAAACATAAGTAATTCAATAGCTAGACTAATGGAGGTACATGAAACCTGCACTTCCTTCTACTGAATAACGAATCAATTCTTCGTAAATCAAGGGAATGGCATGTGTAATAAACTCGATTGCTTCGTCATAAGCCAGTTTATCGAGCTCAGTTACTTCTAAATGGATAATTTCAAGTTTGGCAATCTCGGCAATGCAATACAAAGCTTCGTGTATAACATCAGGTGTCTCATCTTCAATAGAGCTTCCCCCTAAGCCTAAGCCATATAAAAACCCTTCACACCACAAACTTAAGGCTTCAGCACGTTCTTCCAACTCATGTTGTTCATCAGGCAACAATAATTGAAAAGTTTGTAATCCGCTCAATTGACGACAAGCCGCATCATACAAACCAACAATGGCACCTTGGGATCCCAACATAAAGGGCGGTCTAGTCCCAAGACGCTTTAATAAAATATCGATCAAAAAACCACCGTTGAGTTTTGGACCTACACAGACAAAACCACACAACATACCATGTATTTCAGCTGGAGAAGTAGCTACTTCTGCTTGTGTAAGTAAATGGTAAAAATCATCGAAAGCCGGAGATTTAGCCTGAGTTTGCATGGGCGTACTCTATAAGGGAAGTCTTAAGTATTTTACCATTCTACGCTGGGTTAATACAGTCAAGCTCATCTGAATAAAACAAACTTTGCGTAAACATCTGATAAAATAGGTTATTTTCTATTCATCTGTGGTTTTGGTTTTAAAAAAATTTTCTAAATTTTCTTAAGATAAACATAGGCCTCAAAATAGATTATACTGGTCGAGTATCTGACTCAGTCGATAGTTTTTCGATCGATACTTTTATTAAGTTAGGGATACTTGATTTATTTACGGTGTGCATGCTTGCAATCTTGTAAGAAGCCTAAAGTGGATAAACTTAATCCCACCTGCATCCCAGGATCAGGAAACGTAGCTGAGTCAGATATTCTTATTATAGTATGATAAGTTATGGATACTCGCCAATTAACTCGCAAGAAATTACAACAACAACGAGCCAAAATTAGTTTAAGCGAACAAAAAAAAACTTCCGCTATAATTACCGAACAACTTAGCCAACATCCACTATTTTTACAAAGCCGATCAATTGCCAGCTATAAAGCTATTCAACATGAAATTGATCCATCAGCACTCATCCATAAAGCTTGGCAAAATAAGCAAACTTGCTATTTACCGATTTTACAAGGACGACAATTAATATTCTGTGTTTATCAACCGCGTACCTTGTTAAAAAAAAACCGGTTTAATATTCCAGAACCACCATTCTCTTTAGATTCATGCATTGCACCAGAAGCCATTGATTTAGTATTAGTTCCTCTCGTAGGTTTTACCGAAAAAGGACAACGTTTAGGAATGGGTGCTGGTTTTTATGATCGAAGCTTTGCTTTTTTACTCAATTCGCCGAGGCCTGCTCGCCCTTTTTTACTCGGCCTTGCTTATGAATGGCAAAAATTAGCAACGCTTAGAGAAAAAAACTGGGATGTCCCCTTAAATGCAGTCATAACTGAAAAAAAAATTTACTATGCTTACTAAATAAGCTCACAGTAATTGAATTTTTGACAAGTGCCAAGATAGTGAAGCAACGAATGTATTCAAGATATGAGGATTATAAGTGGAGTGGCAACACAGTCAATATCAAGTACGTAGAGTTTGGAATACATGATCTAAATGTTGGATAAGCTTTTTAAATAAGCTTCCATTTTTATCCACTGCGGGCGGGGCATTAAATAATACTGCGAACGCACCTATATCACCATTTTGCATGCTGAAATAACCTGCCATGGTATAAACAGATTTTGGCACACTAATATGGCCCGTTTTAAAACTTGAATATGCCATCCAAGGATGCTGAGCAGTAATCATCCCCCGCCAAATTTTTTGTTGTCCTGGCATAAGCAAACTTCCATAATAAATAGGAAAATCGCGTTTATTTTTATACATTCCATCTAAGAGGATAATAAGATCCCTTGCCGATACTCGATTTAAAGGGCTTAATCCGCTTGCATTTTTGAAGGTGGGTGAACCATCGGTATTCTTAATACTAAAATGTGTGTTTGCCAACATGAGCTTATAGTTATTAAAAAGTAATTGTGTTGCATCAGATAAATTTAGCGCTGTTGAAGCTAACGTCCTCTGACTGTCGCGCCATAAATCCAGCATCAACACATCTGCTATATAATTATTCGAGTAAAATAACATATCCTGCAACGAGTGAATGAGCGGATCACTTTCCAATTGTGTTAACAATTTATCTGTTTGTAACAGAGGTGTTGACTCAAGCTGAATTTTCCCATTCACACGAATGCTCGCTTCTTGCAAAAAAGCGCTTAATAAATTTGCCGTTGTTAAATTAGAATCCCCTACCGAACGATAAATCGTCAATGGCTTACTTTCCACTCCCAATTTTCCCGAAACGGTTAAAATTTCTTGTTCATTATGAGTAACACGACTAATTTGAATAGTATTGTTTTTTCCAGAAATAGTTTGCACGGCTCCTTTAAGTAAGATGTTATCTAACCTATAAGGTGAAATTGCTATTATCGCTGGATCACCTGCTTTGCGTCCGGGCGCTATAAAAACAGATATGTTTCCAAAGTTAGTCCCTGTTGAAGAAGGCAAACCATCATACGCGACTTTACTATGTAATTTTGCTTGTATTCGATCAGGAGCATCTAAAATGATTTTTCCAAAATAAGATGTATTAACGACTAAGTTTCCGTTAATTTTTTTTAAACCTAGTTGTTGTAGATTATTAATCAAACTCCAAACTTTTTCATTGGTTAACTCAGGGTCACCCAAACCATAAAAAACCAAATCTCCGTTCAAGACACCCGCTTTAATGTTTCCTCTTGTATAAACTTGCGTTAAAAAAGTATGCCTAGCACCCCAGTGCGTTAACGCGCTGGCAGCAATAAAAAGTTTCGTCACCGATGCAGGAATTAAACGTAATTGATCTTTTTTAGCATAAAGAATTTTAGGATGAGTCAAATCAACCCATAGTTCTGAACTTTGAATTGATATATTGTTTTCATTAGCAAATGTTGGGACAGAGACTAGATAAAAAATAATAAATAAAAATTTTAACAAGAAATTTTTTTTCTTTTTCAGCAATAACATAAACAAAAATTAAAACTAGAAAAATAATTACTCACAGCAATGGGATTTTTGTCAAGGCGGGGCGAAAATGAAGCAACCGGAATGTATGCAAGATACATGAGGATTGCGAATTGAGCGGCAACACAGACAAAAATTCAAATGCGAAGAGTAGTATAATTAATGGCTGATAACTTGCCACACTCCCTGACTATTTCGACAAGCTGTGTAATTAAAAGAAGGATGCTCAAAGAAACCACGAATTAATTTTATTTCATAATCTCTGCAGCCTTGCCCTTCGGGGTTAACGAAAATTTCTTTACTGGTAAATGCAAAGCGAGTGCCGGTAGTGTCGCTGGTCCAACCAATAAATTCTTTAGCTTGCGCAGTTGCCACTAAATTTTGCAACTTAACATGATCGGCATTTCCCATAAAATGAGCAATTGAAGGATCAATGAAAATATCCTGATTAGTATCGGCCTGTGGTTCTATATGTGTTTGAGATGTTTGCAAATGATGGCTCGCACAAGCGCTTAAATTTAAAATACACATCCAAATGAATAAACACTTAACCATTTTATTTTGCATCATTTATTTCCTCAATGCGCGTACGGACTAACTGTCCTCGATTAATGCCACATAATAATTCAAAACGAAAGGATGACGTACTTTCTGCTACTTGCTCGATAGGAAGACCGGTTCCCCATAACACAACGGGATCGCCTATCTTAGCATCCAGTTGATTCGACAAATTAACGGCTAGCATATCCATAGACACTTGCCCTATCAATTCACTGAGCTTGTTATTCACTAAAATAGGTGTGCCACTTCCAGCGCGATGTGGATAACCATCTCCATATCCTGTTGCCACAATACCAACCTGCAGTGGCTTAGGCGCTATCCACGTTCCTCCATACCCAACTCTATCACCAGATTCCAATTGATAAATAGAAATAATTTCAGATTTTAAGGTCATTACCGGCTTTAGCGAATGCTGTGCGCCTGAAGAATCTGCAAAAGGTGAAACACCATATAACATTAACCCCGGACGTACCCAATCGCCATGGACTTTAGAAAAAGCTAAAATCGCCGCAGAATTAGCTAAGCTAGTGGGAAAGCTATATTTTTTAATAGTTTGTTCAAATAGTTTTACCTGACACTGAGTCGTTATATCTTCTGATTTATCCGCACTTGAAAAATGTGTCATAACACACACGATATTAATCCAAGGACAGTAATCTAATTTTTGCAAAACCGCCGTAAAATCATTCGGTGAAAAACCTAAACGATTCATTCCGGTATTTATTTTCAACCATACATTAATACGATGCGGTAACGGATGCTCGGTTAATAAATTTAACTGATTACGATCATGGATAACCGTGTCGAGGTCATAATCCGTTAATAAAGGAATTTCATCTTTGGAAAATAAACCTTCCATTAAAACTATCCGTTGTTTTAATCCTGCCTGACGTAAATACAAAGCTTCTTCTGAACATGAAACTCCGAAACCTTCGACATCGGTTAATGCCTTTGCGATAGAAATTAAACCATGTCCATAAGCATTTGCCTTAACCATGGCCAATATTTTGGATCGTGTAGCAATATCACGTACCCGTTTAACATTATGACGTAGCGCAGCTAAATCAAGTTCTACAGTAAACGGTCTGCTCATGCATAATTCTCAGCATGATAACGTTGTGGAGCAAAATTCTCAAAACGCGTATATTTTCCTAAGAAAGTCAGTCTTACTTTACCGGTAGGTCCATTACGTTGTTTCGCAATAATAATTTCTGCACTACCTTTATCCGGACTACCTTCATTGTAAACTTCGTCACGATAAATAAAAACAATCAAATCTGCATCTTGTTCAATCGCTCCGGAATCCCGTAAATCCGACATGACGGGTCTTTTATCGGCACGTTGTTCCAAACTACGGTTTAATTGTGACAATGCGATGACAGGAACATCAAGTTCTTTAGCTAAAGCTTTTAATCCACGTGAAATTTCAGATATTTCTGTTGTACGATTTTCCTTAGAGCCGGGTACTTGCATCAATTGTATATAATCGATAACAATTAAACCTAATGTACCTTGCTCTTTCGCTACTCTGCGCGCCCGCGCGCGTACTTCTCCAGGGCTTAACGCCGGCGTATCGTCAATAAACATTTTTGCTTCAGATAACATGCTAACTGCAGAAGTAACTCGTGGCCAATCTTCATCACTTAATTTCCCTGTACGAATTTTATGCTGATCAATGCGTCCTAAGGATGACATCATGCGCATCGCTAATGCTTGACCTGGCATTTCCATACTAAAAATCAATACCGGTTTGTCACCTTGTATTGCAGCATGTTCAGCAATATTCATGGCAAATGTAGTTTTCCCCATGGAAGGCCGACCAGCAACTATCACAAGATCAGCCGGTTGTAAACCGGAGGTCATTTCGTCTAGATCTTTATAAGCTGTTGAAAGCCCGGTAATAACTTGATCGGAATGAAACAAGATATCGATTCTATCGACAGCTTTCGCCAAAAAATCGCTAATTCTAAGTGGTCCACTACCACGTGCCCCTTGATCAGAAATCTGAAATACTTTCCGCTCAGCTTCATCCACCAGTTCAGTAATCGAGCGACCTTCTGGCATGAAAGCATTTTCAGTAATTTCAGAAGCAATACCTATTAATTGCCGCAGAACTGAGCGTTCGCGTACAATATCAGCGTAAGCGGCAATATTGGCAGCACTCGGTGTATTACGCACCAATTCAAATAAATAAAGATCACCACCAATTTCAATTAATTCATTCGTGCTTTTTAAAGCATCAGTGAGCGTAACAACATCAAAAGGTTTAGCATGATTGGCAAAATTGACGATAGTACGAAATAAGATACGATGTGATAAGAGATAAAAATCCTTTTCTTTCAATTTATCCGCAACCCTATCCCATGCTTGATTATCCAGCATCAAACCACCTAAAACCGATTGTTCGGCTTCAAGTGAATGTGGAGGTAATTTAAGATGATCGGTTTTTTGCATAGCAAGAATTGCCTAAACCATAAACTAACAAAAATATTCTCATTGTTAGTTTGTATTTTACAGATATCATTAAAGCGCTTATTTATTCCTATAGATAATAGGACTTAACACTCAAAATACAACATCCTTGTTATATTAGCCAGCGATAATCAATAGCAAAACAATATTGTTTAAATAAGTAATTATTCTTCTGCAACAATATTTACCTTCAACATAGCAGTAACATCACTGTGTAATTGTACAGATACTTCATGTTCGCCCAATTGACGTAAAGGACCATTAGGTAAGTGAATCTCACTCTTCTCAAGTGTGACACCCGCGGCATCTGCTGCACGAACTAATTCAGACACACCAATGGAACCATATAAACGACCTTCTTCTGCTGATTTAACGGGTATGGTTAATATTAAATCATTAATAGCTTTTGCACGTGTTTCCGCGGTTTGTAATTTTTCTTGTTCAATTTTTTCAAATTCGACGCGTTTTTTTTCAAATATAGCAATATTTTCCGAAGTAGCTGGGGCTGCTTTTCCAGCAGGCTCTAAATGATTTCGATAAAAACCATCTTTTACCGTAACTACCGCTCCTACTTTACCTAAAGAATGTATATTTTCTAATAAAATTACTTTTGCCATGAAAAAATAAACCTCAAAATTCACTTGTTAACATTTTATCAAACACCCTAGAACTCAGTTTAAATCTTCGTTCTAAGTTTTTCCTACGCTAGTTTTTCTCCTAGCCTTATTAAGTATTTCTTTTTAATCGATAGCGTAAATTAAACATACTATCGATGACTGCAAATATTACCAACGCAGCAGCTACATAAGGAAAAAAAACGACCAATAGTACATAAAATAAAAAAATCCATTTATTAGCCACGTTTCTTAAATCTGCCAACGCATGCACAACACTTAAACCTGCCAATATAAAAATTAATCCCACCACAGATATAGCATCTTGCGCCATAACTATACCCAGAAAACTCAATAATCCTATCAATAGAAGAATCAATACTTCCCATAGGCTAAGTCGAACAGTTTTTAACTCTGGACGAAGTTGACCCGGGTTGTATAGCATTGACTGGAACCCTCGTGCAAGTATTAAATTAATAAGCCCCGACAAGGTAATAAATGCCACTTGAAAACCTGTAGCAAACTTGGCAAAAAATTGTAAACGTGCTGTATCAACCACCACATTAAATTGATTTTTAACCATTAGTGCATAATGACCAAACTGATTTACCCATACCTCAGTGATATTGGGTATCCAAGCATGCACCAGTAACACTGCTAATAAACCTAGCGACAGACTAGCTGTTAATACCGCTTTCCAACTCTGTGTTTGACGTAACACTAAAGCTAACACATAAGTAAATAAACTGCCGCCAATAATTCCGTACAAAATAATTAAACGATTACCTAAACTCGCAACAACCACCGCCGGTAAAATAATCCACAATAATACGATAGCCCCTTCTTTAGCACCTTTACGTAAGGTAACCAAAGAAACGATTACATTACTAACCCAACCAAATAAAGGAAGAATAGTAAATAATAATCCTACGATGACTGCCTGGCGGCGGCCACGCATGACATAGCTTGCAAAACGATGCAGCATTCCCATCACTTTAGTTTAACATCAAAACATTAACCCATGTTTTGATGTTTATCACAATAAGGAAGTAAACCTAAAAAACGTGCGCGCTTAATCGCCTGCGTTATCTTGCGCTGAACAGACGCTGAGGTTCCTGTCGTACGACTGGGAACTATTTTAGCTGTCTCCGTCAGATGATTTTTTAAAAGAGGGATATCTTTATAATCGACCTCTGTACCTTCGGCAGAAATTCGGCAATGTTTGCGGCGTCTATCTTGGTAATTGTTCATAAAATCTACTCATTCTAATAATTAAAAAGCTTGTAACATACAAGGTAAGTTAAACTGATCTTCCTTCTACTTCAGTTTCTCTAAAATACTCACGTCTATTTTCTTGACCTTGCATCTCTTTTGCTTTTGCTAAAGGAGACATTTCAGTAATTGCTCGATCTACTTTAATAGTAAGTTGACGTAACACAGCATCATTAAAGCGAAAATTATCACTGAGTTCAGCCATCGCTTCATTTCCGGACTCAATATTCATTAGAATATAATGTGCTTTGAGAAGCTTATTAATAGGATAGGAAAGCTGTCTACGGCCCCAATCTTCAAGGCGGTGAACCTGTCCACCACTGTTTTTCACGATAGCCGTATAACGTTGAACCATAGCAGAAACCTGATCACTTTGATCAGGATGAATTAAAAGCACGATTTCATAATGACGCATATCATCTCTCTCGGTTAAAGCTCCCCAACTAACGTGGTAGAGCGAGTATACTTAGTCGATGCTCCAAGGACTACCTTTAAAAGCGGGCCTATTATACGGTCGAGCCCCTCAAGATGCAATAAATCCCTGCTGCTTGACAGGCCTTTCCACGCCGCCTAGCATTCGGCTTTAAATAAATCATTATCTAACAAACCTATGGATTTAGCGCCCATAACAGCCTTGGTCAAGAATGAGCTTTACCAAGTAGATACCCTAATCGATACTTGCCTTTATTCTGAAATCCCATTGATCCCAGAATTGGCGAAGCATCTTATTGAGAGTGGTGGTAAACGTTTACGTCCTTTAATTGCCCTGCTCAGTGCTAAAGCATTTGGCTACCAAGGAGAAGGACATATTCAGCTAGCCGCCAGCCTAGAGCTTATTCACACCGCTACCTTACTGCATGATGATGTGATTGATGGATCTGAGTTACGTCGCGGTAAAAAAACAGCGAATAGTTTATGGGGTAATCCAGCCAGCGTTTTAGTCGGCGATTTTCTTTATTCACGCGCCTTTCAATTGATCAGTCAAATCAACAATTCGCGTGTCCTCACATCACTCGCTGATGCCACCAACACGCTATCCCAAGCAGAAATTTTACAATTACTTAGTTGTCACAATACCCATGTTGATGAAGAATATTGCTTAAAGATTATCCAAGGTAAAACAGGCGTACTCTTTTCTATTGCCGCAGAACAACCTGCTATTTTAACAAAACGCTCCGAACCTGAAATTTTAGCGATGGCCCATTATGGGACACATCTAGGTATTGCCTTTCAATTAATTGATGACGCACTCGATTATTCCGGAGCCAGTCTACAACTTGGCAAAAGTCTCGGTGACGACCTGGCCGAAGGTAAACCAACATTACCTTTAATCTATGCTTTACAACATGCTGATGCAGAGCAAGCACAGTTAATACGCGATGCCATCGCACAAGGTAATCTAGAACATTTAACAGCCATTATAGCCATTCTGAAATCTACACTAGCTATCGATTATACGCGCAATCTTGCAGAGCATCATATCCAGCAAGCGTTGTTGCACTTAAATATCATTCCTGATTCTGAATATCGCCAAGCATTGGCACGATTAGCAAAATTTGCCTGCGCACGCACTTATTAATTTACATTCGCTTCTTTTATTTAAAAAAGAAATTATATCGACAATTTAAGGTTCTGCTAATAAAGTTTAGCTAAAATTCAAAAAAGTATAAAAAAACTTATTATATGCCATATATTCCTAAAAATTTTCTCAAAAAAATTAAAAAAACACTAATTTTTCACATGAGAAATTAATTTAAGATATAAATTTAAAAAATGGAATACAAAAAAGTATTAGCCGCTCATCATCAACATAACATGGACATCCCATCCTCTAATTTTACCTTATAAAAATTGTATTTTAGTTTAGCCCGCCGACGTTTATTAATTAAAAAGGAGTTATAGAAATAAAAGATAATATAAGGTAATATTAATGCTAATACTTTTATTCAATAATTTTTCTTTGTAATCTTTATAGAACACTAATTCAAAGAAAATAAAACACTTGGATCGTTTTAAAAATAACTAAAGTTAAAAGACTTTATTGGCGATGAAAGGAAGCAAGCAATTTAATGGACGTTAATACTATTAATGTATTCTCAATAAATAATCAGGGCGGAAACCCTTGTGTCATAATAGATAATGCCAATAATCTCAGTGTCGAAAAAATGCAGATTATGGCAACACATTTAAATTTTCCTGAAACTGTCTACATCATTCGGAATAAAAATCGATATATTATTCGTTTTTTCGCTACAAAAGGTGAACTTCCTCTGTGCTGTCATGGCACTCTTGGAGCAGCATTTTATTTAGTTAAGTCAAATAGCCCGAAGCCAATTAATATACAATCTTACCATGATCGCCATAAGATTAACGTTAGATATGCTAACAATCTAATATCAATGTCGATACCCAATCCTGGGAAAATATTAACTACAAATATAGATTTTTCACTCATAAGTAAACTTTTGGATATAGACCAAGTTTATCTAGATAAAAATTTACCTTGCGCAATCGCATCGATAGGAAGCCCAAAATTATTAATCCCTATTATTAATAGAGAAATTTTATTTGACATACTACCCAAACTAGATCTAATTATTCAATGGTGCGAAAATCATTGTGTCAATGGGATTTATGCATACTCAAAAGATACAGAAAACACAAACTCTAGCTATGTTGGTCGTAGCTTTAACCCATTATTTAGCCATCAAGAAGATATTGCTACGGGTGTTGCAGCTGCAGCCTTGAGCCTATTGATAAGTCAAAGCAAAAGAGAATTAGAATCTAATTATATTATAGAACAAGGATCTAATTTACAGAAAGCAAGTAAAATTTATATTTCTATAAAGAAAAAAAACATCGAAATTAAGGGTGAAGCCTACTTCTCAAACTAGCTTGAGATGAAAGACTCTCCAGATCACCTTCTATACTTCCATAAGAAGCTTGAGCATCATTATTAATACTGGTTTGAGTAGCAGGAAGGCTTGTAGATCTAAAAAAACTATGATTTGAAATATTTAAGGATGCTTCTTTGCCTAAACCCCACATGAATTTACAATATTGAAAAGAAGCAAATGCGCCAAATAACAAACCAAAACATCCCAAAACGGTATCCTTAATGTCAAAATTATTTTCTGGGTTTTCTATAGGCCCTGTAAATAATACGGGGGTAGAAAATGTTCTTAATAAAAAGGTCATTCCAATTAAACCAGCCAATAGCACTAACAATAGCCCTTTACACTTATTTATAGTTTCAACCGGCGTAAGTGGTAATTCATTATTAGGTAATATTTGATGTTGAATCTCATTGCTTTCTTTAAACGTGTCTCTATAATCTTTAAGTGCTTGTGCCGTTAATACTCGATAAACTACTGAAACTGGCGCAATAACTGAATAAAAAAATCTGAATTCACTATCACCAAATAAAAATTTATTAGTAAATAAACTAATACCATGAAAGCGTAAACCCATTGTTATTGCGTTTGCTGCGCTTCGTAAAGAAAGTCCAAATCCTTTTTTAGAGCAAAAAATATTGTGAAGTATATTTTTCTTATCATCTCGCGACGAATTTAAAAAATCTACTATACCTTTTGGTGTTGAAAAAATATAGCCGGCGTATTGTAATAAAAGTATAGTAATTTGACCTAAAAACATGCTAATCCCTGCAGGTAATGAAAAATTATTACTGAAATTTTTCATTCTTAGGCCAGTCCATGGAGAAAGAGATATAATGATAAAAGAAATAGAAAATATTAATAAATTAAACGAGAAAGCAAATTTTTTAATTTCCCCATTCTGTATTTGATTAAAGCCCTTTTTTATTTCTTTTAGAAATTTTCGTCTTTTTGTTCTTATATCAAGTATCGTTGCAATCGTTAAACTTGCATCTGTAAAGCTAAATACTTCTGATGCTATATTCAAATAGTGAGAAATACTGCTAGACGTTTCAGGTGATAAAGAAGGATATAAATATCGTTTAAGTGGATCTAAAATAGATTCTGAAACGGAAGAATTAGTAAAAACTGCATATCCGAGCTCAGACCATGAGGCCAGCAAAAATAAAAAGATATCTAATATTATTTCAGATTTATAGTATACGTCTGCATTATTATCATTCCTAACAATTAATCTATCGTTTTCCATATTAACATCCTTAATTTTTTTATTATTCAATTGTCTAAATTATAGCCTAGGCCCCTTGCTTCTAAATAGAAGTCGGGGTGTAGAGTCCATATCCAATGAACATAATTCTTTTACTGCATTTATTACCTCTCTAGCATGTAAAACTTTAGTGTTTGATAAAATTACAAAATTACCTATTTCCGACTCGGCTCTTAAGGCATTATCTGAACTTAGACAGGTTCTAATTTTTCTTAACAGAGCTAAATCCTGATCGTCTTCAACTCGCATACGATCTCCCCTCTTTTCATCTACTCTATAATCGAGTGCCATAAAAAAACTATTATTTTTACATAATAAAACGGGACGTTTTTTTTCTATAACTTTATCACTGACATTTTTTCCAGAAGAAAACAAAGGAACCATCTTTATCAATCTATCCATTTCATTATCTGATAAATTTTTAAATATTTGATTAGCCATAAAAAATAACGTTGAAACTTTTAATTTATCTCTGCAAGTTGTTAAAGATAATAAATCTGTGTCTGTTTCTTCATATAAATCATCACAATGTGGACTAATAGCATCTGCTCCATTTCCCCAATCCCCTATAGCAAAACCATCTGGTTTGATAAATATTGTTTTATGATCTTCGTAGGCATACTTTATATCATTGATTTGTGCTAAATCAGATAAAGTCTCATGAACTATGTAAGCAAGATCCGGATCATCCTTGGAAAATAATCCAATCATAAGTATTACAGATATATAATGTTCACTTATACCAACTCTGCTCAACTTAAGTTGTTCTTCATTTTGGAATTTGTCTGTCAATAAATGTTTTAACTGTTCTTTGTTTTCCATTCGTTTAATATCACGATCAGATTTATCCCACCATTCTTCTATGAACGGCTTCAAATAAGAACAATCTAATGTTATTACTTTTTCTTTTTCGGCTTCTTCACGAATCATTTTTATAAGCGAATAATCTGTCTTCTCTTCTTTTAATGATTTAATTTCAAAACTTTTGCTAAGCTGATCACATAAATCCTTCAGTAAATTTTTTAATCTATTAGGATCACTATGTTGGGCAATAATATAACCTAAAAATCCAGCATTATCTTTAGGATCAGCATAAACAATCTCATTTATTTTTTTTGAAATATTTATTTCAATGATTTCATTAAAACAGCTTTTAATTTTATTAATATTTTCATTATTGAAATCTATAATATTTCCATCCAAAGAAGCTTGTATCATTCTAATACCAACATACTGCTGCGCTTCTAAAACTTCGGAAACCATAGATTGATTTCCGATGGCCCAATTTATCCAAATTTCAAAAGGTTTAAAATTAGCGAAAGCATGTTCAGCCATATCCCATATATGCATACCAGCAGGGCGTCTATTAGGTTCTACCGTCATGATGGTAGAATCAGGGAATAAAAATAATTCGTTATGAGCCGCACCGCCCGTTGAACCACTTATTTCTGCTACTAACCTACCTGCTTCAATTAACGTATTATATTTTTTTTGGGGCAAGGGAGCGGGTAAAATCTGTTGGATTTCTGCCCTATAATGCCCGTTTGTTGTTTCTTTTTCTGTTACCCAACATTTTCCTGCAACCGTATCGAAACTATACTCACGTGCATCTATAGCGCATTCTTCTGCAATCGCGCCTTCACTTACATAGGGTTTTACATTTTGAAATGCATTCCATATATCCTCAGTTGATTTAACTAAAAACCCACCTCGGCTATTTCCTTCTTGAGTGGGCTTAACATAGATGGGTGCACCCATTTGATTATAAAATTTTATAATGTCAGTAATTTGTTTTATTTCTTGAAATTTTGGCTTTTTATACCAAACTGGCGTAGATGCAGTAACTTCTAATGTTCTAAATTTAAATTTGTCTAAACCAGCAACCGCTGTAATATAATTATCGGAAATTAAATCTAGCTTTTCTGCAACGTACGATGCTAATACTATCCCTCTGTCAGAAAATGGTAATATTCCAATTATTTGAATGTCTTGTGAAGCAAGCCAATTTTTAAAATAAATGTAAGCTTGCTCAATTTCCTGATGGGTTCCATGTAATTTAGTATCGAAACAGTATTGAGAAACTGCTTTATCTTCACTCGTAATTCCTTCTTTACAAAGCAGAACATCAATTTGTTGCTTTTCAAGAATATTTTTTATCTTTTTTACATCATATAATCTAGTGTTATTATAACCAAAAATTGCTACAACCTTATCCATATTTTATTCTCCTTGTTTTTAATATGATGAGCTAGTTATTTGAATTTTATAAAAATTTATTGTTTAAATAAAAATAGGCATAGGCATAGGCATATTTATCTGATTAATTAGAGCTATAAGGAATTGATCAGATTTTATCTGAAAAAACTTGGACATAAAAACTCCTTTTTATTTTTATAACTTATTTTACCGGTTTAATTATAATTTAAATTAAAAAAAAAATATAGATAATAAAATTTTATAATTTAATTATAAAATATTAAAAAAATTTAACTTTTGAACATGCTCGCAC
>X36_Agile_Frog__coassemble_16_pt1 | contig 49274 bp, 31 predicted proteins | sample X36_Agile_Frog__metabat2_low_PE_001 | metagenome-assembled genome bin X36_Agile_Frog
AATACTAGTTTTTTATTTTATTTTGGAATAAAATTAATTTGAAGGATATTTTAACAAGGAGATTAATATCATTATGAAAATTTTTTCTTATTCTACAGATCCCACTTTTTATACCAAACTCGCTTTTTTTTTAAGTCAAATATTTTTAGGTAAAACAGCTGCAGATACCTGTATGAGAGCTGAGGATTTTAAACGCGGCTGCAATCAGGATGGATGCTTTTATATGGAGGGCGAATCGCTTAATACCTCAGGGATAGCTATAGCCTCTAAACCAATCAATTTTACAGGTACTGAAATTTGGGAAGATCCAACCCAATTAAAATCAAAAAATCAAACGGTGGGTGAAATTGCTTGTCATTATAAAGCAGAATCTGGCGCAGCGTTTTATATGTTTTCTGGAGAAAATGCGACCCCTTCATCATCAAATTGGCAGCGTAATAAAGAAAATAATCGCTTAGAATGTAAATCTGAAACTAACGATGTGAATAATTGTCCATATAGATTTTTAAAAAGATAAATAATATTGTATATATATATGGATGTTTTTCAACTAAAAATTTTAATGAATAGTTTATTTGTCTCTTGACAAAATCGATATATAAATAGTCACAAAAAAATAATAAATAAGAATAAAAAGAAACTATTAACTAGATTGAAGTCGAGAGACATATTTTAAACTTAGTGATACATTCTAACTCAACGTAAACATCTGCCAAAAAACTTTTTTTAAAAATAGACATATTAGTAAACAGAATTCCAAAGTAAGATAATCAATTCTTTATTTCCTTATTTCCTATCGATATCTTCTTTCACTTTTTTTGATGTTAATAGATTTTTTTTATTAATTTTATCTTAAGAATTAACGACCAAACTCTTCTATTCGTTATTCACTTAGAGATTTAAAAATACCTAAAAAAAATCATCAGTTAACAGAAACCTACGTAGTTACCTTAGTTCCGTCATTAAAAGAAGTTAAAGCCCAAAAAAATTTTAATGGAAATTTATTTCATCATCTCAATTTCCTTTATGAACAAAATCTATCAGAAAAGCGGAATAAAGAACTAATAGAAAGTCAAAAACCTAAAAGGAACTGTTTAAACATGATTAGTACATTTTTTTCACTAAAATATATTAAAACAGAAAACCCTAATCAATCGACATCTCAATCTTACATTAAATTAGGAGTGTAGAAATCAGTAAAAATTAGAATTAACTTTCACGATCGATGGTGCAAAAACAAAAAACTAAAAATTTAGTGTTTTGACTGATCCGACTTGCTCATGAACTTAGTCAAATTGAAAGCATAGAAAACATCAGTCAATCAGTCAATACGCTATTTTTCCAAAATAAAAAATATAATTTTTACGATTTGAAATAGTCTTCGCTCTTTTTGCGTTCTATTTTTATAAGTGGGATTTTTTTCATATTCTTCCTTAGCTAGTTTTGAGTATTTCGGCTATGTTAGCAATTTGGACTTGCACTAAACCTACAACTTACCGTTTGTAAAAATTGGAAGTTTAGTTAAATAAATATAGAAGATCAGACTTAGAAGCGTTTATCGATGCAAGAAGTATTAAGATAAATAAGTTTTAATCCTAGCACTATCCTAGCACCAGTTGAATTTCACTCATGGGGTGTATACGCTAAGTGTTTGATTTTACTGGTTCCTGCTATGACGGTTTTTAAGATAGTCGTTGGCGGGGACTTATATATTGCTTTCGTTAACTGGGATCACAAAAATATCAATGGAAGAAAAATTGGTTTGATTCATTTCAACCAAATCTGGCATTGGGATATTTAAATGGGTTCCGCGCAAACCATGACGTTCTTCAATCGTACCTTGGAGCTTGAAACGGTTTTGGTAAAGAATTTCATCATTAGGTTGCCCAAAGTAGTGGCTGATAACCCATCAACTTAAAAATGTAAAGGAGTTTTTCTGAATACTCTTAAGCCAATAAAATCATTATAATTATCTCGGAAAACAGGAGCAAGATAAATTATCGAGTAGGTTTTTATTTAATATTTTATTAAGTTTCATGATGTAAACTACATTTAAAATTGGATATAAATGAGGCTTATATGTCATTAGAACTTTGTTCGGCTGCTGTAAATGGGAATCTAAATTTAGTTATTTCTGCCATTAAAAAAGGAGCTAATGTTGATGGGGCTCAAGAAGGAAATAATCATCCTCCACTGAATTTAGCATCTAAAAAAGGACATCTTAAAGTTGTAGAAGCATTAATAAATCATAATGCAAATATTAATAAAATGGATAACTGTGGTTATGGATATACGCCATTACATCAGGCTTGTAAAAAAGGACATTTTGAAATAGCAAAGCTAGTTATAGAAAAGGGAGCCAACATTAATGCAACTGATTGTAATGGGCAAACTCCATTACATTTAGCCTGTAAAAAAAACTATATCGATATAGCAAGTTTACTTATAGAAAATAACGCAGACGTTAATATCGCTGACCAATATAAAGTACTGCCATTGCTTTTAGCGGTGGGTTATAAAAGAGAAAAAATAATACATTTGTTACAAAAAAATGGGGCTGAGATCTTTGGGCCCAACGATAATGGAGAAATATGGGATTATTTGGTTAGAAAAAGCCACATTGACTCATTAAAACTAATTATTGATGCCTTATTGTTGAAAAATCCAGAAGAAAAAAAGCCTGATGTTATACAACAGCATGAAGAATTATCAACTTATTGGGATGAATATAAAGTAAAACTCAATTTAGAAATTTTAGCTTTAAAAAAGGTTACTTTTGGTCGAATATCTTTGTTTGATTTCTATCTTGGAAATATAAACAAATTAGCAGCTATGTCTCGTAATGAAGAGATACAAAACATAATAACAAACACAGATTTTATAGTTAAATACCCAAATTTTGGAAATAAAATTAAGGAAAATTTTGAAAAAGGTTTAGAAAAAGATAGTATTACAGACCAAATTATAAAAAATCTATATCCAATAGAACAACAACTAAGTTGGCTAACGAAATTTATAAATTGGATAGCCTCTTTTTTTCTTAAGAAAAAAGAAGAAACCAAAAATATTCGACTCGTTGAAGTTGAAGATGTTGATAGGATGATTTTGGGCTATTTAGATACCAATGATCTAAAATCTTTTAAGGAAGCAATTAATAATTCTCCTATTAATAACGCATCGGGAATTTCTTTTTTTCAAAAGTCTAGAACGCAGAACAATTCAATATCAGAAAATGTATTAGTTTCATCCTATCCCCAAAGGCCTTAAATTTATAATATTTAATAATTAAACCTCGAGCCACTTATTTAGCACAGTTTATATAGCGTTTCCTATTTTTATCTGTAGGATTTTTTTCATATTCTATCCCTTTTTTTAACATTTGTTGTTGACCATCATCGGGATCCGATAATTGGCTTGTTGATTACTTAAACCAAGTGTTGATAGGTTCTATTTCATTACTCATGCGTATCTCTTGTGTTTTCTTTGTTTAATTGATGCATAGCAAAGCCCAAGTCAGTAGGCATAGTAGTTTCTTCTTAATACGTATAACTCGCACAAAAGTCGCGCGGTAATATTTAAAAGCGTTTTTTGAATGATTTAAATGTATGATTTAACTGGTGGGCCGTGATGGAATCGAACCATCGACCAATAGATTAAAAGTCTTAATCGCATAACAAATACTAACAATACAAAATAAATAATTACAGTTAAATCAATGAGTTAGACTATTTTACTTATTACTACTTATTGTCATTTAGGGTAGTTTTTTATTTCTAAGTGCCCCATAAATGCCCCACGATATATTTTATTCCTTATTATCTTTTATAATAGAATCTGCCGTAAGAATATGTGCTGATGGGATAGTTACTCCGTGGGTTTCGTTACCCGCTCTAAAAACAATATAATATTCACCTGATCGCCATTTTACATTAACATTATGAATGAAGTATTTTTGTTTTTTTGGACTACACTTTATTGGATAATGCGCTTCAGAAAATGCTTGGCAAGCCACATTATCTATCTGAAGGGTAGCATTTGGGTTAGCTAACTTTAATTTAGACATTAGTATAGACGAAATAAAGGATAGATTGCATAAAAAACAAACTATTATACTAAAAAAAATACCTACCCCGAATATCAAAGCTGTGTGAGAAATCGATTTATCTTTGGGAGCAAAAATACAAATTCCAGAAGCAAAGACGATCAATAGAGCAATAAATAATAGATAACTCTCATGTTGTGTAAACTCATGAAACGAAGGATTTTTTATTAAGGATAACAACACATAACATATGCTTAACGTAAGAAAAATACTACTCGTTGAGGTAATACATATAATTTTAAAATAGATAATTATTTTTTCTTTCAGTGTAAATAAAAGATCCTTACTAACTCGTTTACCCATATGAGGACAGCAAAAAATTCCAGCCCCAACTAAAATAATATTTATACTAGTGACTAGCGACATTAAAGCGCCCTTAGGTTTAGCGTAAAAAACTATGCCAGCAATAATTAATATATTTAACGATGAATAGACAACATATCTTGCAATAATACGCAACTTGATATTGAAATCAAAATCAAAATTTCCAGCGTTAAAGGCATCTAAAGCTGAAGGATTTTTTTTGTTCCACCAAAAGAAAACATCTGGCATTGACACTAATTCCTTCCAAATTATAGGAGCAAATACAAAAGGACACAGCATTGAAACAAAAATAAAAATAATTGCAAATGCCACTGTCGATATAAGATGAAATATAATAATGTAATTACTTTCAATGGGAAAATAGTCAATATCAAAAAAATAAAAAGTGACACAAAAAAAACCTATAGCAAAACTTAGTTTTGTCACTAATGTTAACAATTCTAATGCTTTTTTTATTTCTTTAATCTTAATATTCATCTAAAGTTACGAAGTTAATGACTTAACTAATTTTCTTGCAGCCTCTTTTGCTGCTTCATCCCATTCTAAATAGATGTTATGTGGATCATGCAATAGTTCCTGTTTAGAAAATTTCGGCATTTGTCCGTATGGGCCAACACTTGCAATATTTTTCCAAATTAACTTATTCTTAGAATTAGTCAAGCTACCTATAACCATTAAATCAGGCCCTAATTTACTCGAAAAACCACAAGGGCTTAATCCATAGCTTCTAATCTCAAGATTTAAAACGGCATCTGCATCTTTTGTTTTTACAATTCTAAATTTTGCATTTTGTTTAATTTGGCTTATTACTTCATCTCTCAAGATGCTTGAAATATTAATCCCTGCTTCCTCAGCTACATCTTGTATTTGGTTTCGCTCTGGAAAACCATTCACATCTTTATCAATAACATACGCTAAAGGAGAAATTGCTACTAAAAGAACGTCATTTTGATTTTGATAAAATATAGTTCTTGGTTTTATTATTTTTTTATTGACGTCTATCCCTTTAATTAATTTTGCATCTTCAGGTTTCAGTCGCATAGTTGAGATACAACCACTCAAGAAGAAACATACATAAATCACTACTAAAATATTAAATATTTTAAAAATATTTTTATTCTTAAACATTACTAATCCCATATTAATTATTATTGAAGACTTGGGATGGATTAGCAACCCAAGTTATTGGAAAATAAAATCTTCTAACGATTATTAATTTTATTGATCTTGAAATTTAATGGAGGGAGGTAAATCACCACATTTTTTCTTGGTATATAGTGTACGTAACCAATTATCACGTAGTTGATAGGATTGAATTTCGATACGTTCTGCATCAGAGAAATCCATAAAGAACCAAGGCGCTATAATAAACGCACCGGCAACACCTAGAGCGATATTTTTCCCCATTTTGTTTTGCTGTGGAATGAGATTTGTAATTTTAGATTGGTTATTCATTAATTCCAGTTTCAAAGCATTACAGGTAAGGCTTTCATCACCGGGTTGATGCAAAGGAATGGGATTTGGAGTTCTTCCCGCGCAAGCAGAAAGTAATACAACAGTAGACAATAAACAGATTAACTTTTTCTTCATGGTTTAACGTTCCTTTTTTATTGTTATTTAAAATAATAAACGCGCAGATACTACTATTAATTTAATATAAATTAAAGTATGTTTTAAAAAATGTATTAAATAAATATATTGTCGGAAAATTTAGTTATCTGCTTAATAATATTTCACTGATAAAGCGATAAGTCTATATTACTACTGGGATTTAGTTTTAATAAAATAACGTCATAAAAGTGACGCAATAAAAATAAGACAAAAGCCAAACCAAGCGCCGACAATCTTGCAGTCCATGGCAGAACATCAAATATGAGTGTCACAAAAAAAAATAACATCCGTATAACTCCAATGAAATTGCTCACATTGATAAACAGCCCTCTTACGAACAGCATCGGATAAAATATAATAGCTTTGAGTGCAGTCATGTTGTATCTCCTTATTTTTATGATGAAAATCCTATGATAAATGACTAAAAAATATTTCCTCTACAACTTATGTCTTGAGTTTTAAATTAAATATATTGTGGCAGTATTAACTGCCACAATAAAAAACACAAAACTATTTACGAAACCCTGTACGCGTTGCTTCACCTGTTTCAGGGTCAATTTCATATGTAAAACCTGAGAAACGGTCTGCGATAATTTTTCCTTGGTCATTTTTGCTTAAATATACAAACCCATCATTATCGTATGGTGGTTTTGTTTTTATTTTTGAAACTTGCCAAATAATATTTTTTTCTTGATCAATACTGTAAATATTTGCAAGTTTTTCTGAAATAGAAATGCTTTTATCCCCCATAACATCGAGCATTACAATTTGCTTATTACCTAATTCTACTTGCTTATATATTTTTGCAATTTGTTTTTCGCTTAATTTCATATATTTCCTCTCATCGATTTTATGGGTTTAGTCCAAACGTTGGTTGATTTATTAAACGTGTATTAATAAAGCTAGAGTTTGGAATATCACTAATAAGTTGATATTGGAAACCTGATTTATCTATCAACCCAAACGAAGGCTATGGCCCAATCTGTCCAACATAAAATTCTGTATTAGATGGTACATTCACTTCAGTAATATAAATTGGAACATCAGGCAATCCTAGATGAAGTCGTAAAGCTTCTGGATCTCTCAGAAATGGCGCAATCTCTTTTTCGCGCGCCAAAAACCTTCCAGTCACACGATCTGGATCTACGTGAACTCGATATAATTTTATTTCTTGGGCTGTAGTAATTTTACGAAGACTTACGTTATCAGGATACGGTTGTTTCCAACCTGCAGCCCTTGTCTCTTCACTGACAAAATCTTTATTAACTACATTTGAGGAAACCCGTTCAACACTAGACAAAAGACGTGAGCTCTCTGTCCCATTATGACCAAACAATCCCCATCTATTCATCAAGCTTGATGCTTGCATGATTCCTTTAGCTACTGAGGGCAACGGTAGTTCGGCTGCTGCTATCCACGCTGCTCCATACTCAGCATTACTCTCGCTATAACCTAAATTCAAATAGTTTTGTTCGTTTGCAGCTGCATGTCCTACATTTTCTCGCATCACTTCACTCTTAGCTGCAGCTCGACCTTCGGCTATGAGTGCACGATGTTCAAAAACATCTTCTACTGAGTTCCAAGCACGCTGCCAAAATCCACTTGGATTTCTTGGTGGATCCACATGTTGAAAGCGACTCACCTCTTCGCCAACACGTTGGCCAAGTTGTTGTGATACATTTGAATCGTTTACATCAAATGTTACTGAAGGTAACTGTGCATGCGCAGTAAATTCTGCATCGTTAATTAACTGCGATTCCCATTGTTGTTCTATGGTGGTTTGTGTGATGTGTCCCACACCTTGACTTGCCTTTTGGCTTTCTTGATAGTCATCGGAAACTGGCTTTGCTTGTCGTTGTTGCATCCCTACTGCTGCTGCATCCGTAATCAGCTGTGTCGCTAAGTTTTCGATATCGAATCGTCCGCGCACCACACTACTCATACCGGCTACCGCAATATCCGATACGAATAGAAAATTGATATTTATAATAAACAAAAATCAGGGCTCTATCTTATCCGTCTTTATTAATTCAACATAAGTTGAAAATCAACTGGTTTTTTACCAAAGATCTAATCTGTCACATCTAAACTCTATTAACTCATCAACTTTTACCCAGTCGGGAATAGCATAATCCAATTCAATTCGGATTTGTCCAACAGCAACAATATTTTTTTTTATATCTATTATTTTAGCAATAAAAAACTGCGAAAAATAAGTTATATCGGAGTTGCGAGTTATTTTTTCTGAAGTTTCTGTTGTTCTCCTAAAATCTTCAACATCCATTGCATGTAACAAGTCATTTACATTTTCTCCTAAAGCAACATGGCATGGTTGAGAAAATACTAAACATTCATTCTTTCCATCTGTCATTATTAACTCTGCTTCTTTTCCTTCAAAAGAAATCCAATCCAATTTTTTTACTATCATGGTGTCATCCTTGTATTTAATGAAATCCAATCTGGATCTTGTTTTTAAGAATTTTATACATTAAATCATAGGTAAAAAGGTTACCCATAAGCCTTGAACTGCTATTTGGATATATTTCCCATCTAAATTTGAAAGTTGTTTTAAGTAATCATCTTCTATAGAAAAAGGACCTAAATCTAATTTATTTTTACTTAATTTTCCGCGCAAAACATACCCATAGTTTCGATCATTTTTTTCAAAACCGTAAGCTTCTTTTTCAAGAACTTCTGGCTCTATCCCATCCTCCATATTAAATGAAAATTCAACTGAGTAGTACTCCCCTACATTAATTTTATACGGACAAACCACAGCAAAACACATTAAAGTAGCCCCATTAATTTCTAAGGTTACTTCATATTCATCTTCATCATTCATAGCTATTAATTTGGCTTTTAGCATCTTACACTCCATAGTTAGGGCTTCATAAACTGTGAAATAAATTGAGCTGTTTCTTCTAGCTTCATCATTTCATAAGGTACGATAGTTTTATCTAAAGAATTGTTATTTATAATATTCCAGAAATTTTTACCACTCGGTGTAAAATAGGTTGTTATATCTCCTTGAAGGTTTGTCCCAACAAATTCAAACTTAGCAACACCGGGATTATTTATTCCTTCTATGATTGATTTACCTTCAGTTGTACCCATGAATTTCGCATAACCCAATCTTATTTCTCCTTTATATTCATAAGCTACTTTTATTCCGTTTTTAATGACATTATGAGCACCAATTAGATATTCATCAGGAGATTTAAACGCGCTCTTAAATTCTCCACCATGCTTTTCAAAATGCTTTTCAAGCAAACTACGCGAACCAAAAGTAGGCATATCTGAAGCAATCTGTTTTCCAAACAACCCCCATCTTTCTAACTTCTGTGACACACCAGCGAAAACTTGTTGGCTTCCTTGGTATACATTTTCTACTGCTTCTAAACCCAAAACAGCTTCTGTCGCAATAAACTCTGTTCCCATCGCTAAAGGTACACTCGCAGCATAACCAATAGCTTCCCAACGATCATTTGGCATTTGATAATTATTTGTGTAAACAGAAGAAAAAGCTTCCATCGTTCCTTCTTGCATCTCCAGTACATCATCAACTCCTCGCCAAAATCCATTTACATTTCTTGGTGGCGGTGGTGTTGGATGATAAAAGTGACTCACCTCTTCGCCAATTCGTTGGCCGAGTTGTTGTGATACATAAGAGTTGTTGACATCAAATGTTACTGAAGGTAACTGTGCATTCGCGGTAAATTCTGCATCGTTAATTAACTGCGATTCCCATTGTTGGTCCAAGTCTGTTAATAAAATTCATATGAACGATCACGGATTCCAAACCTCAACTCCCATTCCCTTAAATTCATGGGCATCTTTAAAATTTTTTAAAATCTCTTTTTGCTTTGATTCTGAAATAGGCGTTCCATCATCCCATTTACAAAACGCATCTGACTGTACAATTAGACAATTTTTCCCTGCTGAATAGCCAGGTTCAACATAAATAGATATCTTTTTATGACCTTCTTTATACTCAACTTCAAATCGGGCAATCCGTTGAACAATGAAACCTTTATCACTCTGGACACCTTGTTTATTTAACCAAGTAAACATAAATACTCCTATTTTCCAAATATATATTTAGGCTTGATGTATAACGGTTCCAAACCTAGTACTCTTTCATTATTTAACAACTCTTGAATTTCTTGGGAATAAATACTTCTTGGATTAACTTGTCCTAAAACCGAACGAACTTGACCACTTGCTAGTCGCATAGTTGCCATGGAGATATTTTTCCAAATTTCAGTCGCTTCACTTTCTGTAAATGGTGAGTTAGATGAGAAAAGATCCATTTCATTCAACCATTCACCCCCCGGTGTCATTTCTAAAGTGGTACCACCGTGAGCTAATGCAAACTCCTGAGACAATTCAACACCATTTTTACCTAACCCTGACCATAGTAAAAGTTGATCTCGTTCCGTTTTCAAACCTAGCTGATTTGCATGTTGCACAACTTGTTCCGAAGTCCACCCTTCTAATGGATGTTTAGATAAACTTGGTAAACTCAATTCTGTTGAATCTAATGTAGAATTAAAAAATCCCCATTTATTTATCATGCTATATGCTTTAGCAGCAGCTATGGGTAATTTGGTTACAGCAGGTGAAGCAGATACAACTATAGGCGCCATCCAATTTGCTATGCGTGTTTCAACTACACTCTCGCTATAGCCCAAATCCAAATAGTGTTGTTGATTAACCGCTGTATATCCTAAACTATCCCGCATCACTTCACTATTCGCTGCCGCTCGTCCTTCGGCTATGAGTGCACGATGTTCAAAAACATCTTCTACTGAGTTCCAAGCGCGCTGCCAAAATCCATTAGGATTTCTTGGTTGAGATGTTGGATGATAAAAATGACTCACCTCTTTGTCTTTGCTAAATAAGCTGTAACTGCACTTTCAATCAATAATTTTTTTTTTTCATAAGTTAGAGTAGCCCAATGTTTATGAGACACACTTTTTATATCTTCGGTTGTATATTCAATAGGTTTAACAGGTCCCCAAGAAGACAGCTCTCTTGATCCACAATTAGGGCAAATTGGTTGTAGGTCTATACGAAATTTAGTACCATCTATAGCTGTATCACAAGATTCACTAAAAACTGCTTGAAACATATCAACACAATCACAACTTCCAATAGATTTATATTTAATTACTTCATCAAATATTTTCTCGACCTCTTCAAAAAAAGGGTCTTTAACTGCGTTTAAATATGCAACTTCACTATTTTTTTCGCTCCATAACAAAAACTCACCATATAACTCACCAGAAATACCAGGAGATTTAAATGAAGTGTTACATTTGCCACAAAGATATTTATATAATTGTGTCCTCATATTATCTTCCTCCATTCAAATGAATCGATTCATATGGCTCCAATTCCAAATCCAATATAGGGGTTGGCACAACCATTTGTGGTTGCAATAAATTTTCAAAATCATTAAATATTGCTAAGTTTGAACCTTGTCCCCGCTCAGATGGATAACGAATAACATTAAAGCCCGACTCTCTAGCTCGCAGACCGATTTTATTGGTAGCCGAAGAAATATCTCCCCCTACATAACCCCATTTTTGTGCGATTCTTGGCTTAGTTAAATCAAGAATTTTTGCTGCTTTTTGGTTAAAATTAAATCTAATTGTGTCCACTCCCACTAAATTATGATGTTCTAGTTCGGTTAAAGTCGTATCAGGAACTTCAGAAACATAAAAAGCTTTACCAAACCTACTTTTATCATTAAAAAAACGTGGATCAATTTTATTTAAAACTGCTTGACCTGCATCAGGATTAGTAACTGTATGAAATAAATCCTTTACTCCATTGCGATTAAAAAATCCCCAATTTTCAGCAAGCAATCTTGTTGCTTGCTTTCCTAGTTGAATAGATTTAGCAGCGGGAACTTCCGCCATTCCTATCCAGCCTGCTCCATACTGAGCAACACTGTCTGTATAACCTAAATCCAGATAGTGTTGTTGATTAGCTGGTGCATGTCCTAAACTTTCACGCATCACTTCACTATTCGCTGCCGCTCGTCCTTCGGCTATGAGTGCACGATGTTCAAAAACATCTTCTACTGAGTTCCAAGCGCGCTGCCAAAATCCATTGGGATTTCTGGGCGGATCCACATGTTGAAAGCGACTGACTTCTTCACCAACGCGTTGTCCAAGTTGTTGTGATACATACGAATTGTTTACATCAAAAGTAACAGACGGTAATTGTCTATTCGCTGTAAATTCTGCATCGTTAATTAACTGTGATTCCCATTGTTGTTCGATGGTGGTTTGCGTAATGTGCCCTGCACCACGACTCGCTTGTTTGCTTTGCTGATATTCGTCTGAAACGGGTTTTGTTTGCAATTGTTGCATCCCTACTACAGCTGCATCTGTAATTAATTGGGTCGCTAAGTTTTCCACATCAAATCGCTCATGAATCATTATCGAACAGAAAAAACTTCAAGAAGCCCAACAGGTTTTATCTGGAAATTCACCTTTTTCCAATGCTTATGAATAGCTAAAATTGCTCGCTGCGAATACAGCCCCTTATCACCTTCGGCGATCTTTAAAATTTCTATATCTCCAGATTGCTTTAATAATTTTATCTCTCCATTGACAAGCTTAAAGCTTCCTCGCAATTTACCTGCCGCATTTCTAACAGCTCCAGTTGATAACGGAACTCATATAAATAGGTTACAAAATTAGTGTCTTCATTTAGTTTGCGGATTTCTATATAAAAGGCCATTAGGGTCTCCATATCATATCTGGCGTTGTTTCAAATTCTAATGGATTCTATTTCCTCAGAAAATCTTCCGCAGCACTAAATATAAATAACTAATTTAATTTCTTTATTACCGTTGGCTTTTAATTCATTAATAATGCCATCATCTGTTCTAACTGATCTTCTCCCTTTTCTTTTTTCAGCATCTCCGCCAGAAAAACGATCCTCGCCTATAATATTAATCGTTTTGATTTTTTGACCCCCTATATACAAATCTGCCTTACTATTTGGAATAAATTTATCTATATCCGGTATTATTGTGCCTACCAGTACTATATGCCCTACAGAAAGCTTGAAAAATTCACTTACAAACATTTCACATAAAACCATCATAATTGGTCTCCTTATCGATATACCATATTCAAACGTTCTATTTCTTCTATCCTAAGTTGATGTAACAATTTTAAATCTGCTGGATTGTCTAATCCCAATAATTTAGCATGCCTAATCATAAAATCTTTAACATGAACCTCAGCACCTTGCGGAGTTAAGCGATCAACGATACCCAGTTTATTTTGGGTTCCATGTAAAAATTCTTCTAATAACGTAGATTTTCTTGCATCTTCTCTAATTAATATATGATTAGGTGTCATTGTATTTGTACTTCCTTCTGCTCCCATTGACTTTAAATACCTATAATCATCACTACCTTTAAATGCAATATCAATTGATCTTCCTTTGCTTCGCATTGAATTTATTAGTTCATTTGTCATTGGAGCTACATCCTCATTAAGTGTTGAGCTTGTAGGCCCCGTTCTAAATAAAAATGAACCTGATTTCCCTATCTCATTATGACCAAACAATCCCCATCTATTCATCAAGCTTGAAGCTTGCATCATTCCCTTAGCTACGGATGGCAACGGTAGTTCGGTTGCTGCTGTCCATTCGGCTGCTCGAGTCTGAATTACACTCTCGGTATAACCTAAATCTAAATAGTGTTGTTGATTAGCAGCAGCCTGTCCGAAGCTTTCACGCATTACTTCACTATTAGCTGCTGCTCGACCTTCAGCTATTAATGCGCGATGTTCTAAAACGTTTTCATACCGTTGCTCAACACGCTCCCAAAATCCACTGGGATTTCTTGGCGGTGGTGTTGGATGATAAAAATGACTGACTTCTTCGTTAACTCGCTGGCCGAGTTGTTGTGATACATACGAATTATTAACATCAAATGTTACTGAAGGTAACTGTGCATTCGCAGTAAATTCTGCATCGTTAATTAATTGTGATTCCCATTGTTCTATGGTGGTTTGTGTGATGTGTCCTACACCTTGACTTGCTTTTTTACTTTGATGATATTCATCTGAAACGGGTTTTGTTTGTCTTTGTTGCATCCCTACTGCTGCTGCATCTGAAATCAGCTGTGTCGCTAAGCTTTCAACATCGAATCGACCTCGCACCACACTACTCATACCGGCTACCGCAATATCCGATACCATACGTTGTGCTAAAGGATTATCCAGTTTTATTTTAGGACTCAAGCCTGCTGATCCCATCGCTAAAGCTACACCCGCTAAATCAAATTGTTGGCGAACTCCTATCGCCATTTCGGTTAATTGTTCTGACACATTTACCATACCCATGCGTACCATGGTCATGACAGTTTTCTCACCGAGCGCGGCTCCTCCAAATCCGGAAGCAAATCCTGCAGTAATACCCGCGGTTATACTTTCTACTAAAGAAAAATGATCTTTTAATCCAATACCCACACACAATTCTTGTGCAGCGGCATCCGTTAATCCGGCTGCCACGCCGGTCATCACAGGTACTGATACACCTAAAGTTCCTGCTACACTCGCCACAACTGCAACTGCAGGTGGATACACACAAACAACCACCACCGCAATAGCACAAATCAACAAACCAAAAAAATCATCATCTTGCGGGGGTGGTTGCGGTGTATCCAAATGCGGAAGCAGTGCGCCTTGGATGGTTTGTAGAAATTGATAATACGGACGAGCCATACCGGATTTGTTGTGCACCGAAATCAGTTGTGGAATCACTATAGTTTGACCGGCTATCAGTGTTCCTCCACCATTGGCCGCATCGATATAGCTTCCTAAACTAGCATCCCCATAAAGATTGATCGCTATGGATTCGTAGGTATCTCCTTCAGCACAGGTGTAGGTTTGCGGTACATTTGAAAAATCCTCTGTCATCGCAATACTCATACCCATTTCCATACCCGCATTGTTTTGTGGGCTGACCCAGTTGAGCTCGAGATCAAAAAAATCACTGCCTTTATTTTTATAACTGGCTAAGTACTGCCCATTTACACGATAAAAATAATAGGTTTCCAGGTTGCAAACGAACACATCTGGATAATATTGATTCGTTTCTACTAAGTGCATACGACGCAGTATCAAACCTTCAGGTGTAGTAATAAAATATTTATCTCGCCCATCGGGATCTTCAGCACCGGATATTGCACACGATTCGCCATTAGGACCTGAATAATTTTTAACGACCGAATAATCGCTCTTTCCATGGATGTTTCTGCGATAGCCTTTAATATTGTCAATTCGCCAATTATCCCAACCTATATAGTTACAATCGAGATAATCCGTATTCAAATCTCTATCGTTATAGTCAATGGTTTGATGTTGAGGCAAACCCATAGCGGTTAAATCTTGATAATCAGTTTGAGTCGTACTTTGTGGAAAACCTTGTGCACCGCTTCGTTGGATATTGGTAGTTAGCCAACCATTTTCATTGTAAAGTCTCTCATTCTCTGTGATGTATGTATGCGAAAACCAATAAGGTGCTGTGGTTTTAAATAGTTTTTGTCGGCCTGCACTATCATACTGTCTCTCACTTGTTTCATTATTGTCGACCTTTGAGCTTATCAATCGGCCATCGACGTCATAGAATAAATTTGCGGTCAATTTTGTCGTCCGAACAGAAGAGATGCGAATTTCTGTCACACGACGATCATTTTTATAAGCAAATTCAAGACCTTGATCCGGGATAATCTTGATCTCACCATTTTCAAAGACACCTTCTGAAACGATTACCCGATCTTCTGTGTCGTATTTCCACCAGACTTCCTGAGTAAGATGATGTCCGCCCACATCGACAATGCCTTTGATAAAACGACGATTACTAACAGCATCATACGCGGTGGTAAAAACTGCTTGATTGTCTCGTGTTAAAATCTCTCGGCCTAAAGCATCGATTTGACTCGTGGTTTCACGAAGAATTTCTGCTTCACCGCTGACAACACGAACTGCAATCCGTCGACCTTCAGAATCATAGCTATAGTAGGTTTTTTTTCCGGTGGCGAGATCATCTATTTCTGTCATTCGACCAGAAATATAGAGATAATGTAAATGTTGCCCACTGAGTGGTTTTATAGTATGGGCATAACCAACTAGGCGTCCGAGATAAATAATCGGCTGTAATTCAAAATAATCGCCGTGATTTCCTCCCTGTGACATGACATCAACCAATTGAGCTTTGTAGTCATAGCCATAACGATACAATGCACCACTGAGATCAGTATGTTGTAGGGGTTTACTAAAGGTATCACGTTGCCAAGTTAAACAACTATTGTCCGGATTTTCTACTTTGATCAATTGATGGTTACGTCCATAAATCAAGCGCGTGCATTGACCGAGTGGCTCATAGCGTTCAATAATATTACCTAAAACGTCAAAGTTATAACGTCGTGTATTATTGGCTGGATCCGTATCACTGTTTCGTTGTTTTAGCTCGTTATATGTATGACTACGACGACTACCGGAAGGTTTCTGAAATGCTAAAAGATTGTTCTCTTGATCATAAAAATATTTTGTGGCTTGACTCGCAGCATCTCGCGATTCAATCATGTTGTTAAATGCATCAAACAATTGTGTTTTGCGTTGTGTGCCTTCTGCTAATATTTCAATAATTTTATGACCTGCCGTGTCAAGAATGTAGGCATGTGTATTGCCATTGGCATCGCGCCTTGCTATTTGTTGTCCACGAATATTGTAGGCACATGTTGTGATCGGACAGAGTGCTTTACTGATTCCCTGCTCATCAACGACCTCAACTAAAGGTTCTTGTTTTTGAATAAGCTGATTGGCATCGTTATATTGATAGTATGTAATATGTCCCAAAGTATCGGTTTCAGTTAATTTATTATTCCATAAGTCATAACGGTATTGACGCGCAGGCTGTACGAGATGTTGCCGATCCGGATCGATATTTTGAGTGGTGGGAAATACTAGGCCCGCATACGCAATCACTAAATCTCCGCTATAGGCACCAAAACGAAAAGGATACACACCAGCGCTAAATCCAGTCACATCCACTACAAATCCTTGTGAGATCAAAGTGATACTAGAAAATTGAGTCCAACGACGCATCCTATCCAAACTGACATCCAAGCATTCTAGAGTCGGTATTTCTTTATCGGGCGTTACATCAGGCACAGGACTGACTACCAGCTGAGTTTTATCGCTAAAATTCAGTTCCGTAATAAGTTCGGGATTAAATGTTGAAGCGTTGGGTGTTTCGTTACTGTACAGCGGTATCCACTCTTCTGTTTCTTTTTCTAGTGAGAATTTTGCGTGTGCAGGAATCATTTCCCATTCTTCTTCATCACTGGATGCATCAGATGTTGTTGTCAGTAATAGCCAATGATCTTTTAAAGGAGTAACGTTGGAGCTGACCGTTTGTATCGGACATTTTATGGCTAAAGAGATTGACTCTATTGACTTAATGGCTTGCGCAAACGTGACATTACTTTGAATTTGGTTACCGTTTTTATCGCTATACGTGGTTCTTTTTTCACTAGGACTTAAGTCGCATTCATGACTTTGTTTGTTATCTTGTATATCCACGTAATGACATTGCACTTTAACCGGCTGTTCTTGTAAAAATGCAGACACTTGCCAATCGAGTTCGACATGATTGTCTAAGAAACTAAATTTCAAACTCGTCGCAAGCTCGCGCGATAAAGGCTTATGTGCAGTTTTAGACGTATAAATTGTAAAAGGTAAACTTAAATCTTGCGGTTTTTTATCCAAAGTGATGGGTTTTAATTGATAAACACCCGAGGAGTGATGACTCAGATCAACATAATCATAATGTGATACCGGATCAATTTGTATCTCCAGTGTTTCACGTTTTCCAAATTCATCCCATAATTCTACAGCAGATATACCAGACGTATTACCGGTTAAACGAACTAAACTAGTTTGTTTAAATTCTGTTATAGGCACCAGATGATGACTGTTGGTGGAATTACACGTATCAAATTGTATGGTGCCGGAACTGATATATATCAGTTTTTTTTCATTTTTTATTGGATCTGTAAAGGTATAATCAATCTGATAGTCATACACATCGGTGGCTAATGTCGAGATATCCACACCACATCGTCCGTCTTGTGTAATAATCGGTAAGCTTTGTTTTAGTGCTGGAAAATCTTTAGGCCATAACGAAAATTCAGCGACTGCATTCTTTTCTTGTGGAATCGGCCAACTTAAACTTTGCATCTTACCGAACTTAGGATAACGATTACTGGCTAATATACTTAACGGAATAATTTCTGGTTGCGAAGTATCCACTTGATAATTGGCTGGCAAGGTACGTGTAATAACACGACCTGCACTATCACGCAGACTTTCTGTGCGTTCAACATCAGTAAGACTCCAACCGAGTACAGTAGGTAATTCGCGATAAGTGATAAAACCTAAATCTTTTGTCGGCGATTGCAGTCGCAACACAGATTTACCGGTGAGATCATGCAGGAATAATGTTGCAGCACCTGCTTCAACATTACTACACCATATCCGACCTAAACCATCAAAGCGTCGATAAATAGGCATTTTTTCGGGTTTTTCGCCTTCCATGATTGCTTGATCAAACGCATCATAGGCTATGCAGTTAGTTTCTACGGTTTGCGTATCGCGGCGTATTTCAACACTCATCACTCTATTTTGAGCATCATATTGAAAATATTTTTCATCTAAATGGATTTTTGCTTCGTATTGAATTCCCTCTTTTGGTGGTTTTTGTTGCCAGTTAGTTAAAGTCCACCACTGACGTGCCGGTTTACCGTTAGCCGTATAGCTAAACCCTTGCGGTAGTTGTTGATTCGATTGTTTCCACTGCAATTTACCACGTGCATCATACAATCTTTTTTCTTGTCGATCCGCGGGATCGACCGCTACAGGTTCAGGAATACTCCCTGCTTGAACAGGCTTCGCTCCCTGTTGGAAACGCGTCGTCAATACCGTTTGCCCATGCGCATTATTGCCATAATAAGTCAATGGAATGATGGTATTCGATAAACCGTGGTTGTCGCGTGCCACTTCTGTGCATGCAACCTTACAGCCACGCTGATCATAATAACTCCATTCCATACTGCCATCTTCTAGTGTTTTTGCTAGCATCTGACCGTTCGCATTATATTGATAGCTCACGCTAAGATCTTGAGGAGATGCATCAATAAACGACGGTATTCCAGCGGTTAATTGTAAGGTTTGACGTAGGACTTGCAGGCGAACTTTTTTTACTAAACGATTCGCCTTATCATAATAAGATTGCTCACTGCGATCTTGTATAGAAGCTATTTTATCTAATGCATTTTTGAGTTCTGCAAAAGATAAGTGAGCGTTTAACGAAGTATCCAATGATTTCGCATAAGCAACACGCTTGATCGTTTGACCGAAACTATCATGCTCAAAACGTTGACAACGATACTGAGGCGTTTGATTATCAAAACTAACATTATCTGCTTCGGCTAGACCTTGTCCATTGCGATCAAACCAATAAAAATTTTCTTTACTGTGCGTAGGATCAATTTTTTCTGTTTGCGCAATGACTTGACCCCACGCATTATACGATTTACGTAATTCGGCATACTCGTCAGTAATTTTTCCTACTGGCGTGCTTACATAACAATGTACCGGACCTTGACGTTGTAAAGTAACGCGGCCGCATTGATCGCGTTGGTAATCAATAATGCGATCAGCATCGCTATGTCGCGTTCGATAATATTCATCCAATACCGACTTGGGAATTCCTGTTTTACTATAGACACTCAGATCCAGTGTACAAAGCGTCGCATTAATTATTTTTCGATGGATCTTTCCAAACGCATCGCGTTCTTTTTTAATCGTCACACCCAGTGGTTTAACATGATAAACCCATCGATTTTGCTGATCGTACACCCAAAATTGCCAATGACCTGCCGCATCTTGCTCAGCAACTTTGAGTCCTTTGGCATTAAATGTACGTGCAGTAGTTAAAGTTTGTTTGCTTTCAGGGCGATAACGCCATTCATCGGGTTTTAAAGCAGTTCCATTGTCAACAGCGATGTCCGGTAAACGCGTTGTGTGCCATTGATTCAATCCGTTATATTCTGCTTCAAATATCCGTGGCTTTTGGGTGTTAGCCGCAGCAATGATGCGAACAATGTTACCCACTTTGTCATAAGTTTTATGTTTTTCTATCGCAAGTGTTTGGCTGGCACAAGTCAATGCGCCAAATGCATCGGGAGTTACCTCAGTCATATAAACAGGAGGTGTTATTTCAACAACAGGCCGCTTAGCGCGATCAAATACTGTTTTCCAATTCGATTGCTGACGATCGATATAAAGAATTTGATTTCCTACGGCATCGTATTGATAGGTTTCAACATGACCTAGAGCATCAGTGTGTTGTATCAATCGATTTGCTGCATCATAAACTTTTTTGCTGATGCGATCCTGCGTGGCATCAGGAGCTAATGTCTGTAATTGTTTAAGTAACAGCGCATAACCTTCAGGAACATGAACGCGTTGATTAAAATAAACTTCTTCAATCAAATTACCTTTTGCATCATGTTGAAAACGCTGCACCTGTCCTTCTGCATTTACCGTATAAAGTGGTTGGCCAAAGCCGTCAAAAAAGAAAAAATGATAACGATCCTGGCTCTCATCTTGTTTAATTTTTGAGAGTACTTGTGCTATGGGTAATTGACTCAGTTGTAAAGCATCTTTAACAGCATTCGCATAGCTGATTTGAGTAATTAAACGTCCTTGCTCATCAAAACGTTGTTCACGTATATAATTTTGCGGATCGATGGAAAATCGTAATTGACCCACTTCGTCCCGTAAAAAATAGTGACAACGATCTTGAGTAGGATTGACAATTTTAATAACTTGGACCGCCAATTGTTCAGTGGTAAGTTTTTCTATGCCTTGAATAGCTATACCGGCTGCATACTGTATCGCTTGTACTTCATGTTGTAATGCATCATAACGTTTTTCTTTAACATAGCCCTGTTGGCCATTAATATTAACCGCAAAACGTTGCTTGCCATTTGCATCATAAAATTGATAGGTTAAACTATCTTCTGCATCTGGCTTTAGCATCGCACGCAATTGTTCAGGCGTGGTTTCATCATTAGGCGCGATCACTTCATTTCCACTGATCGCTTGTTGGTATTGCCTTTCTAAAATGATTTGATCCGCTGCGTTATATTTCCATTCGGTCACACCACCTAACGGGTTGATTTTAAAACAACGTCGTCCTGCCGTGTCGATAATAAAACGGGTGATCTGGCCATTTGCATCAATTTCTGCCAGCACACTATTTTGAGCATTTTTATGGTATTGAGTTTGTATGTTTAAGGCGTCTTTATGTGCGTTCGTTAATGGATCGATAGTGGTTATGCAATGTCGATTTAAACCATCATATTCGAGTTGACGGATGTATTGATCTGCAGTTGTCTTATCGCCCTGGGTTGCATTTAGCAGTTGTTTTTGTCCGTTATATTGTCGCGTAGTCGTTAGATTTAAACCTTTTTCTTGAGAATCAAAGCATTCTTCAATAACTAATCCCCGTCGATCATATTTATTTTCTTGAACTATGCCTTTTGCATCAATGGTCTTGATACAGCGTCCTAAAAGATTATACTGATACTGTGTTTGTCGTTTTGCGCCCTCTGCATCTTGTATTTTTGTGATGACATGTCCGATAGCATCATAAACATATTGGGTTTTAATTCCGTTAAGAATCTGTCTTTCAGTTAAATTGCCTAATAGGTTGTAAACTGCTGTGTAGCCTCTACCGAGTGAATCGATATAGCGGCTAATCTGTCCATCAGCGCTGTGTTGCCAAGTTTGGGTTTGCTGTTTGGCATCAATTTCTTGGATCTTTTCTGAAAAAATATTGTGAATAATCGTACGTTGATTACCTAAAGGATCAGTAATAGTTTCACTAGGTTTGCTTGGATCATAAAGATGTTGTGTGATCTGACCTAAAGCATTGGTCGTTTTAGTCGGTTTATCCCAAGCGTCATACGCGATGCTACTACGTTGTGGTTGTAAGGGATTTTGTGTCCAGAGCAAACGTCCTTTACGATCATAACCGCGCTGATAATCTCCTTTTATTTCATCTCTGAGATGAGTCAGCTTGCCATAAAGATTGTTGTAATCACGTTTTACTTTGCTATTTAAGGTTTCGGCTTGACGCAACGTGCTTATTTCTAAGCCACGTGCATCATATTGATGTTGAATCAGCAATGTGGGTTGTTTAGTTGCGACGGGTAAACTTGTTTGGCTAACTTCAGAAAAAGCATTGGGAAGCTGTTGTGTTTCAAAACCTTCTGCATCAATAAGTTTGATAACTTCATCGCGTTTGTTATAAAACTTTTGAGAAATCACATCCTGTGTAGCATCTTGCAGTTCATCTAAAGCGCTACGCAATGCATCAGGAATAAAACCACCGGTGAGTGATTGATTAAATTTATCCGCTAAGGTGGCTTTAACTTGGCTGTAATCGCGAGTCTTAACAATATTATTAAAATTATCGCGCGTATATTCACGAATCTGTGCTTGTTTATCGTCAATGACTTGTATCGTCAGTACTAACTGTCGTTCAGCATTGTAATAAAAATAGGTTAATTGATCACTGGCATCTGGAGTCGAACGAACGGCTGTCGATAGTTTTAAACCGCTGGCATCATAGACATGACGTCGTGTGTTCTCATTCCATATTTTTTCTTTTTGCTGCTGTTTTTCTTCAGGTTTTAAAGTACTATCAGCATCAATACGCGCCAGCAATTCACTATTCTGTGCCGATGCTTCAGCAACAGTCTGACCCCATCCATCAAAACGGGACTCATTGGCGCGATAGGTATCTCCAGTTATTTCAGTCGTTGTCGCATCACGCACGCCCTGTGCAGTCATTTCACCCATATTATCGTAACGCGTGAACGTTACTTTTCCATCGGATCGGCGACTTTCAATTTCACGATTTAGTTTATCGTATTCGTAAGTAATCGTTTGATATTCTGTAGAATCCGAAGGCAAATTTGGCATCAGCTTAGTGTTGTTATACCAAGCTTTATCAACCGGTGTTGCATAACGTTTTTCACTTTTTATTAAACCATTCAGCAAATAATCTTTAGTCGTAATATAGCCTTCGGCATCAACGCTTAAAATTAACCAACCACGAGGATCATAAAAACGATATTCATGTGCATCATCGGCATTCGTATCAGGACGGATCTTATCAAAGCTCTGCGTATTGATGCTGATGATTTGTGCTTGTGCATAGCGAATGATTTCAGTCACCCAATTTGCACCGTTATGTTTATATTCAGTCACATAACCCGCCGCATCTTGCGTACCGATCTTATTTTTATCGGCGTCGTAAAAAATATGCTGTGTTCGATCCCGTTTAGGATCGGCGGAGAGAGCAATTTGTTTTCCTTTGAGTAAAGCGGTTAATTGCTCGGATGATAATCGTGCTTCATAGTGGATAGTTACAATAAGTTGGTTAAGATCGTTATAAATACTTTGAGTTAAATAAGCTTCCTCATCGACTTGATAACACAGCCGTTCAGAAGTGTCATAAAATTCGTAACTGATTCTGTCATGTGCCGGATCGCTTATCGACATCTTAGTCATTAATGTCAATAAGTCATTAGCAGAAGGTTCTGTTCCTAGTGCAGGAGCGGAAGCAAGTTGTAGTTTGTCTATGGCTTTTGCATAACGAACACTAGCCTTATACCGACTTTGTTGGTTGTAACGAAATTCAGTTAGACTACCGCTGGGATGGACAATAAATCCTAAACGATTTTGCTTATCATAAAATCGATAACTGAATTGGCCATCCGCTGTCGTGCACTTTTCTGTTGTACAGCCTGCGATGTTCCTGCTGTAGGTCGTTTGTCGTGTAACCGGTTGATTATTAACTTGGATGGTTTGTTGTTCTTTCGCTATCCATCCTCGTGTATCTAATTCAGTGATCTCTTTACGATTATTTGGTCGAGTAATTTCGACACGTCGATCCGCATAAAGATAAGATGTTTTTTCTTCAGCCGCATTTTCTAATGAGATCAAGCGACGCAAGTTATCAAATTCTTTGGTGGTATCCAGTGTAGGCTGATCTTTTTCGCGAGTTTCGCTAGAATAATTTAAATCTCCAAACATATTATAGAACGTATCGAGTTGGCTCATGCGATCATCGTCAATCCCTTGTCCTTTAGCATCGATCGTCGCATAGCGATAAGTATGCGAAGGTAATCCTGAGTGATCATTAATTCGCTGGGTTAAGCTTACACGCTGCGGATTTTGTTGTGTCACCCATGTCGTCATTTCCGCTAAACTAGGCGCAGTATTTTTCGTATAATTATCAACCGGAAAAAGTCCATCTAAGTAAACCACGGTGAATTGAATAAAGCTCGCATCTCCGACACGGTATTCAGTGACTCGACCTTCTGGGCTGATTACAAAGCGTAAATACAAACCTTTACCACTGTCACCATAAGCTTGATCGTAAACATGTCGGGTAACTTGGGCCTTATTATTGTTATAACTAGCTTGTGTGATTAAATTATGTCTAGGGCTGGTTTGATCGTAAAAATATTCCTTTACTTGACCATTGGCGTTTTGCTGTTTAATTAATCGGCCATCTTCATTGTATTGGAAGCTTTGTTTGGCTTGTGCAGCTGAAGTCGTACTGGATAGTTGGCCGTTTTCATTAAAGGTGTAATAGCTACTATCGACAGTGAGATTTCCCGGAACCAAAGGATAGCCTTGTTCTCGATCGATCTGTGTGATCGATCCTTGCGCATTAAAATATAATTTTGTGGAAGCCTTGACATTATTTTGAATAAGGGTATTACCCTGTGCATACAGAAAGTTTGCCGATAAACTACCGACATCGCTAGAATTTTGATAACTAAAAGAAGTAATTGGCTTAGGCACGCCATCCGGCGTGGTACCATAAACAAAAGACAAACCACTACCATCGCTCTGCTCAATCTTATCAAGATAGGCTAAGGAATAAACGTCCTTATCCGATAAGGTCGCTTTGCTTTTGGGAGGAGCAAGATATTGATACTCTATACTTGGCCATTTCGACCGATCGTGCACATCTAATAATACAATAGTGGTTTTAGTTAAACGGCCGTCAATATCAAAGCTTGAAAATTTTAATAGCGTAGTCTCTCCCATTTTGACAGCGTAAATGGATTCTTGATGACTACCATCAGCAAGTTGATGACGATGAATTTCATAACGACCTTCAGGTGCATCTATAGTAGTCAGTTGCCAAGGAGTAGTTTGATCATAACGATAAGTCGTTGCTTCATTTTTACTACCAAGCCGCTGAATTAAATAACCACTTTCATTATAAATTTCTGTGATCTGGGTTTTCGGATCAAACCATACCCACTTTTTCGCTGTCGTATCGTGAGAAAGATAAGCTCGACTATCTGACCAGTACGGAGATACCCATCGATTAGTTTTACTATCAAACTGATAAGATGTTTCGTGACCATCCTCTTCAATTAGGATTGCAGGTGAAGTCTGAGTGCCTGCAGGGAGCGTTTTGAAATATTTATGTGCTAAACGCCAAATCCCCGCAACTGTTTGCGCATGACTGTTATAGACATAAGACAGTTCAACGGGGAAATTTCTTTCCCGTAACACGAGTTTATGATCAAAAAGAATGAGATTGCCGGTGTTAGCATTAACAAAACTCTGGATTTTTAAGGGCCCAAAATCTCGGCTAGGTAAGGCAGCAACACCCATCTGAGTAAAAGAAGAATAAGAAACTCCAAGACCGAGTCCTGAAATAAGATTAAATGGATAGGCTAAATTCATAGGAATATTTCCTTATTTTTAAATTTTTTATCAACGAAAAACCTTCTGGCACGCCTTTAAGGGCACGATGATGGTCGACCGTTATCATTGTTTATTTCAGCGGATTCGGCCTCAATTAAGGGTAATCTCGGCGATACCGGACGGAAAAATCGATACGTTGATTGACTTGCACGATAACCTCCATATAACAAAGCAATAAGACATAAAATGCCTCCTGCACACAGCAAACTTATTAAAAATGGGCTACCCAGTAACAGCGTACCCTTCAAGGATGGGGATGGGTTAGATTGCGAAACATTCGTTGGTAACCTATCACAGGTTTGCCAATCGAGTTGTTGCAACTGCTCAGGCTTTATAAACTGTATGTCTGGCAACGATGAAGCAACACGACAAAAACTTCTTAGGGTAGGTGCGTCCAAATTATCATGAATAACATTAAGTCGAGTTAGCTTGGTATTCGCTTGCATCGAATAAAAAACGCGTTTTTCCTGCCTTGATAACTGAGTCGTATTCAAATCATTGGCATGACAGGACACCTTGACCAGCTCTTTTGCAAAATTATTCAATGATGCAGCTTCGACAATATTGTCGTTGAGTATTAACTGTTGTAAGTGCGATTGCTGTAATACTGGTGCAAGTGTGTTAAAAAAGTTTCCATCCAGAAGATTGCTGCTTAAATCCAGCAAGGTTAGCTTGGTTTTACTTAAAGCTTCCGCTAAACGAGGCTGATTACTAATCTGATTATGGTTAAGATGTAATTCGCGCAGATTCGTATTCGAAACCACATTTAGCCAATCCATTAAGGAGACATCGGTGATTTTATTATTGTTTAAATTTAATGAGCGTAATAATAAATTATGATTGGAAAAAACTGCGGTTAATTCGGCTATAGCATGATCATTGAGCTCAGCACCTTCACAAGTAAAACTCAGTAATTGTGTATCAGGAAAAACGTTTACCAATGCAGAAAATCCATGTTGACCTAATTCACTGCCTGAAATATCAAGATGCTGCAATGAAGTGGCAGGTAAATGCTCCGCTATCTTCACTGCACCTTGATCTGTCAATTGATTTCCGGCGATATTCAAAGTCGTTAAACGACTACCGCAAGCTTGTGTTATCAAAAATTGGACGCCTTTATTGCTTAATTTATTATTTGAGACATCTAAAGACTCTAAATTTTTTAGACAAGCTTGCAATGCGGTGACATGCTCACTTTTTAATTCAGCGTTAGTTATTTTCAATATTTTTAAATAAGAACTTCCTTTTAAAGTATCACTAAAAACTTGAAGTGCATTTGCAGAAAATTGTTGACCGGATAAATCTAGTGTATGCACAAAACTTTGTTGGATTCCATCTGCAAGCTTTTGCAAACCTAAGTCGGTTATTTGATTACCTGCTAATTGCAAATTCTTTAGATTTTGCATGCTGCTGGAAATTAAGTTGGCTAAACTTGTCGCACTCACATCAGTCATATTAGTATTGACTAAGTTAAGCTCGCTCAGATTTATCTCTACTAAAGAATTTAATAACAAATTAAACGACTCATCATTAAACCACTGATTACTGATATCAAAACGAGTGACATTGACGCTGGTTAAGAATCGACTTAATGCTTGAATATGTTGACGCGTAGGTGCTGTATTCACATCATTTCCTTCTGGGTCGGAAACATTTAATAATTCCAAGCGTGCAGTCCGCATCGATTGCAACTTATTCAGGAGTTGCTTCCAATCAGTTACTGACCAATTTGGCCAATCTTGTTGCGATAAATCAATTTGTGTAATTCCACCTGTGCTAGGAAGTTGGTTAAGATGGTGAAGTAATGCTACAGGCGTCATGCTTTGTTGCAATAACTTGTCTAAACACGCTTGTGTAGTGAACCTATTTTGATAATTTACAAATGACCAATCACAAGCAACACATTCGTAACGATCAGCTTGTTGTAAAAAAGTAAAACTTCTCCCCTCGGTTTCACAATTTGTTTGGGCATGGTAATGATTCGCTAAATCCTTTATCTTAGAAACAATTAGTTGTAAATATCGACCCACTGCATACATTGTATAAAGAGAAGATAACAGCGATGGAATTAAAAATACTGGTGTTAATGGCCGTGATGTTTCACCTAAAGTCCAACTGAAATAACGATTTAATCTGCTCGGCGCCTGAGTTCGTTCAATGAGAGAAATCGAGGCTGCTTCTTCAAGCATTAAAGAATCATCAATAGGCGCTTGAATTCCCTCAACAAGAGTAAAAGTTAATGCTTGTTCAGTCAAAGGCGCTGACTTTAATGCAGTTAAAATAGTTTCCCTAAGCTGCAATAAATTATTTTTTTGCAATGGATCATCAATAAAACGTTGCAAATTATCGGTATGAAAACTTTCTGCAATTTGCGCAAGCATACGCATTACTTGAAAACGTAAAGGAAATCCTCGCGATGGATGCGCTAAATGAATTAGTTTATCCACTAACGCTTTTTTTAAAGCAAAAGAAACTATGGGCGTATTTGAATTGTTGTACTCTCTACCCTCCCATAAAATTATAAATTTCGCATGGGCTAAAGCTTCTCGCAATGAACTCCATGGAGATAGTGCAGCCAGCATATCGTTATAAATGCTGGGCTCTACATCGAGTGCTAAAAAATTATCTAAGCTTACTTCATGGTTGATATCACGCCAACGCATGTGCCGTTTATCTTTGAAAAAAGCTGTCATAAGACTTGCAACGGGTGGCAATAATAACGCGCCTGTCCAAGTCCAATAGGCTGCTTCATGCAAAACATCACTACCAAAATGGTTAGTCCAGGTTATTTGATTGCTTGCTGTTCCACCTAAGATAGCTGAAAATGAAGTACCGCAACGTTCGTCAGGGAAAAAACCATAACTACTGAGATCATGAAGCAACAAACCCGCTAATATGGCTGGTTCTAAACCACACACGAAAAAACTGGCATGATTAAAAAAATCTTTAACAAAATGGGCAAGCCGAATCTTAGACCAGTTTTCCAATGGAATACCTTCACCCTTCAGCCAAAATAAGCGCGCGGGCGGATTTATCGTTAACGACGACGTTTCATCTTTATGTTTTATTCCCAATAAAGCAAAACTTGCGGCAAAATTGGTATAGTGCCAGTGTCGTAATAGATAATTTTGCGTAGCGGAGCGTGTTTCTTGGGTTGGATTTAAAACTGAAGGTTCAGCGGTATCATCTCTGACTAACTCCTCCGCTTCTATTGACTGATAACTGATTCGATCTTGATTTCCATCTCGATGGAAAATTCGTTGAAGAGGGATCATCCATTTTTCCTTTTTTTCTTGTTTTTGAAAACTACATAAAATCTATAATAAAAAATATTTTTTTTATTAGCAAGATAATTTATTTTAAATAAAAAAAATTAAATAATATATTATCGATATCTATATTTTTTTGAATGGGGTTTATAATAAAATTCTTTTTATAGTGTCGCAAAATTATACATTTCTAAAAATATTTATGTTTATTTCAAAAGAAAAATTGAATGCTTTAACGCATAGATATTGAAAGCTAGACATTTCAATTTAGCCCTAAAGGATGTTTAAAAATTTATGAATAAGCATAAGGTATGTTAGATTAAGGTTTTAAAAAAATTAAATTGGAGGAGATTTGATTACCAGCAAAAAAAAATTTGAATAAAAAAACGTAATGATATAAAAATAGTCTGGTAGTCTGAAATTTAAACTCACTTTAACTAATGCTAAAGATAAAATAAAAGCTTTCGATAATGGTGCTGATGATTATTTAACTAAGCCTGTTAATTTAAATGAACTATCTGCCAGAATTTTAGCGTTACAACGGCGATATTCCAACATTCGGGCTTTACCACTATTATTTATCGGGATATTGAATTAAACCCCAATTCATTAATATTCACATTTAAAGGGAAATTGATTAATTTCTGTCGTCTTGAATTTAGTTTATTACAAAAATTATTAGAAAATGTGGCGCATGTTGTTTCTCGTAATTCGCTGAATCAATGTCTATACGGTTGAACGATGAAATCGATAGCAATGCGCTCGAAGTTCATGTTCACAAGAGACAAATGAAGCTCCTTTTTGCAACAGAAATCTTATTTATCTTGTAAGTGTAGGAAAGGAAAAATTTGAATATAAATCGGTTAAGCGTTTCGTAAATTTTGTTAGGGAAGTTAAACTAAAAAAAATTTTTATTGTCGTAGCTTGAGTTAAAGTTTTATACTTTATTTTCTGGCGCGATTTGCACCGTTTGAAAATGGTTCTACCGAGCTAACTATATCGAAATTAATACTAACGAATGCTGAATTTCAGCAATGGGCATAGATTAAATTTTTCATAAGTCAGCCTAAATTCCGGCATTTGACTTTAGCGTTATTACCCAATAAAAACAAAGCAGATAATTTCATGCTTGTTTCGCAGGCATTACACTACGCAAAAATTAAAGTCTTGGATTTAAGAAATACTGAACTTAGCCTGGAAAGTTATCAAGCGTTAAATCAATTGCTCTCTAAAAACTATTAGATTGAAAAATTGCAAATAAATAAGCCGATCGATCCTGAATCACTAGTAATCTTTAAAGAAATTAACCAACGCTTATCTAAAGATCGAACAGGGGAACAACGTTTTGATAGGGAAAGATTTAATCAAGATGAATTTTTACGTTTATTTAGAGAGGCAAAAAATTCCTTACAGTATTTGTTTTTATTTATAAAGGTGAACCTATAAAACAATGTAATACTAAGGCATGGAAAAAAGCATTAGCTCGAGCAGGAATAGAAAATTTTCGCTGGCATGATTTACGTCATACCTGGGCATCTTGGCATGTGCAAAATGGAACTTCTTTACAAGAGCTACAACAACTAGGTGGCGGGGCTTCTTTTAAAATGGTATTGCGTTATGCACATTTAAATAGTGATCAGCTTAGAAGAGCTGCAGAAAGAATTGCTGGTACAAAATTGGTACATTCGACTTTTAACTGTTAAGTAAGTTAGTAGCTAAGTGTATGATTTTACTGGTGGGCCGTGATGGAATCGAACCATCGACCAATAGATTAAAAGTCTACTGCTCTACCAACTGAGCTAACGGCCCCATGAAAACGGAAGCCGAGATTGTAGACAATTTGCTAGTGAATAGCAATCCTAATACACATTTTTTTTCGATGACTCTAACCATTGCAACAAATAATTCTATCAATTTAATCTTCAAATAAACTTTGTTTAATTAGTCGCCTAAAGAATCCCTGAAATTCCTCCAAATAAACCAAACAAAGAGGTCACTAACAAAATAATTCCAACCAATACTGCATAGATAGGTTGCAAACGAAAGTCTTTCGGTAGTGTGCGTAATGCTAAAAGAAATAAAAATCCCAATACTATCGGCAATAATAAAGCGTTCATTACTTCGACACCGACACTCAGATTCACTAAATTTATACTCCCAGAAGCCACTAATATTCCGCCTAACACTAAAATTAAAGTATAAACTCCATAAAACCAGGGTGCTTCTTTAGGATGATGTTCTAAGGAGCGGCGATAACCCATCACTTCACCTAAACCCCAAGCGGCGGTTAAAGAAACCACAATACTAGCAATGAGTGCAGCACCGGTCATACCGAGAGCAAATAAAATCCGACCCGTTGTAAACCCTAGACTGGGTGTAATAGCCTCACTAATTTGTTGCACCGTATTAAGCGGTGCTTGCGGATTTATTTTGCCTATTGTAGCCGCGGTCGCTATCAATAACGCAGCCATAATTAATTGTGTAATGATTGCCCCTATCGCGGTATCCCAACGTGCAATCCGCAAGTGACTCACATTTAGACCCTTATCCAATACCGCCGATTGCTGATAAAAAATCATCCAGGGCATAATCACTGCGCCAATATTTCCGGCCAGCAAATATAAGTAAGATTTATTTTGCCAGGGAATGGTCGTAAAACCAGAAAGTATTTCATGCGCTACCGGTCTTGCATCCCAAGCAACCCATAAAAAAACTAATTCGAATAATCCTAATAAAATGGCAATCCGCTCAACAGAACGATAAGAGCCTGTCCATGCGACGATGGTCAAGAAAGCCACCACTAGGGACAAGGTTTCCCAGGCTGGGATATTAAATAGCGCTCCAACCCCTGCCAAACCACTAAACTCGCTAAGTATGGCACCAATGCAAGATACCACTAAGGTTGAAACCGACAACCAAGCCCAAGTTTTGCCAAAATAATGCTTAATTAACTCGCCATGACCCATACCCGTGGCAATACCTAAACGTACGGTTAATTCCTGAGCAATATACAGGATAGGCATTAAAATAAACTGTAATGCCAATAATCGATACCCCCAAACTGCTCCACTCTGCGCGGCAGTAATTAAACTACCCGCATCGGTATCGGCTAACATGACGACTAAACCCGGGCCGATGATACTCAACCAAAATAAGGGTTTTTTTAAAATACCGCGTCCGTGCAAAATTTTCGATGTAGACATACTTTTCAGCCATTTTTATAATTATTCTGGCTAAAAGTGTATCAATTATCATAGGGAACTTCAATAGTAATGATAATCATTATCAATTAGAAATTGGCTACCTAGCTTATATAATACCTACGCAATAAGACGCATTAAGACTTTTTAAGACTGGTTAGGCCGAGAGCTATTTTTTAGTCGAACTGCCCAATAGAAACTCGCTGCTAAAACCAATAAACTTAAAAAACCAAGCAACGTAGCGAACGCTTGCCAATTCATGGGCAAGATTGCAAATAAACGAGAATCACCAGTAATTGATAAAGGTATGGCAAGTAACACATCCATCAATGCTGCGCCTGCTACTAAACCACAACTGAGCAATACGGCATCGTGTTGTTGAAAATCTATTGGCGATGCTTGGCCTTTTTTTTGCAAATACAATTTAACGCCATAAGCAAACAAACTTCCGATAAATAAGGGAGTAGAAGAACTTAAAGGTAAATAAATTCCCATGCCTACACCCAACAAAGAAATATTAATTTTACCGAGTTTATTTATAGTGATTAATACCAGCATGATAATTCCACCCACTGCTAAGCTATTCCAAGGCAGATCATGATTAAATACTCCTTGCGTTAATCCTGCCATCATGGCGGCAGGTGGAGCAGATAAAGTTTGCTGCGGATCCATACCGGCGTGCGGTAATACTGTTGTTAGCCCATATACACTAAAAAGTAATTGCATCACATAAGGAATAACTAAAGCAGCAATGACAACGCCAAGTATTAGCATAATCTGTTGCTGACTAGGAATAGCTCCGATTAAATGCCCTACTTTCAAATCTTGAATATTATCATTTGCAATACAGGCTGTACCGGCAACCACTGCGCCGATAATGATCGTTATAGCCGCAGCATTCAATAATTGTGAACTTAACAATCCGTGGCTTTTAAAAAACAACAAGCCGCGTAAAATTAATGCCATGAATAATAAACCTGAAATGACTATGGCAGAACCGGGACTCGCTGTTACGCCTACCAAACCGGAAAAATAACCACATAGTGCAGCAAACACAAACCCTATAAGTAACACATACACGACTGCACCAATCATAAATAATTGTGGAAATGCAAACATTAAGCTATGAATTGGCAATAAATAATCGAATAAAAAATAAATACTCAGAATAACTATCCCTAAACCGGCGAGTAAATAATTTAAAGGGATGTCTTGCTCGCTGGGTGAAATCTGTTTTAACGGTTGAAACAAACCTTGCAGTGAAATACGCAAGCTGATATAAAAAGGACGTAATAAATGTAATAAAGTCCATAAGCCAGCGGCTAACATTGCACCTAAACCAATATAATGAATGTCGATGGCGTAAACCGTTAAACTTTTTGCCACAATCAAAGTTTTACCTACCGGTGCAAAATAACTTAATAAAGGTAAGCTAATACACCAAGCAATAACCGCCCCTAACAACAAACTAAGGCCCACATTCCAACCAATTAAATAACCTACACCAATTAAAGCCGGTGCAAACCCTAAACCAAAACCGATGATGTTAGCTTTCTCGAATACCATCCATTTTTCAGTAGATACCGCAATAACTTTTAAACCTGTCTGCGCGAACTCCAAACCTGCGCCCAAACTAGTCCCCATGAGCATTTTATTAATATGAAATGTTTGTTTTTGACTTAACTTTAACACTTCAGATATCGCACGCGCTTCTGGAAAATAGAGTTGCGGCGTATTGATTAAAATTTTACGCAGTGGAATCGAAAACAAAATACCTAATAAACCTCCTAATAAAGCAATCGCACAATTTGCAAAATAAGGAAAATAATGCCAATAACCGATGATGACTAAAGCTGGAATAGTAAATACGATGCCTCCGGCTACCGCTTCACCGGCAGATGCCGCGGTCTGAATCAGATTCGCTTCAAAAATAGTTCCGTTACGGAATAAACGCAGTATAGCCATTGCCAATATAGCAGCAGGTATGGATGCTGAAGGTAAAATTCCAACTTTTAAGGCGAGATAAGTACTCGATGCGGCCAACAATATCGATAAAAAAATTCCTAAGACAATGACTCTTAAGGTAATACCGGATGGCTGTTTACTGTCATCTTGCATAGACATTCAATTTAAATGAAATCTTCTTGAATATAATTTTTTAATGCTTCTGGTATGCGTATTTTGCCTTGTTTAGTTTGATAATTTTCCATCAAAGCCACTACGGTTCGTCCCACAGCCAAACCAGAACCATTAATCGTATGTATCAATTCTATTTTAGCGTTTTCTGGATTGCGCCACCGAGCAGCTAGACGCCGCGCTTGAAAAGATTCAAAATTACTGCACGACGAAATTTCACGATAAGTATTTTGGCTAGGCAACCACACTTCTAAATCATAGGTTTTTGCTGAACTAAAACCCAAATCGCCCGTACACAAAGCAACGACACGGTAAGGTAATTCTAATTTTTGCAGTATAGACTCTGCATCCTGTGTTAGTTCTTCTAAGGCTTGATACGAATTTTTAGGTTCGACAAAACGAATCAGTTCAACTTTCTCAAATTGATGCTGACGGATCATGCCGCGCGTATCTTTACCATAAGAACCGGCTTCGCTACGAAAACAAGGCGTATAAGCCACATATTTTTTAGGTAAATCCGTTGCAGCGTAAATAGTATCTCGGGCAATATTGGTAACCGACACTTCTGCTGTTGGTATTAAATAAAAACTGTGCTCACCTTTTAAGCTAAATAAATCTTCAGCAAAACCAGGTAATTGACCCGTACCGATTAAACTTTCAGTATTGGCAATATAGGGCACATAGACTTCTTGATAAGCATGTTCTTTAGTGTGCACATCTAACATAAATTGAATCAGAGCGCGTTGTAATCTCGCCAAACGACCATACAAAACGACAAAACGCGACCCAGCAATTTTCGTTGCGCTAGCAAAATCCATTAAACCGTTTGCTTCGCCTAATGCGACATGATCTTTTACAGCAAAATCAAAGTTAGGTACTTTTCCCCAATGACGTAATGTCTTATTTTGCGACTCATCTTGTCCTATCGGTACGCTTGCGTGAGGCAAGTTTGGAATAGTCAAATAAATAGCCGACAACTCAGCGAGTATATCTTTGAGTTGACTCTCACACGTTTCGCGTTGTTTTTTTAAGCCTGCAACTTCTTCTAATAAGGCTGTAATTGATTCCCCTTTCGACTTGGCTAAGCCTATCGTTTTGGCGCTGCGATTACTGGTATTTTGCAAAGTTTCAGTTTCAGATTGCAGTTCTTTGCGGCGAGCTTCTAAACGCGATACTAGGCGGGTATCGAGTTGATAGCCTCGATTAGCAAGTTGCTTAGAGATTTCTTCAATTTGAATATCGTTACGTAAATACTTGGGATCTAACATATAATGCCTAGATTGCTCTTTTTTAAAACGGTAAATTAAAAGTAATTATGACGGTAAATATCATCGATGGCAAAGCGATTGCTCAACAAATACGTTTAGAACTTAAACGTCGACTGCAAGAACGGCGCAAAAAAGACCTAATTACTCCTGGTTTGGCTGTGATTTTAGTCGGTAAAGATGTAGCTTCGCAAATCTATGTACGTAACAAACGCGATGCTTGTCGAGATGTTGGCATCAATTCCTTTGCTTATGATTTACCCAATTCGACGACTGAAACTGAATTATTGGCATTGATCCAAAAAATGAATGTCGATACCAAGGTGCATGGCATATTGATCCAATTACCACTTCCGCCCTGTATTAACACAGCCCATATCTTAGAAAGTATTGATCCAAAAAAAGATGCTGATGGTTTTCATCCCACCAATTTAGGCCTGTTAGCTCAAGGTCGCCCTTTTTTACGCCCTTGTACTCCTTACGGCGTGATGCGTTTATTAGACTATGAAAAAATCCCTTTAAAGGGATTGAATGCCGTCATTGTTGGAACCTCAAACATCGTCGGCAAACCTATGGCTTTAGAACTTTTAAATGCGGGTTGTACCATTACTCTCTGTCATAGTGCCACTCGTGATTTACGACACCACATCCAACAAGCCGATATATTAGTCAGTGCCATCGGTAAAGCTGGCGTTATTCAAAGCACTTGGATAAAACCTGGCGCAGTGGTGATTGATATCGGCATTACGCGCGCGCCAAGTGGGAAACTACACGGTGATATCGAATTTTCCACGGCTAAAGAAATAGCCGGTTATATTACACCCGTCCCGGGCGGCGTAGGCCCTATGACAGTGGCGATGTTACTAGAAAATACTTTATTTGCTGCAGAACATAATGCTTGAATCTCTTAAATTGGTTATGGGATAAATTTTAAGTCAATAACAAGAAACAAGTTTTACTAGCTTAAAAAAATTCAGCTGCTCCTTTATTTAAATATTTTACCGAAGTAAATCCTGCTGCTAACAATATTTTTACCGCTGCCAGACTTCTTTTACCAGAAAGGCAATATAAAATAATGGTATGAGTACGCATTAATTCGTTTAAGCGATGGGGTAATTCTTCTAATGGGATTAATTGACCACCGATATTTTTTTCCTTATGTTCTGCTGCAGAACGTACATCAACCAAACAAGTATTGCTTTTTTGTAACAAATGAATCAATTGTTGGATAGAGATGGCATAATTATTTAAAGATAATTCCTTAGCGCAAACAATTGCAGGAATCGGTTCATGCACAAACTCACCATAAACGCACAATTGACAATCAGGATTCTTGCGTAATTGAATCTCTTTAAATGACATTGCTAATAAATCGACCTTTAATAAACGTTTTACTAAGCCAGTACCCCTGTTTGCTATCCATTTGATTATTTCTACCGCTTGAAGAATCCCCAGTAAGCCGGGTAACACGCCTATGACTCCATCCGTTGCGCAATTATCGTTAGTATGAGAAGTGGCAGATGGAAATAGGCAACGCAAACAAGGATTTTCTTGGTTCGCATGAAATACTGAACAATAACCTTGAAATTGACCTGCACTCGCATACACATAAGGTTTGTTTAACTTAAAACACGTATCGTGAATTAAATAACGCGTAGCAAAATTATCTGAACCATCAGCAATTATATCGTATTGACTAATGAACTCATCCGCATTGTAGTGAGTTAGTCTTTCTGTAAAGGAATTCACTTCAATAGATGGATTAAGCGCTAAAAGTTGTTCTCTAGCAGAAATTGCTTTTGCTTGGCCCAAATCCTGTGAACGATAAAGTATTTGTCTGTGTAAATTAGTTAAGTCCACCGTATCATGGTCAACTATTCCTAGTTTTCCCACACCGGCTGCTGCCAAATAAAGTAGTAAAGGTGAGCCCAATCCTCCGAGACCTATACATAATACGCGTGCCTCTTTAAGTTTTTTTTGTCCATCCAGCCCAATTTCAGGTAATTTAATTTGTTGGGCATAACGCATTATTTCATCTGCTGAAAGAAAAGTAGACATTATCTTGACTGGTTTATTTGGTGTAAAAATTCTTTAATTACCACATTAGGATCACGCGCTTGTGTAATCGCTGAAATAACTGAAATCCCTGCGACTTTAGACTTTACAATATCTGGTAAACGTTCAAGGTTAATCCCACCAATCGCAACCAATGGATAGGAAAGTGTTTTTCGCCAACATTTTAATTGCTCAATGCCTTGCGGTGGAAATAACATTTCTTTACTGTGGGTAAAATATATCGGTCCACAAGCAATGTAAGATGGATTATTGGCATGCGCGCGTGCGACTTCATAATAACAATGGGTACTCACGCCTAGATATAAACCCGAATGATAAATCTCATCGATATCCGCGTTATGTAAATCTTCTTGACCCAAATGCACGCCTGTTGCCTGCAAACGAATAGCCAGTTGCCAATAATCATTAACAAATAGCTTTGCTTGGTAATGTTTTGTGAGAAGTACGCTACGCTTAATTTCTTGTTCTAAAAATAATTCGTTCGCTTCTTTAATACGTAATTGAATACACTTTACACCTTGCCTTAATAATCTTTCTACCCATTGACTGCTATCAACGATAGGATATAAACCTGTGATACACGGCTTAAAAATCGGCGGTAATTTCAATAAAGGTTTTGCGCAAACATAAGGAAGATCGATTTGTTCTTCTGGCCATCCATTATGAAAAAACTTTAGCGTTTGATTTTCTGTATAAGCATTACGTAATCCACGTTGTACATACATTTTTGCAATAACTAATGCATCCTTGAGCGAATAGTTACGCACTAAACAGGCGGCAATAGCAGTAGAAAAAATAGCTTTCGTCACAATAGTTTGTTTTGGCAATCGTGGCGTAGCCATCCAAAACGATTCTTCTTTATTACTCCAATAATCTTGACAAAAGAAATCTTTTTTTAAACAGCTTGCTTTGATTAATACGCTTTTAGCTCCCCATTGTAACAAGCGCTGCGCAGCTTGTTGTATGTCTTGATAAGTATTCAGCGTTACATCTAATATTTTCTCCACTTCCAGCAAATTACAGATAAGGAGATCGACAAAGGGAAGTAAGTTGATAAAATCTGTAAGCTTAGGATCGTTATATTTTGTTATTATCTTAATCACGGTTGCGGCTGGAACATTAAGATTTTTCAGTGTTTCTAAATCAACTGTATCGCTATCCCCTGGCGTGTCTGAATAATTAATAATTACTAACTTTGCTTGTTTCATACTTTATTCTCTTGCTGCCAAAATGGGGTATCAATTAATGATGTACTGGGATGAGCAACATTCCTTTCCAGCATCATTCCAGCGCGATAGGCCTCATACCCCGCTATAATGGCATGACGAAATGCTTGTGCCATCGCAATAGGTTGCTGTGCAAACGCAATGGCGGTATTGAGTAACACGCCATCAAATCCTAACTCCATCACCTGCACAGCATCCGAAGGCTTACCAAGCCCGGCATCAACAATCAATGTAATATCAGGTAATCGCTTGCGTAAGGTGGCTAAGGCATAGGGATTTAACACCCCTTTGCCGGAACCAATCGGCGCCGCCCAAGGCATTAAAATTTTACAACCCACATCCACGAGCTTTTGACAGATAACTAAATCATCCGTGCAATAAGGAAAAACCTCAAAACCTTGCTCAACTAAAATTTTTGCCGCTTTAATTAATTCGATGGGATCGGCTTGTAAATTATATTCATCGCCGATAACTTCTAATTTGATCCAGGAGGTATTAAATAATTCTCGACTTATCTCAGCCGTTTTAACGGCCATATTAGCGTTTCTACATCCTGCTGTATTCGGTAATAGACAACAATTTATTTTTTTTATAGCTCGCCAAAAATCTTCTCCACCCAAGTTACATGCTGTTTGACGTTGAATAGATAAGGTAATGATCTGTGCGCCCGAAGTCTGAATAGCCGCTGTCATCATCGCCAATGAAGGATAGTGTGCCGTTCCTAATAGCAATCTACTTTCTACAATTTTTCCCGCTAGATTCCACATGCTTATCCTCCTTGCATGGGTATTAAAATATCGACACAATCATTTGCTTTTAAGAAAGTAGTATTAAAATCTCTGCGTGCCACTAAGGTATTATTGACGGTCACAGCCACATAATCTTTAAGTTGCTTATTATGTATTAAAAAATCATACAAACTTGATTCAGTTTCAATGCGATGGCTTTTATTATTAAGAAAAACATTCATCATAAGCTTTCCAAAGTTCTGGATATTGAAAATCCTGTTGATTAATTCCACACAAAATTTCTTCCACTAATGTGGGTGCGATCAAATAACCATGACGGTACAATCCATTCACAGCTATTAGCCCTTCTTCGTGTTTTATACAGGGTAAATGCGACGCTAAAGTCGGCCGACAATGCGTTCTCGTTTCAATAATCCGCGCTTCAGCAAAACCAGGATGTAAATAATAAGCCGCTGTCATTAATTCCAAACTGGTACGCACTGAGATGGGACTATAATCTTCAGCTTCAATTTCGCTCGTTCCGATAATATAAATATTTCCGGGTCTTGGAATAATATATAAACTATAACGCGGATGTAAAAAACGAATCGGACGCTGCAATTGCACATCAGGTGCATATAAGTAGATTAATTCGCCACGCACTGCACGTAAATCGTTAAAAATTGTAGGCGCACCCATCCCACGACAATCGAATACGTAATCAAATTCATAGGTTTTTTTCTGTGTAATTATTTGCCTAGATACCAATGATGTAACGTGTGTGCTAAAACAAAATGAGATGCCTTGTGCCTGCAAATATTTTTTTAGACTGTTCATAACGGACTGACAATCTATTTGTGCTTCATCAGGAAAATAATAGGCTGTCTCAAACTTACCGAGTTCCGGCTCAAGTTGAGTTAAGGTTTCTTTAGATAACTGCTGAAAATACTTATCTGTTGCTAATTGATTACTGATACGTCGTGAAAAATACTGCCATTCAGACTTATCCTGAGGATGATGAACGACGATACAGCCGGCTTGTTGGAAATAAACAGGTTCTGATAATTGTTTAAGAATATTAGGCCAATAGGATTTAACCGATTCTTGGCCTAACTGAAAAATTACAGAATCGGCTTTATCACATTCAGAAAATGGTGTTAATAAACCTGCCGCAGCCGAACTGCAGTTACTATCTCCTTGATGCTCATCAAAAAGCGTAACTTGCCAGCCGTTATTATGTAATGCCAATGCCAGCAACCGACCCATAATGCCCATTCCTACAATACCCGCTTGCATCATCATTCGCAGCTCAGGCAATCCGCAACGGCCGATATTTCCGAGTAGCGAACTTTGGGTAAAAATTGATTGGTATAACAGTCTCTTACAGCAAAATGTTCGTCGACAATGTTTAAATGTTTAGTATAACGGCCAACTTTATCCCAATCTCGTTCTACGTTTAATAAAGTACGGGAAAAAAACGGCAAGCTATGCATAAAAATCTTATGATAAAGCGGCGTACGTAATTGTGGTTTTGCTTGACATAAACATTCATAGGCTTCTTCAGGTTGTTCCGTAGTCAATGCCGCAGCACGTTGTGTGGCTTTAAGAAAAGATTGAACTAATTCAGTTTTTTGTAAGGTTTGCTCAGGCACGATGAATTGTATCGAACAAAAACAGCAGCAACCTAAACCCGCAAGTTGATCGATACGCAAAAATACGGTTTCACCGCGTAATTGTTCTAATTCAATTTTTTGGAAATTAACAAAACCAATACCGGTATCAATAACATTACGACAAATCGCGTCAGTAACATTCATGCCTATACGTACGGTTTCATAGCTATTTTGATCAATACCCGCAAGCCCTGCTAAATTATCAATAATCTTCTTACCAAACTCGCCGATATAACCAACGCGTTTGTTAACGATGTCATGAAATTGTCGAATTCCACTAGATTTTAAAGCGATTAAGCCAGTGGGTGGTTCATCGAGCAGCGTACCAATCGACGTGACTGGGTAAGCTTTCGCTCTAGCGGCGACCGTATGGATCATCGCTTTCACGCCAAAATCAACGCTACCTAAACCGACTAATTCTGTTACATCGCTAGGATCATTGGGCTCGAGTATCGCTAATTTAATATCTTCTTGCGCATAAAACCCTAATTGCTGCGCGACAATAATCGGGGCATGGTAAGGGTTGGTGTACCAATTAAGTAATAAGCTAACTCGGGATTTTAATGTTGCCATTGCCATAACCTCTCATTTGATCAATAAAAAATGGAGATGGCAAAAGGTAAACATCCCTATAAGAAGTAGGTAATGCATTTTTTGAAGGCGATCCTTACGCTGATATGAATCAGTTCAAGTTCAACGGGTCATAATCTCAGCCGTTTCCGACACCCCGCGCCATCTAACAAGTCAATTCTACATTATGCTCGTCTTGCTAATCAAGAAATATTAGCTTCGGTTTGGCTAGCCAAGCTTTGTTAGCAAGTCACAATTCTAGACTTAATAAAATGGCGGGTTCTGTGACGCTTTCATGACCCTTCTTTCTATTTCATCAATTTTATCGAGACTTTGATTCGTGAATGATCGCTGATTTTTCGCTGAATTGGAAAAAAAACTTTTTTTGTTCAGAAGAACACCCCATAAAAGCAGGTTAGGTAAACCAGTCAATGAATCATTAAAATTAACTGGGTGCTGAATATCTTGCTGATGCAATGGGCTAGGATAATCTATCAATTGGGCCGGATTAAAGCCGATAGTCTTTTCAGGAAGATTAAATGAGGTCATAGGATGGTTAGGAATATAGTGTAGCTTATTTGGTTCTTTTAACGGATAAAACCTGCGCTTCGTATATTTATGCAGATAAGAAATATTCGGTTTCTTGCCAACTTTTACACTATCATTAGACTTCTTGGTCGTTGTTTTTTTTATTTTATCAAGCCTATTAGCTGGATGAATCGACTTATTACTAGCAAATAGATCCTTACCACGAAATAACGGTGTAGAAATAAATTTTGCTAATTTTTGTGTACCAATTTGTCGTTTTACCCGCACAGAACTATCTGATGGCTGTTTATCCCCATTGTTTTCTTTACTGTTAGCATTTTTATATTCCTGCAGTTGATGCAAGGAAATATTAGAAAAATTAACACAATGTTTATACGCTTGATCAATTTGTTCTTTTTGCGTTTCCAAGATGATTTGCTGATCTAAAAAACTTAGTTTTGAGGACAAGGTTTTCGATCTCATCTGTTCATCTTGGTAGAAACGACTATAGATAATTAAAGTGGGATCAAATAATCGAGTAACGCTATCCCAATCATTCATAAAAATTAAGTCAGTTTTATTATGACAGAAAAAACGAGAGTGCTTGGAACCGATTGGTTTTAATACAATAACATCGCGCTCATGCACTAAATTTTCTTCTATCAAAACAATAATGTCTTTATCTTGATTAAAAATTAATGGGTAGCGTTCAAAATGCCAATCTCCCTCTTCGTTTGCAATAATGGTCAAAGATGTTTTATGTAAAATAACTTCTAGCTGTTGATACCAATTAGTAACACAGGCAGCGCTTAATTTTATTTTGGCAACAGACCAAGTATTTTCTAATCGAACGCATGTCGTTCCGATGGGATAGTAATTAATTTCTGCACTTAGTACTAAATCTTGTGCTTGTTGGAATATTCGCAGTACAACATTGTCTTCGGAACATGCCTGTTTAGCTTGCTGCCAAATATCAGTCAAATCTAAAGTTTTTGTAAAATCCCCCCCCCGATTACTATCGTATATAACTACTTCTGGCAACGGGAAATTCAACTGTGAACCTGAGACAATTCGGAAAAACGCTTGACCGCCTTGCGCGATTAAATGGCTCGGTTTTAAAACATCATTTGAAAGAAATTCTTGTCTTCCATAACCAATGTGTAGCATCTCATTCTGCGCAAGATAAATTTTTAATGGCTTTTTTAATCGTTGGGCAATTGTAGAATAATAGTGGATGTTTTGCGCTAAGCTTCGATGACGATTTTCTTGAATATAAAGATAGGGAGGATTAAATTTAATTTGTAAATTATTTGCCAAGCTATAATAGACATGATTTAGCATCTCTGATTGTGATTGATTAAACAGAGACTGTAACGGAAAGCACAAGCTTATATTAAAAGAGTGTTGTTCTTGTAAAAAATGAAAAGTAAATGCATAGGGATAAGTAACGATGTCATGAAGTGCATCTAAAGAAAAATCTACATAAATTCGATGATCAATGGGTCCATAAAAATCGAAATGCATCCAAACTTCGCCGGTTTGATTTGCTTGCAATGTATGCAGAATAGTGACTGATTCATTAAATGCTTCAAAACAATGAATAACCGTATTGGGCCTTAACTCTATCTCTAGATTATTCGCGGTTTTATTGGTTATAAAAATTTCGTCGCGGAGGATAGGATTTCTTCCAGATAAACCATCCACGTACTTTATATTGTTGTCTGTAATAAAAAAAATATCCTTTTGATTTTTTATACCCAATATTTTTTGGATATTTCGTAGCTTCAAACCTTTTTCACATACGTTGTGCGTAAAATTTTTTGTTTTTCTGCAGCTTAGGCCGTTATAATCTATTAATGGAATGTAGTCTTGTTCGTTAAGATAAATCTCTTGAAATTTAGCAATATTAAGCCCTTTTCCACCTTGAATCATTCCAGTAATCGCTTCCCCTTCTAAAATATAAAAACTACCCTCATCACCACCTTCATAGTTTTTATTTCCGTTACTCACATGAATAAAACTCGGTTTATCTGGCGCAGCAAGCACTTGATCATCTCCATCGCTTAAAGCAATTAACTGAATGTTTCCTGTGCGGTTTTTTACATATTTCACACCAATTGCATTTTTACAATAATAAACCTTTGCAAAATTTATGAATTGCGAAGCAGGATAAGCCAAATCAGACCATTCAGCCGCTTCTATATAAGCCTCAGATTCCTCTAAACCTGAAAAGCAAAACAATTCTCCCTCATCAGGTGGATCTGGATTCGTTTCACTTAATTTTATGGATATTTGATTTCTTAAAAAAGCAGCATTATTTGCATAGATTTGGGTAGCAGAACAGGCCGCAGGAAAAATATAGGTTTGAATATCCGTGTTGTTTTTCAAAAAGGCAACAGCTAGTTTGACGAGCTGGTTATTGTAAGCCTCAGTTTCAAGATAAGCGGAAGGCGCAAAATGTGCGAATGCACGTAAGCGTTCCCACCATTTTTCTTCTGTATCCAAATGTACATATTTCTCAATCCATTGCTCTTGTTTTTTTGCTCGTTCAATATCACTTCCTATCCATATAGCTAAACTTGCGGCTTCACCTAAAGGCCCGGTAATATCAGAAAAGCCTTCAATAAGTTCTAAATATTCCGCTGCTTTAACACCGGATTGCAAGCCATCCAACCCTAGCAACATACCATTGGCAATTAAATCGGGTAGCACTTTTGAATCGCCCTGGTGATACGCCTGTATTTCATTATATAAAAAATAGGAATTACTAAAAATGGATATACCACGTCCAATAAAGGGAGCGGCGACTTTGATAGTATTTCCTAAAAACAATCTTTTTTCCAATGGAACAATGTCTGCATGAAATAAAATATTAAAAGCGAACTTACCATCCAAGGCCAAGTTTTTTTCTAATAATTGTTTTTCTGTTGCTGTTAATATTTCCCCTTGCGTTAGTAATACATTAGAAACTTCGCCTAATAAAATGCTACCGGTGATTAAGCCAAAATTCATAGCCACACGGCTTAATTTACCTTGTAGCAAGTCCGATAAGATATCCTTAGACAACATACTCGTCGAGGCAAATTCTGCGAGTCGCCCGACACGTTGTAAGTGCTGAATCAGTTCTTGTGAAGTAATCTGCTTAGGAGTTGAAAAAAATTTTCTGTTTGGGCAAAGGGCCAATGCTCTTTTTTTTCTTTCTCTCGAACAACTTATTGTATCTTGAGAAAATAATTTATGTTCAAATTCAAAAAATAAGCGTAATGCACCCAGTTGTCTAGCTCTTTCGATGGAACCCGGCATTAACCATCGACCCTTATATTTAACGGCAATTTTATAACGATACTCGATAATCGAGTTAATCTCCTGTCGGGTAATAACTTCTTCAATTAAGTTTTTTTCGAGATAATTGAGTGTCTCGGAAAGATAAAATAATAAACCGCGTTTAAGTATATAATGTAAACTTTCACCCATGAATTCAAAATAGGCTTCTTTATTCAAAATCAATCGAGCATTATCATATATAATGTTCAAATTAACGTCAAAATTAGAATAAATTAATATATCCAGCACTCTTCTTCGGGTGAATCCTAGATTTAACGCTAAGGCTAATTCATCGTACTGACTCATATGCAATAAAAAATGGATATAGTGTAATTCTGTATCTTTATTCTGAAAAAAATTTTCAGTTATTTTGATAGTTTGTTCCGCAACTCGTTGAAAAGCCTTAACATCTTTTTCAAGATTGATACGAACAACCTGTTGCACTAAACGATGGATAGTTGAAATATCCGGTTGATTTTGCTGGTTTATCATCGAGTAAGAGCGTAGTAAGTGAATGGCACTTGCCAATTTTTCAGAGTTTTCTAAAGGTAAAAATAAAGCATTAGCAATACTGTCAGGGTGCAAGTAGGCCATGATATTTAATATTTCTAATGCGTTTTCACCTATTAAGGAATTTTGTTTGATTTTATCAAGCGTAATTTTCCAGGTAACAAAAACTGTTTTGGTGTAAGGGTCATTGTTAAAGTTAAAAAAATCAAAATTAAGAACTTCATGAGACATCAGTTTATATTGATTTATATAATCACTAATACTATAGTCACTATTGACATTTCTTTGCACATCAATATAGGCAACTGCTTGTTGAAAAGCTAAAGGTAGGCCTTGTAACAAAATAATTAGTTCTCTTATCTTGCCATCTTGTTGATCGTTGTCGATCGATAATTCTTTTTTTATAAATTCTTTTGCTTCTTGTTCGGTAAAGATATCAATTGATAGGACCGTAGCTATATTTTTCCAATTACTATAACGTGATGTTATTAATAAGGTCGGTGTATTACCCTTTAATACTTTAGGAATAAAATCAGAAAATTCTTGATAATTTTCCACATTATCAAATATAAATAAGCTTTTTTCTGCCGAAAAATAACTGTAAATTTCATGTATTAATTCACCTACATCTTTTTGGTTCCCATAATTATCTTTAATATTAATATCCAACTGGCCGGATAATTTACGCAAACATAGCAGGATATCATTCTTAGTTTCGGCATTTATCCAAATCACATTGTGATCATACAAAGCGGCATACTCTTGAGCGTAACGCAAGGCTACCTGTGTTTTGCCAATCCCACCTAATCCACTCAGTGATGCTAAAGAGTGTCTTGAGGGTGTGGATTTAGTCGCTGTATCTAATGATAACCTCGCTAATAAATGGCTCACCACACCAATATTTTTACCAGAGAGTAAGTTATGTAGTTGAATCAGCGCTTCTTTTCTACCGCTAAAGTTTTCTACTGGATTTCTCAAGTTAAAAATAATAGGACCTTTTTTAGGGCTAACGGACTCCGCATATTTAATTTCAGCCGGCAAAGTATTAATCTTTTGTAAAATATTCTGCGCAGTTTGCTTAACGCTCAAGGCTTCAGGATAGTCTAAATAGTCATATCTTCGAGAGAAATATTGAAATAGATTTTCTATCTTGGGCATTACTGTTGTTTCTTCTAGGTATTTATTTTGATGCTCAAGCATCAGCTCGCCATTTTTCATCTCCCAGTTAAAAGGATGTCGATAACCATAACTTGAGCTATCCAAAGTTTTTCTTAATCGGTAAAATTTATGAGACTTTTTTGTGTCAGGGAGAAATAATCCAGTTTTTTCGAATAGATTGGCCGTATTTATTGTCTTACCATATCTATCCTGAATTCTATTACCGGAAATACGGATTCGTACATTTTTAAAACTTGGATCAAAAAATTTGTCTGATTTACCTAAAACTACGCCTTGTGTTATTAAATCAATTGAAATCAGTTGATCGGGCTCGCCGTTTTCTGCAATGTAATTTAGGGCTCGAGCACCAGCATCTTCAGCTAATTTTTCTATTGCCATCTTATCGCCTGCTTTGTCAGTCACTTGCATAAATTGGCTTTCGTAACTTTTAAAAATTTGCACACCTGCTTCAGACAACAACTGATTTAAACTACCGTCGGTCAATGTAGAAAAAATTCGAGTAATTTTTTGTGCCTTACTTTTAGAAAGATAAAACTGACTACTCAAGGTCCGCACCGAAGCAACGATTGAAGGGATTGAACCCACGATACTTTGAGCAGTACTTATCCCAACTAAGGCGCCTGTAGCGCCGGTTTTTAGCTCTGCTTTAAACGCTTCTTCAGTAATTCTATGATCTTTAGCGGTAATATGATAAAGACTCAATCGTTTGATAAAATTAAACATAAATTTATGCACAAATAGTTCAAGAGACATAGCCACTTGTTCTTCTTTGCTTAATGGTTTTATTTTTTTTGTCAAAGGCTCTTGTATAGGTGAAGATTCTAAAGGTCTTCGCACAGAAATCGACTGCGTAGGATTTTTTACCCTTATGGATTCTTCTTGCTCACTTCTCCTACGATAACGGTCAACATCGGTGCGTAACAATTCTGAAAGTGATTGCCGCCTTTCGGCGAAATACGCAGTATTTCTAGGACGTTGTAATTGTTGAATTAACCAACCCCCTGATAGCCTTTCATCTAACATTTGGTTGATATCGGCTGCGTTTTCTAAAACCCATAAACCACAATTATAAGCATCGGTTTGCTGTTGAGAACAATATTGGCTCAAATCAATTAATTCTACTTCGAATGCTTGAAAAAGCGGATGATATTCTGGTTGCAGAGAAGATCCTAGTGAGTTCACATAATAGGCCTTAGTCACTCTATCCTGATAAGAAAAAACCAACGTCACCCAGTGCATAGCACCCACATTGATGACCATCGTATGTCGTGCGCTACTCACTTTTTTTGCATTGACTAGAAATGAAGCGCTTTGCGTAATTAATTGGTCTAAAGACCCAACAATTTCAAAATCTGAAACTTCAACATTATTGGGCTTATGAAAATTAGCGTATTCTAAGCGAGCAATATCAGCAATATCTTCTTGACTTAGCCAATAATTATACTTGCCTTGCTCAGTGGCCTCCTCTAAGTTTTGCTCATTCGATCGTTTATGACGAGATAATAAAAAATATTGTTGAATGTTGATCGAGTTTTTTTCTAAAAAAGCCCGTATTTTTTTTTCTATGTTAGAAACAGAATGAAGACGATCCTGATATTTTAATTTCATTATTTTTTTTACTTCCTTTTAATTTTAAAATTATTATTGTAGGC